>Ga0182024_10001881_pt1 | contig 53006 bp, 52 predicted proteins | sample P32metaG_FD_120480 | JGI IMG/M metagenome (GOLD analysis project Ga0182024, IMG submission 120480) | Permafrost microbial communities from Stordalen Mire, Sweden - P3-2 metaG (Illumina Assembly) | ecosystem: Environmental > Terrestrial > Soil > Wetlands > Permafrost | place: Sweden: Stordalen... | reverse complement strand
GGGCGTTCGGGATTCCCCACGGCCGCGCTCCCGGCGACCTGCGTCGCTAACGCAGGGGGAAGCACGGTCCGGCCCGGGCCCTTTCGCCAGTTCAAGCTCTACAACAGTGGTCTAAGTCTTAGATGTCAAATGATTAGAGATCGATGGATGGTGGTATGCTGACCACGTGCCACCTGTCCAACCACCGATCGGTCTTCACCTGGCCAGTGCCGCTCGGGTCGTCAGCCGCGCATTCGATGAGGCGCTGACCGAGGCAGGAGGTTCTCTGCCGGTTTGGTTGGTGCTGCTCAACCTGAAGCTTCGACGCCCCGCCAACCAGCGGGAGCTGGCCGAGGCGGTCGGGGTGAGGGAGGCCACCCTCACCCACCATCTCAATGCCATGGACTCCGAAGGCCTGATCACCCGGCGCCGCGACACGACCAACCGGCGCATCCATGTGGTCGAGCTCACCGAGAGCGGGGAAGAGACGTTCCTTCGTCTGCGCAGCTCCGCCGTCGCGTTCGACGGCCGGCTCCGCGCCGGCGTTACCGAGGACGAGCTCGCCAGTCTCGAGGGCGTGCTCGACCGTTTGGTCCAAAACGTGTCGGTCGACGACGAGTCTGGCCGATGGACGGCACTGCTGGAGGCCAGGCCTTGATGAAATGCCCCCCGGGCGGCCGCAGCGGCGAGCGGGCGGCCCTGACCCGAGACCCAACGAGATGATCACCCGACCACCTGGACCACCAAGGAGGCTCCATGAGTACTGTCAGCGTCCGCTACATCGTCAACGACGTTGATGCCGCCATTCCGTTCTACTGCGACCAGCTCGGCTTTCAGATGGACATGCATCCCGACCCGGCCTTTGCCATGTTGTCGCGCGGTGACCTTCGTCTGGTGCTTGTCTCACCAATCGAGCCTGAGCATCGAGGCGGTGGTTCGCGACCGATGCCCGACGGCACCAAACAGGAGCCAGGGGGTTGGAACCGGTTCATGCTGGAGGTCCCCGACCTTGTCAGCACCGTCGATGCCCTGCGGAAGGAAGGGGTCCGCTTTCGCAACGACATCGTGACCGGCGTTGGCGGGAAGCAGATCATGGTGGAGGACCCTTCGGGCAACCCCATCGAACTGTTCCAACCGCTCAGGCCGGAGGCGCGCCTCTCAACCGCCTGAGACGGCCAACCCACCTCCGCTGATGACGTTTCGTCCCCGGCCGAAACGTTCTTTCGTTACGCTCCGGTGCTATGAATGGTGACGTCGACATCGCCGCCGTGGCGTGCCTCATAGCCGAGCCGGCCCGAGCATCAGTGCTGACGGCCCTCGTCGAGGGCAGGCCGCTCGCCGCCTCGACCCTGGCCGGTGAGGCCGGCGTCGCACCGTCGACTCTGTCTGCCCACCTTGCCCGCCTCGTCGAGGGTGGACTCGTGACGTTCGAGCGCTCAGGCCGGAACCGCTACTACCGCCTCGCAAGCCCGGAGGTTGCCGAGGTGATGGAGACCCTCGCTCGTATCGCGCCAGCCCGCCCGGTGCGGTCTCTCAACCAGGCGATGCACACAGACGCGATCCGACGCGCACGCAGTTGCTACGACCATCTTGCCGGTCGGCTCGGGGTCGCCTTGTGGGACGCCATACAGGCAGACGGTTTGGTCGAGTTGCTAGATCGTCCTGAGAGCGCTCGCCCCCGCGAGGAAGCAAGGACTGCGATGCCCGACGCCTACCGCTTGACGGCACGAGGGCGCGAGAAGCTGGTCCCGCTCGGAGTCGCGGTCGAGCCCGCCGGCCGCCGTCCGTTCATTCGCACCTGCATCGACTGGAGCGAGAGGCGGCCGCATCTGAGCGGGGCCCTCGGCGCCTCGGTCTTCGAGGCTTTCTTGGGCCGCGGCTGGCTGCGCCGCGATCAGCGCCGGGTGGTGCGAGTAACAGAAGCCGGACGCATGTCCTTCGTGGCCGAGTTTGGCGTCGCCCCCGACCTAGTCGGCTGATCGCCCCGGCGCGGGCGCGCGTGCGCACTTGGGACCAGCTCAGGCCCAGCCTGCGTCGCATCTGCTCATCCTGGGCGCGCGAGGTCGGGAAGCGCGTCGTCGTGGCCGAGTGCCGTGGACGAGATCGCCCTTGCGCGCGTCGACCCGATGTGGGGGAGTTCCGCCACGCGCGCAACGGCCTCGTCGGCAGGCAACGCTCGCAAGGAGACCTCGTCGTATCTCTCCGGCGTCGCCGCGAAGGCCCTCGCGAGACCCAGCACGTTGGCCACTCGGTGCGGCGCGACGCCGCAGGACATGATCCGACGGTCTCCTGCGGCCAATACGTCGGTGGGGCCGGGCGCTATCTGCAGCTGCCCGTCGGCCTGCCCCAGCTCGGCGAACAGCTTTGTGACCGAAGGAGCGTCTGGGTTCGCGCCACAGAGGAAGATCAAGCAGTACGACCACAAGTCGGCAGCGGCGGGCCGTCGGACCCAGGCGTTCGGCTCGAGCACATCGGTCAGGGCGCTCCTCTCGAAGGCGGCGGTGACGGCGCTCGCGTCGAGATCGAGGTGGAACCGGCGAGTGACGAGCTCTGCCAGCCCATCGGCGGATGGCGAGACCGCGAGATTGTCCCCGCTTGATGTCACGGTGACGCCCTGCGGACCATCTGCCAGGAGGTACGGAGTGGTTGCCGTGCACGTGATGTCCCCGCCGAGCAAGCTCGCTCGCGCCAGATTCAGGATGGCGCTCAACGGCACGGCGCACAGGTCCGACCGAGTTGGTAAATCGTGATTTACTTTCGAGATGGCGCGGCCGCGCGTGACTACAGACGAGGAACTCCTGACCGCTGCGCAGGAGCTGCTGTTCGAGGTGGGCCCGGGCGCGTTCAAGCTGGAGACGTCCGCCTCGAGGGCAGGGGTGTCGGCCGCCACTTTGATCAAGAGGTTCGGGTCGAAACGACAGCTCCTGCTCGCCTTGAACCGCCGGTGGCTGGAGTCGATCGGACCGGGAATGGCAGCCGCCACCGAGCAGCATGACACTGCCATCGGCCGGTTGCGGGCTGCGACGCTGTGGGGCTTCGAGGATCTCGACTCCCCGGGCAATGCCGCCAGCCAGCTCGCCGCGCTGGCACTGGACCTGCAAGACGAGAGGATGCGCGAGTTGCTCGCGGCAGGCTGGAATGCGATCCAGGGCCATCTCACCCGGTTCGGCCAGGCCGCCATCGACGCCGGCGAGCTCCACGGCGATCCTCCGGCCGAGCAGGTCGCGAGAATACTGAGGGCGGCCGCGGAGGGGACCTGCGTCGCCTGGTCCGTCTCGCCGAGCGGCTCTCTCATGGCGCGGCTCGAAACGGACCTCGATGCGATCCTCAAGTCGTGGAGGGTGACGAACGGCAACTAGCGGTATCCAAACTCCATCGCCGGTCTGTCCGGATCCTGGATCTCCACGACATACCGCCAGCAGTCGGGCTGCGTGCCGTCGACGTCGGTGACGCCGTAGATCCTCGCCAGTTCGGCGCTCGTGAGAACCCTTCCGCCAAAGCGCACGACATCAGGATCTGCGGCCAGCGCGACGATCGTGCGCCCGACGTAGGTCGGGGACTCCGAGACGCAGAAATGAGGCACTTCCTTCAAGGCGTCTCGCCAGTTTTGCTCGGTGACACCGAAGCCCTCCAGCATCTGCTCCGAGCGCAGCCATCCCGGCGTCACTGCTACGGCCGTTAAGTGCTCGCCGGCCAGCTCGGCGGCGAGGCCAATCGTGATCCGCTCGACCGCCGCCTTGACCTGGTCATAGTAGAGCCCGACGTTCTGCCTGAATCTCTTGTTGTACTCCGACGTGCCGTCGGTCATCTCCACGATGAGGCCACCGTCGTGGCGCAGCATCAGCGGGATGGCTTTCGCGCTCGTGATGATGTGGGTGTCGATTCCCAGCCGCAGCATCCGGAGCCCGCCGGCCAGGTCGTGCTGCCAAAGCTTCTTGTCCCACTCGGCGTAGGGGTGGCCGCCGAAGATGTCGTTCACCAGGATGTCAAGGCGGCCGCGTTCCTCTTCGATGCGAGCGACCAGGCCGGCCACTTGATCCGGCTCGAGATGGTCGACCCGGAGGGCGCTACCCTCGCCGCCGGCGGCGACGATCAGCTCGCCGGTCTCCTCGATCGTCTCTGGCCGATCCATTTCCGAGCGCCCGGCGACTCGGCTGCTGCGTCCGGTGGCATACACGAAGGCGCCTGCACGGGCGAGCTCAACGGCGATGGCCCGTCCGGCACCCCGAGTTCCCCCCGCGACCAGAGCGACCCTGCCTTCCAACCGATGATCCACGGACCCGTTTGTCATGTCATCTCCCTCGGCGCCGGCTACCATCAACTCCCATTAGTAAATCGATATTTACTAATGCTGTCAAGGCCGGCTCGTCCTCATCGCACGGTGTCTTTCCGCCTTTCCGCCACGCGTCGATGACCCCGCTCGCGAGCGCGACTGCGTGTGCCCGCGCCGGGCAGGGCCTGATCCCACAGCCGAACGTCAGGTCCGCCGGCTGCTGCCGGAGCGGATCGAAGACCTCGGGTGTCTCGAAGACGGCTGGATCGTGGTTGGCAGACTCGATGTCGCACAGCACCTCATCCCCCTTCTTGACGCTGTGCTCCGCCACCTCCTCCCTCGCCCACCGACGGCTGTACCGAGCCGGCGGCCAGTGACGGACGACTTCCGCGAGCAGAGCGCCGGTTGTCCACTCGCAACCGCTGTCGCCGGCTTCCTCGAGACAGCGCAGAGAGCGCGAGATGAGGGTGCCGGTGGCGTCACAGGCTTGGACCATGACTGTCACTTGCGCCACTGCTGTCTCCGCGCTCCCCGCAATCATTGCCAGCAGGGCACCCAGAGCCACATCGGCCCGAGCCTCGGCTTCCGCACGCAAGTCGGGAAAGTACCCGCTCGCCAGAGCGATCACGTGTCCCGCTGCCGCTGGCGCATCTTCGAAGCCCAGCGCCGCGGCCAACGTCTCCATGGGGACGCGGCGAGTCAGGAGATCCTGTGCGCCGTCAGCAAGGTCTCGGCAGCCGGCTGCCGAGATCGCAGCCGCCGCCCGCTCTCTGACGCCCCTTCGCAGGTCCGCCTGACAAAGCACGCCCAATTGCTCCTGGACGACGGCCAGCCGGGCATCGTGCAACTCGCCATTGGAGAAGCGGCACACCGACGCTCGCAACCACGACACCGACCCCACCGGCCCAGACGGGCCGGGCTCGGGCACGGCGAAGCGCCCGTCGGCGAGGACAGCCTGAACGTTCTGGTACCCGGTGATCAGACTCATACCGGTGACCGTACGGCTGGATTACTTCTGCCGGCGGCGAAGTATGCCCAGCCTGATGGTCATGCGGTGCCAACCCCCCCGGTCTCGGAGGTGAGCCTCCCGGTGGCGCCGTCGTAGGTCGGGATCAGGGGCTTCGGCCACACCGTCGTCCAACGGCACAGGGTGATCAGTCGACCGAGCGAGATCTTGACCGCCCACTTGTCGGGCCGCCCGGTGTCCATACATATAGACGGCGAATGCCGGCTGCTCTCACAGCAACGACAGGAGGAGGCACAATGCCGCCGTTCATCTTCACTTACAGACATCCGGCCGATTACGTCGCCGGAGATGCTCAGGAGGGACGGGGACGTCCGCGTGACGTCGACAGCGACGTTTCGGGCGCTTGGGTTGCGTTCTTCGAGCGAATCGGTCCAAGTGTGATCGACCCCGGCCAACCGGTATTCGAACGGACGATCGTGGGCGAGGTCGGAGTATCCACCAATCTCGGTGGGTACTCAGTGGTCCAGGCCGGCGACTTAGCTTCCGCAGAGGCGCTCGCCGCCGGGTGCCCGACATTGCAACGTGGCGGGGGCATCGAGATCGGCTTGCTCGCCGAGCTGCCGGCTGATCACCCGGCAACGCTTCTCAAGGCTCGCTCGGTCCGACCGTTGTGATCTTGATTGGCAGCCTGCTCGACGCCCCCGCTTGGGCGGCGTCGAGCATGGCTGCGCCTCGGACTACTGGGTAACCGCCTCAATGACGGCCCCTCTGTTCGACGGTAGTTCCTCCAGCAGTCACCGTTCCGCAGAGTCGAACGGTGATGGCGAGGGCCGCGTCCATACTTCGAGCTGGGGCGCCCGGTTAGCGGCTGGCGGGCCGCCCGGCGTCGATCCATTCCTGCACGCGTGAATCTCCGATCCTGCGGGCCGTCGGCATATTGGCCCAACCCCGGAAGCGCTCCTTCTCCTCAATGCTGAGCTCCGAAAAGAGGGTCCTGCTTCCAGAGCCGCCGCGGCGACTGTGGTCACCCCGCCCACGCCCGGGGCCGGCTGCACGGCCGGCGAGACGGGCCTTGTCCAGGTAAGGCGCCAACACCTTCCGAAGAGCTGAGGCGTTCCGCTTGCTTAGCTCGATCTCGTAGCTCCTGCCGTCCAGCCCGAACGCGACTGTCTCATCAGCATCGCCACCATCCATATCGTCCACCAGCTTTACAACGATCGTCTGTGCCATGAGATGGAGAATAGCGCGGCTTTCGTTCTATCGGGCCTCCCAACGCACAAGATTTGAAGGTTTACGCGGTCGAGGTCCGCCGGCGACGGTACGTATCTTCCCGCAAGGCCTTGGGTTATTACGTCTCGGCTGGCACGCAGCCGCCACGACTCGGGCGACGGCCAGTCGCTGTAGAGCCAAATAGATCCTCTCACCGAGACAGACGTTCCAGCCCGCCTACCATGGCGGAAATGATGTTCGACCGCTACATCACGGTCGACTGGAGTGCCAGTAGCAGGCCTCAGTCCGGCAGGGATTCGATCTGGATCTGCGTTCTCGATGCAAGCGATGGGCCTTTCACAATCAATCCCAACACCCGGTCCGGCGCCGAGGTGTTCCTCCGCGATCTCCTCGTCGAGTCAGTGGCCAGCGGCCGGAGGGCATTGGTCGGCTGCGACTTTCCCTACGGCTACCCGGCCGGCTTTGCGACGGCGCTTCAGCTCGGTGAGCCGGCTTGGCTGTCGGTGTGGAACTATCTCGACGAGCACGTACGAGATGGCATTGACAACAGTAACAACCGGTTCGACGTCGCCTCTGAAATGAACGGGAGGCTGAGCTGGCACGCATTCTGGGGGTGCCCGGACTCACAGCACTTCGCTCACCTGTCGGCCCGACGTGATAATGCCCGCTACTGTATTGCACCCGATATGGTTGGACTCAAAGAATGGCGCACCGTCGAAGCGCTCCTCCGCCTTCGAGGTATGCAACCCCATTCGACTTGGAAGCTTCTCGGCGCCGGCTCCGTTGGGAGCCAGTCGCTGACCGGCATCCCGGTCCTGGCGCGGCTCCGGCGACACCCCGAACTGCGAGAGTTCAGCGTCATCTGGCCGTTCGAAGTTGTCGTACCCGATCTGCCGGACGGACGTCCGGGCATCGTCCTCGCCGAGGTGTGGCCGAGCCTCATCGACGTCCCGCTCCCGCCAGGTCAGGTGAAGGACGAGGCACAGGTCATGTGCCTCTCGGCGGGGCTGCGCGATCAGGACCGGGCCGGGCGCCTCCCGGCCCTCTTTGCCGCCGGAGATTCGCCGCTCGCGAAGGAGGAGGGATGGATCCTCGGGGTGGTGCCGTGACGAGGATCGAAGGCCTGTCCCGTGGCGAAGACACGCGCGCCGGCCGACCCGCCCTGCACCGGTTCATCGGTAACGAGCCTCCATCCTTCACCGCCTCGACATTCCCGCCGCCGGCTGAAGAGGCTTCAGATCACGCGCTTTATGAAGTCGACCTGGGCCGCGATGGCATGAGCGGCGATACGGGTCGGAAAGGCCTGGAAACCGTGGATGGACTCGGGGTAGAGGCGGAGGTCGGCCTCGTTGCTGGCTGCCTGCCAGCGCGCGCACATGAAGAGGCTGTCGTCGATGAGGGGGTCGAGCGCGCCGACCGTGAACAGTGCCGGAGGCAGGCCGTGCAGGTCGGCGTACAACGGCGAGACTGACGGGTGCCGTCGTTGCTCCGGTGTCAGGCCAGGCAGAAACTGATCGGCGAACCACTCAATGATCGGTGTCGACAGGATCAAGTTGCGCTCACCCCAGTTGCGGGCGCTCGGCGTCAGGGACAGGTCGAAGCACCCAAAGACCAGGTTTGCGCCCAGAAAGGCGTCGGCACTCCCGCGACGGTCCCTCAACCGGAGGAGGGTGAGAGCACACAAATGGGCGCCCGCTGACTCTCCACCGATCACGAGGCGGGAGGTGCCGAACCGCTCCACCGAATGCTCGACCAGCCAGTGTGCGGCAGCCTCACAGTCGTCAGGGCCTGCAGGAAAGAATGCCTCCGGCCCCAACCGGTATTCGACGCTGACGACGGCGACCTGCGCCTCTTGCGCCAACGTTGTCAGCAACCGGTCCTGCTGATCCGCCCCTCCGAGCGTCCAGCCCCCGCCGTGGATGTGGAGGTAAACAGCCACCGGATCGTCGGGAACGATGATCCGGATCGGCACATTGCCCGAAGGTCCGGGGATCGCCTCATCCTCCGCCGTGTCCGACCGGACGATAGGGCCGAAGATGCCGCCGCCTTCGGTACGGATACGCCGTGTCTCCTCGGCCGGGACCGTGTTGACAGCCGGAACAGCACGAAGAGCCGCCTCCACCTCGGCATTCAACTGCCGCGCCTCGCGGGCGAAATCCTCCGGGACGTCGACGTAGTTCAGGGGCATCGAATCCGACGATAACGACCCGGCAGTGAGATCAACGGTCGCGCCCCGCCGGCCCGTCACTCGTCAGGCTGGCGGCCCGGCCACCCCGGCGCTCCTCCTACCTTGACCGGATGGATCAGTCTCTCCACCGGCGCGCCGCTCGCGTCATCTGCCTCGATCGGCGGCGGCGGGTCCTCCTGCTTCGGTGGCGGGACCCGGGGAACGGCCAGGTCCTGTGGGAGCCTCCCGGTGGCGGCGTCGAGCCCGGGGAGTCCGAGGCGGAGGCGGCCCGGCGGGAGCTGCACGAAGAGACCGGTCTCACCGGTTGGGTGGACGATTCGTGGGCCGTGGAGGTCGAGAGGGACTTCTGCTGGAACGGAGAGCGCTTCGCCGGGCCGGAGCGCTTCTACGGCCTCGAGGTCGAGGAGGCCGTCGATGCCCATCCGGCTTCACTGACCGACTCCGAGACAGGAGCCCTATTGGGCTCTGGTTGGTTCTCGTTCGATGAGATCAGTCGACTCGAGGATCGGGTCGAGCCACCCGATCTGCCCGGAATCGTGTCGTCACTTCTCGCGATGCGCCGGGTGCTCCGAGACTGACGTGGCGACAGGACGCCGGCTGTCGCCGCGTGCATCGGCTTGGCGCCGGGTGCATCCCCCAGCACCTACAGTGAACGGGGGGAATCCGCTCACAAGGGGCTTAAGGGACGGTCATGGGTCACGGCGCTTTGTTGTCAGCCTCAGCGACAGGGGCGGTCGTCATTGTCGTCTACCTGGCCGTGATCGTGATCGAGATCGCCGCCCTGTGGCAGATATTCGAGAAGGCCGGGCAACCGGGATGGGCCGCCATCATCCCTATATACAACGCGTACGTGCTGCTCAAGATCGTCGGCCGCCCGGTCTGGTGGCTCTTGCTGTTCTTCATCCCACTCGTGAACGTGATCTTCGAGATCATCGTGGCGAACGACCTGTCGAAGAGCTTCGGGCGGGGCGTCGGATTCACAGTGGGGCTCGTCCTACTGGGGCCGATCTTCATTCCCGTCCTCGGCTTCGGCAGCGCCCGCTACGGCGGGGCGGCTGCCCTCCAGCGGTACTCAGGTGGGCCGCCCATGGGCTACGGGATGGGTCCCACTGCTCCCGGGGGCGCCTGGGGTGGGCCGCCCACAGCGGGCCCTGGCGCATACCCGCTCGGGGGCACAGCCAATGGGGGTCCCGGCGGGAGCACTGGGGGCGCCGCCTGGGGTCCCGGAGCGGCCCCCGGTGGAATCCCAGCTGAGTGGTACGCCGATCCGACCGGCGGCCACCAGCTCCGTTACTGGAACGGGAACGCCTGGACAGAGCACGTCGCGGACAACGGCGTCCAGGCGGTCGACCCCGTCTGAGGGCCCTTCCCTCGAAGGCCGCCGGGGCCGACGGTTCACGCGGCTCGGGTATCTCGGAGACCGCGTCTCTGAGGCCGACGCTCATCGGCGGGTAATCTGGCCTATCAAGCACATCGAGGACCCGAAAGTTCGCGTGCCCGGTGCCACCGCCGGCCGACCTGCACTGTCCGCGACGGCGAAGCGGCGCCTCTGCTTCGTACAGGTAGACGGTGCCCGCATCCGCGTCTCGGTCCGGGGGGACGGCCCGCCGCTTCTGCTGATCATGGGCCTCGGGGGCAACCTGGAGATGTGGGGTCCTCTCGAGGAGGCTCTCAACGCCCGCGGCCTCAAGACGATCGCCTACGACGCATCCGGGACCGGCCAATCGCCTGCTCGCCTCCTCCCCCAATCGATGACGACCCTCGCCCGCCAGGCCGTCCGCTTGCTCGACTCACTCGGCCATCCGAAGGCCGACGTGCTCGGCATCTCCTTCGGCGGAGCCGTCGCTCAAGAGGTGGCAATCTCCTACCCGCCAAACGTCCGGCGTCTCGTCCTCACGTCCACTTCGTGCGGGCTCGGCGGGGTGCCCGGCAACCTGCTCGCGCTCTCGGAGCTGGCCGCTCCCCTGCGCCCCTATTCACCCACCTACCTGCGGCTCGCAGCAGATGCCATCTACGGCCGAGGAGGTGGCGACAGGGACGTGGTGGCGGACCGCCGAGGCGCCCTCCACGACCAGCCCCCGAGCATGTGGGGTTACCTGGGGCAACTCGCCGCCGCCGTCGGGTGGACCAGCCTCCCGCGGCTGGGTCGCATTCAATGTCCCACCCTGGTGCTGGCGGGCGAGGCTGACGCCATGGTGCCGCCCGTGAACTCACGCATCCTCGCCTCGAGGATCCGAGACGCCCGTCTCGAAGTCTTCCCCGAAGCCGGCCACCTCCTCCTCATGGATCAGGCGGAACGTTGCGCACGCACCATCGTCCCGTTTCTCGACCATCAGCCCAAGGCGTGACGCCCGAGCTCGGCTCGTCTCAATTGCGCCGTTGGAACGGCGTGGCCGGTCGCCGGCATCGCCTGGCACAGCAGCCGCTGTAACGCCCGGCGCCAGAGCGAGCGGTAGCTTCAAGGCATCGCCATGTTGACCAGCTCCCAGATCCGCCAGGCGTACTTCGACCACTTCATCGCCCGCGGCCACGTGCCCATACCCCGGGCGAGCCTCGTCCCGCACGAGGACCCGACGACGTTGTTCACCGGCTCGGGAATGCAACCACTGATCCCCTACCTACTGGGCGAGCCGAACCCGGCCGGAGATCGCCTGGTCGATTCGCAGCCCTGCTTTCGCGCCGAGGACATCGACGAAGTCGGTGACAACAGGCACACGACGTTCTTCGAGATGCTTGGCAACTGGGGCCTCGGTTCGTACTTCAAGGCCGAACAGCTGCCGTGGTTCTTCAGCTTCGTCACCGACGTGCTCGGCCTCGACCCGAGCCGGCTCTACCCGACCGTCTTCTCCGGCGCCCCCCGTTACGGGATACCGCGCGACGACGAGTCCGCCCGCATCTGGACCGAGCTGTTCACCTCGCTCGGCCTCGACGCTTCGACCCGGGACCTCCTCACATCCGAGAACGCCTCGGTCGTCGGGCTCGGAGACGCCCGGATCAGCTTCTTCGACGAGTCCAAGTGCTGGTGGACCCGGTCAGGTACGCCCGAGGCGATGCCCGTAGGTGAGCCCGGCGGTCCTGACTCCGAGCTCTTCTATCTTTTCGACCAGGTCCCGCACGACCGCCGCTTCGGCGCCAAGTGCCACCCGCACTGCGACTGCGGCCGCTACATCGAGATAGGAAACTCGGTCTTCATGGAGTACCGGCGCACCGAGGACGGCTTCGAGGAGCTGCCCCAGCGCAATGTCGACTTCGGCGGCGGCCTCGAACGGCTATCGATGGCGGCAGCGAACTCACCGGACGTGTTCCGAATCGACCTGCTGCAGCCGATCATCGACCACGTGGCGCAGCTGGCCGGCGTGGCCTACGAGGATCGGCAGGCCCCGCTGCGCATCATCGCCGACCACGCCCGGGCACTCGTGTTCCTCGCCGCCGACGGCGTGGCGCCTTCGAACACGGCCCAGGGGTACGTGATGCGTCGCTTCGCCCGTCGTGCGATGCGACAGGGGCTCGCCCTCGGCATCACCCAGGATCTCCTCGGTCCTCTCGTGGAGCCGGTGGCCGTCGCTTACGGCTCCGCCTATCCCGAGCTGGCGGCCCGGGAGAAGGACATCACCAATGTCCTCACGCGTGAGGAGACGCTCTTCCGTCGCACGCTGGCCCGTGGCCTGCGGGAGTTCCCAAAGGTGGCGGGGCAGATGCTGACCGGAGATGCCGCCTTCACGCTTTTTGACACCTATGGGTTTCCTCCCGAGCTCAGCCTGGAGGAAGCGGCGACGTCCGGGACCCCGGTCGAGCCGGATTGGCGCGCCCGGTACGACCAGCTGATGACCGAGCAGCGCGAGCGGTCCAAGACCGCCGCCGTAGGACTGTTCAAGGGGGGCCTCGCCGACCAGTCGGAGGAGACCACCAGGCTTCACACGGCAACGCACCTGCTCTACAAGGCCCTGCGGCTCGTGCTCGGCGACCATGTCGTGCAGCGGGGAAGCAATGTCACGGCCGAGCGGCTGCGCTTCGATTTCTCCCATCCGGCGAAGATGACGCCGGCGGAGGTGGCGGAGGTGGAGCGGATCGTCAACGAGGCCATCAAGGCGGATTGGCCGATGAGCTATCGCGAGATCCCCACCGAGGAGGCCTTTGCCGAGGGGGCGCTCGGAGCCTTCGGCGACAAGTACGGCGACACGGTCAAGGTGTACACGGCCGGCGATCCCTCGGGGGAGTGGTACTCGAAGGAGATTTGCGGCGGGCCGCATGTCGAGAGCACCGGGGCGCTCGGCAGCTTTCGAATCATCAAGGAGGAATCATCGAGCGCCGGCGTGCGACGGGTGCGGGCGGTCGTCGCGCCCGCCCGTTAGGCGGGGCAAGAGCGTGACGGCGGATCCGGGGCGCCGGACCAGCTCGGAAGCGCCGCCCCGCTCGACACGCGGGTTGACGCCCCGCGCTCGGCCCGCGTCGACGAGCGAGCCCCAGTTGCCTCGCCGGTGAGCGACGAGTCGACCACGCTCGAGACCGTCGAAGAGCCGGACGTCCCGGGCCGGCGGCTCAGGCCCCGGCTGTGGAGGTTCGTCCGCTTCTCAGGAGAGCCGGCGGCGATCTTCACCGCTTCCCGGCTGGGAATGCTTCTCGTGGCGGGTGGTCTCGCCCATGTCCAGCACAAGGCTCTTCAGCTATACCTGACGAGGTGGGACAGCGCATGGTACTTGGCAGTGGCTCGAACCGGCTATCCCCATGTCATTCGGGCCGGAGTGGGACTACCTGCACAAAGTACCCTAGGTTTCTTTCCATTGCTCCCCCTCATCATACGCCTCGGAGTCGACGTAACCGGGTTGTCCTATGTGCGAGTGGGCCTCGTCGTGACCTTCCTCGCCGGTCTCGTGGGAGCCATCCTGATTTGGTGGTTGCTGTACCCGACGTGGGGACGACTCGGTGCCAGCCAGGGCACAGCACTTGTCTTCTTCTCGCCCGGTGCCTTCGTGCTGAGCGAGGTGTACACCGAGGGGCTCCTCATCGCCCTCGTGGCCGGTGCGCTCCTGGCGCTGCGCGGCAGGCACTGGGCGGCAGCGGGCGTGCTCGCTGGTCTCGCCACGGCGACCGAGCCCCTCGGCATAGCAGCAGTCGTGCCATGCGTTGTGGCCGCCGTCTACGCCATCCGCCTCCGGCGGGAGTGGCGCTCGCTGCTTGCTCCCTTGCTGTCGCCGGTCGGCATCGTGGCCTTCTTCTGCTTCTTGTGGGTGCGCACCGGCAACCCGCTGGCGTGGTATGTGACCCAGCGGAGGGGCTGGCAGGGCGGAGGGCTGGGGAGCGGGATCTATCACGAGGTTTCGGGCGTCCTTCACACCGGATTCCTCCATCCTGATTATGCAGTAAAGCTGACCTCCCTCGTCACGGCAATAGTGCTCCTGGTGCTCTTCTTGAGGCGCCCGCGGGAGGCCTCCGCGGTGGCTTATGTGTTTGCCGTGTTGTTTCTCGCTGTTCTCTCGCCGATTACCGGCGTATCATGGCGTGTACTGTTGTGCGCCTTTCCGCTCATTGCAGTCGCAGGCGCCCGCGTGCGTGGCGGATGGTTCCTGGCGGGCCTCGGCGCCTCCGCCCTGGCCATGGCGGCCGTTGCCTTCGTGTCGATGGCCGGCAACAGCCTGACGCCCTGAGAAGGTCCCGCTCCCCGCCGGCGGTGCCCCCGCCGGGATGGAGCACTAGATGACCGGCGAGCCTTGGTCCGTCTTTCCCGTGGCGACCTCCTCGCTCAGGCCGTCTGCGTCGGCCGGCCACACGTAGGCGACCTCGGCCAGCTCGGCCAGGTCGAGCCCGTTGGCCGCCTCGGCGGCCTCCACCCGCAGGCCGACGGTCTTGTCCGTGACCCAGAGGACGATCCAGGTCATGACGAAGGGGTAGACGAGCGCGGCGGCGGCGAGCACCGTCTGACGGCCGAGCTGCGTCCAGCCGCCGGCGGCGCCGGCGGCATTGATGGCCAGCCTGGCGAAGACGCCGGTGAGGATGACGCCGATGGCCCCGCCGACCATGTGGACCCCCACGACATCGAGGGCGTCGTCGTAGCGGAAGTGACTCTTCAGCTGCACGGCTCCGTAGCAGAGCAGGCCGGCGGCAGCACCGATCACGAGAGACGCCCACGCCGGCACATAGCCGGACGCCGGCGTGATGGCCGCCAGGCCGGCAACCGCGCCGGAGGCGATGCCGACACCCGACGGCTTGCGGCGCCGGATCCACTCCGCCGCCATCCAGACGAGCATGCCGGTCGCCGCACCGAGCTGGGTGTTTACGAGCGCTGCCGTGGCCACGGCGCCGGCGCTGTTGGCGCTCCCGGCGTTGAAGCCGAACCAGCCGAACCAGAGGATGCCGGCCCCGAGAAGCACGAGGGGAATGTTGTGCGGCCGGTCCACCCTCTCCCGGCGGGGCCCGAGGTAAAGGACCGCTGCCAGGGCAGCCGCCCCGGCCAGCTCGTGCACCACCGAGCCGCCGGCAAAGTCGATCGCGTGCAGGCCGCCTGAGCCGAGAAAACCGCCTCCCCACTCCCAATGAGCGAACGGAACGTACACGACGAGAGACCACAGCCCGATGAAGAAGAGGTAGCCGCGGAACCGCATCCGCTCCGTGAAGGCCCCGGCGATGAGCGCCGGGGTGATCACGGCGAACTTCATCTGGAAGGCCATGTACAAAAGAGCCGGGATCGTCGGTGCATAGGCGTTCGGCTTGCTGCCCACCCCGCGCAGCATGACGTTCGACAGGCTGCCGATGAACCGCCAATGGTCGGCGCCGAATGTCAGGCCGTAGCCGACAACGACCCAGATGACACTGATGACACCGATGGCGACAAATGACTGGACCATGGTGGAGATGACGTTCTTCGGTCCCACGAGGCCGCCGTAGAAGAGCGCCAGCCCCGGCATCATGAAGAACACGAGGGCCGTCGAGACGAGCATCCAAGCCGTGTCACCACTGTTCAGGTGCATCTGACCTCCGAGAAGCCGAGCGCCCGCAAACTACAGCCTGCGCCCAGGCAGTGTCAGTTCTCTCTCGTCAATGCCGCTCGGGCAAGGCGTCCACTACGAGATCGGCGATGACCCGGTAGCCGGCGGTGCGCGGGTGGATGTCGTGGTACTGACAGAAGAACGTCAGCTGGCACACCCTGGCGACCGGCACCGGGATCCTGCCGTACGGACTGAGCTCGGTCGTGTCGTTGAGCGGACCGTAGGCACCGGTCGCCGCCGTCACGTCGGCGAACTTCCCGCCGGCGGCGGCGTAGCTTCGTCTCAGCTCCGGATTGAGGAGCACCTTGAACGCCGTGACGGAGAGTGCAGCCAAGCTCCGCACCGGGCTGAGCGACGAGAGGTCAAGGCCGAGGAGCACGTCGGGGTAGGTCGTCCCAACGATCGGCACCGATGGCCCGGCCGCCGCTCGGAGGCCGGCCACCAGAGTGGCGAGGTTCCTCCCGATCGTCGTGACGGCGCCCGTCAGGCACGAGAGGGCCGGTGATGCGAAGGCGCAGCGCGTCACGTCGTTGCCGCCGATGGAGACCGTGATGAGGCCGATCCTTCCCCGATGCCTCTCGAGGAAGGCCTCCGCCGCCGCCGCCTGGGTCTGGTCCGGGTATGCAGGTGAGCCCGGCCCGGACAGGGCGCAGCCGTGCGAGGTGAGAATCGACGCCGTGGTGGCACCCGAGCAGCCGAAGTTGACGAGCTTCAGGTCGTAGCCCTTCTTGGCGGCGAGGACCGGCACCTGGTAGGCGAAGCCGTTTCTGTCGGTGTGGCCGCCTTTCGGCCCGGTCGGCTGGTAACCCGCCGCATAGGAGTCCCCGAGTGAGACGTAGTACTGCGACGCCGGACGGGGCTCGGCCTTGCTCGAGGGCACCGGGCCCGCCGACGAGGCGCTGCACGCCGTCGCCGCCAGAACCAGCGCGGCCATCGTCAGTACCGCCAACCGCCTCGTGGGGTCCTCTTTCGCACCGAAGAGACCGTACCGGTGGTGATCGTGGACAAAAGTGGGCGGGCGGGTGGGATCCTTCTTTCGCAATCAGAAACGCCGCCGGTGGTGCTGGTGGGCGAGGCGCCGCCGGCTCAGTCCGAGCCGGCGTGCTTGTCCGCCGCCAGCAGGGCCTCGTCGAGGATGGCGAGCCCTTGGCGGGCCTCGTCCTCGCTAACGGTGCAGGGCGGCACCACGTGGAGCCGGTTGTAGTTGGTGAAGGGGAGAAGGCCGCCCTTCTTGCACTCCCCCACGAGCTCGTCCATGGCGGCGCTCGAGCTCCCGTAGGGGGCGAGCGGCTCTCTCGTCGCCCGGTCCTTCACGAGCTCGAGAGCGAAGAAGACCCCGAGCCCCCGCACCTCGCCGATCGAGCGGTGCCGGGCGGCCAGCTCGGTGAGGCCCGGTCGCAGCACCGCCTCGCCGATGCGGGCAGCGTTCTCCACGATGTGCTCGTCGGTCATCGCATTGATCGTCGCCACCGCCGCCGCGCAGGCGAGCGGGTGGCCGGAGTAGGTGAGGCCGCCCGGGTAGACCCGCTTGGCGAAGGTGGCGGCGATCTCGTCCGAGATGATCACCCCTCCGAGCGGCACGTAGCCCGAAGTGACGCCCTTGGCGAAAGTGACGAGATCAGGGACCGCGCCGTAGTGATCGAAGGCGAACCACTTACCCGTCCGGCCGAAGCCGGCCATGACCTCGTCGGCAATGTAAACGATGCCGTGCCGGTCACAGATATCGCGCACGCCGGCGAGGTAACCGGGAGGCGGAGTCATGATCCCGGCCGTGCCCGGGATCGTCTCGAGCACGATGGCCGCGATCGTCGACGGCCCCTCGAATTGCACGACCTGCTCGAGGTGCTCGAGGGCACGCTCGCACTCCTCGGCTTCGGTCGTGGAGTGGAAGGGGGAACGATAGAGAAACGGGCCGAAGAAGTGCACGACCCCGGCGCTCCCGTAGTCGTTGGCGAAGCGCCTCGGGTCGCCCGTGAGGTTGATCGCCGTCGTCGTGCCGCCGTGATACGACCTGTAAGTCGAGAGCAGCTTGATCCGCCCGGTGTGCAGCCGCGCCATGCGGGTGGCGTGCTCGATGGCCTCGGCCCCCGCATTGGTGAAGAAGACTTTGTTCAGCCCGTCCGGAGCGAGCTCGCAGATGAGACGGGCGGCCTCGCTACGGACGTCGTTGGCGAACTGCGGTGCCACCGTGCACAGGCGACCGGCCTGCTCCTTTATCGCCGCCACCACTTTCGGGTGCTGGTGGCCGATGTTGGTGAAGACGAGCTGACAGCAGAAGTCCAGGTAGCGGTTCCCGTCGTAGTCCCACACGTAGGAGCCACTGGCGCCGGCGATGACCATCGGCTTGATGAGCTCCTGGGCCGACCACGAGTGGAAGACGTGGGCACGGTCGGCCGCGTAGACGCGGGCGCCTTCCTCGGTGCTGTCGAGGACTTCTGTCATTGGCCGTCCTTGTGAATCGGTAGAGGGTGGCCGAGCTGCCTCGGCGCTGTCGGCACTGCCGGCACCGGGCCGGCCGGCGCCCCTTGGTCAGGAGTTCTGCGGGAAGCCGAGGTTGATGCCCCCGTGGCTCGGGTCGAGCCACCGGCTCGTCACGACCTTGCCCCGGGTGTAGAAGTGGACGCCCTCGGTGCCATGGGCATGGCTGTCCCCGAAGAGCGAGCTCTTCCAGCCGCCGAAGGAGTAGTACGAGACCGGGACCGGGATCGGGACGTTGACCCCGACCATGCCCACCTCCACCTCGTTCTGGAAGCGCCGGGCGGCGCCGCCGTCGTTGGTGAAGATCGCCGTGCCGTTTCCGTACGGGTTGTCGTTCACGAGCTCGAGGGCGGCATCGTAGGTCGGCGCCCGCACGACGGACAGCACGGGGCCGAAGATCTCGTCCCGGTAGATCGACATCTTCGGGCTCACGTTGTCGAAGAGGGTCGGGCCGAGGAAGAAGCCGCCCTCCTCCCCGTCCACCTTGACGCCCCGCCCGTCGACGACGAGCTCGGCCCCCTCTTCCACGCCGGCGTCGAGGTAGGCGGCCACCTTGTCCCGGTGGGCCTCCGTCACGAGCGGTCCCATGTCGCCCTCGCGCCTGCCGTCGCCGACCCTCACCTCGCCCATTCGCTCCCGGATCTTCCCCACGAGCTCGTCGGCCACGGGCTCGACGGCGACCACCACCGAGATCGCCATGCACCTCTCCCCGGCCGACCCGAAGCCGGCGTTCACGGCCGCGTCCGCCGCCAGGTCGAGGTCGGCGTCGGGCAGCACGACCATGTGGTTCTTCGCCCCGCCGAGCGCCTGCACGCGCTTGTGGGCCCGGGTGCCGTTCTCGTACACGTAGCGGGCGATCGGGGTCGACCCTACGAAGGAGATCGCTTTCACCCCTTCGTGCTCGAGGAGGGCGTCCACCGCCACCTTGTCGCCGTGGACGACGTTGAAGACGCCCTCGGGAAGCCCCACCTCGGCCCAGCGCTCCGCCAGCCAGTTCGCCGCCGAGGGATCCTTCTCGCTCGGCTTCAGCACGACGGTGTTGCCGCAGGCGATGGCCACAGGGAAGAACCAGCTCGGGACCATCGCCGGGAAGTTGAAGGGGCTGATGATGGCCACTGGGCCGAGCGGCTGGCGGATCGAGTAGACGTCCACGTTGGTCGAGACCTCGGCCGAGTAGCCGCCCTTCAACAGCTGTGGGATGCCGCAGGCGAACTCCATCACCTCGAGCCCCCGGCTGACCTCACCGAGGGCGTCCGAGAGGACCTTGCCGTGCTCGGAGGTGACGATGGCCGCCAGCTCGTCTGCCCTCTCGGCGACGATCTCGCGGAAGGAGAACAGGATCTTCGAGCGCTTGGCGAGTGACGAGTGCCGCCAGCCTGTGAAGGCTGAGGCGGCGGCCCTGACGGCTTCGTCGACGACCTCGGGGGTGGCGAAAGCCACGTGCTTGGTCAGCTCGCCGGTGGCGGGGTCGTAGACGTCACCGCTGCGATCGGCGGTACCGTCCCACGGCTTGCCGGCGATCCAGTGCCGGACGAGGGGTATCGAGGTAGACGCGGTGCCAGTCATGTCCTCGATTCTCGCGCCGAGTCGGCCTAAGTCGGGTCGCCCCTCGTTCTCGTCGACCTCGCGGCCGGCGGGCCACCCCGCCCCATGGGTCGCCCGTCGCCCCCGCCGGAGGCGTCGCCGGCCGGCGGTGGCGGCCGCGCCCCCACCCGGGCGACGGCACGAGCCGCCGCGGCCACGGCCGCCGCCGCGCAGCTGTCGAGACCGTCCCCCGCCAAGAAGCCCGCAAGAAACCCAGCCGAGAAGGCATCCCCCGCTCCGGTGGTGTCCACGACCGGTACCGCCGTTGCCGGGACCCGGACACGGCGGCCGCCCGACCTGGCGACGAGTGCCCCGGCCGGCCCGAGCTTCAGGGCCACGGCCTCGTAGTGCTCGAGGAGCGCCTCGACGATCTCGTCGGCGGTCTCTGCTCCGGTGAGCAGGCGGCCCTCGTCGTGGTTCGGGAGGACGAGGGCGGCGCCGGCTGTCCACTCGAGGAACGCCGCCGGGCCGACCACCGCCAGCTCGGCGACCGAGGACGGGTCCACCGACGTGGGCACGCCCGCCTCCCGCGCGGTCGCCCACAGCCGTCGAACAGCCGCCCGCGGTGCCTCGGCAAAGAGGGCGTAACCCGAGACGTGGAGGATCGAGGCGCCGGCGAGGACCTCGTCTGGCACGTCGTCCGCCGAGAGGGCGAGGCTCGCGCCCCGGTCCGTGAACATCGATCGCTCGCCGTCCGGCCCGACGAGGATGACGATCGTGCCGGTCGGGACGTCTTGGTCGACGGCGATCCTCGTCTCGACGCCGTGGCGGGCGAGCGTGGCCCGGTGCACTGCCGCGTCCGCCTGCCCGGCCCGCCCCACGAACCGGACCCGCGCCCCGAGTGCTCCCAGCCACGCCGCCTGATTGGCGCCCGATCCGCCCGGCAGCACCTCGACTCGCGAGGGAGTGTCCGTGCCCACTGCCAGCGGCCCGAGCGGCCGGACGACGATGTCGTTGATGACGTCGCCGACGACGACGGCGAGGGGCCGGCTCACTCCCCGGGCCCGGCGAAGGCCCGGGCGATCCCGGCCGCGACGGCGACGTTGTTGCGCACTGCGGAGACGTTCGCCTCCAGGCTGGCGCCCCCCGAGGCGCGGTAGATGTGGTCGAGGAGGAACGGCGTCACAGCCTTGCCCTGGATCCCGTTGCTCTCGGCAGCCTCGACCGCCTCGGTGAGGAGCGCCTCATGGACGGCCGGCTCGAGCTGTTGCTCGACAGGGACGGGGTTCGCCACCACGATGGCGCTCTCGAGAAAGAGCGCATCGGCCGCCCGCATGATCGTCGCCACCTCGGCCGCCGTCCCCACACTCCACTCCAGGCTGAAGCCGGAGTCAGCCACGAAGAAGCCCGGCATCGCTCTCGTCCCGAACCCCACCAAGGTGACGCCGAGCGTCTCGAGACGCTCCAGGGTCGCCGGCACGTCGAGGACGGACTTCACGCCGGCACAGACAACCGTGATAGGCGTCCGGCCGAGGGTGGACAGGTCGGCCGACTCGTCGAAGGTCTGCCCGGCACCCCGGTGGACGCCGCCGATCCCGCCGGTGGCGAAGACGCGGATGCCGGCGCCCCTGGCGAGGACGGCCGTCGAGGCGACCGTCGTCGCGCCGTGGCCGCCCGCTGCCATCAGGAGCGGGAGCTCGCGAACCCCCACCTTCGCCACGTCCGGTGACGTCGCCAGGATCTCGACCTCACCGGGGCTGAGGCCGATGATGGGCTGGCCGGCCACCACACCGACAGTCGCCGCCGTCACGCCGGCCTGATCGAGCATCGCCTCCAGCTCCCGGGCGACTTGGAGGTTGCGGGGACGCGGCAAGCCGTGGCTGATGATCGTCGATTCCAGGGCGACCACGGGGCGACGCGCCTCGAGCGCCGCCTCCACCCCGGCCGACACCCTCACACCTGTGGCCGTCATGAGCCGAGGAGCAGCTCGACACCGTGGCGGAGCTGCGACAGCTCGTCGCTCGCGAGCCGGCGGGCGTCCGCGAGCGAGCCGGCGACGGGGGTGACCACCTCCAGGTACACCTTCAGCTTCGGCTCGGTGCCGCTCGGGCGAACGACGACACGGGCCTCGCCGGCCAGCCGGTAGACGAGGACGTCGGACGGGGGCAGGCCGCCCGGGTGCCCGCCGGACCCAGGGAGGCCCTCGGACAAGTCGACGACGGTGTCCACGGACCGTCCCCCGAAGTCTGCGGGCGGCTCGTCCCGCAGTCGTCGCATCGCCTCGCCGGCGGACTCCGTCCGGAGAGACAGCTGGGCAGTCAAGTGGACGCCGTGGCGGGTGTGCAGCTCGTCGAGGCCGGCGAGCACCGACGAGCCGTGCCGGCGCTGCCGGGTCAACAGCGCCAGGAAGGCGAGAGCGGCACTGATTCCGTCCTTGTCCCGCACGACCTCACCCACCGCATAGCCAAGCGCCTCCTCGTATCCGAAGACGAAGCGGCTGCCGGGAAAGTCGTGAGATGCCCGGACGATCCACTTGAAGCCGGTGAGCGTCTCGGCATAGAGAGCCCCGGCGGCGGCAGCGATCTTGGACAGGAGCGACGACGAGACGATCGTCGTCGCCACGAGGCGCCGGTGGGGCTCCTCCGCCCCGGCGGTCTCCTCGAGCACGTAGGCCCCGAGGAGGGCGCCGACCTCGTCCCCGCTGAGCCGGCGCCAGCCACCGTCGGCCGACTGGTCGGGAACGGCGACGGCGAGGCGGTCGCCGTCGGGATCGTTGGCAACGACGACGTCGGCGCCGGACCGGCGCCCCTCGGCGAGGGCGAGGTCGAGGGCGCCCGGCTCCTCCGGGTTCGGGAACCGGACGGTCGGGAAGTCCGGGTCGGGCTGGGCTTGCTCGGCGACGACGCTCGGACGGGGAAAGCCGGCCCGCTCCAGCGCCGCGGAGAAGACGCCGCCGGCGACCCCGTGCAGGGGCGTGTACACGATGCGGAGCGACTCCGCCCCCGGCGGCGCCGGCGAGAGGGCCGCCACGGCATCGAGGTAGGCGTTGAGAACGTCCTTCCCGTGGCGAGTGACGAGTGGGCCGTCGAGGTCCCCGGTCGGGATGTCAGACAGGCGCCCGAGTGCCGAGATGCGGGCCTCGATCTCGGCGTCGACGGGCGGGACGATCTGCGCTCCGTCCCCGAGATAGAGCTTGTAGCCGTTGTCGGCGGCCGGGTTGTGGCTGGCTGTGATCATCACTCCGGCGGCGGCATGGAGGTGACGCACCGAGAAGGCCAGTAGAGGCGTCGGCTGCCGGGGGTCGAGCAGGTGGACACGAAAGCCGGCGCCGGCGAGGCAGGCGGCCGCCTCGTCGGCGAAGTCGGCGGACCCGTGCCGGGCGTCACATCCGACGACGACGCCGGCCCGTTCTGCTCCGGGCCACTTCTCTGACAGCCAGCCGGCGAGGGCGGCTGTGGCGGCTCGCACGACGGCGCGGTTCATCCGGTTCGGGCCGGCGCCGACCGCCCCCCGCAGGCCGGCCGTGCCGAAGGAGAGGCTGCCGGCGAACCGGTCTGCCAGCTCAGCTGTGCCGGCCGGCCCGGAGTCGTCGAGCAGGCGTTGCAGCTCGGCACGGGTGCCGGCGTCCGGATCCTCCGCCAACCACGCCCGGGCGGCGGCGGCCAGGTCGCCCACTTCAGCGGGCGCGAGGTCGCTCACGCGAGCCGGCGAATGACGGCGGCGATGAGCGACCCGACCGGACCGGCCGCGCGCGCTCCCTCCGCGATGACTTCCTCGTGGCTGACCGCCGCACCGTCCGACCCGGCGGCGACGTTCGTCACGAGGGACAGCCCGAGCACCTCGGCGCCGAGGTGACGGGCCGCGATTGCCTCGAGCGCCGTCGACATGCCGACGAGGTCGGCGCCGAGGATCCTCAGCATGGCCACCTCGGCCGGCGTCTCGTAGTGGGGGCCGATCAGGGCCGCGTAGACGCCCTCGGCGAGAGAGGGGTTCTCGGCCCGCGCCAGGTGCCGCAGGCGGGCGCTGTAGAGATCTGAAAGGTCGACAAAGCGTGGCCGCCCCGGCGGCGGGGGCGGGCCTATCAACGGTGACGTGGCGGTGAGGTTCAGGTGGTCGCGGATCAGCACCGGCTGACCGAGCGCGTAGTCGGTCGTGATGGCGCCGGCAGCATTCGTGAGCACGATGGTGCGGCAACCGGCGGCGACCGCGGTCCGCACCCCGTGGACGACGGTGGCCGGCGGATGGCCCTCGTACAGGTGGACCCGCCCGAGGAAGACGAGCACCCGATGGGGGCCGATCTCCACCGACCGGACCGTCCCGGCGTGGCCGGCGACTGTCGGGGCAGGGAAGCCGCCGAGGTCACCGACCGCGATCTCGGCTGAGGGCGGACCGAGGGCATCGGCGGCCGGGGCGAAGCCGGAGCCGAGGACCACGGCCACGTCGTGGCTGTCGTAGCCGGTGCGAGCCCGGAGGACGGAGGCGGCCGCCTCAGCCGCCGCGAAGCTGTCGACGGTCACCCGCCTACTCCCGCGAGTAGGGCTTGCCGTCAGCGGCCGGCGGCCGGACGCGGCCGACGAGGCCCGAGACCACGGCGATCGTGATGACGTAGGGAGCCATGGAGAGGAAGGGCGCGGGTATCCCGACGTTGAGCACCCCCAGCTCGCTCTGCAGGGACTCTGCGAAGCCGAACAGGAGCGCCGCTCCGAGCGCGCCGTAGGGGCGCCAGCGCCCGAAGATCATCGCCGCCAGCGCCACGAAGCCGAGGCCTGCGCTCATGTCGCTCGTGAACTCACCGATCGAGCCGATCGTGAAGTAGGCACCGCCGATGCCGGCGAGCGCGCCGCCAAGTATCACGTTGGAATAACGGGTTCGGATCACGTGCAGTCCGACCGTCTCCGCCGCCCGCGGGTGCTCGCCGACCGAGCGTATGCGTAGGCCCCAGCGGGTCCTGAACAGGGCGACGTTGACGGCGACGAGCAGGATGGCGGCCAGGTAGATGAAGACGTTCTGGTCGAAGAGGACCGGACCGACGATCGGGATCTTCGATATCAGCGGGATCTTCCAGGCCGAGAAGGTGATGCCCGTGTTGAGGCTGCTCTGGTAGGGCGTGAGCACCTCATAGAGGAGGTAGTTGGTGAGACCCAGCGCAAAGGCGTCTATCACCACGCCGATGATGATCTGGTCGGCTCCGTATCGCAGTGCGAGGAAGGCGAGCAGCCAACCGAAGATCGCACCGGCACCGGCGCCGCACAGCACACCGAACCACAGGTCGCCGGTGAAGGACGCGACCATCGCCCCGAGAAAGGCGCCGGCGAGGAACTGGCCCTCGATGGCGATGTTGATGACGCCGGACCGCTCGCACATGATTCCCGACAGCGAGCCGTAGACGAGCGGCGTCGCGCCGATCAGCGTCCCGCCGAGCACGCTGACGAAGTTGAGCGTTCCTCCGCGCGCCGCCCAGGTGAGGAACGACCACAGGAAGACCATCGTGCCGAGCGTGAAGATCGCGTAGGTGCCGCGGCTGCGGCGCCACGTGAAGAGCAGTGCGCCGAGGCCGGCGCAGACGATGGCGAGGATGATCGATATCCACCGCACGTCCATCGCGATGGGCGCGACATTGACAGCGGGCGACTCGGTGAGGATGAAGGTGGAGTGAAGGTTGCCGTCGACGCTGACGCCGAACGCCCAGAACATGACGACTGCCAGCAGCCCGAGGAAGATCCCCATGCCGTGCCGGCGGCCGGCCGGGACGAATCGGGCCCGGACAGGGGTCATCTCGGCGGCGGTGACGGTGATCGCGCTCACGCCGCCCACCCCTTGGTGGCGATGCGAGCTTGACCGCCCCGTGCGTCACGCAGTCGGAACACCTCGCGCACAAGTGCCGGCGTGGCCACCATGAAGACGATCACCGCCTGGATCACCGTTGTGAGGTCGATTGGGATGCCGGTCACCGCCTGCATGTTGCGCCCGCCGGAGATGAGTGCGGCGAACAGGAACGAGCCGAGGACTATGCCACCGGGGCTGTTTCGACCTAAGAGCGCCACCGTGATCGCGTTGAAACCCGTGTTGCCGCCGTAGCCCGTGGAGAGGAAGAAGTCGGTGCCCGAAAGCGTCGCCATGCCGGCCATGCCGACGAGCGCTCCGGAGATCATGAGCACGAGGACGGTGATGAGCCGCGCATCCATGCCCGCCGTCTTGCCCGCGTCCGGGTTGAGGCCGATCACCTTGAAGGAGAAGCCGAGCCGGCTCCTTCGCATCAGCCACCAGATGACGAGCGCCATCGCGAGAGCCACGATCAACGAAAGGTTCACCCGCAGCGTGCTTCCGAACAGATGAGGCATCCGAGCCGTGGTGGGCATCGTCTTCTAGATGGCGTTGGACTGCCCCGGCTCCTGGAAGGGGGAGATGGTGAGCATCCACTCGAGAAGGTCGAGGAAGATGTAGTTCAGCATGATGGTCGTGATGACCTCGTGGGCGCCGGTCGTGGCCTTGAGGATGCCGGGGACGAGCCCTGCCACGGCCCCGCCGACGGCGCCGGCGATGATCACGAGCGGGATGTGGATTCCGATCGGCGCCTTGATCTCGGTGCCGACCCAGAGAGCGGCTACGGCCCCTGCGATCAGCTGCCCCTGACCACCGATGTTGAACACTCCGGTGGAGAACCCGAGCCCCACGCCGAGCCCGGCGAGCAGGAGGGGGGTGGCGGCGACGAGCGTCTCGGAGATCGGATTGAGTGATTGGGCGAGACCATGTGCGTGGGGATTGAAGATCGAGCCCTCGACCAGCGCCGAGTAGGCCGCGGCGACGGTTGACCAACTCTCGCCGAAGGCGTGTCCCGGATTGCTGCCGATGTTCCCCCACGCGTGCAGCACAGGCGGCGAGGTGCAGAGGATCAACAGCGCCCCGACGACGAGCCCCGCAAAGATCGCGCAGACGGTGACCACGAGCGCGTTGGCCTCGCTGAGCCGACGCAGCAGGTCGACGGCCCGCGAACCCCGTCCCGGCCCGGCCGGCTTGGCCGAGTGCTCTGGGTCCGCAGACATGTTCGGCTGATCGCGGTCGACTGTCCCGGTGTCGCTGCTCAAGAGTCCGCGCCTCCCGGTTCCGCAACGGCAACCGCTAGCCCGGCGTCGGCGGCCGGCCCAGCGTCCCCAGAGACGCCCGCCATCATGAGGCCGATCTGCTCCCGACCGACGCTCGGATCGACAACGCCCATGATCCGGCCCCTGTACATGACGGCGATGCGGTCGCCGAGGGCGAGCACCTCGTCGAGCTCGGACGAGACGATGAGGACCGCCGTGCCTTGGTCACGCTCAGCGACGATCCTCTTGTGGACGTACTCGATCGAGCCGACGTCGAGCCCGCGGGTCGGCTGCGACGCCACGACCAGTTTGACCGGCCTGCCGAGCTCGCGCGCGAGAACGACCTTCTGCTGGTTGCCACCCGAGAGCGACGAGACGGGATCGTCGACAGAGCGGGCGCGGATGTCGAACTCCCGCACGCGCCGTTCGGCGTTCTCCTTGACGGCGCCGAGATTCCGCGATGCCCGACCGGCGTACGGGGGATCCGCGTACATGTCGAGCACGAGGTTGTCCGCCAGCTCCATAGGGAGCACGAGGGCGTCCTTCTGCCGGTCCTCGGGCACGTGGGCCATGCCGGCGTGGAGGCGCTGGCGGGGCGTGGCATGCGTGAGATCCTTACCGGCGACGACGATGCTGCCGCGCAGCGTGCGGCGCAGGCCCGTTATCGCCTCCACCAGCTCCGTCTGGCCGTTCCCCTGCACGCCGGCCAGGGCCACGATCTCGCCGGCGCGCACTTCGAGGTCGACGCCGTCGACGGCGATCAGACCGCGGTCGTCGATGACGGTGAGGTCACTCAGCTCGAGCACGACGTCGGCGGGAACGGCCGGACCCTTCGTCACCGTGAGCAGGACGGACCGCCCGACCATCATCGAGGCGAGCTCCTGCTCGCTCGACTCGGCGGGAGTGGTGGTGCCGACGACCTTCCCGAGCCGCATCACCGTCACCCGGTCGGCGATCTCACGCACCTCCTTGAGCTTGTGGCTGATGAAGAGGATCGAGCGCCCAGTGGCAGCGAGCGAGCGCATGATGCGGAAGAGAGCCTCTGTCTCCTGCGGCGTCAGCACCGACGTCGGCTCGTCGAGGATGAGCACATTGGCGTCGCGCTCGAGGGCCTTCAGGATCTCGACGCGTTGCTGGACGCCAACCGGAATGTCCTCGACGACCGCGTCCGGGTCCACCTCGAGGCCGTACTCCACTGACAGGCGGCGGATGTCGGCGGCGGCCTTTCTGCGGTCGTAGAAGACCTTGGCCCTTGTTGGCTCGAACCCGAGCACGACGTTCTCGGCCACGGTGAACACAGGAACAAGCATGAAATGCTGATGGACCATGCCGATCCCGGCGCGCACGGCGTCGCCCGGGTCCGAGATCCTGACAGGCTCGCCGCCGATGCGGATCTCCCCGCTGTCCGGCCGCAGCAGGCCGAAGAGCACGTTCATCAGGGTCGTCTTGCCGGCGCCGTTCTCGCCGAGGAGGCCGTGGATCTCACCCTCTTCGACGGTCAGGCTCACCGCGTCGTTCGCGACGAGCTGGCCAAAGCGCTTGGTGATGTCGACGAGCTCGAGCTTCATCGGGCACCTCCTCGCTTCACACGAGGAACCGGGCCGGTCGCCGAACGGCCCGGTTCCGTCACGTCACCAGAGCTCAACAGGACCTGCTCGGCCATTGGCGGCAGACTGGTCCGCAACAGGCTCCGTATCAGCGGAGGTGGTTCGTCACCCCGAGCAGACGGAGGAGAGGGACGAGGCGGGCGTGGCCGCCGCCGCCGGGTAGTTGCACGGATTCACCGAGATCTTGCCGCTCTCGATGCCCGCCTTGATGGTGGCGAGCTCAGACGTCACGCTCGCCGGGACCTTGCTGGCGAAGTCGTGGTACGGAGCGAGGGCGACGCCGCCGTTGGCGAGGGTGCCGACGTAGAAGCCGCCCTTGAAGGTCTTATTGGCGGCGGCCAGTACGGCAGTCTTCACCGACTGCACGATGCCTTTCTCGACGCTCGTGATGAAGTACTTACATCCGCTCTGGTCCGAGACGCAGCCGTCGGTGTCGACCCACTCCATCGCGACCGAGCCCGGGCTGGTGGAGTCAGCCGACTGGATCGCCGCCACGGCGCCGAGGCCGACGCCGCCGGCGACGGAGAAGATCACGCTCGCGCCATCGCCGATGAGCGTCCCCGTGTCGGTCTTGCCGAGGCCGTCGTCTGTGAAGTTGTTGGTGAACACCCCCGTTCCCGTGTAGTTGTCGACCGTCCGGCCCTTCGACGTCGGATACCAGCCGTACACTTTCACCGACTTGTGGTTCAGCTTGTCGAAGTAGCGCACGCCCGCTACCCAGCCGTCCATGTAGATGGTGACGGTCGGGATGTTCTGGCCGCCGAACTCGCCCAAGGCGCCGCCAGGCGCGATCGAGTTCGACTTGGCCATCGCGGCGGCGAGGTAGCCGCCGAGGAAGGCGTCCTGGTTCGTCTCGTAGGCGAGGTTGTCGATGTTCGGCAGGGTCTTCTCGGAGGTGCTGGCGCCGGGGCAACCGGCGGCAGTCCCGCCCGGGCAGTCGACGATGGCGAAGTCCACCTTGGGGTTCGCCTTGGCGGCGGTCTGGGTGGCCGTGGCCATGTCGAAACCGACGGTGATGACGATGCCGCAGTGCTCGCCCAGGAAGTCGTTGATGTTCGGCGTGTAGTCACTCGTCGAGGTCGACGAGAGGAACTTCGGCACGATGTTCTTGTCGACCGCTTCGGCGGCCGTCACCCCTGCGTAGGCCGACGCGTTGAACGAGCGGTCGTTGATACCGCCCGTGTCCGTGACTTCGCAGGCGAGGAATTTCGTCCCGCTCGCGGCGGTCGTGCTCCCTGTCGGCGCCTTCGTCGTGGTAGTGGTGGTGGCAGCGTTCGAACCGCAGGCGGCGAGCGCAAGCCCAGCGATCGCCGCTAGCCCGATAGTCGCTGCTCTGCGCTTACTTCTCGTCGGTTCCATGTCTCATATGCTCCCTTCGGAGGCACCATTGCAGGGATGTGATGGACGTCCGTCGCAAGGAAAGTGTGCGTTTGCCATTTCGTAACGTAGCGCTAACGATCCTCCCCCGTCCGGCAACTGTGCGAACAATTGCCCTTGCACTGGTCGCGCCTAGGTCCCGACCGGGTGCCAGACCGTCTTGATCTCGACGAATGACTTCATCCGACGGGGTGACGGGTCGCCAACCCAGTCGTCCGGCTGGATGAGTACCCGCTTCAGGTTGGCGGCTGATGCCCTCTCGAGCTCGGCTACATTCTCGGGGGCGCCGGTGAGATCGATGGCGTTGACGTCCATGTGGGCTGCCAGGACCGGCGCAAGCTCGGCCGTCCTGCCCGTCAGGACGTTTACCACGCCCGGCGGGACGTCCGAGGTCGCCAGCACCTCGCTCAGCGTCACGGCCGGCAGCGGGCGAAGCTCGGCCGCGACCACGACGGTCGTGTTACCCGTCACGATCACAGGAGCCAGCACGCTCACCAACCCGAGAAAGCTTGACTCCTGCGGAGCGACGATCGCCACAACGCCCGTTGGCTCCGGCAAGGAGAAGTTGAAGTAGGGCCCGGCTACGGGGTTCGAGCTGCCGACTACTTGGGCGAACTTGTCGGCCCAGCCGGCGTACCACACCCAGCGGTCGATAGCCGTCTCGACATCCCGCCGGGCCCGTTCTCTACGGGTGCCCTCGGCGTCGACGACCTGGTCGGTGAACTGCGCCGCCCGGCCTTCCAGCAACTCAGCCACGCGGTAGAGGACCTGCCCCCTGTTGTACGCAGTGGCGCCCGACCAGCCAGAAACGGCCTCGCGGGCCGCCACGACGGCGTCGCGGACGTCTTTTCGTGAGGCTTGGGCGGCGTTGGCCAACCACCTGCCGTCGGCGCTCTTGACGGCGTATGACCGCCCGGACTCCGACCTGGGAAAGGCGCCCCTGACGAAGAGCTTGTAGGTCTTGGCCACATCGAGGCGATCAGGCATCGAGGTACGCCTCGATGCCGTGGCGGCCACCCTCCCGGCCGAAGCCGGACTCCTGGTAGCCCCCGAAGGGGCTTGCCGGGTCGAACCGGTTGAACGTGTTCGCCCAGACGACGCCGGCCTCCATCTTGTTGGCCATCCAGAGGATCCGGCTGCCCTTCTCGGTCCACACGCCCGCCGACAGGCCATAGGGCGTGTTGTTCGCCTTCGTGACCGCCTCGGCTGGCGTCCGGAAGGTGAGCACGGACAGCACCGGCCCGAAGATCTCCTCGCGGGCGATGCGGTGCGACTGGCTGACCCCGGTGAAGATGGTCGGCGGGAACCAGTAGCCGCGCTCGGGCAACTCGCAGGGCGGCGACCACCTCTCGGCGCCTTCGGCATCCCCGGCGGCCGACAACTGCCGGATCTTCGCCAATTGCTGCGCCGAGTTGATGGCGCCGATGTCGGTGTTCTTGTCGAGCGGGTCGCCGAGCCGGAGCGTCGTGAGGCGCCGCTTCAGCCGCTCCACGACGGCCTCGGCGACCGACTCCTGCACGAGCAACCGCGAGCCCGCACAGCAGACCTGCCCCTGATTGAAGAAGATGCCGTTGACGATCCCCTCGACTGCCTGGTCGAGCGGGGCGTCGTCGAAGACGACGTTGGCCGCCTTGCCACCGAGCTCGAGGGTGAGCCGGCGTCCCGTCCCGGCGAGCGTGCGGAGAATTTCCTTGCCCACCTCGGTCGAGCCGGTGAAGGCCACTTTGTCGAGACCCGGATGCCTGACAAGGGCCGCCCCCGTCTCCCCGTCCCCGGTCAGCACGTTGACGACCCCCGGCGGCAGATTTGCCTGCTGGCAGACCGCTGCCAGGAGCAGCGCCGTGAGCGGGGTCGTCTCGGCCGGCTTCAGGACGCAGGTGTTGCCGGCAGCGAGCGCCGGAGCGAGCTTCCAGGACGCCATCAGGAGGGGGAAGTTCCACGGGATGATCTGCCCGGCGACACCGAGGGGCCGGGGCGCCGGCCCGAGCCCGGCGTACTCGAGCTTGTCGGCCCAGCCGGCGTGGTAGAAGAAGTGAGCAGCCGAGAGCGGGACGTCGACATCGCGCGACTCGCGGATGGGCTTGCCGTTGTCGAGCGACTCGAGGACGGCGAACTCCCGCGCTCGCTCCTGCAGGATCCGGGCGATCCGGAAGAGGTACTTCGCCCGCTCCGCCCCCCGCATCCTGCCCCAGGCGCCTTCCTGGGCTGCCCTGGCGGCATTGACAGCCGCCTCGACGTCCTCCTCGCCGGCGAGGGCCACTTCCGCCAGCGGCTCCTCGGTGGCCGGGTTGTAGGTCAAAAACGTCCGGCCGCTCGAGCTCGGGACGAACTCGCCGTTGAGGAAGAGCCCATAGGACGCCTGGAGTCGGACGATCTCGCGCGACTCCGGCGCCGGCGCGTACTCGAAGCCCACTCCTAGTCCACCGTGAAATAGTCAGGCCCGGCGTAGACGCCAGTGAGCAGCTTGAAGCGCTGCATGAGGAGATCGTTCAGCAAGCTCGAAGCGCCGATGCGGAACGCCGCCGGCGTCAGCCATTCGTCACCGGCTGTCTCGGCGACGAGCACGAGGTAGCGGACAGCGTCCTTCGAGCTGCGGATGCCGCCGGCGACCTTGACTCCCACCCGCCGGCCGGTGGCATCGGCGAAGTCACGCACCGCGGCCAGCATCACCAGTGCGGCGGGCAACGTCGCGGCGGGCGTGACCTTGCCGGTCGAGGTCTTGACGAAGTCGGCACCGCCGAGCATGGCGAGCCAGGCGGCCCGCGAGACGTTGTCCAGTGTGGCGAGCTCCGCCGTCTCGAGGATGACCTTCAGGTGAGCCTGGCCGCAGGCTTCCCGCACGAGGCGGATTTCCTCGTAGACCTGCCCGTAGCGACCGGAGAGAAACGCCCCCCGGTCGATAACCATATCGACCTCGTCGGCTCCCGCTGCGACGGCGTCCCTGGTGTCGGCGAGCTTGACGGCGAGCGAGGACCGGCCGGACGGGAATGCGGTCGCCACCGACGCCACCGCCACGCTCGAGCCCTCGAGGGCCTCGCAGGCGACCTCGACGAGATCGGGATAAACGCAGACGGCGGCGACAGGAGGCACCGAGTCGTCGGTGGGGTCAGGACGCCGGGCCTTGGCACACATCGCCCGCACCTTTCCCGGGGTGTCCGCACCTTCGAGCGTCGTGAGGTCGATCATGCGGATGGCGGTGTCGATGGCCCAGGCCTTGGCGCTCGTCTTTATGGAGCGGGAGGCGAGCGAAGCCGCCCGCGCCTCTGCCCCGACCTGGTCCACACCGGGCAGGCCGTGCAGCAGCTGGCGCAACGCGGCGTCTGATGTGGCGATCTCTCCCGGGAGGGCGCGCTCGAGGAGAGTCGCTGTCGGCCGCGGTTGCACGTCCACGTATTGCAAGGTAGTGCGCCCGGCGCGCTCAGGCTCCGGAAAGCGTCGCGTCAGCCCGGGAGAAACCCGGCTTGATCACGTCGTTGATGATGTGCAGCCGCTCGTCGAAGTGGGCGAAGGCGCTCTTCATGGCGTTGAGCGTGAGCCACTGGAGGTCGCCGAGGCTGTAGCCGAACGTCTCCGCAACGGTATGCAGCTCCGCCGACAGGGTGACACCGCTCATGAGCCGGTTGTCGGTGTTGACCGTCACGCGGAAGTGCATCCGGCGGAGCAGCCCGATCGGGTGCTCTGCGAGTGACGGCGCCGCGCCGGTCTGGACATTCGAGGTCGGGCACATCTCGAGGGGGATCCGCCGGTCCCGCACGTAGCTCGCCAGGCGGCCCAGCGCCACGGTGCCATCGGCATCCACCTCGATGTCGTCGACAATGCGCACCCCGTGACCGAGCCGGTCGGCCCCGCAGATCTGGAGCGCCTCCCAGATCGACGGCAGGCCGAATGCCTCGCCGGCGTGGATCGTTATGTGGAAGTTCGCCCGCTGCACGTAGTGGAACGCGTCGAGGTGGACGGTGGGCGGGCTGCCTTTCTCGGCGCCGGCGATGTCGAAGCCGACGATGCCCTCGTCGCGGTGGCGGACGGCCAGCTCGGCGATCTCGAGCGAGCGGGCTGCCGTCCGCATCGCCGTGAGCAGGCCGTAGACGCGGATGGGACGGCCGTCGGTGCCCTGGCGGAAGCCCTCCAACACCGCCTCGACGACCTCGTCCAGTGAGAGGCCCTTCGTGACGTGCAGCTCCGGGGCGAAGCGCACCTCCGCGTAGACGACCCCGTCCTCGGCCAGGTCCTCGGCGCACTCCGCCGCCACCCGGGCGAGGGCTTCCCGGGTCTGCATCACGGCCAGCGTGTGATCAAAGCCTGCGAGGTAGAGCTCGAGGTTGCCCTGGTTCGCTCCTGTCCGGAACCATCTGCCGAGCTCGGCCGGATCCCTCGTGGGCAGGGCGGAGTAGCCGACGTCACGAGCGAGATCAAGGACGGTCGCCGGGCGCAGGCCACCGTCCAGGTGATCGTGGAGCAGCACCTTCGGCACCGACCGGATGATCTCGGGTGAGGGGAGCGAGGCAGGCGGGGTCATGGGCGGATGATCTCGAGGACCCTAGGCCGGGGGACCGGCGGATCCGAGCCGATCTCGACGGCGCCGGTGAGAGAGTCCTTGGCGCGGGGGAGCCTCTCGGCGTCATCGGTATGAAGTTCCAGCAGCACCTGGCCGGACTCGACAGGATCGCCGGGCTTTGCCAGGCAGACGACGCCGGCCGTGGCGCTGACCGGATCCTGCTTGCGGGCACGGCCGGCGCCGAGACGCCAGGCGGCGACGCCGACGGCTCGGGCGTCGAGCCTCCGCAGGTACCCGGTGCTGTCACTGCGCACGAGCTCGACGTGCTCGGCCCTCGGCAGGGCGGCGTCCGGATCCCCGGCCTGCGCCTCGATCATCTCTTTGAAGCGGAGAAGCGCCTGACCCGACTGGAGGACGGCTGCCGGCTCTGCATCTATCCCGACGAGAGCGAGCATCTCGGCAGCGAGCGCCAGCGTGACCTCGACCAGGTCGGCAGGACCGTTCCCCCGGAGCGTCTCGAGGCTCTCCTCCACCTCGAGAGCATTGCCGACTTTGTTGCCGAGCGGTTCGTCCATCCTCGTCAACAGGGCCGATGTCCGCACGCTGTACTCGGTGCCGATGGAGACCATCGTCTCTGCCAGCCGGCGAGCGTCTGCCTCCTCGGCCATGAAGGCGCCGCTGCCCACCTTGACGTCAAGGACCAGGGCCGACGTCCCCTCGGCGATCTTCTTCGACATGATCGAGCTCGCGATGAGAGGGATCGACTCCACAGTCCCGGTGACGTCGCGTAGGGCGTACAGCCTCCGGTCGGCCGGCGCCAAGCCGGGGCCGGCGGCCGAGATGACGCAGCCCACATCGGACAGGACTGCGATCATCTCCGGCGGCGACAGGTCCGACCGGAAGCCGGGGATCGACTCGAGCTTGTCGAGCGTGCCGCCAGTGTGCCCGAGGCCCCGGCCCGAAAGTTGCGGGACGGCCGCCCCACAGCAGGCCACCAGGGGCGCGAGGACGAGGGAGACCTTGTCACCGACTCCTCCAGTGGAGTGCTTGTCGACTGTGGGCTTGCCGGCGGCGCTCAGGTCGAGGCGCTCGCCTGACTCGACGATGGCCTTCGTAAGCGCTTGCAACTCGGACTTCTCGAGGCCGCGGAAATAGATCGCCATGAGGAGGGCGGCCATCTGCTCGTCGGGTACCTCGTCACGGGCGTAAGCCGCCACGAGCCAACTGATCGCCGCGCCGTCGAGTGCCGAACCGTCGCGTTTTGCCCGGATGAGGTCGATGACGTCAGGACTGCGCACGCCGTCTCGCGACATCATCGGGGGAAAAGGCCGCCGGAAGCAGCTCACCGAGGCGGATCGGCTCCGGTTCGGCATCGATCAACAAGAGCTCGCCGCCCGCTTCGAAGAGCAGCTGGCGGCAGCGCCCGCACGGCACGAGCGGCAACCCGTCCTGGGCGACAATGCTCACGGCAGCCAATCGTCCGCCGCCGCCGGCGTGGAGTGCCGAGACGAGACCGCACTCGGCGCAGAGCGTCAGGCCGTAGGACGCATTCTCGACATTGCACCCGACGACGAGGCGGCCGTCGGCCGTCCAACCTGCCGCACCCACCGAGAGGTGCGAATAGGGGGCATGAGCCAGGGCTGCCACTCTTGTTGCCTCGGACCGAAGCCCGCTCCAGTCGACTGCCACCGCCGGCTCCCTCCCGCTCGGCCACTCGCCGTCAACGGTCCGCAGTGGGCTTGGCGGCTGGACCGATAGGGCGTCTCGGCCCACAACGTACCGGGCGCGGCAGCGGCCGGGCATCACGCCCGGCCACTGCGCGAATCGCGTTGTTCAGTGAGTCCAGATAACGAGTTGCAGTTCGTCGATCAGAAAGTGATCGGGATTGGCGTGCCTGAGCGCTCCCACAAGACCTGGAACGACTGGTTGCTCGTGTCGACCGGGCTCACCTCGTCGAGGGAGATGAAGCCACCCTTCTTCAACGGCTGGACCATGTCGATCGGATAGTTGTTCGTGAACGAGGCGATCCCCCTCGCGGTTCCACCCTGCACGGTCGCCTTGGCACCGGACATCGTGGCCAGACCGAAGTTGGCCAGCGCGGTGAGCAGGCCGTGGGTACAACTGGAGCTCGAGCACACAGCCGGCCGCTCGACGATCCACTCAGCAGAGGCGCGGGCGCACTGGCTGCAAGTGGCAGTCTTCGTAGCCCACTTGTCCGACGTGATGTCACCGATCTTCAGGGTGAACATGCCGTTGGCGAACCGGACGCTCGAGTCGATGACGTCGCCGGGCTTGACTTTGAAGACCACAACGGAACCGGCGGGGAACATCTCGTACCAGGCGAAGTACTGGGGCGTGTTCCCGGTTCGGCCGCAGGTCATGAACGTCCCGTCCTGCTCGACCGTGCCGTTGTTGAATCCGTCGAGGCCCGACCAGTTCGACGACCACTGGAGGGGCTTGCCCGAGCACGTGGCGGTAGGCTGGACGAAGCGGACGTGGACGTAGTTGAACTGCCTTGTGGACGTGACGGCATAGCCCGACCAGTTGAGGGACACAGTCTGCGGGCCGGCGTGCGAGGACACCTTGATCATGCGTGCGCCGCCCGGGTTGGGCAGGCTGCCGGAGGCGACGGCGCTTGTTGCGACGCTCGCCAACCCCAACGACAAAAAGGTCGTGGCGGCCGCCGTGGCGACGACCAGGAATCTCTTCATTTTTTTCATTGTCTCCTTTGACGGGTGCAACTGTTGGCAGCGCGACGACGATCGCGTCGGCTGCGTTCGGCACCCGACTAGACCCCCGCTGGGACTGCGATTCCCCTGCTTAGCCGAACGGCTCGGCACAGAGTGTCCCGATTGGGCGCAGCCGTCAAGTCAGGTGGGGATCCGCCCATTGGATTGGTGCGTTTGCGGCGATGAAAGGTAATGTCCTGCGGCAAGCTCTAAAGAGCTGCGGCGGGCCGCGTACCGCGGCCAGCATCTTGCGAGGGGGAATTTGTGAAACATTTCGTGAAGGGCTCTAGCAGTCGACGGCTGCTGCCGTTTTCGGCCCTGGCGGCAGTGGCTCTGGCCGCGGCAGCTGCCACGCCGGCGATTGCGACCGCTGGGGCGACTCAACTGAGGCATGCGGTCTCGTCCGGTCAGGCCACGCCCGCCGTCGGCGTACATCCGATCGTTGTCGAGGCCGGCGCCGCTGGCAACGCGACGTTCTCCTGCCAGGCGGTCGACGCACCGGTGCGCTGTTACTCGCCCGGACAACTCAGAACCGCCTACGGCTGGAATCACTTCAAGAACGGTGGTGCGGGTGAGACCGTCGTCATCGTCGACGCCTTCCAGAGCCCCACGCTCCGCCAGGACGTGGCCCTCGAGGACTCGACCTTCGGCCTGCCGGCTCCTGACCTGAAGGTGATCGCGCCGCAGGGCCTGACGCGCTTCAACCCCAAGAACCCGACCATGGTCAGCTGGTCCGCCGAGATCTCCCTCGACGTCGAGTCCGTCCATGCATATGTCCCCCAGGCGAAGATCGTCCTCGACCTCTCCAAGACCTCCGCGGACGCGTCAATCCTCGCGGCCACGAAGTACGTGGTCGACAAGAACATCGGTGACGTGATCTCCCAGAGCTTCGGCGAGGCGGAAAGGTGCATGCTGCCGAACCTCTTGAAGCAGGAGCACGCCCTCTTCCAGAAGGCGGTGGGCAAGGGCATCTCACTAATCGCCGCCTCGGGTGACAACGGCGCCGCCCAGCCAACTTGCAACGGCAAGTCGACGGTGCTCAGCGCTTCAACACCGGCCAGCGACCCGTACGTGACCGGCGTCGGTGGTACGAACCTGTTCCTCACCAAGAGCGGCGCCTGGACCGGAGAGACCGCCTGGAACGACGGCTACGGCGAGAGCGGCGGCGGCATCAGCACCCTCTACCCCACGCCGAAGTACCAGAAGTCCTTGGGCGTCCCGGCGCGGACTGTGCCGGACGTGGCCTACAACGCGGGCGTGGACGGCGGAATCCTCATTGCCTGGGGCTCGTCGGGTCAAGGCGCAGGCCTGATCTTCATCTTCGGAGGCACCAGCGCCGGATCACCGGCATGGGCGTCGATCGCAGCACTTGCCGATCAGACCGCTGGCCACCGTCTCGGAGCGTTGAACCCGCGGATCTACAGCATCGCCGAGAGCAAGCGCTACAGCTCGGACTTCCACGACATCACAATCGGGAACAACATCGAAAGCGTCGGCGGCTACTACACCGCTCCTGGATATGACCTCGTGACCGGCTGGGGCACGCCGAAGCTTGCGTGGCTGGTGCCAGCCCTGGCCCGCTAGATCAGCTGCAACTGGGCAGAACATCCGGGAGCCTGGTCGATCTCGGATCCACCTGGATCCGGCAATTTCAGGGCTGCCAAGCGCACGTCGGGCCTATCGTGGCTCACCATGAGTCGAATCCCGGGAGGAGGCCCCCGCTCCGCAAGGGGCGGGGGCTTCCCCAACTCCGCCGATATCGAGCGGAGCGGCATCCGGCCAGGCGACGTGCTGGTTACCGAATCCGTGCCTGATGCCTTAGGGGCAGATCCGGCAGCGGACGCCCAGGCGACGGCGGGGGCGGCAGCTCGGCGAGCGCAGGTGACCATCCGGGAGCTGACGACGCTCCACGAGATGCGAGAAGCCGGGCAGTTGTTCATCGAGGTGTGGAAGACCCCCGGCGGCTGCCCCGAGATCTCTGCCGACCTCCTGCAAGCTCTCCAGCTGGCCGGAAGCTACATCGCCGGCGCCTTCGAGGCCGGCGCGCCGGAGCGGCTCGCCGGGGCGTCGGTCGCCTTCGGGTCCGTCCGGGCAGTCCCGGAGCCGCCCGAGCTGCACTCGCACTTGACCGCGACGGCGAAGGGCCGGTTGAGCACGGGCGTCGGCTTTGCCCTCAAGCTCCACCAGCGAGCCTGGGCGCTCGAGCGCGGCATCGGGACAATTACTTGGACCTTCGATCCGCTCGTCCGGCGCAACTCGGTGTTCAACCTCGCCAAGCTCGGCGCCTGCGCCACGGCTTATCTCCGCGATATCTACGGGTCATTGACCGACGTGCTCAACGCAGGAGGCGAGAGCGATCGCCTGTGGGCTCGCTGGGAGATCTCAGACCCGGCCGTGGCAGCGGCTGCCGCCGGCAAACGGCGGCTCGTGAGCGGTGACTCGCTCCCGTACCGCCTCCGACCGGGCGACAACTTGAGACCGCACCTCAGCATGCGAAGCGGCCGGCGAAGCTACAAAGTAAGCGTCCCGCCGGACATCGAGGCGCTGCGCCGAGCAGATCGTGTCCTCGCCAATGAGTGGCGGGTCGCTCTGCGGGATGTGCTCGGCGCGACCCTCGAGGCAGGAGGGCGCCTCCTCGGGATCGACGGGGAGGGCGATTTCGTGGTGGAGGAAGCGCCGGAACTGGAGGAGGCAGGATTGGTGGAGGAGGCGACAACATGAAGCTCACTGCCGTCGAGTTGTTCCGGACGGAGCTCCCGCTCGTGCGGCCCTTCCGCACCTCCTTCGGCACCGAGACCGTCCGCGAGGCTCTCCTCGTCCGGGTCGAAGGGCCGGACGGGGAGGGCTGGGGAGAGTGCGTCGCCGGATCTGAGCCTCTTTATTCGTCCGAGTACGTGGACGCGGCCTGGCTGACGCTCAGGCGCTGGATCGTCCCACGACTGCTCGGTGCCTCGGACCTGAGCGCCGAAGCGGTCCCGGGCCTCCTCGCCGACCTGAAAGGCCACCGCATGGCCAAGGCGGCCATCGAGATGGCGGTCCTTGATGCTGAGCTGAGGGCGGAAGCGACGTCTTTTCGGACCTATCTCGGCGGCACCCCGGGCAGCATCGCCGTCGGCGTCTCCGTCGGGATCACCGGGACGATCGACGACCTGCTCGCCGTCGTCTCCGGGCACGTGGCGGAGGGCTACCAGCGAGTGAAGCTGAAGATCGAGCCGGGGTGGGACCTGGAGCCGGTCGGCGCAGTTCGCGACATGCTCGGTGGCGAGTTCATGCTCCAGGTGGACGCCAACACGGCCTACGACCGGGAGGACGCCGAGCACTTGCGCCGGCTGGACGAGTTCGGCCTTCTCCTCATCGAGCAGCCCCTCGACGAAGAGGACATCCTCGGGCACGTGGAGCTGGCCAGGCGGCTGGAGACGCCGATCTGCCTGGACGAGTCGATCGTCTCGGCGCGCTCTGCGATCGACGCCATCGAGCTCGGGGCCTGCTCGATCGTGAACATTAAGGCAGGCCGCGTCGGCGGCTACCTCGAGGCCCGGAAGATCCACGACGCCTGCCGGGAGCGCGGCACTCCCGTCTGGTGCGGAGGCATGCTCGAGACCGGGCTGGGCAGGGCGGCGAACCTTGCTTTGGGGACGATGCCGGGTTTCTTGTTGCCGGGGGACATCTCGGCGACGGACAGGTACTTCCACGAGGACATCACGCCGCCTTTCATCCTCACCGACGGCCGGATCGCCGTCCCGGAAGGACCGGGCCTCGGCGTCGAGGTCGACCGGGCGACGCTCGACCGCCTCACGTCAGAGAGGGAGACGATCGCCGGCGGGTAGATGCTCCGTCCCCGGCGGTCGGTCGGCCCGCGGGGGCTGAGCGGTCGCGCCTCAGCCGGCTACTTGTGACATTTCACTGACACAGCACCCGGGTGATCTGCCGCCGGCGGCGCCGTCACACCGAGCCGCCGTACAGATCGAGGGTCCGGGCCATGCCCCCGTCGACGGAGATCGTCTCGCCGGTGACAAAACGGGCCGAGTCGGAGGCGAGGAAGACGATCACGTCGGCGATGTCCTCGGGGCGAGCCCACCGCCGGAGCGGCGTCTGGGCCTCGATCGTCTCGACGACGCCAGGGATCGCCTTGTTCTTGGCCCACAGGGCGGTGTCCACGACGCCAGGCGCCACCGAGTTGACCCTGATCCCGGACGGCCCCAGCTCGATGGCGAGCGACCGGGTGGCAGCGTCGAGAGCACCCTTCGAGGCGGCGTAGGCGGCGCGCCTCGGCGTCCCGAGGAGCGCCGACACCGACGAGAGGTTGACGATCGACCCGCCCCCATGCTCGACCATGGCCGGCACGAGAGCGGCGATGAGGAGCAGTGGCGCCCGGACGTTGACCGCCAACATCTCGTCGATGACCGCGCTGCCTGTATCGGCAATGGAGAGGCGCACGGCCGCGGCGGCGTTGTTGACGAGCACATCGACACGGCCGAGGCCGGCGAGCGCCTGCTCGGCGACGACAGCCGGCGCCTCCGGCCGGCGAAGGTCCGCCGCCACGACGAGCGGCTCGTGATCGAGGCCGCCGGCGACGGCTAACAGGGCGACCTGATCCCTCGCTACCAGGGCCACACGTGCACCGGCTCTGTCGAGGGCTCGGGCCACCGCCGCTCCGATCCCGCGGGATGCCCCCGTGACGAGCGCGGTCCGGCCCTCGAGTGGGAAGCAGCCCATGTGCGAAAGCGTAGGGAGGCTGAAGGCTGCTCACCAAGCCGATCCTTCCGCCGGCGTCAGGTCTCCAGTCGCCCGGGCTCGCGCTCTGGTTCCGGTGCGGGCGCAGGCTCGCTCCCCACCGTATAGGCGACGATCTTGTGAGCGTCTGACGTCAGGCAGCGGCCGGTGGCGAGGTCAAAGCGCCAGTGGTGCATCCCGCACTCGAGGACGCCGTCTTGCAGCTCCCCGAACTTCGCCAGATCTGCCTTCAGGTGCGGACAGCGGCGCTGAACCATGTAGTCGCCGATCCGCACGAGATCGTCCGGCTCGTCCTGCTCGGCGTACCAGCCGTCGGCGAACTCGAGCCGCTCCGGCGAGAGGCACTTGAAGAACGTGTAGATGAACTCGTTGTAGGCGCCCCGGCGCGCCGCTCGGAAGCGGAGCGACAGGAACAGGCTGTTCACCCAGTCGACCTCGTGGCGGGCCACCTGCGCCTCCACGAGGTCCCGGGCGATGACGAACCGGTAGCGGCACTCCTCGCCGGCGTGCAGGCGGACCTGCCGGTGGACGAAGTCCACGACGATCCTCTCGAGCACCCCGGCGTCTCCTGTCAGCTCGAGCAGCACCAGGTCGCCGACCCCGGGGCCGATCTTGTCGGCCAGCGCGAGCAGCGGATCCCACCACTCGCTCAGGGCGCCGAGGAGATCGCCGTCATACGAGGGTCGGGCAGCCCGCTCGGCCTCTAGGGCGCCGGCCTGGCGAGCGGCGTAGCCCTCGAGGTAAGAGCGCTTGTGGGTGAAGATCCGCTCGACAGCACCGTCCGGCATCGGGTGGGTGACGACGCAGCCGGCCGGCGACAGCTCGGCGACGCTCGACGGGATGAGCAGCCTCCCGTTGTGGATGCCGTTGGAGGCGAGGTAGGCGAGGAATACCGTCTGATCCGGAAACGGGTTGTCCGCTCCCTTGTCGTCCTCGACGAGCCCGCTCGAGAAGTCGTTCAAGCCGAACAGGTCCCGGTCGAGGAAGCAGGCGGGGCCGCTGTTCGGGAAGACGAAGCGGGCGCCGACGGTCTCGATGAAGCGCTGGGCTCTCGCCATCCCGTTGAGCCTCTTGCGGGCACCGAGGGCCGCCTTGGTCGCCTCGGCCAGCTCGTAGACGACCGGCCACCAGATGGCGCCGGAGAACTGCAGGAGATGGGCGTCGTACGGGCCGAACCCGAGGATCGAGTCGATATCGCGGGGCCGGGCGTCGTTCTGGTTGAGTAGACGGACGGCGCCGTCGTCGACCGACAAGGTCGAATCCCCCAGGGGCCCGTCGGCCGGCGAGACCGAGGTGGTGATCATCACACGCAGGCCGTCGAGGTCGACCGGCTCACCCGAGCGCGTCTGCACGAACGACCGGAACCCGAGGTCGGCCAGCTCCGTCCGCAGATCCTCCATCGGGAACTCCGGGAGCAGCACCGTCGCCGACTTCTTGATGAGCCGGCGGAGGAGACCGCGGTCGAAGTGGTCCCGGTGGAGGTGGGAGACGTAGAGAAAGTCGGGCGCGAAACTCTCGAACTCCACCCCCGAATTGTCCGGGAAGGGGAACCACGAGGCGAAGTAGGCAGGTGACCGCCAGGGGTCACAGAGGATGCTGCCGGCGGCGGTCTCGAGGTAGGAACCGGCATGGCCGGTGGCTGTGATCCTCATCTTCTGCGGCGGCGCGCTCCTGAGCTTGGGTTATGCCGGATCCCCGGGGGCGGCGGACCCCCAGGCCGCCTGCGAGCCTAGCGGGCGGCGATTTGGGCGGCTCGGGCGGCGGCAACGGGTGGCGCTGATCGGCGCCGGCCTGGCGCTACCCGTCAACCCGGTTGCTGCCTGGCGACCGCCGCCAGCCGGTCGATCAGCTCGGCGAGACCGATTGAGTCCTCCGGCGGCCGCTCCGGCGACGAGCGGCCCCGGACGACGTCACAGAAGTGATCGACCATGCCGAGGTAGGGATCGCCGCCCGCGGTCGTCACCTGATCCACGGCGCCGTCGCGGCGCCGGATGTCGATCGTGACGTCCTCGTAGGAGGGCGTGAAAGGCCGCTCCACCGACAGCGCCGCCTCGGTCCCGACGAGCTCGAGGAGCTGGCGCTCCGGCGCCTCGGCGGAGCACTGAAAGGAGGCCGTCGTGCCGGCCCCGAAGTCCAGCCAACCGGCGAAGGAGGCATCCACGCCGCGGTCGGTGTAGTGGGCGGCGGCCGCCCCCACGTGGACAGCACCCGCCTCGGCCGGCCGGATGCCCGCTGCCTGCAGCAGCGGGGACAGGCAGTAGATGCCGACGTCGAGGAGGGCCCCGCCTCCCATCTCGGGACGCCAGCGGTAGTCATCCTCCCGGTCGAGCACACCGGTGAACGCAGCCGTCCCGAAGAGCAGCGGCCCGAGCTCACCCGAGCGTGCTATCTCCGCGATCGCTCGGGACCGAGGATGGAACGGGCTCATGTACGCCTCCATCAGAACCACGCCGGCAGCCCGACACGAAGCGGCGATCGCGCTGGCGTCGGCGGCGGAGGGCGCGAGTGGCTTCTCGCAAAGGACGTGCTTGCCGGCGGCAGCTGAGGCCTCGGCCCACTCCCGGTGCATCGAGTTCGGGAGCGGGATGTAGACAGCCTCCACCGCTGGGTCCGCCAGCAGCTCCTCGTAGCCGGCGTGGGCCCGGACGCCCTCCGGACGGGAGCGCTGCCCGCCCGGGTCCGACCGGCTCGCCACGGCTGCCAGCCGGCATGAGCTGCTCTCCAAGATGGCCGGGATGACCGCCTGCCGGGCGACACCCGACGTGGGAGCGAGCACCCCGAAAGAAACGGGCCCGTCCCGATTGCTCACAACATCCTCGACGCCACTAGAGGCGGGTGAGGCTGATCGGGACATTGCCCCCGTCCGTCGACTGCTGGGCCGCCTCGAGCAGCGCCACGACCTGGCGGACCGACTCGGGAGTGACCGCCAGCGGCTCACCGAGCAGCAGATGATCGGCGAGGTTGCGGTGGAAGCCGAAGCGCTCCGGCCTGACCGAAGGCAGCATTGACTCGGTGAGGCCATAGCCGGCTTCGTAGCGGGCCAGGCGAAGCTCAGCCGGCGCCTCGGCGTGGTGCGCAGGCTCGCTGACGTAGCCGAGGCCGGGCTCGAGGCGCTCGAAGACGACGGGCCGGTAGTTGCCCACGATCGTGCCCTTGGTGCCCTGCACGTAGAACTTCGGCCGCCTGAAGCCGGCGAGATCGCTTTGCAGGAACTCGGCCTCCCTGCCGTCATCGAAGCCCATCCGCACCCTCACCTGGTCCAGGTTGGTGATGTCATGCCAGACGCGCTTGTGTCCTGTCGCCGTGAGCGTGACAGGAAAGGCGCCCATGAGAAGGATTATCCAGTCGAGGTGGTGAGATCCCCAGTCGTAGACGGCCCCTCCCGAGACCGCCACTTCGGAGTGCCACGCCCGGCAAGGGTGCTCGAAGCCGCCCACGAACGTCTCGACGTTGAAGACCTCGCCCAGCTCGCCCCCCTCGACGCACCGTCGCACTGTCAGGAAGTCGGCATCCCACCGCCGGCTCTGGTGCACCGTGAGCGTGCGCCGCGTGGCGAGGGCGGCCTCGATGAGGACGTCGGCCTCCTGCAGCGTGAAGCACATCGGCTTCTCGAGAGCGACGTGCTTGCCGGCCCGCAGCAAGGAGAGGGCCAAGTCGAAGTGGCTGTTCGGCGGGGTGGCCACCACGACGGCGTTGACGTCGTCGTCGGCCTCGAGATCAGCCGTGCTGGCGTAGGTGCGCATCCCGGGGAACTCCTCCTCGGCGGCCTTCCTGCGGCCGGCGTCACCGTCGCAGGCCGCCACCAGTTCGAGGCCGGCGACGGCCCGCGCCGCCAGCCCGTGATAGAGGCCCATCCCTCCGTGCGACCCGTAGCCGAGGATGCCGAGCCCGACAAGGCGCTCGGTGGCATCGAGCGAGGCCGGCGGGACGAGAGCCCGCCTCAGCAGCCGAACGATCTCGGGATGACGAAGGGCAGCGGTCTCGTTGCCGACGCCGGCGACGACCACCCGACCCAACCCTTGCCGGCGTTCGATGACGGCGGGACGGTCACGAAACCCAGCACTGACAGTGAGGACGCTCTGCGAGTGACCGGTGACGTCGAGGCTGATCAGCCTGTCGGACAGCGAGAACTCGTCAGGCATGCGCGCTGTGAGCGGGCTCGACCCGAACGCCGGCTTTGCGAACCACTCGCCGGGGGGCCCGGGAGCGCCGCCCACGGCCCCGAGGAGAGCCGACCATGCCTCGGCGCCGGTGGTCGAACCGAACTGGCCCGGGGCGCCGGGCGCGAGGACAAGGAGACAACTCCCCTCCTCGACCGCCGCCGCCAACGCGGCCACCCACTCCGGTTCCATGCCCGCCGGCGTGCCGTCGACGACCACGGCACGGTACGCCGCCGGAGGCGGGAGCCCGCCGGAGCCCGCTGAGTTGTGACCGGCATCACCGCCATAGACGACGTCTGCGGGGGCGGCGATGGCGGTCAGGGCCGCCACGCGTTCTGCCGAGCCCGGTGCACCCATGGCCGCCGTGGTGATCAGCAGGTGGGCGGCGTGATTCATCGGCGCCGACCCTACCTGCTCGGCTTGAGGCGCCTTGATGGGCCGAGCCGGCCGGCGAACTCCTACGATGGCGACATGAGCCGGCGCGCCGCAATCCTGCTCCGTGTGGCGGTGCTGTGGGCCGTCTGGGTATGGGCCGTCCTCATCCACAACATGATCTTCGACACCAAAGACGGCTGGTCCTTCCGGCTCATCCACATTGGCATCGCCATCGTTTCGTTGGCCTTCGCCGTCGTGACCTGGCACATCACCACCAAGGCCCGCCGGTTCACGCGCGACGTCGAACGGGAACGGCGGTCGTCTCCTGACCCGCTCCGGACCGCCCGTGCGCTCGGCAGCGCCAGCGCCGTCATGGCGCGCCACTGGCGCAACAGCAGGTCGTCCCCCCGTCAACGTCCTCCGCAGCCGCCGGCCGGGCCGGAGGCGCCGGCGCCCGAACCCCCGAGCGCCCTGCGCCAGAGCTGACCAGCGCTCTCACGCCGGATTCCTCCCGCCGGAGTTGTTCTCGGCGGCATCACCATCGCCTCCCCGGATGCCGGCCCGCCTCTCCTCCTAGTGCGTGCGAAGCGCCCGGATGAGGTCGCTCTTGTTCATCTTCGATCTGCCCGGGATCCCGACGCGCCGGGCGCGCTCGAGCAGGTCGTGCTTCGACATGTCGTCGTAGGTCCCGGCCCGTCCTCCTCGCCGGCCCACCCTCGACCGGCTGGAGGCAGCGCTGGCGTTGGCGATGCGAGCCGACTTCTCCTTCGAGTTGCCCTCCCGGCGGAGGGCCTCGTACTGCTCCTTGTCCTTCACGCTCGGGCCTGGGCTCTTCTGTGGCATCGGCCTTCCTCCTCGGCATCAGGCGCACCTCGGGCGAGGTGGACGCGTCCGTGGCTCATTTACCCAGCCAGAGGTGCTCGCTACGCCCACGCTCGGCCGCTGGGCACCCACCGACGTCACGCCGGGCCCGGTCGCGGCGCCCTTCAGCACCGGCAGCACGGCTGCTCGGCCCGAGGCGTGCCGGTCTGGAGCAAACCCGCGAAACGGGCCTAGCCTGATTGAGATGTCTTCCGCAGCACTCGGTGTCCTCTCTCCCCCAGTCACGCTCCACGGGCTCCTGTTCGGCTTCCAGAGCGGACTGATCAGCTACGTCGGCGTTGGCCTCGAGTTTTGCGCCGTCGTGTGGTACTTCGCCTGCAGGCACCGCCTCGGCGGCCGGGGGCGGCACTGGACCTCAGGCCGGACCGTGGCCTTCGTTCTCGGCGTGGTGATGATCGTGATAGCCACCGAGTCCGGCTTGGCCTCCTACGACGATTCGGTGTTCACGATGCACGTCGTCCAGCACCTGATATTGATGAACGTGGCACCGATCCTGCTCGCGCTGGGCGCTCCGGTGACGCTCGCTCTACAGGCGTCGCGCCGGCGGACCCAGCAGCGGCTCCTGCGGCTCCTGCACAGCCGCGTCGTGGAGACCCTCACCTTCCCGGTCGTGGCCGCCGGCATCGCCTACGTGACGATGATCGTCTACTTCCTGACGCCTGTCTATGTGTTCTCCGAGCAGCATCCCTTGATCCACGATCTGGTCCACCTTCACTTCCTCATCGCCGGCTGCATCTACTGGTGGCCGGTCGTCGGGCTCGACCCGTCCCGGTGGCGCCTCTCCTACCCCGCGCGTCTCGGCTACCTGGCGAGCGGCATCCCGGTGAACGCCATCCTCGGCGTGGCGTTGACCAACCAGCGGCTCTCTATCGACTCGGCCATCCACACCGTGGCCGACACCCACGCCGGCGGGGCGATCCTGTGGGGAGGTGGCGAGCTGCTCATAGTGGCCGCCCTCGGCGTCATGTTCGTCCAGTGGTCCAACTTCGACCGCCGCGAATCGATCCGGCAGGATCGACGTCTCGACCGGGAGCTGGCGGCCGAGGGGGCGCTGCTAGCGGGAGGTTCGCTCGGCCTCCGACCGCCCGATCCTCCTCCGGCCGGCTCAGAGGCGGGCACGTCGACGCCCGGGCCTGCGGGCTGAGCACCGGAATACCCGGACCGTGAAGGTCCTGTCGCCGGCCTATCTTGCGACGCTCGCCGTCACGGCGGCTGTGGCCGCCGCCCTGTGCGTCAGCGGCCGCCGACGGCCTGGCCGTTGGGTCGTCCTCGCCAACGTCATCCTCGCCGGGGCACTGCTCACCGCGAGCGGACTCTGGCTGGCGACAACCATTGGCGCTTCGAGGTTCTCGGCGGCGACGTCGCTCCCCTTCGCCTTGTGCGACCTCGCCGCCCTCGTGGCGGCAGCGGCACTTCTCACGAGGCGCCCGATCCTTGTCGAGCTGACCTATTTCTGGGGGCTGGCCGGCACCCTGCAGGCACTCATCACGCCCGACCTCAACGTGGGCTTCCCGAGGCTCGAGTTCTTCGAGTACGTGGTGGCCCACGGCGCCATCGTTTGCGCTGCCTTGTTCCTCGTGGCCGGCCAGGGCCTGTCACCCCGGAGATGGGCCATCGCGCGGGTGCTCGCCATCACGATCATCTACACGGCCGTCGTCGGCGCCATCGACGCCGGCACCGGCGGTAACTACATGTACCTTCGGCGGGCTCCGGGCAACTGGACTCTCCTGCGGGTACTCGGCCCTTGGCCGTGGTACCTGGCGTCGGCGACCGGCGTGGCGGCCGTCCTCTTCGGTCTCCTGGACATGCCGTTCTGGCGCTCACGCCGGATGTTGCGTGCTCCCGCCCAGCCGACCGCGACGGAGGGGGATGATACGCGGCCGCCAGCCGCGTCAAGCGCCACAGCCGACCGGACGGATGCACGTCTCGTCACCACCCGGCAGCCGGGCCGGGGGAGACCCGGTCCGGATGATGCGACCGTCACCGCCTCATGATTGCGCAGTGATGGTGACACGGAATCTAGAGCGGCCATATGAACTCCCGGTGTCGCCGAGACGAACACTCGAAGAAGTCTGCGAGGCGCGGCCGTGAGATCCCAGTAGCCGGGCTGGGACCTCCGCCGGCGGCCGTCGATTCTCAGAGAGCGGGTTTCGTGCCGAGGACGACAGCGGCCTCGTTCACCACCGGGACGGCCTTCACCCCCGAGAAACCCGCCCGCTCGAACATCGACACCCACGCCGCCATCGCCACTGGGCGCTCCTGGAAGCGCAGCAGGTAACGGCCGCCGTTCTTCAGGATGCGCCACCAGCCGCCGGGCCCCATCCTCACGAGGAGGGACAGCTTCGACGCGATGATCTGGCGGTCCCTCGCGTCGCCGCCGCGACCGAACATCATGTCGCCGACGACGAATCGACCGCCCGGCCGCAGCCATGTGAACACCCGTCTCACCACCTCGGGCTTGTCCTCGTCGCGCAGATGGTGGAAGGCGTAGTTGGTCACCACGAGATCGAGCGAAGCCGCCGGGAGCTCCAACTGCTCGATCGGGACAGCCCTTCCCTCGACGTTGCTCGCCCCGGCCCGGCGGGCGTTCTCGAGGAGGAGGTCGATCATCTTCTGACTGACGTCGATCGCCAGCACCGACGAGGTCCTGGCGGCCAGGGCGAGCGTCACCTGGCCGGAGCCGCAGCCGAGGTCCGCCGCGACGTCGCCCGGGCTCGGGTCTGCCTCGGAGACCACCGTCTCGACGACCCGCACCAGACCGGGATTGTTCGCGGCGCCGTGATCCCAACTGGCGGCGCGCCGGGTCCAGAACCGCTGCTGGCGGGCAATGTTGCGGCGAGCCGGCTGTGGCGTCGTGGGTGGCTTGCTCACGAGCGGGCAGAGGCGATTCTCAGTGCGGGCGCACTCCGACGAACCAATAGTGCCAGGGCGGGAGCGGCGCCGTCACGGTGCCGAGCTTTGTCGGGCCGTGGAACACCGAGATAGTGGCGCCCCCGGCCGCGACCTCGACTGTCACGTCGCCCGACGTCGGCGTGATGACGTACCGCCCATGGGCCGGCACCGTCTCGTCCTCGAAGACGCGGCCGTTGGCGATCGGTACCCCGTTCTTCACGCTCTGCGCAAAGACCCAGACTGACTGGGAGCCGGCAGTGACCACGACCGAGTAGCTGCGGGCGACCACCGAATACGCGGTCGTCTCGGGCGGGAGAGACGGCTGGGGCGACATCTTGGTCACGCCAGAGCTTGCGGAGTGAGCGCTCGCCGAGGTGCCCGGCGTCGAGCTTGCGGCGGGCGTGGGCGGCTTGGTCCGTTGCGCTGTCTGGGCGGGGGCGGTTCGCCGGATGGCGCTCAGCCAGCTCGGGTGGTAGCGGACGACGAAGTCGCCTACGCCGGCGAGCAGCGTGGCAAAGGCCAGCACCCACACCACGATCCGGAGCAGCAGCGGCGCCGGGAGCCGCTTGCGGGAGCCGGGATACCAGACGGAGCCGTCCGGGAGCAGCACCCCGTAGGACGGGCCGACCGGAGAGACGGCCGGGATCTCGGCGGTGATGTAGGCAGGGCCGCCACTGTCGGGAGTGCCGAGGCCGGCCGAACGCCGGAGCGCGCCCGTGTCAGGGGCGATCGTTGTCTGGCCCATCGTCGACAGCGACGACGTTGCTTGCTTCGCCACTCGTCTCCCTCCAACCCTGTGGCAGCAAACGCTACCGCGTGGCGAGCCGGCGGAAGGTTCGCGAGGGATCTCGTGTCGCCGACGACGATTTGTGGACGGGTGTCAAAAGGGCGCCGTGGCGCCAGCTCGGCCGCTCCTGGGCTCAGTTGGTGCGACGGGGCAGCCAGGCGGCCCCGATCACTCCAGGGCCGGTGTGTAGCTGCATGGCGGCGCTGAAGCCCGAGACGAAGTCGACCCTCCCGAGGAGCTCGCAGAGGCGATCCGCGCCGGCCGGCGAATCAGCGTGGAACACCGTGCAGTGCTCGGCGTCCGGGCCGCCGCCGTTGTGGAAGAAGCCGGCGATCTGGCGGAACGCCTCCTCTTCCCCCGTCACGTCCCCGAGAGGCTCGACGGTGCCGTCGCGCATGCGAAAGACGCTGCAGGTGCCGGCGAGATCGGCTCCCCGCAGCGCCGGCGCCGGCACTCGATGGCTTCGCCGGATGGGCCCGAGCGTCTGCAGCGTGGCCACGAGGTCGACGCTTCGCGAGGCCTCCTCGACGACTTGGACGACAGCCTCGAGGGACGCACCGGAGGCGGCCGTCTCTGCCCCGGCCAGGACGACGAGGGCTTGACCGGCGGCTGCGGTACGCGAGTCGACCACGACCGCCCGGCGCTGGGTGAGCTCGGCGGCGAGCGAGGCGTTACGGAACATGCCGGCGAACTCCATCGCCGGCGTGATGACGATGACCTCCTCGTGGCCCGACTCCTCGATGGCGGCCAGGTAGTCGGTGATGAACGGATGGCTCGAGCGGACGTACTGGTCGCGCTCCACCGCTTCCGAGATGCGCCGGGAGAGCTGGTCGGAGCCGTCGACTCGGTCCGCCTCGGGCAGGTGCACCGTGATCGGCACGACCGTGACGCCGAGCTTGTCGAGCAGCTCAGGGGGCAGGCAGGTGCTCGAGTCGGTGACGACAGCAACCCGTGGCACCGCTTTACGCTACCGCCCGCGTCACACACGGGCGGGGCATGAAGAGGTCCGCGAGCGGCAGGAGACGACGCGCCCCTGGCGCACCTGATTATGTTGACCAAGCTGAGTGGCCTAGAGGTGCCGATGAAGGCGTCGCCGGTGGTGAGGACGATCATGACGGAGACGGGCTCGCTCTCCATGGCCGAGCTCGTGGCGAAGACCGGCGTCCCGCCGTCGACGATCCGGTACTACATCTCGACCGGGCTTGTGGCGCCGGGGCGCAAGGTCGCAGCGAATCATTACCTCTACGACGATCGCCACGTCGAGTCGCTCCGGCTCATCCGGCTGTTGAAGGAGCGGCGCAAGTTGCCCCTCGAAGCGGTCCGGCGCATCCTGCCCGAGCTGCTCCAGCTGCCGGCTGACGGTGCCTTCCGGCCCGAGATGTGGGATCTGGTCGTAGAGACCCGGGAGCGATCCGCGGCACACTCCTCTCCCGGCGCCCGGCTGCTGCAGGCCGGCATAGCCGCCTTTGACCATTTCGGGTACTTCGAGGTGAGGGTAGACGACGTCTGCCAGGCCGCCAAGATCGCCAAGGGCTCCTTCTACAGGCATTTCGCCTCGAAGGAGGAGCTTTTCTTCGCTGCGGCGCGGGCGGTCGCATCAGATGCGATCCATCACTTCGCTGACGCTGTCGGCGTCGGGCCAGTCGGGCGCGAGGCGGCGACGGAGCTGCTGAGCGAGTCGTTGGCGGGCCACATCGCTCTCCTGCTCGACCTCATCGCGCTGGCCGCCCAGCACCGGCCGGGCCACGGACGGGTGCTCCGGGAGATCTTCGTCGACCTGCACAGGGCGGTCGCGCCGAGACTCGATCCGCTGGCACCCGCGGAGGCCGCCGAGGAAGTGCTCGAGAGCGCCCTCATGAGCGGGATCAGGCGAGTGGTGGGCAGCCCGCTGCTGCAGGCCGAGCTGTTCCCGGGCGAAGCGGGGCTCTGAGCCGCCTCGAATCTGAGCCGCCGCGAAGCGGTCATTGACCGCCATCGCTAGATTTGCGACGATGTGCACAAGCAGCGTGACCGGCCGGTCACCCGCACTGCTCGTGTAGCCGAGACGAGTTCGACCGGCAGGTGACAGAGACAGACGAAGGGAGGCGGGGCGTGGCCGAGGTGATTCGTGGGCTTGCAACGGGACGTGGCGGTGAGGGCTCGATCCTCGACCGCATCGCCTCACCTGCCGACGTGAAGGCACTGTCGCTCGAGGAGTGCGACATCCTCGCCGGCGAGATCCGCCAGTTCCTCGTGGAGGCGGTCTCCCGCACCGGTGGGCACCT
>Ga0182024_10001880_pt1 | contig 53013 bp, 51 predicted proteins | sample P32metaG_FD_120480 | JGI IMG/M metagenome (GOLD analysis project Ga0182024, IMG submission 120480) | Permafrost microbial communities from Stordalen Mire, Sweden - P3-2 metaG (Illumina Assembly) | ecosystem: Environmental > Terrestrial > Soil > Wetlands > Permafrost | place: Sweden: Stordalen... | reverse complement strand
TGTTCAGAGGCGGGCCACATAGTGAACAAGTTTGATCCAGAAGGATAGGAGGTACCTGGAGTTCATCGAGTTCCTCGTCGCGTTCATAGATGAACTTAACGACCTCGCCGTGGAAGGTGCGGCGATCCTGGTCGAGGGTCAGCGAGATAGCAGCGCCCTCGTCGACCTCGGGTACGACGGAAAGATTCTTACGAGAATCTCACTCTCCTCCGCGCGCGTCGACGCCAGCCTCAAGGGAGTGAAGTCCGTAGTCATATTGACCGACATGGACAAGGAGGGAAGAAAGTTGGCCGCAAGATACATGGGTTTCTTCTTGCCGAGGGGTGTCAAGACATCGATGAGCCAACGAAGGCGTCTGAAGCGTGCTTCGTATGGCGTCTTCCTGCACATCGAGAATCTCTCAAGATTTGCCCCGGAAGTGCCCGAAATCAGAGGTTTGACGGAAAAGATGAGACTTTAAATACGGGACGGATTCGCAGCGGGTCCGTTAGGCTTAGTTCTGTTAACTAGCTGACACGAGTAAGAAAGCAATTTGCCAGATTCGGCTATAGTAAAGTACCTCGTTAAATTGAGGTTCGAAGTAGATGGAGTGGTGGAAAAGGCCGATATGATCGGCGCCATCTTTGGTCAGACGGAGGGCTTGTTCGGTCCAGAAATGAACCTCAATGAGCTCCAGAAGAGCTGGAAGGTGGGGAGAATAGAGATTAATCTCGAGTCCAAGAATGATAGGACTTACGGTGAGATACTCATACCCATGTCCACCGACGTTAGTACGGCCGCCCTCATTGCGGCAGCCGTAGAGAGCGTCGACAAAGTGGGACCATGCTCAGCCAGGGTTGAGCTTGTCACCATAGAGGACGTACGGGCCTCGAGAAGGAAACAGATCGTGGATCGCGCAAAGGACATAATGAAGGAATGGGGCTCTAGGACTGCCAGCGAGGGAGAGAACCTCCTGAAGGACGTGCAAGATTCGACGAAGAGGGCCCGCGTCGTCAGCTACGGCGTCGAGAATCTTCCGGCAGGCCCGGGAGTCTACACTTCGGACATGGTCTACGTCGTAGAAGGCCGCGCCGATGTCATCCTGTTCCTGAGGGCTGGGGTGGAGAACGTCGTAGCGGTAGAAGGCACAAGCATCCCGCAGTCCGTTATTGACCTCGGTAGAAAGAAGAGGCTCATCGCAGTACTCGACGGGGATAGGGGCGGAGACCTGATAGAGAAGGAGCTTGAGCAGGTCGCCAAAGTTGAGAGGGTGCTCCGTGCCCCGCACGGCAAGGAGGTCGAAGACCTGACACCGGTGGAGGTACTTCAGCTGATCAGGGGCGACGCACCTCAGAGAGCGTCGCGGCCAGAAAGGTCCGACAGGTCGGAGAGGCCAGAGCGGATGGAGCGGATGGATCGTGGAGATCGCATGGAACGGTCGGAGAGGCCAGAGCGGATGGAGGAACCTCCTCGAAGAGAATACCGCGAGCACAGGCAGCGTGCGCCCGAGCCAGAGCCTGAGCAGGTGTCGATACAGGTACCGGAGCCTCTCGGCTCTAAGATTAAGGAAATCTTCCCCGCACTCAACGGCACGCTGGAGGCCGTGCTCCTCGACGAACCGTTGGCCGAAAAGGGAAGGTTCCCGATCAGCGAGCTGGTGCAAAAAGTCGATGCAAACTCGGGTGTCAAGTTCATAATATTCGACGGGATAATCACCCAGAGACTCGTGGACGCGGCCGCCAAGGCGAACGTGAGCGGGATAATCGGGCACCGGATAGGCGACATCAGGAACCTGCCTGACACCCTGAGCGTAGCAACTTTCAGAGACCTGGGCCTCGAGTAGCCTCAGGGCCTTGATTGTATCGAGCTTCATCCCGAAGCAAGGCATCTGCTCCCTAATCGTGGAATCTCCGGACGACCTCTGGGTGCTTCGGAGGCTCATCAGCCCCGGCGACACTGTCGTGACCAAGAGCTCGAGGGTATCCAAGAGGGAAGACGAGTATTCCCGACCCGACAGAGGCGAAAGGGTCAAGGTCACCATATCCCTCGTCGTCGAATCTGTATCGCTCGACAGCAGCGTCGGGCGTCTGAGGGTCCGAGGCCGGATAAGCGAGGCCAGCGACGACAGCGTCAGCATGGCAGGAAGCCACTCGGTCTCGATATCTCCAGGCTACGGGCTTACTCTTAGGAAACAGGACTGGTCTCCCTTCCACACTGCGATCCTGAATTCCGCGAAGACGGGCAGACGTTTTCTTATCGTGGTGATGGACAGGAGAGAAGCGGGCATAGGAGCTCTGAGCGGATCGCATCTCTCGATACTTGCCAGCGTGGACTCGGGAGCGTCCGGAAAGGGTGGGCAGGAGGTCGACATCCAACCGTATCTCGGGAAGATCGTCGGCGTCCTCCGTAACTCCTTGCGGGAAGGAGATTTGATACTGATTGCAGGTCCCGGTCATACGAAGCTGGCCCTCGCCAACCGTGTCGCGTCCGACCCGGAGATGGGTAAGAACTACAACGTGATCGAGGGATTTGACCTTTCGGGCTCGGACGGGGTGCGGAACCTCATGAAGTTCGAGGGTTTCAAGGAGGTGGCCGCTGACAGCATGCTGGTCGAGGTCCAGTCTGTCGTGGAAGAGGTGATCAAGAGGATTGCGCGAGGCGACGGCAAGGTCGCCTACACGCTTCCGAGGGTGAGACAAGCCGCGGAGGTCGGTGCAATCGAGTCGTGCGTTGTCTCGGACGATGTCTTTTCGCGCAACCTCGACGAGCAGGAGGTCGTAGATACGCTGAACACGGTCGAGCGGATGGGGGGACGGGTGTACCTCTGCGACTCTTCGCTGGAGACCGGGAAGCAGGTCTCCTCGTTCGGCGGGGTCGTCGCGACGCTCCGATATTCTCTCAAAGCTTACTGATTAGGGAAAGACGAACTCGGAGAGCACAGCGAGAATGATACCTCCCGTTATCAGTTCCCTCCCGAGCCTCTTTTGGACTCGAGTGAAGCATAGGAGGGCTCCCAGTAGAAGGATCGTGATGTATGCCACCCTCGTGGCGTCTATGACGGCGCCGTCTATCGTCGTGAGCAGCTGCGTGGCTGCTGCGTTGAACTCGCTCGCTAGTTGCTGCAGTTCCGCGCCGAAGTCGGGTGGCGATGGCGACGCGGCGCCGAATGGTCCGAGTACGAGCAAAGACGCTATGAGGGGGACGAGTACCTCTATCATCTCCCTTAGAATGTCGCGGATTGTTTAACGGCCACGTCAGGGTAGGTAGGCAAGCAGGTAGGGACCGACTATGACAGCGAACAGCACGAGGACAAGAAGTACGGTGACCACAGTGGCCACCCGCCTCGCGACGGCATCGTCTAACTTCCCACGTCCTATTCCGACCAAGAACCGTTCGAGTGCCTGACCACCGTCCATGGGGTATATCGGGAGGTTGTTGAAGATCGCAAGGTTGAAGTTGACAAAGAAGACCCAGAATAGCAGGTTCTGAACGGCGTTGGTGGCTATCCCAAGCGGAGAGGTGTAGAAGACCATCAGTTCATCCGAGAACGGAATGGATGTCGCGACCCCGGGAAAAGCCGGCGGAATCACGTAGAGGACAAGCCCGACCGCGGAGCGGGAGTACAGGTGCACGTAGCTCGTGACCGTGCTCGTCAGCTGGTCGTATGGGATGTAGTGGACTCCGAGGTAGGGCGCGGTCGTGTTCTGATGCGTCTGCGTGTTCTCGGTGATGACTTCCTCGAGCTTCACGGGGGGCAGTACCGTCGTCATCCCATCGTGCCAGATTGTAATGTTAATGACCTGGAACGGCTGGAGGCTGAGCGTCGCAAGGTCATCGTTGCTGACACCGTTTATCGCCACTATGAAGTCTCCGGGCCTGATTCCCGCTGCCCATGCGGGCGATGGGGATGTGCTGGTACCTTGATCGACTCCGACAATCGCAGAGCCTTTGGCGATGGGCGCCATAGAAGCCACCGAGAGCACCAGCAGGAGCAGACAGGCCAAGCCGACGATGAAATTTATCCCTGACCCTGCAGCCAGGACCCGCAAGGACTTGCTCACCTTGACCTCCCTCAGCTCCTTCTCATCCACCTCGACGAAGGCTCCCAGTGGAATGAACAGGAAAAATATGAGGCCAGCGGCCTTGACCCTGAGACCGAGGCTTCGCGCGACAATGCCGTGAGCGGCCTCGTGGATTACCACCGCCACGACTATGGCGATCCATCCGTAGACTATCGGGACGTAGGGGTTGATTCCGGGCAGGAGCAGGTTTGCTGCTGGGCTTATCGTCTGGATGTAGCTGACGACCTCCGGGCCTTTCGGCGAAAGGTAGACGGAGAGCTCCTCCAGAATGAGGAACAGCGCTATTCCGCCTGATATTGGAAGAAGGTAAAGCATGAACCAAGCCAGGGGTCTCGTGACCCTCCGCTTGCCTAGGGTGTCCATCAGGGACAGGCCCTTGCGGGTGCGGAGCATCACAATCCCGTAGTTGAAAGTGATGCGCTTGTAGTCGTCCTGCAAACTCGTGAACCCGGCCGAGTAGGCAACGCTTTAAGCGTTCATCCATGTCGCGGCGCAACGCTTGTCTTCATCGACCTGTACGAAATGCGGGGGTTCGCCGTTCTACGCCAGGAGGTACTCCGGCGAGGTCCTCTGCCAGGCCTGCTTTCGCGCGTCGATAGTCGAAAAGACGAGGAGGACGATTGCCAAATACGGCATGCTCCGGCGCGGCGACAAGGTCGGGGTCGCCGTCTCAGGTGGTAAGGATAGCCTCTCGTTGCTCGAGGTCCTCAGCTCCCTAAGCGAGGTCAAGGGATACGAGCTGGTCGCGCTCACGGTCGACGAAGGCGTGGACGGTTACAGGGAAGAGTCAATCGAGCACGCGGATTGGCTTGCCAAGAAGCTCGGCGTGACGCACGTGGTTGTCTCATACAAAGAACTCTACGGGTTCGACCTCGACGCTGCCCTGGATTGGAAGGATGAGAGAGACGTGTCGTCGTGTAGTATGTGTGGGATATTTCGTAGGAGGGCTATCGACGAGGCCGCTCAGCGGGCTGGGGTGGTCGTGATCGCGACCGCTCACAATCTCGACGACTATGTCCAGACGTTCATGATGAACCTGATGCACGGAGACGTGGACAGGCTCGGGTGGCTCGACCCGCTCATAGTCGACACTGACTTTCCGCTTCGCAGGATCAAACCATTCATGGAGATTTACGAGGAAGAAGTGGCTCTTTACGCGCACCTCTCCGGGTTACCATTTCAGAGCAACAACTGTCCCTACATGCACGAGGGCCTACGGAGCGAGGTCCGTGACTATCTTAACGAGCTGGAGGCGAAGCATCCTGGGATGAAGAACGTTCTGCTCAACTCTTCCGTCCAGGTTTCGTCGAAGCTATCGGCTTCCGGCGGACCTGAACCTATTCCCTGCTCCGTGTGCGGCAAGCCCTCCACGAGAGGGATATGCAACGTCTGCAGGATGAAGCGGCTGGTCGAGCAGCACACTAAATATACTCCCGATTAGTCCCGGGGCTTGGTGGCGGGTAGGGCTGGGAGGTTAGCCGTCTCCCGATAGGCTGAAACCGGCTACACGCAGTGGCCAGTAACCGTCGGGTCAAGCCATCTCTCCTTCTACCTACGCACTTAGGCAGGTTGATCTCACGCCGGAGCGGGTGGTCGTGAGGGGCAGGCTCCTCGAAGGAGGGGTTCTGACTCTTCATTGCCGAACTGGGCGAGGTCCGGGAGGGAGCAGCCCTAAGGTGACGCGGTCACGCTGCTCCGTCTACGTGGGGGACTACCCTACGTGCGGGACTGGGGAAGGTCGGGGTGACGAACTCCGGCGGGTCTGCCACCACTTTTTGCTCTGGCTCAGAGTTCTTAAATGCGCGACGGTGTCGGGTCAGTCCTAGGGCAGGGGTAGCCAAGCCTGGCATGGCGCGGGATTGCTAATCCCGTGCTCGCAAGAGTTCGTGGGTTCGAATCCCGAGAGGACTCGGGCGAAAATCCCACCCCCTGCGCTTTTGTATACTGTCTATCATTTCTAATTCTATCACATAGATATCCTACGTTTAATGAGTATATTCTCTAATCTTGTCTTCTTTCTTTGAATGGTGAGCCCAATTTCTCGATGGAACATGTCCAAGCCAGCGCGGGGGCGATTTTCTCTCCCTGAATACCCGGGCGCGGACCGGTTTCCACCGTCGATTATTGCGCCAGAATATTTAAGGGTCGATAGTCTCATTTTATCTCTCTGAAGAAGCAAGTTTCGTTGCCGGTGTGGCAAGCAGGTCCTGACTGGTCCACCACATAGAGAAGCGTGTCTCCATCGCAATCGATCAAGACTTCGCTGACCTTCTGGACGTTTCCTGACTCTTCCCCCTTCTTCCAGAGCTTGTTCCTGCTCCGGCTCCAGTAGTGAGCCATCCGGGTCTTGAGCGTGAGCTCGACAGCCTCCTTGTTCGCATATGCGACCATGAGGACCTTTCCGGACTTGGCGTCTTGCGTGACTACGGGCACCAGTCCATCCCCCTTCCCGAAGTCTATCTCGTTCATCGTGGTCTGATTCAAGGTCTCACGGTCACTCCGTTGGCACCAAGATAATCTTTCACCTGTCTGACCGTGAGCTCCTGGTAATGGAACAGCGAGGCCGCTAGCGCTGCATCGCACCTGGCGTCGCGCAGCGCTTCCAAGAAATGGTTCAATTTCCCGGCTCCTCCGCTGGCCACCACCGGAATGTTCACGCGAGAAGTGATCGCGCTGAGCAGGCCAAGATCGTAACCCCTCTTCGTCCCGTCCCTGTCTATGGATGTCACCAACAATTCCCCCGCGCCACGCTTCGCTGCCTCCTGGGCCCAGACGACGGCATCGAGCTCCGTTCGTTTCGTCGCGGAGTGGCTGGATACTTCGTGGGAATCGCCGACTTTCCTCGCGTCTATCGCAACTACTACGCACTGGGACCCGAATACATCGGCAAGTTCGGTTATGAGGGCGGGCTTGCGTATGGCGGCGGTGTTCACCGCTATCTTGTCGGCCCCACTACACAGAGCCAATCTGGCGTCGCTCATCGTCCTTATCCCGCCACCTACGGTGAAAGGGATGTCCAGATTCGCGGCGACCTTCCTGACCAGGGCCCTGAGGGTCGCCCTCTTCTCCAAACTGGCCGTTATATCGAGGAAGACGATCTCGTCCGCACCCTCGTCTCTATACCTCTCGGCGAGCTCTACAGGGTCACCAGCGTCCCTTAGTCCCTCGAACTTGACACCCTTCACCACCCGTCCGTCCTTGACGTCGAGGCATGGAACGATTCGCTTGGCGAGTGGCATCAGGCCACGCTCTCCTTGGCCTCTGATAATTTGACGCTTCCTTCATAGAGCGCCCTCCCTATGATTGCTCCCTTGGCGCCCGCCTCCTCCAGTCCCTCCAGGTCCCTCAGGTCGCGTATGCCGCCGGAGGCGATAATCCCCATGCTCGTCGACCGCGCGAGGGTCCTCACGGTTTCTATATCCGGCCCCGACCGCGTCCCATCTCTACCGACAGAAGTAGTAAGTAGGTTCGTCACTCCGGCTCGTTCAAACCTCTTGGCGGCCATCTCCACTGAGATTCCCTGCCCTTCCTTCCATCCCTTCGTCACGATCTCACCCTCCTTGTAGTCGGCAGCCACAACCACCCTGTCCGGTCCATATGAGTCGAGCAGCTTTGCCAGGATTGAAGGTTGGCTATACGCCATGGTTCCGAGGACGATCCTTCCCGCCCCGCTTTCGAGCCAGCCGCGCGCGACATCCTCGCTCCTCATCCCACCCCCCACCTGTACCGGGACCTTTGCGTTCTTGATTATCTTCATCACTGTCTCTTTGTTGGAGCCTCTTTCGAATGCCGCGTCCAGGTCGATTATGTGGAGGCCGTACGCGCCTTCTGTCTGCCACCTCTCAGCCAGTCGTAGCGGCTCCTCCTTCCAGCGCGTCTTCTCTGCCGCCCGCCCCTGAACCAGCGTGACGACCGAACCTTCCATCAGGTCGATAGCGGCCCACAGCTCCATCACTTCTTTACCGCCCTGATGAAATTCTGGAGTATCATTCTCCCCGCCGGACCAGATTTTTCCGGATGGAACTGCGTTCCGAAGATGTTCCTGTCCTCGATTAGGGCCGGATACTCAACGCCGTATCTGCTCGTCGCGGCCACCCATCGCCCTTTCGTCTCCGGATAGTAGGAGTTCACGTAGTAGACCCAAGAGTTCGTGGGCACCCCCTCGACGAGCCTCGCGCTCCTGCTCACGTCCAGCGTGTTCCACCCAATCTGTGGCACTTTGACCGTTGATGGGAAGCGCCTCACCCTACCGTTTAGCAGGGAGAATCCCTTCCGGGAGCCTTCCTCACTTGTCGAGAAGAACAACTGAAGCCCCAGACAGATGCCCAGTATGGGTTTGCCGGACTTTATCTGGTCGCGGAGGCGGGCCATTGGGAGAGCCTTCGATGCCTGGTCGAAGCTCCCGACCCCCGGTAGCACCAAAGCATCCGCTTCCTCCATGCCAGCACCCGTCTTTGTGAGAGTGGATATCACTCCTTCCTTCTTGAGCGCGGACTGTATGCTGAAGAGGTTCCCTGCACCGTAGTTGAATATCTGGAAGCGCAAGTTACATCTTGCCCTTCGATGACGGGGTCTTCTTGGCGCGCCTGCTATCGTACGAAGCTGCTATCCTGAACGCTACGGCCAAACCCTTCACCGCCGCCTCATACCTGTGGTGGTCATTCTTCCCATCCAAGACCTTAACGTGAATGGTCGAGCCGAGGCTCGTGATCAGCGATATGAAGAAGTGCTCCAGGTCCTCGCGTGGGGCGTCCTCGACCATGACGCGCTCGAGTCCGAGCTGAACGGACGCGTACGGCCTCTTCACAAGGTCCACGGCGACCAGCGCGAGAGAGTCGTCCATCGGTATCATTGCGTTACCGAAGCGGGTTATACCTGACCTCTCTGCGAGCGCAGAGCTGAGTGCCTGACCCAGCGCCAGCGCGACGTCCTCCACGAGGTGGTGCTGTAGGTCTCCCTTCGCCCTCACCCTGAGGTCGATCAGACTGTGCGTGGCGAACGAGTCGAGCATGTGATCGAGGAACTTCACGCCTGTCCTAGAGTCGGAGGTCCCGCTCCCGTCCACTTCGACCTCTATCTCTATGTCTGTCTCTTTGGTCTTCCTGCGAATCTTTGCACTTCTCAATTTCTCGCCAGCTCCAACATCCCTGGTATCTGGTTCACGTTCTCTACTATCAAATCCGAATTGGTCTCTGTGAAATAAGAGATCTGTTCCTTATCGTTGAATGAGCTTCCGTATATCCCGGCGAAGAGGACACTCCCGTTGGGGATGCCAGCGTTCTCGACCATCAACCTGTCCTCTGCCGAGTCCCCAACGTAAAGTAGAACCTCCGAGGAAAACTCCCTGCGCGCGAGGACCAGGCTCTCGCCGCTGGGCTTCTTGAACTTGGAGAGCTTCGGGGCAAGGTCTGGAAATATGTCCCCGTCGCCTATGTACACAGAAGCATCTCTCTCAAAATAGTCAAGGAGCCTTCCCAGGGTGTGCTCGACGGCGACATAAGGCCGACCAGTCGCCATCGCCATCCTCTTCCCTCCGACCATTTCGCTGAAGCTGCTCAGGCTCTCATCGGTGACGATGACCTGCTCTCGGTCGATGAGCCCCTTCTTGTAGGCGACCTCCGGCGCCGCCCCGTAGACTCGTCGGTAGAGGTGCTCACCGTAATACACCTGGTCGAACGTGGCCGCCAATCTACTTGTCAGAGGGTTCCCGGGGTAACCCAGATACCTGCGCATCTCTCTCACAGGGTTCGACTCGAAGCGCGAGCCCACCAGATACTGATCGACGGATTTCCAACCCAGGAGCCTCTCCTTGGAAGCAAAATCCGCTACGATGAGCTTCAATCGTGCGGTCGCGGTCTCAGTCTCGCTGCGGGTGTCCTTGGGTACTTGGCCGGCCAACGCTACCAACGAGAACAGGGTGAGGGCGTAGGTGAGGTCCCAATCGCTGTTGAAGCCTCCCGTCCGCCTTATCTTCAGGATGAGTTCACCGTCAACTTCCTCGATCGGCATGGGCTTTCCGAAGAAGCCCTCTGTCATGGAGGCGGTGGTCTTCATGATGGTCGCGTCGTAGGACTCGCGCACGTCTATCAGCGTACCGTCACAGTCGAAGACCACGGCGTCCACCTTCGCCAGCCTGCTCATGGAACCGGAACCCACGAAGGCGTCTCCATCTCTGAACTTCGTGACCTCGTAGGATGAATTCATCTCCTGAACCTCGACTCGACAGACCTGTAGTGGTTCGGCAGGCCCTCGGCCACCGCGAGAGACCTCAGGGAAGGAAGAACCGCCTTCAACCCGTCGCGGGTACCCTCCACGATACAGTTCAGCTTAACAAAGTCCAGCGCGGACAATCCCGACCTTAACCTCGCGTAGCCTTCGGTGGGGATGACGTGGTCGGTGCCGACGCAATAGTCGCTGGCGGCGCAGGGGGCGAATTTACCGACAAGGACAAGCCCGGCGTTCTCGACCTTCGTCGCGAAGCCGCGCGCGTCATCCACAAGGAGCTCGACGTGCTCCGGCGCAATCGCGTTGACCAGCCTCACCGCGTCTTCTCTGTTCCGACAGAGTGCCACGAATCCTTTCGCGAGGGCTCTGCGGACGATTTCCCCCCTCGCCGCCTTCCTAGTGATCCGGGCTGCCTCCGACCGGAGCTCTGCCGCGACCCTCTCGTCCCACGTGATGAAACCGCAGAGGGTCTCTTCGCCGTGCTCGGCCTGTCCGACCAGGTCCCAGGCGGCCGCTTTGACGTCCGTGGTTCTGTCTCCCACGACGATTAGCTCGGTAGGCCCAGCGAAGAAGTCAATGGGAACCTCCTTGGAAACTAACTCCTTGGCTACGGACGCGTACAGTCCACCGGGCCCGACGATCTTCTCTACCTTCTGAATCGACTCCGTGCCATACGCCATCGCGGCAACCGCCTGCGCGCCACCTACGCGGTACACCTCATCTACGCCGCAGATACCGGCCGCTGCCAAGATCGCCGGATTCACCCTACCATCAGGAGCTGGAGGCGAGCAGACGACCACCCTTTCGACGCCTGCTAGCTTGGCGACGCCCGCGGTCATCAGCACGGAGCTAGCATAGGCGGCCCTTCCGCCCGGGACGTAGCACCCCACAGATGCGAGCGCCTTCGGGGCCGTTCGGATGACGAAGCCATCCGAGACGTAAGAAAATGAGACCCGCTTGAGAAGCTGGCTCTGGGTCTTCCTGATTCGATTCAGGGAGAATTTCAGAGCCTGGACAAGGTCAGGGTCAATGGTGCTCAGCGCCATCTGAACCTCAGCGTCGTCGACCCTAATCTGCCCTATCTCCGCGTGGTCGAACTCGCCCGTCAATTCCCTCAGGGCGCCATCTCCGCCTTTCCTGACCTTCTCCATGATCTTTAGCGCGTTGTGCTCCACCAGAGACTGGTCCCGGACTCGGCCCCTTAGCTTTGCGACAAAGATTGGCAGGTCCTTACCTTCAACCTTGACCAGTGAGAGAATCTCACCCATCTCTCTCTTTTACTCCCGAGTACTCCTCCAGCGATAGTATCTGCTGTGGTTCGTGCACGACCAGGCCCTGCGCCAACCTCCTGAGGGTAGGCAGCATCTTCGGGAGGTCGCTCCTGCTGATTACCGTATTGACCGCGTACCATCCCTTCTCCGAGAGCGGGCTTATCGTGGGCCGCTTCAGCGCGACCAGTTCGGAAAGCAGTTTCTGCAGGTTCTCCTCCCTCACGTTGACGAAGATGTGCAACTTCTTCTGGGCCTCCGCCACGCCTCCAAGCATTATCTTCAGGTCGTGGATCTTCTCCCTCTTCCACGGGTCCTTCAACACTGACTTGTTCGTGACCAGGTGCGCTGTCGACGTCATTATCGTCTCGGCCTGTCTGAGGTTGTTCTGCTCCAGAGTGGTACCCGTCTCGGTGACGTCGACTATCAGGTCCGCTATCTCCGGCGGCTTGGCCTCGGTGGCGCCGAAGGAGAGGTATATCTTGGCCTTGGGATTGTCTCCCTTCCTCCACCAGGGCGTTATTATCATCGGCTCCTCCTTCCCGAAGAGCTTCTTGTAGGTGGGGATGGACTTAAGGTACTCAGCGGTGATGTTCAGATATTCCGCGGAGACGCGTACCTCTTTTCCCTTCTTCCAAAAGTCCTCGAGCAGTTCGCTGGCCTTCTCGTAGGGAGCCGACTTGGGGAAAGCTGTCACTATTTTCACCTTTCCATATTCGAGGTCGAGGACCTTCTCCACATTCGCGCCAGTCTCTCGAATCCAATCGATCCCGGTTATGCCTACGTCCTGCACGCCGTCGGCTACGTATACGGGAATCTCTTGTGGACGGAGTATCCTTAGCTCGATTTCTGGGTCGTTGATGAACGGCCTGTAGGTCCTGTCCTGCCCGGAGATTTTGTAGTACGCCTTCTGGAAGATTTCGAACGTGGCCTTCTCCAGAGAGCCCTTCGGAAGGGCGAGCTTCAGCTGCCTAGTCGTATCTGACACCTCTCGTAGTTATCATACGCACAAAAGATGTTACGGCGGAAAAATCACTGAACGGAATTTGAGAGATTAATGAGTCGTCAACGCGAATGATAATGAACTGAACCAGCTCCCATGAAGTTGATCCCCTCGCATTCGCATCACTCAGGAAATATGCCCTTCCAGATTCTATTTAAGCGTTTATCGCCATTCACGGTATCGGAATCCATCCAACGCTTATTAGGGCACCGATTCTCATCCAAGAAAATCGGGCCGGTCGTTCAGCCTGGTCTAGGACGTCAGAGTAAGGGGAATCCGTCAAGCTCTTACACAGCGAAGGCCGAGTGTTCGAATCACTCCCGGCCCATCCTATTATCCAGATGGAACCTTACCCCGTTAAAGCCTGACGAGGCCTTGAAGGGAGGTGCCCACGACTTTTGAGAAGACTCAGCCTGGCGAGATCGCCCTACTACCACTACATGACGGAGGACGACAACTTCAGGAGGTGGGTCGAGTCGCTGGAGAGGGGCTCGATCACCACGGCGGCCGTGTACTTCCGGAGGCTGGGGTGCCTCTCCAGGAAGATGAACGTCGAGCCGAAGAAGTTGGCGGCGATGAACACCAGGGAGGCGAGGGACTTCATCCACGACCTCATCTCCTTTCTCGAGACCTCGGGGAACGTCGGCTCCTCGATTGAGAGCTACGTCAAGGCGGTCAAGAGCTGGCTGACCTGGAACGACGTGGAGGCTCCAAAGAAGATCAAGATCCACGGTGCCAACGAGGCTCCCACGGTGGAGAACGAGGTCACCCCCGTCACGCAGGAGCTGAGGAAGATATTCGAGGTCGCCACCCTCCGGGGCAGGGCCATCTGCAGCATGATAGCCTTCGGCGCTTTCAGGCCGGAGGTCTTCGGGAACCTCGTGGCCGACGACGGCCTCAGGATCGGCGACCTTCCCGACCTGAGGATCGAGCACGAGGTCAACGAGAGGGGCGAAGTGACCGGCGGGAAGGTCTCATTCGAGAAGGTCCCGGCGATGGTCGTCGTCCGCAAGTCCATCTCCAAGGTGGGACACCAGTATTTCGGGTTCATCCCGGAGGAGGCCTGCCGGTATCTCAAGAACTACCTTGAGTGGAGGATGAGGCCCAAGGAGGTGAAGCATCCCTACAGCGACGGGAGGAGGATACAGGTCATCAAGATGGGCGGGGAGCGGCTCGGGCCCGAACTGCCGCTGATAGCCGCGCTCAAGTTCAAGGGGCCTACCTTCGTGACCACGCCGAAGATATGCGAAGAGGTCAAGCAGGCAATAGTGGCGGCCGGCTTCAAGTGGAGGCCCTACGTGCTCAGGAGATACTTCGAGATCAACATGATGACCGCCGAGCACGAGCGGCTCATCCTGACCGAGTGGAGGCAGTTCTGGATGGGGCACGCCGGAAACATCGAGAGCACCTACAGCGTGAACAAGAGGCTGCCTCCCGATGCCATCGAGACGATGAGGCAGGCCTACTCCCAGGCGGCAGGGAAGCACCTGGTGACGGCGGCCGAGCCCACGATCGGGAAGGACGAGGTCATCAAGACGGCGAGAGTGGAGGCGCTCAAGATGTTCGGATACGCCGAGGAGGAGCTCCCCGCCCTGGGAGATGTAGCGCAGCTTTCGATGGAGAAGCTGCAGGAACTCATCCACGAGAAATCGAAGCAGATGCTCGGGCTCAGGCAGGGGACGCAGAAGGTCGTGCCCGTCGCCGAGCTCGACCGGTGGATTGAGCAGGGCTGGGACTACAAGCGGGACCTCCCCAACGACAGGGCAGTGATAGGTCTGAGAGAGAGCTAAGTTCAGGACCGAAGGACCAGCTGTCTCCCGGTTTCGTACCTCTCCAGCTCTCTTTCCAGCCTCCTCAGGTAGTGGGGAATCAGGATCTCGGCATTCTCGACCCGCATCAGATCGGGCTCAGCGAGCAGGTCGATCAGTACCGGGCTGTCAGAGGGTAGCTTCTCCTTGAGCTTCTCCTTGAGGGGCCGCATGTCTATGGTATTGCTAGTGTGAAGCGCGTTCTCCGGTTTCATGAGATTCTTGCGGTGGGACGGTTTTAAGGCCGACGTAGGCGCAATGAACCCTACGCATGGCCCAACATTTCCTACGGAAGTGCAAAAGCAAAGAATGGCTAGAGGCTCTGAAAAGTCAAAGTTCGGACAAAACTATTAATCGCAAACTAACCAAACAAACTCTCGGCTGGAGGATGGCAGCGCCGTGAAGTTCACTCGAAAGTCCGCTGCGGTGGTTTCAGTCTCTATTATCGCGTTCTTCGCGTTTTTCTTCCTTGTCCCTGTTGTTCCGGCACTGCTCGTCGCATACATCCCGTCTGGGAATGGCTATACCTCAGTATCCTTCCACTTTTTCAACGTCGGCGAGATCAATCTCAACGGGAATTTTGAGTTCTGGACCCATGGCCCGGAACTAAACTGTATTTGACCATCGTCACCTGCCGTGGGTGATATTCCCCGGCGGAGGCGCAATGAACCCTTGTATGGCTTACACTCTCTTCATCTTAAGATAAGAAAGGAACCTATTGCCGACGAATCATTCTCGTCTTGAGCCACAAGGCGTATTATTGTCGACCGAGTCACTCGTCTGATGAACGTAGAGCGGCCCCGGCGATACAAGCTGTTGATAATCGCAGCAATAGCCGCCGCTATCGTCGCATCTGCTAGCGTTGCGTTCCTGTATCTAGCAAGGTCGCATGCGCCGACAGGTATCGAGACCAGTCCTGTCGACGTCACAATCGCCAACTCTGCGTTTCAACCATCCCAACTCGAGCTCACCGTCGGCCATAACAACACAATCTTCTTCGTGGATGGAGCAACGAACCCTCCCATAGTGAAGCTGGCATCCGAATCGCCGTGGCCGGCAGGATTCCAGCCTTTCATCCGAGGCTTGACATTTGGTCAGAACTACACTGTTACCCTGAACGTTCCCGGCACCTACCACATAGCCGATGATGAAAGTACGGTACAGGGGAATCTTACTATTGTGGTGGCCGCCTAATTCACGAGTGCAAGACTATAGTGATGTTACGCGCAATGAACCCTAGCATGGCAATTACACTTTCTACGGAGGTGCAAGCCAAAGAATGGCTAGAGGCTCTGAAGCAATTCGCGGCGTTCGGACAAAACTATTTACTGACGGGAGGACGTTCTTTCGCACATGCGGTACTCCACAGCAGCGCTGCTTGGACTGTTCGTCGTGATGGCAGTCGTGGGCTCCGCGGCTTTGATCCAGGACCCGAACGACATCCAAATCGGTTACCACCCAACCTCGCTGAGCACAACCACGTCATCGACAAACCCGTCGACAAATCTCGAGCTCAAGCTCTCTCTAAACGCGACCTCGATTCCAATCGCCGACTCCGTGAACGTATCCCTGTCGGAGTACAATACGCTCGGAGCACTTAACAACGTCACTGTCGCGAACAATTGGCCCATTCGTGGGCTGAACGATGGCGGCGGTTGCGGCATCTTGAATCTCCCAATCGGGTTCGCAGTGTTCCAAGGGTACTACACTGGCTACAACATCTCTTCGGCAAGCTCGCTTGAACTGGCTTCTCCCGGACTCCGAAGCTGCCCTGGCATCTTTTCGGAGATCTATTCGTACGCATTTCATCCGCATAACTCTACGGCGGACATCTATGCAAGTTGTAGCCCGGATCTCTGCCGCACCGAAGGAATCACCTCGGGGCTTGCAGTCCGTGGAGACTGGAGCAATGGGTTACTCGGCGCCAGCTTCAACGTTCTATCCCCCGGCGTATACACAGTCGTGGCCGGCGATGAACGGGGTACCGCAGCATACCTTTACTTTGTCGTCGAGTAAGTTAGCATGGCGGCGGAGGCGCAATGAACCCTATGCATGGCTCAATATTTCCTACAGAAGTGTAAAAGCGAAAGAAAGGCTGCGCGGCGGGGAAGAAGGAGCTCTAGAGCGCTCCTATTCGCCTCAGGAATTCCCTTCCAAGTTCTGTAAGCTGGTAGAACGAGTAGTCCTCCTTACCCTCTATATTCCTGTAATGATTCTCCACCAGACCCGCCTTCATCAGGGCTTTGAGGTGGTGGTTGAGCGTGCTCGGGTTCATGGGCTGAGTTGACTGCGCGAGTTCCCTGAACGATAGTTCACCCTTCTCGGCCAGCATCATGGTTAGTGCCTGCCTGGTGGGCTCCGCCAGTGCGTCCAGCATGGCGCGCGTCTCGCTCGGAATCTTCTCCTTGTACTTCAAAATCGTCGACGGCATGCGCCGTCATGTTCAGTCCGGTGCCTATAAACTTGACGGCTATCAAGTTAGATTGACCGCTGTAAAGCCAAATCTATTTTGGGCGTCCGAGAGCTCCGGTTGGCTGTCTTCTCACTTGTCTTCAGACGACGGCCTGAGGAAAGAGGCTCAGAGATGGATGGCCGGTATCCTGGAGCGAAAGGCCTCTCTAAGGATCGGGCTCTACGGTTCGTACTACCCTGCGGCTGAATTGAAGAGACTCGAATCCCTGAGGAACTCGATCAAGAGGGACGGTTATTCATCGATTCGGCTCGTCAGAGACATGCCGGACCTGCCAGACTTCAAGGACGAGATGGACAAGAGCGTCTTCTCGATAAGGAGGTCGAACGTGAACCTCTTCGTCCTTACGTTCAGGGGCCAGAAGCAGGGTGCGGTTCGGGAGCTAGACTATGTGCTGAAGAACCCGGAACACGTCTTCAAGTGCGTCGTCTTCATCGAGACGATGCGCAGGGCGGGTTCGACAGTAAGATGCCTGACGAGCATGCTGCAGGATGACCTTCGGGCCGTCGGAATGAGGGTGGTGGAGTTCGCAAGAGACAAGGACGACGAACTGACGGGACTGGCAAGAGGAACCCTGCTGGATTTTCTCTACTACTACGTCAGGAACCGGCCGGAAGACCTGGAATCGGACGCCCATTAGTCGAAAGCTATTTTCCCGAGGAAGCGCAATGAACCTCCGCGCTTTCACCTTCTAATTGCGTTCCTCAACTGCGGCAGCTTGGGTTGCCAAGCTTGCACCTCAGGGTTGGCACTTTACGCTGCAGGGTTGCCAAAATCTCCGCTCAGGGTTGCCATTTTGGGCTCCAAGGTTGCCAATCTTCCGCATGGTTTGGCAACCCTCGCGGCCCGTGTTAAATACCGGACGAGCCTCCGATGCCGTATTTCGTCTTTCTCTCTCTGATCTCTGAAGGAACCTGTGACCTCGGCGCCACCGTAGGCTACAGAATGGCTACTGCCAATCGTTTGTGGTGGGAGAACGGTCTACACACCAGGTGACAGTTCATCCGGATTTTCGAAATGAGGATGAGCGACGTGGATGCTCCAGGGTCACGCAGGGTAATACCCAAGGGTTGGGTATTGCACCAAACGGAATAATGCCCAAGGGTTGGGTATTAAGTCAATTGGGATAATGCCCAAGGGTTGGGTATTAAGTCAAGCGGGATAATGCACAGGCGTTGTGCATTATTTCAATCAAGCAATGCTCAAGGGTTGAGCATTATCTTAAATCAAACAATGCTCAAGCGTTGAGCATTAGTCAAGCTAGTCGCAACCCTTGCGACGGTTTCTACATGTGCGAAGAGTTGCAACCCTTGCGACTATGGCGAAATTCTCCGGGAGCCTCACCCCTTGCGACTGGTTTCTTTCCTGCACCATAATATGAAAAAATTGCATGAATGCCGCGTCCGAAGGATCCACCTTCCAATTCGAGACGGCGGTTGCATCCAAAGAGATGTTGCCAAACCTGTCGACGCGATGTTGCCATCGATGTTGCCAAATCACCGTCCGATGTTGCCATTTTCGGCCCAGGATGTTGCCAATTTACATGCCCGCTTGGCAACATGTCGCGGGGCCGTTAAATACGCCGAGCGCATTCTTTGTCATCTATCTCTCTTTCTCTCTCTGAACTGTACGAAAATGGCAACGTGGTGCCTCTCGGTCTCCAGTGGGAACCATTCAATCAAGACCATTGCGATTCAAAACAGTCTCCGGCACACCCTTCACCCCTCTAGCTCCATCCATCCAGTATTTTCCAGCGCCATGATCACGTTGCCAGAATCCTGTTGCGGATATGATTCATATCTCACTATGTGTTTTTTTTTGAATTATTTTTGGCTCTTCTAGACGCGCCTGCGCCCGTGATCAACTGTCGAGCACTGTTTCACTTCGAATCATGCTAGGCTGTCGAGCATGCACATCCTGATACAAGGAATTCAACCCTTCGGCACGGCCTAGTGCCCCCGCAGCTCGCTGACGGCCAGATAATCTGTTGCAAGGGTTGCAACACTTCGTACATGTGGGATTTGTTGCAAGGCTTGCAACGAAATGTCGGCTGAGGGAAGTCACCTACTTTTTCCTAGGTTAGTCGAGCCTACCTTCCATCGGCCTAGTACTTTTCATCAAGTCGGTGTAGAACGCCAGTTATTCCTCGTTCAAGCTATCAATTCTCCAACAATCCCCAGAACGTCTGAAGACTGTGCATGCGAGTCCTCGACAGGACGGAGAAGGCCTTGGAACTGATCTACCCACCTACTCCTGTGCAGAACATCGCACCATCAAGGCAGAGTCTCGTTAAGCCGAGGGAGGTCTCGTCCCATCAGGTAGGATTCGCGAATATTTTGTAGCACTTCGCGAACATCTCCGGTTACCTCGCGCTGAAACTAATCGCGGCGACTGGTGTGCTGATGCTCTTCCGCCGCCCCCTATCCCGGTACCTCAAGGACCCTGAGCTCCTTAGAGATATTCACGTCACGGTCGCGGGTCTGGGCGGGGCCTTCCTAGTCGCGCACGTCGTATACGCGCGACGGATTCATAGCGCTGGTGGGCGAGTTCTCCCGGATGTTCAGGGGGGAGAGGAATACGAGGAAGGGTAGCTGCGTCATCAGGAAATGAATCTCGCGTGAAGTGCTCAGAATAGTCTTCCTCGCTGTCTCGAGCAGCTCGGCGCGGCGGCTCATATCGTGGCATGTGGCTCCCGGGTTGACAAGGTCCAGAAACTTGGCTGTGGTGACGTTCGAGGAGGCGTAGTATCCCTCAGCGATCGCGAAACCAAGGCGAAATCATCCCTCTATCAGAGTGTGCCATTACTCCTATTGAGAGTGACACCGCCCATTCGCTCAAAGCCGTCACCTTGTTCGTGGAAGCGACGGCATTGCAGTCTCAACACTGACGCTCACCAAGTCTCCATCCGTTGAGGGCCCGAAACGTCCAGAGAACTGAAGCTGCAGGTTATTCGCTGGATTAGTGGTCGTCGTGTAGCTGCCGGCTAGATTGACCTGGAAGTGTGCGTAGACCGTCTGGATCCAGTCGTCCGCGGCTACTATTGTGTACTCTCCCGCGGGAAAATAGTTGAAGTCGTGGGACGTGAACGTGGTATTCGCTGTGTATCCGAACCCGGGATTCCAATAGCCCAGAAGCCCTGAACTCGTTCCGCAGGCCGAGTCAAGGCAATAGCCTGTCGTCGCATTGACTTCGGCGGTCACCCGATAGGAAGGCTCTTGGGTTTGGCTGTAGTAGCTGAAGGATATGGTCCTGTCGCTGTTGGGGAGGAAGGTGCTGTCGTTCAGGCCCAGGCTGATTGGGCATGGTATCGCCACCGGAGCGGCGAGCTGCAGCGGAGACCCGGCCGTCGAGACATTCTCTGCGGAAAAGTGCCCGCTAAAGAGCGCGAAGCCTACAAGAGAACGGGAGGGGTTCTCGCCGCAGAAGAAGTCTTCGTTCCATGCGGATATGTTCTGATTCGCCTCGAAAGTTAGAGAGACATTCCGATTCAGAGTGTTCACGAGTTCTATCTGCGCCGCTACCTCACCGTGCGACTGAATGTTGCTGGAGTTCAGTGTCACCCGCAGCTGGAGGCCCTGGGGGGAAATGCTAGAGGTGTACAAAACGGGTGTGTTTTCCAAGGTCACGCCGCTGGATATCGTGGTCGTTGCTGTCTCAGTCGACGTCTTCGTGACGGTGGAGTTCGTGGCCGACGCAGTCCTTGTGACCGCTGCCTCGAAGGATGAATACGAAAGAATGCTCGCCGATATCACCACGGCAGCAATCATAATCGCGATTGCCAGACGGGTGAAGCTACGGGGGGGTGCGGCGTTCATTGAACTGGACTTTAAGGAATTTAGAGCTTGGTAGTGATTAATAGTTTTGTCCGAACGCAACCGGATCATCCTATCTCGAGTAGACGCATGAGTTGATCGGACAAAGATGCTAATTACGAATACCCTGCTCTGAATGCTGATGATTTGATAAGGCAAGGAAGCGCGCAGTTGGAAGAAATGCTAAACATTGGCTATTGTTGTTGCCGGTCCGTCTCTCTGACGTCCCGGCCCGTCCTACTTCTGGGCGACGTGAACATTGACGTACCTAGAATCATTAGGATGCTACATCCGAGCACAACGTGGCACACATCATTATAACAATCGCTGTACGCTTGTGCTGTGTTGTTCAGATGTTAGGTGACTCACCGAAATCATTGACCCGGTTTGCGTGCATTGCCCTTTTCATTTTCTTAATAGCATGGGCGTTTCCCCTGCCCTCCATCCGCGGAAGTACTCCAGGTGGAAGTGCGCCGAGCATAACAAACGCGCCACATCTGGGTCCATCGACCTCGACTATGATTGCTCCGAATGGCGAAGTACTCGGACCGGGATGTGTATATTTCGTAGCTAATGGTGCTTCGGTCGTCGGGAATGGCACGATAATAAATGCGGATGGATCCAAAGTTACGGTTGGCAATATTGGCAGTACTTGCCATGAATCAGCTTCTCCGGATACCTATGGTACTCCACCATACGTGGCTAATGGGAACGATTTGCTGAGCACGAGTGGAAATCCCATTGGAACCGCCTCGGCGGACTGGACCGTTCCGACAAGTACGCCCGCCCCAACTTGTTCTTCAAGCGGTGGTCAGTTGCTCTTCTACTGGAATGGTCTTGAAGTTAATGGGTCGGTTCCTGGAGGGGAGTTGTTACAGCCGGTACTTGCTCACGGCTACAATGGGGTGAACTATGGTTGTTACTATTACATACAATCATGGTATCTCTACATGGTTGGCAGGAATAACTATTCAATCACAACCGTAGGGACTACGGTTCTGAGTGGGGATTCACTAGCAGGATACATGGATTACATAGGTACTCATTCAGGTTCATGCTGTTGGTGGTATCTCTCAATAACTGATTCCACATACTCAACCTCAGAGAGTGAATTTGTCCGTACCTCTGCATACGGAGGATTCAGTTCATTTTGGTGGTATTTTGGTGGAGTGCTCGAGGCCTATAGCATAACCAGTTGTGCTGACTTTCCAAACGGCTCCTTCGGCTATACAGCTTTCAGCAGTCAGACCTTATCGGATACAACAGGTCACTCTATTACTCCTTCATGGACGACGGCCACTACGAGTGGAACGCCTCAATGTAGTTTCCTTGTAAGCACAGGAAGTACGTTTGTAGACTTGAGCTACTAGTTCTAAGTGCGTCAGTTTGCAAACAAAACTCTCGATGTATTCAGAATCAGTTCATGACGCTATCGCTGGTTGAGCGTCGGCGTCTTATTTCTTTGCCGGATTCCTCCTACCTGGTGATTCTACTGGATGAGGATCAAGAGGAGACCACGTGATGAAAGGAGTTCAAATGACGACTTCTACATCTTTGATATGACCACCTTGGAAGCCAAGATTCTGTTTCAATTACTTCAAGAGTTGAGGGTTCAAGAAGAAATGCCTGACCGACTCACTTCAGCTTTCCTGAGAACCTAAACGATGTATGAAAAGAGCATGCCTATTTTCGAGGACATTTTTCGTCGCAGTTTAGTTAGGAAAGAAAAATCGTGACCGGGTCGTCCTCGACGACAATAAAGCTTCTATTTGTTAGACATTTTTAGTGAAAGAAAGTGAGAATTTCTTTCGGGGGCCACTGGGATGAACAAGTCACGGAGTAGAATTGGAGGGACTCCTAACAATACACTGTAACAAGACTATCATCAGCGGTGACTCGGGGCTCAATACCGGTGGCTGCTTTGATGATGCCCGAGATGTACGCCTTGAGGAAGGCAGACCACTTGGGACCATGTGGACGCTCGAACATCAATTTCCGATTTGGTCCACTTCCGATTACGGCAAATGAATACCATCTGGAGCAAGAGGACATCGGCTCGAAATAGTTCCGGATCAGCCCCTCGATGTCGTATTGCAGGCCCAGGAAGACTAGCGTCGGTTTTATCAGTTTCGGGCCGAGCTCTTTTCCCAGCCGCTCCAAATGCTCCACATATGCGTCTTCCAAAATTCCAGCGAAGAGGAGCGCGTTGACAGGAATCGCGTTGACGTGTTCCGCGATCGTGTCGAAAGTTGTGTATTTCTCCAGAATTCTCGAGGTTAACGAATTGAAGGTCGTGTGCTGATGTTCGGCATCCTTGTCAATGCGGGCCTTAACTGATACAGGTATCCTGATGCTAACGTGGATGAACTTAACGTGGTTCGTGAGATTATCCATAGTATTATCTGGATTCGCCTTATGTAAAAGCATATGTCCAAAGGGAAGACACTCTCTTTAACTCAATGCGTTCGACTCAGAACCAATTGCTCCTTCAGAATCCCCCGAATGTCCTCTGTCTTGCGAGGCCTATTTGACGACTCAGATAAGCAAAGCTAACATCCCAATCACCAACAAAAGTCGCTATTATGGGAATGTTGACCAAATCATACACCTGACCAAAGTTGAAGCCGAAGGTCTTTGGGAAAAGTGGAGAGACAAGCTCAAACGTCCTTGCTGTCGATATTGCAAGGGTAAGGGAAATGCCGAACCAAGGCAGTATTGCGCTGCAAGACGCATGACACATTTGGCCGCGTGCTAGTTCTTCAGCTTGATTTCAAATTGAGATGCAACCTCACCACAGGAACGACAGAATTTTCGATTATTGATTTCCACCAACAGCGCAGTTATCATCCTTGGGTAACGGGCAGAGGCACGCTCTCGCTATGATCAATATCTGATTTGGAACATTCGGATAAAACTATAAATGAGAAAAAACCAATAACTAGCTAAAGAATTGATTTGAAGAATCTGCGGACGGGGATTGGGACGGCTATGGTTGTTGTAGTCGTGGTCGTCATCGCCCTGGGGGTGGGTGTTTCGGTCACGCTGGCTGTGTATAGTGGCTCGAAAGCCACAAGCAACTCTTCAACCTCCGGCTCCAATTCTTCGTCATCCTCTGCCATTCTAGTGACGGAATCGAACTCAACTACCACCGCATCTTCGGGACTCGAGTTGAGAGTCGATCTGAAGTCTACTGTCCTGGCTTCGGGAGACGCAGTGTCGGCCCAGATCACCCTCTTCAACTCACACAATCAGAATCTGTCACTCGGGACGAGCAGCTGGGCGAACTCAACCCTCGCATATTGGAACAACTTCGATTCTTACTGTGGAGGCACGCCTTTAATATCGATGGTCGGCTACGCGCTCTTCCAGGGCTATTATTCCGCAGGCAACATCTCACAGTCGAGTACGCCTCTGAAGGTCACTCCTACTCTCACCGCTTGTATCAGCGATTCTATTCCGAGCACAGTTACCTTCCTTCCCAACAGCGACATAGCGGCTCTATATCTTACTAACTCTACTTATGACGGCTCTGTGCCCATTACCGAATCTGCGAGCACGGTATCATGCGTAACCACCGTACCAGGAGAGTACAACTGTGGGAATGATGGTGGTCTATTCGGATACTGGAACACGACCTCCTTGCTTACAAATCAGGAGGCGACCACGGGCTCTCCGTTCTTCAGATACTTCTATCCTGGTGAATATACCCTCGCGGCGCGGGACATGTGGAACCAGACCGTGTATGCGCACTTTCAAGTGACGTTGGCTTCTGGAAAAATCGAGAATGTCTCTAGGGTGGCCTCGTTCGGCTCCGAAACGGTACCGCTTCTTGCCAGGACAACACTGCAGAACTCCCGCTCCACTTCCGTTCACTCTCAGCGGACGATAATCCGGTAATTCTTGGAATCCCTCGCCTTGTTCAGAAGGAGGTCGGTAAGTTGTATCAGGAGAAGCTTAGCCGTTCTTCGATTCCTGTCCTCAAGAATCAACTCTGAATGGACATGTTGTCCGTGAACTTCTCCAGTTATGCCATCAAATGATATATTGTAACACAGGTCTTTTTAGGTCAGTCCAAAGATACAAACAACGAAGCCCATGAAATGTGGAACACGGGTTGGTTCGTCTGCTATCATCCTAGTTCTTCTTTGCATGGGAAGCACAGCGGGAATTGTCGACGCTGCTCCGACATCAGGTCAGTCAGCACCCACTCAGTACGTAGACCCTGTTCAAGCCAACTTCTATATCAACGGATCTCCATATGTCGGTCTAGTTGATTACAGCGTATCTCCTGGTTCTTCAGTCTCTTTGAACGTAACCGCGACCTATCCATGGTCCGCATATCCATCGCTATCAAATTCTATCTTCGTATCGTATGCGATTGAATCATTCCCGATACCTAACGCAATGCCTGCTTGGCTAAGTGTCGCCAGCTTACCTTCGGTGACTATACCTAATGGAGACGATGCATCATCCGAGTTGCAGGTCACATCGAGCAAAGCTGTCGAAAATGGCACTCAGGGGAGTTTTGTTATCGAAGCATCGTATACCGATCCAGTAACTGGTACTCACGTCGTGTTCGAAATGGTTATAAAAATGGAGATTCTCGCAAACAATGCTAGCGAATCACCCTCTTCAAACTCGATGGGAACTCATGTCGCCGATTCGTATCGCAATGACGTCCGCTCGCATAACATCGTGAGCAACGTTCATCATCGCGAAAAAACCTGGGCAGTAGGCGCTGGTCTTTGCAATTCGAACTCTACAGGTAAATGCAGTGGGGGTGAAGACGTAAACTGGGCTGATCAAAACGGATTGACAGAAAATGTTACAATTCCAAGCTTCACAGATTCGCATGCGGCATCCATCCAGCTCGATGTAAGGCTTACCAGCGTCATATACATGATTCAGCTGACCATTACCGCACCCTCAAGCGGTTCCACTTGGGAGGAAGGCTTCCAGTACTGGGATACCCAAGGAGACATGTGCACTTCCAATATCGCAACAGTCTCGGCGGGGACGACGGTCCAAATGATTGTTTACTATTCTGGTAGCACTGCTGGTTGGGAAGGATCATTCAACGGCGATACCTTCGCCATCGGGGATGACTACTGCTATGGTCACGGTTCGCCTAGCACTACATTTGGCGGCGTGAATCAGGAGCCATTCGCGTTCGAATCCAATGATAACACATCCGGTGACTTTAGTAGTCTTCTTGTCTCAGTTCCTGTAGTCTTCGGCGTAACCACGGACGTGAATTGTTACACTGGGGGGATATACGAGCCCTTCTGTGTTACCTGGGTTACGTACGGAGCGTATGTCGTTAATGATCCTAGCGGAGGGAACTCATGGGGACCTTACATAATTGGCTCCGGCATTGCGCCACCTTCTAGTCTAGTTGAGGCTGGTCACTACTTGTGTTCGAGTATCACCGGCGCCCAGGTCTACTTTGGGTCGGATACCAAATCTCCATTGAGTAGTACTTGCGGGAGTCAAGCGGTCCTTACACGATTGATTTGAATTGAACCTGACCTATACGAGACACGCGAGTACACTTGCCATTTTTCGCAAGCAATAATCCTAATTTGTAGGATCCGGTCTTGAGTGATAATCGATGCAATCAAGCCCCCAGCCGCGAGAAGAGACAGTCTGGCATAAAGGAAACGGTAATCCCAAATAATAATCCCGCCATTTGGCGGCAGGATATCTGCGGTGCTTGGATTAAGAGGACTCATTACGGGAACCGAGATTCAGAATATGGCCAGGGAATCGACCATATCATCCCGGAATCAAGGGGGAACGGAGGACATATCAAACCATCGACCGCGCTTTTCTGTTACCAGGGAGCCCGAGTGGAGGTCAAATACCGAAAGCAGATAACTGAATCACATTGACCGAGACTGCGCAGAACCTAACGAGGTTCCATACGGATATCCGGGCGAATCACTCCCGGCCCACTTCTTGCTTCAGGGTCAACTGGGTCCTTCATTCGATTGAAGTCTACTATGAGGGCTAATGCGCGTAACCCTTGCTTGAGAAGAACGCTCTCGCCGCGGTCTCCTCTTCTTGCCGGAAATCCTCGAATTCTCCCTTCATCATCTCGTCCATATGGCCGAGCATCAGGGTCTTTGACACCGTCCGATAGAACTCCTTGCAGACTGAGATGCCCTTCAAGACTTGTGCATCACTCGAGGCCATGTCCCCTACCTCGACACTGTACCCGATTGCCTTCAACTTGGCCACGAAGGTCGAGAAGGCGCTCTTCTCGTCTCGGATGGCTGACACCTTGGCTTCGGAAAGGGTGATTGTCTCTGGCCTCGACCGCCGGACGAAGTCGACGACATGCGCCATCGATTGTAGGACGCCGGGTTCCGGATTGATGATTCTGGTATAGCATTCCTTCTGCATCTCCTGCATATAGTCGACATCTACGTCGAGGAGCCACGATCTGGCCCTTCTCAAACGGGGAATCAGGCTCAGCAGACTCTCAGGAGGGCTCCGAAATATCTCGATTCCCCTTTTCTTTCCCAGGAAGTCTACGATTGACGCGATCGACTCATCCTCATCTGGTACTCTGAGGGAGCGTGGGAGGTTGGCTTCGATATCGACAGCATGCCTTGACAGCATCCTCTCAGGGATGGCTACCAGGACTATCGTCTTTGATGGAGGACGCGCTCCACAGATTTGACGAATCTCAGTGTGCGCACCAGTCCTCCGCGCTATCATCCGAAGTTCCTTGGGATATAGGCGGTCGTCTTCTCCAAGGGAGACATCAAGATGGGAGTCGAGGCTGACTATTGCGTCGAACTGCTGGCCCAGTTTCGCGATGGTCCTTGGAACTTGTGAATGGATGCTGTGTATGATAGCTCGCATCTCAGGTTGCAGGATTGAGCCGAACTCCCCACGCTTTAATTAAGGACTCGCCCGCAGCAGACGCGAATTCGGCTGTCATTGTCAGCTTCGGACTCCGATATCCTCGAGGACGCACACCTTTCGAGTTCGACTACCTTATGAACAGACGTGGCGCGGCCGACATCCGCTAGATGTCTGAATCTCGGAGACTGGTCACATATCTCCTTCCTTACATCCTGATGGCGAGCTTCCAGTACCAGTTCGGAAAGGACGGCCTAAAGTTCATCGATCCGATGACTTTCATGGGGCTGCGCTATCTCATAGCTGGAAGCATCTGCTTCGTGATCGCTCGCAACTTCAGGCCGATCCTGAACAGAGACACACTCTTGCTTTCCCTCTTCACCTTCCTAAGTAGCGCTCTCTGGGCTCTAGGATTGGAGTACGTCTCCCCTGCGCAGTCGGCGGTCCTGAGCTACACGATGCCGCTCTTTGCGATACCGCTCTCCATTCTAGTGATTAAGGAGCACGCCAGCCGCGTCGTATGGATAGGTGCGTTCCTCGGCTTCATCGGCGTAGCGGTCTATGGTGTGGCGCTGACGACCTCAGGGGGTTCCCTCCTAGGGGTGGCGCTGAGCGTCTCGAACGCGTTCTTCTGGGCGCTTTACTCGGTCTACTACCGAAAGCTCTTGAACCAGAGCCCAGTGCGAACCGTAGCAACCCAATTCTTTCTGGGTGGATTGCTGTTCTTCCCGTTCGTTCCCTTCACTTTCTTCCTCAATCCGACCCCCGAGTTTTTCATAGACCTCGGATACGTGTCACTCGTCGGTGGGGTCCTGACGCTCCTCGTATGGAACGCGCTGGTGAGGATGGAGACTATAGGCCGGGTCACGACTCTGGTATTCGCAGTCCCTGCTGCTTCGGTCATTATACAATCGATTCTCACCAAAGAGCTGCCGACGCCCCTCTCGATTGCGGGCGTTTGCGTCATGTTTGCAGGGATTTACGTCTCACGATTGAGACCGGGGACGCGGCTCACCACGATCGTACGTCTGGGTAAACGCTCTTCCACGAAGCCGGATTGAATGCTTTTTAGATGGCGCCAACCATCCCGCAATATTGCCAAGGCTGAACTACGTAAGCTGGTCCCAATATGGAGAGATGGTGACCAAGCTGGCAGAGAATGTCGCCGCGAGCGGCGAACGCTTTGACCTGGTGATTGGAATCGCCAGGGGAGGGATGCCCGTAGCGATGGTGGTCGCCGACAAGCTCGGCATCAAGGTGGACTTTCTCAACGTCAAGTCCTACACAGACGTCGGTGAGAGGGTGAAGCCGAAGATTCTTTCCACGATAACGGAGAAGATCGCCGACAAGAGGGTGCTTATCGTCGACGACCTTGTAGACGGAGGTGCCACGATGGAATCGATAACCGAATACCTTTCGACACAGAATCCCAGCGCAATGAAGACTGCGGTCTTGTTCACGAAGCCCTGGAGCACGTTCGCCCCCGATTTTTATCTGAAGGTGGTGGACAATTGGATTGTCTTCCCCTATGAGCGCGGAGAGGTAAGGCGGTCTCGAGCGCAGAAGAGGCAGCAGACCCTTGTGCCCGCGGCCTAGGTGCCGAGTGATTGTCGTCAATCACCACGGTCCGAGACGTCTGAAGAGCCCTTCTGGACGGCCTCTGCCAGCGTAGAAAGTATCCTCTCGGTGAGGCCCCAGACCAGATAGCCATCCCGCTCGAAGGCCGGAAACGGTCTGCTCTCCCCGTGCTCCTTCGGTTCGTAGGTCGAGCGGCTGTCAGGCGCAACTATTTCCTGGAACGGCATCCACTTGTAGGATGCCACCTCTGCGCTCGAGGTCACGATTGGCACGTCGTCGGACAGGAAGACCGAAGGAACGACCCAGATGCTCCTAGTCCTGGCCTGGAACGGCCCTAGATAGCCGAGAAATTGCGCGTTCGCGTCGAGGTCTATCCCGACCTCTTCCCGAGTCTCCCTGACTGCCGCCGCCTTGAAGCTACCATCCTCCTTCTCTACCCTGCCACCAGGTAGGGCTATGTGCCCCGACCATGGATCTCCTTCCCTATCCGACCTCCTGATCAGTAGTATCTGCTCCTTCCCGGTCGCAGCATCCCCGAAGATTACCGCCACAGCCGCGGTCTCCGACGGCAGCAGCTCGATCGGCTCCTCCTGACTCAGGAGGCTCGATATGGAATGGACAAACTCGGCGTGATGACCAGCCAACGACCAAAGGGTCGAAGAATCTTAAAATACGCTTTTCCGCTCACCAAGAAAGTATTGTCTGATCCAGAGCTTAGCAAGATATATGACGAAAAGATGAAGAAGATGACCATGCAGGCAGCCTCGGGCCATGCCCCAATCGTGAAGCTTACCACCTCGGACTTCGACAGCTATCTTAAGGGCGGCAAGCCGGTCTTCGTGGACTTTTGGGCCGTCTGGTGTGGACCGTGCAGGACAATGGAGCCGGTCGTCGAGAGGCTCGCGGCGAAGTATGCAGGGAAAGTTGTGTTTGGAAAGCTGAACGTCGACGAGGAGTCTACTTTGGCCACGAGATACGATGTTCAATCGATCCCCACATTCATGATGTTCAAGGATGGTAGGCCTGTGGAAGCCGTCATCGGCGCGGTCGGGGAACCGATGCTCGAGCGACTGATTCAAAAGTCAGCGGGCGTCACACCCGCTTAGCTTCATACTCTGGTACCGTCCAGAAGGAAGATGTCGGCGTCCTTGACGTCAACTGCGCCGGAGGAGAGGACGGGCCCGAAATCGAAGCCTCCCTTTGCGTTTATCGCCTGACCTCCAACGAGGTTGTTGAAGGGCGGCATCACGGTTAGCTCTCCTTCGCCTCCGACGTCTCCGGGAAACCCTGCCTTGCGCAGCAGCTCCTTGGTGTCGTAACCAGCGAAGAGCCAGACGGCTTCCTTGCTCTTGGCGCCGAACCTGTCTCTCATCTCATACCGGAAGTGAGAATGCCCGATGACCATCCTGCCGCACGAGATTACATCCTGGGACGGCCACGAATGCCCGTGGGTCACGCCGACCTTCTCGTCTGAACCTATGACGATTCCGGCTGACGGATGCAACTTGACCCTACTTGGCAACAGCGTCTTTATCCCGCCGTCGTGGTTGCCGGGAACCACTTCTACAGAGGCGAAGATATCGAGTAGCGTGTCGAAGAACCATGGCAGGACGCTCCAGTCGATGTCCTCTACCTTTCCGATCGAATGCTTGACGTCTCCGAGGACAACTATCCTGTTCGCCCTGTACTTCTCCGTGATGGAATTTATCCTGTCCATGATCTTCGTCGAGTAGGGAGGAATCCTGAATCCTTTGGCTGCCATCTCTTTCTCGAGACCGAGGTGAAGGTCGGATACTAGGATCGTGCAGTCGTCTCCTTCCTTGAATATCAGGGCCGCCTCTCCAGGCACCACCTTCAACAAGACTGAAGCCTAGTCCACAGCGGGCCTAATTACTATTGCACCTGCTCGATGGCGAGCTACCCCGAGATTAGCGGGAATATCTCGTGTTTGATGAACGACTTGAAGTCTGGAAGGTCGACCCTGCTGAAAGAGGTCACGATGGAGCTGCGGGTCAATCCTACCGTGTATCCCTGTCTCCTTGACTGGAAGACTATATACCAGAGCTGCCCGTGAGTCAGGTAGTCGTTGTAGAGCGTCGTGTTCCCAAGCGCCTCACCGTACAGCGAGAGCTTGCTGATGTTGGGTAGATCGACTCCGTCGAAGAAGATTACCTTGGTGTTGTCGAAGTTCTCTTCATGGAAGCGTTTGAGCACCTCTGGCTCTATCTTCGCCTCCACGATCTGCCCGAGACTCATGAAGAGCGCCTTACTCATCTCGTTGGCGACGCTGTTCGCCCTGCTCTTCTTCTCGAAGACCGTCAGGAAGAGGTTCTTGCCGAAGAGGTCGAACGAGAACGGCGCCTGATAGGTGCGAGTCATGGGTGTGGACTTGCCCCTCTGATTGACCGTGAAGACGGTATCGAACGAGAACACCCCCTCGAGAGACTCCTTGGAGATGTTCATGCCCGATATCTCCGAGACCAGGTTGAAGCTCTGATCTTCGACGCTCATCTCCTGCTCGAGTTTGAAGCTCTTCAATTTCGTCGCGAGCAGGGGCAGGTTGTTCTCCTCCTTCACCATGAATATCTTCGCTGCTAGGACCAAGACGCAGAGCCGAAATACCACTAAGGTAAAAGTTAATCGCGTTTTTCGGGTTCAGCCACCGCAGCCCTAAAATACCCTGGGGGGCTCTCCGTTCGAGAATCTTGTCGAAGCCTCTGGCAGAGATTTCGATGCACGAGAAGACATACTCTCCTCCGATAAAGGAGATAATCCTAGAGAACTTCATGAGCTATGAGTACGCAAGGATACCGCTCAGGGAGGGTCTGAATCTTGTCGTCGGCCCCAACGGGGCCGGCAAATCGTCGATCCTGCTGGCCATATCCGTGGCCTTCGGCCAAGCCTATACGGAGAGGTCCAGGAAGCTCAGCGATCTTATCCGTCGAGGCAAGGACATAGCGCGCGTCTCTCTCATCTTCGATAACAGGGAGAGGAGGGGTGCGAGGCCGATTCCCTACTCCAAGTCAGACACCTTCATGCTTTCACGGTACCTCCGCAAAGACGGCTCCTACTGGTACGAAGCCGATTACCGAGAGATAGACAAGAGCGAGGTCGTCAGGCTCCTGCGAGAGTTCGGGATCAATCCCGACAATCTCCTGATAATAATGCATCAGGGCATGATCGAGGAACTCGGCGCCATCTCGTCGCAACAAAGGCTGACGATGGTGGAGGAGGCGGTAGGGTTCAGAGAGTATCGAGAGCGAATATTTCAGTCCGAGAACGACCTCAGGAGCCTCACCAGCGAAGAAGGATCCCTGGTTCAGCTCATCGACAACGCCAGTCAGACAATCGAGTATTGGAAGCAGGTCTACGAGAGATATCTGGAGAAGAAGAGCCTTCAGGCACACCGGGCCCTGCTCGAGAGAGAGCTCCTCTGGGCGCAGGAGGGCAAGCTCTCCAAGTCTCTGCACTCGGTCCGAGACAAGCTTGCGGCGAAGCAGGAGAGCCTGAATGACCTCCAGGACCAGCAGAAGCGATCGGGGACCGAGTCTGAGGTGCTGCACAAGTCGCTGCTTGAGAGGCAGGTAGAACTCAGCAAGCTATACGGGGCGGTAGTCAGGGCGGAGAAGGAACGGGCGACGGACGAAGGCGCCAAGCGCGCGATGGAGAACCTCCGGGACGAGCTGGAGAGTCTGCGGGAGGATCTCGCTGTGCTCAAATCTGGAATGGACCAAAAGAAGATGAAGCACATTCAAGAGTTCCTCGATTTTTCTTCTCAAAAATCCAAGCGCGAGTCCGAAGAAGCCTCACGCAAGAAGGTTGAACTCGACCGGGAGGTGTCCTCCCTCCAGGCGGAGGTAGGTGGCGTCGAGGACTCGATCAGGCGCATCACCGACGAATACATCTCCCATAGAGTGAAGTTCGAGGTGCTCGGCTACCGCATCAAGCTGACCGAGTCCGAGATAAGGGAACTGGAGCGCGCGGAGAAGGAGGCCGTCGCGGAGCTGGGCGCGCTGAAGAGCGACCTAGAGAGGGCCGGGGAAAGAATCGTCACGGAGAGGCAGCCCTACGAGGTCTCCGAGGAGATGAAGCTTGTATCGGCACAGCTGCAGAAGCTCCAGGACCTCCCGGAGGACGCCGAACGAATCTACAAGGACTATATCGGAAACATCGAGGGCCTAAAGGATAAGCTGAAGCAGCTCCAGGAGAACAGGACGCTGATGCTCCATGAGCTTGAGGAGCGCAAGAAGGTGTGGAGGAACGCCGTCACGGGGCTTATCGACGAGATAACTCCGGTCTACCAGCAAGTGCTAGCTACCGTGGGAGCGCTGGGTGCCGTACGCATCGAAGAAGGGAGCAGTATTGAGGAGACAGGGCTGCAGTTGCTGGTCGGTTACAAGGGCGCGCCTCCGAGCGTCTTGGACCCTTACACTCAGAGCGGAGGCGAAAGGTCCGTGGCTCTCGTAGCTTTCATGCTCTCGCTGCAGAGCAGAATCATCTCGCCACTCAGGGCCATGGATGAGTTCGACATCCACATGGACCCGAGGAACAGAGAGGCCATATTCAAGATGATACTCGCGCAGTCGAGGGCCAACCAGACCTCGCAGCATATCGTCATCACGCCTTCGATCATATCGGTCATCGACCGGTCAGCGCATGTCATCACGGTGCAGTCGGTCCACGGGGCCTCTGAGGTGAAGGAGTTTGCCGGAAAAGCAAGATAAGAAGCTGGAGGACATACTCCGGCTAATCGAGCTCTGCCGTAGCGTCCAGTCATCGAGCGTCGACCCGTTTCAGGTAGACATCAGAGAGAAGTTGGAGACGCTCAAGAAACACCTGCCGGACTGGAATCTCATCGATGTCATGCTGATGGACTCGGAGGCGCTGCAACAACTCGTGGGCATAATCAAACTCCAAGATCGATGGATCAAGCACCGCGCCTCCTCTCTTTACATAGACCCGCTACTCCTCGAATTGAAGATCAGACTACTCTCCCGGGAGGACCTGGCCAACAGCTTCGCAAAGTGCTGGCATCCCATCGCCCAGGTGGACCAGCTCACTGCGAAGGGGCTCGAGAAGGCTTTCATCTACTGGCGTGACTTGGTCCCGATGTCCGAACGGTTCAAAAGCGAGTTCGGGAACTACGGGGCAGCCCCGGTCCAGATGGACTTCGAGGAACTGCAGTCGCTCAACATCTTCACGAAGGAACAGTTCGAGACCAGACTCAACAAACTCAACGAAGAGCTGGTCCAGAGGGCCGGGGGAGGCGAGATTGACTATAGGTCCTTCATAGAGGCCGATACCTTCGAGGAGAAGGCCGTCCGCGCATACCTTGTGGCCTTCATCGTGACGGAGGGGAGGGCGAACGTGAGGACGGACCCGCTCACGGAGAAGATATTCATCTCATCTGTGGTCGGGCAGGCCGGTCCCGAGACGAAATCGGTGGCGATAGAAATAATATGAGCACAGATGACGGCGAGAGAGCACTCCTAGAGAGGAAGATGAGGAAGGCGCTGCAAATCTTGATCTTGCAGAGGGGGAGAAACCCCGGAGTCAAGGGATGGGAGATGAAGAGGCATCTGGGCAAGGACTACAAGACGATACTTGAGGTCCTCTCCACCGACCTGAAGTCGTTGGGTCTCGAGGTCCACGAAGTTCCCGGAATCGAGGGGACTGACGATTCCACCCGATTCCTGTTGCGGTTCCGGGAGTCACCGACCCTCAGCGAAGCTGAGACGGCCGGTTTCCGCATCGACGACCTGGCCGTTCTCGCATCCTCGATTGCACTAGTGAACTCCAAGCAGGGGAGGATAGGGAGGAAGGAACTGGAGACGTTCCTGAGGGAGAAGTTCCCAAGGTGGCGGGTCGACTACTCCTTGGACCGCTTCATCAAGCGGGGATACCTCGACCAGGATGACAAGGCGCTGCTGAGGATAGGATGGAGAACCAGGGCGGAGGTGGACGAGAAGTCGCTGATGACCATCATCCTGGCCAGAGATACGGCGCAAAAGTAAGGACACCTATCATCTTAAATCCGACCTAGCGGGACCCAAAAGTAGTGTCACGAGTCGATAATCTGAGCAGGGGCCGCACCATTGAGGTGGCTACCTACCTGCCCATCCCACCTGCCAGGTCCAAGGAGTTCTGGACCAAGTGGAAGATTCAACACATTAGACAGATGGCCACTACCGGCCTCGCCACTTCAGAGCCGGTCATCCCCGAGGCTGAACGCACCCAGAGGGTCCTCGACAAGTTGTACCTCAAGGAGCAGCGCTCTTCGCAAGCCGGAGCGGCGCGAAGGACGAGCATGTCGCTCTTTCCCGGCTCCACGCTGGAGCTTGCTTCTCCGCTGTACCTGGGCGATATGTCCTTCGGCGCCCTCTCCGGGATACCCAACATAGCCATCGCCAAGGCCGCCGACGAAACAAAGGTCTTGGCGGGGACGGGGGAGGGAGGACTCCTCAAGGAGGTCGCTGATTGCTCCAGGATAACCGTACAGTGGGCCTCGGCGCGATTCGGGGTGACGATATCCTCGCTTCTGAAAGGAGAGGCCATAGTGATCAAGATTGGCCAGGGCGCCAAGCCCGGAATCGGAGGACATCTCCCAGGCGTGAAGGTCACAGAACCCATCTCAGAGACCAGGAGGATTCCCATCGGGAAGGACGCAATTTCCCCTGCCCCGCATCATGACATCTATTCGATCGAAGACCTGGGTCAGAGGATACTCGGCCTGAAGGAGGCTACCAAGAAGCCTATCTTCGTGAAGGTCGGAGCGACGAACTACATCCCGTACATTGCATCCGGAATTGCGAGGATGGGGGCGGCCGGGATAATCATAGATGGCGCTGGCGCCGGAACGGGAGCCGCACCCTCCGTCGTCAAGAACAACGTCGGGATTCCAATTGAGCTGGCGACGGCTTCCGTCGATTCCATTCTGAGGAAGGAGGGTTTCAGGGACCGGTTCACGGTCATCGCGGCAGGCAGGGTGAGTACCCCTGAAGATTCGCTTAAGCTCATGGCACTCGGGGCCGACATTACGAGCCTCGGGACGGCGACGCTCATGGCTCTAGGATGTCTCATGGTCCATAAGTGTCACATCGGCTACTGCCCGGCCGTCCTGACCAACAAGATTGCGCCGAATCAGGCGAGGTCGCTGTCACTGCAACAATCGATCAAGTGGCTCGTCAACCTGATTAATGGATGGACAGAGGAGATGCAGACGCTGATGGAGAGAATTGACGTCACGGACATCACGGACGTCCGTGGGAGAAGGGAGCTTCTCTATCATCATTCCCTGAATGAAGAGACGGCTTTGATACTCGGCTTCGAGACGCCCACCCCCAGCGGTCGGACAGACGTCCGCAAGCGCGCTCTCCCGCCGAACGGGCAGAAACTTTGGCCGGCGCACCGCGTGGGAATCCTCCGGGAGATGGCCGGAACCACCGGCAAGTATCCCGCCGAGTCTGAAATATCCAGCATGGGAACGAACAGCCCTCCCTTCATCCAGGACCCAGTCCGCCTCTCGGACTGGCTCGTCTCAGACGGTGCCCAAGTAACCAGACCTAGCATAGACCCCTACAGGGAAGAGATCGAGATTTCGAGTTACATCGGAGGGACAGAGCTCAGGACCTCTTCGCCCTTCTTCTTCACGCACCTCCCGACCAACACCCCGGAGAGCGTCATCGTAATGTTCGCAAAAGCGGCCACTGCGATGGGACTCTTGCTCGATACCGACCGGGTCGTCTGCGCCGCCCTCGATCCGTACAGGGAGAGGATTATCTCCGACATTGAAAACGGGTTCAAGTCCGGCGTTCGTTCTGTCCGGCTCGAGTCATACCTCGCCGACGCCAACCATGACTCTCTGACCAAGAGCTTGGCAGAGGGCACTACGGTCCTGCTTCGCGCGCCGAGCTCATGGGACACCATAGCAACGATAATGAGGAATATCGCCTCAATGGATGTCTTCTCAGGAATCATCCTGGATGAGGATGAGGCGGGTTCCGATATGCAGGTCGAAGCGGCCGTATCGTTGCTCGACCGTGAGCTGAAGCAGCGCAGGTTGAGGGGGAAGCTGAACATAATCGCCGAAAGCAATGGTGTGCGCGGTTCTGATGACGTCTTCAAGATGGTAGCGCTGGGCGCGGACTGCGTCGGTTTCGGAAAGGCAGCTCTACTCGCCATCGGCGTCGAGGAAGACGACCGAGAGATAATCCTAGACGCGAAGGCCTCCCAGAGGCTGGAGAATTTCGTGGCCGCCACGCAGAAGGACATCAAGCTGTTAGCCGGCGCCGCCGGGATCAGCAACATCAACTCGACGCTTACCGGGAATAGGGAGCTACTGCGTTCAATCGACCTTGACCCATCATCCCGGATAGAACTCGGTGTCAAGCCGGCGGGGGCCGCATGAGCATGGATGTTGACAACATAGCCTTCGACCGCCGGTTCGGCCAACCCGTGATGAAGGATGGGTGCGGAGTGTTCGGGATGCTGAGGAAGGTCGACGCACCCCTGATCTCAAGCATGGTCGCCATAAACGGGATATCTTGCATCAAATATCGCGGGAGCGACCTCGGGGCGGGCTACGCCGCCTTCAGGACATCGGGTGAACCTGGCAGCGCGCCCTACAGGATCCAGGCCTTCGTCACTGGGGAGAAGGTAGCTCAGCAGATGACGTCTGCGCTCGAAGAACGGGTCGGCACCGTAGAGGATCAAACCCTTCGCGTCATCGACCCGAGAAGGAAGGAACTCTCGGTCTGGGAGGCGACCCTCCGCGCGCGCGGCAGAGACTCCGATTCGACGGTCGAGAATGCCGTGGATTCTATCAACGCCTCTCTCTTTACGAACAGCTTCGAGGGGCGCATCTTCTCCTATGGACGCTATCTCACAGTCTACAAAGAGGTTGGGTATCCGGCCGAGGTGGCAAAGATGTGGGGGCTGGTGGGCGACCAGACAGGAGCCGATATGTGGATCGCGCACACCAGGCAGCCCACCAACTCTCCAGGGTCCCTTCCGATCTGGTCGCATCCCTTCGCTTCCATGAACACCGCCATCGTCCACAATGGAGATATCAGCTCCTACGGCTCGAACCTGGAACTGCTCAACTCGTGGGGGATCAAGAGCCACGTAGGGACCGATAGCGAGGTCATCGCAACGCTACTCGACCACCTGATCAGAATCGAGGGGTTGAGTGTACGCGAAGCGGCAACTGTGCTAACCAATCCGTTCGAGAGGAACATAGCTCCTGAGATGAGGAAACTTCTCTACCGTTACCGGGGAGCCCGGCTCGATGGTCCGTTCGCTGTCGTCGCGGGCTACGCTGACGGCAAGGACACCTATCTAATAGCGCTCACCGACAGGTCTAAGTTCCGACCCCTGCTCTTCGGCGAAGACGAGAACTATTTCTACGTCGCCAGCGAGGAGAACCAAATCAGGAACCTATCCAAACATGCCAAGATCTGGACTCCTGAACCCGGAGCCTTCTTCATCGCTTCACTGAGGGAAGGGCTGCTCGAGACCGGAACGGGGAGGAGCCGGGACACCCAGGATGCAGCCCTCGAGAGCGGACCGAAGCTGCCGGAATTTCCCGCATTCATAAAGGTAGACGCGACCGGGAAAGAGTTCAGAGAGCTCAACGAGGTGATCTCGCGCGCGTATTCTGGCCGGGCGGCCGGCGTGGTCATCGAGAACTGCACGGGGCAGAGATACCTCGGGATAGGTGTCTCAACGCGTTCGGACGGCCGAGCTGACCCATTCAGAATCGTCGTTACGGGCTTCCCGGGCAACTGCTTGGCCAACCTGAATGACGGTGCGTCTTTCGAGGTATACGGGAACGCTGCCGATGACCTGGCGGATACGATGCACGCGGGTTCCGTGGTCGTCCATGGTAATTGCAGGGATGTCGCCGGGCAGGCCATCCAAGGAGGGATTATCTTCGTGCGTGGCACGGTCGGGAACAGGGCCGCGATTCAGATGAGGGAGTACGCCAAAGAGCGCCCGTTTCTCATAGTCGGGGAGACGGCCGACGATTACCTTGGCGAGTATATGGCCGGCGGCATCGTCATGGTTCTCAACCTCTCAGATTCGGAGATGCCTGCGAGGAACTACATCGGGACCGGGATGGTCGGGGGCAGGATATACATCAGGGGTAAGGTCAAGGAGGAGCAGGTCGGGCTGCTCCCCCAGCGCGAAGACGTGCTGCGCTACCTCCACGCGCAGACCCTCGACGGGACCCTGTCGAAGGAGGCCTATGACGTCATCTCCCGAGCCGAATATCCGAGCTTGCAGCTGCTCTCCAAGATGATTCCGGACACCCTCATGGTCAGGATCCTGACGATCTTCTTCACCACCAAATACACGAAACCTGTGATGGTCGAGTCCAGGAAGCTGGACCAAGAGGACCTCGCCGTACTTGGAGAGAGACTGAGACAGTTCTTCAAGGTCTTCTCGCTCCCAGACGAGACGCTGGAAAGTGTCCTGGCTTCCGAATTCACGGTAATCAAGACCAGGGACGAAAAGATGGAGCTGCACGTACCGCCGCAAGAGGCACCTGTCGAGGAGTAGATTGAAGCATGCCAGAGAAGACTTCCGACATTTGGTGGCTCTTCTCAAGACAGACCGTGAGCATCACCACGAAGGAGAGCATACTGAAAGCCGCAATCCTGATGAAGAACAGGAACTTCAGGCATCTCCCTATCATAGCTGAATCTGGAAAGATACTCGGAATCCTCTCGGTTCAGGACATCATCGATTCTCTCAACCTCACGCTTCAGGCATCCACCTCTGCTGAGGATGTCAGGAACTCGCTCGAGATACCTGTCGAGAGGATAATGACCGGTCAGCCGGTGGCGGTCGAGCCAGGAGATGGTCTGAAGGAAGTGATTAAGAAATTCTCCTTCTATAACGTGGGAGCGCTTCCGGTCGTCAGCATGACCGGGGTGGTGGAGGGAATAATCACTCTACGTGACCTGGTCAGTCTCATGGGGACGAGCTCGTCGCCCCTGAACGTGCCGGTCTCCGAGATCATGAGCACGAACGTCACGACGGTGGACCCGAGCTCATCCCTGGCGGAGGCCGTGAGGCTGATGTCGGAGCGCAGAGTGAGGAGACTCCCGGTGATCACGCGCGATGAACCCCTGATGGGCGTGCTGACCAACAAAGACGTGCTGAGACACACCGTGAGGATAGTTGGCGATGGCTCCAGCCCATCCGGGTTCGACCGCCGGGTCTCGGAGTCCATGACGGCGGATGTCATCACCATCGGCAGCGATGAGGACGTCAGAGTGGCCGCGAACCAGATGACCACATTCGGCGTCGGCGGACTGGTGGTGAATGATCTTCCCACGGGCAAAATAGCGCTCGTGACTGAGAGAGACCTGGTCAGGTCGCTCTCTTCTAAGAGGGGGGTCGACTTCCTAGTGAACTCGATGCAGTACGAACTCGAGGCAGAAGATGCGATGTCCAGGGTCCGTTCTCACGCCGCGTTCTGAGAAATTCAGGAGGCGAAGTAGCGCCTCTTCAACGCCTCTCGCTCGCCCTCAATTACATAGTCGATCATGTCCCCCCCCTCCCTCGCCTTCTTGGCAAGGAGGCTCCCAGCATCTGCAAGCTTGATGCCCCTTCCGCCCATCAGGAACAGAGCGTCTGCCCCGAACTCATTGACCAATTGTGAAGACCTCTTGAGGGTGTCTATCAGTTTCATGTTCTTTCCGCGCAGGTCCGACCTGCTCCTGGCCTTCAGCGAGAGGCTGAATATGGTCTCGTAGGACTCGGTCGAGTATCCCACGGAGTCGCTGCCGCAGCGCGGGCACTTGGCCGGCTGAATCCCTCCGACCCTCTTCAGTTCGATGTAGTCCCAGCAGTTCGTACAGCAAGCCACCAAGAAGCTGTCCATCACACGCGCTTCGGTTGATTGCCTGATTATCGCGCGCAATCTCTCGGGTGAGACGATCTCCCCGCGCCGGCTCACCTCCTCCACACCTATCCTCGCCAGGGGGGTTAGTGTCTCGGCCTCCACAATTTCGACGGTTACCTCTTTCTGCCTTATCTTCATGAGCACGCCCCGCGCCGCCTCGACATCAAAGTCGTCATGGAATATGACGCTGATCGCCTCTTCGTAGACCGGGGTACCTCTGAGCGCCTCCATCAGCCCCGATATGGAGATGCTCGCATAATCCGCCGTCTTGGCGATGGCGCCGCACTTCTTGCCGACGTGGATCAGCCGGCGCTTGAATATCCCTGACCTCTCGACCGCCGTCCTCGCCAGTTCACCGAGGTCCTTGTCGACCAAGCTCTCCAGCGTGGTCCTCACGAGCTCAGGTGAGGCGTCCACCTCGAGTATTATCCTGTACGGATCCTGATGCACCGCCACCGACTGTCCGAGCCTCTCAGAGATGAGATATGCGACCACCCGCGCCAGCACCCTGTTCACCTTGTGGCCGAACGAGGATTGGATTATGACGTATCTGTCCCACCTCTCGATCGTGATGAGCTTGTCCGACGGGATGGGAAGTCCTTGCGAGTGCTGCTCCAACACCTCCTTGAGCGACTCTTCAGCCGCGTGTTCGTCAATCGGGTATCTGAGGCAGAGTTGTTCCATGAAGGTCTTCGCCCGAGACTGTCCCAGACTCTCGGCGTACTCGCGCCGGATTGCCCCCACCTCGACCGCGACGTCCAGTGGAACAGGTATCTCGTCCCCCACCCAGCTGGGCACAGCACCCGAGGGGTCTTCCTCGGGTGCGACATAGACACGGTTCTCGTAGATTTCCAGTATCTTCCAGCATCGTCCGGCCTCGACGAACTTCACCCCGACCTGGCCATACTCCGAGACGAACGCCTCGTCCAGCACCCCCACCGGCTTGTCTCCCTCCCCTATCACCAGGTACTGCTTCTCATCCGGGATCATGGAAAGGTTCTCGAAGTAGTAGTCGAAGAGAGGCTTGAAGTCTCTCGCTCTCTTGACGATGTTGTCACTCTCGGTGAATTGGAGCAGCTTCGGATACCTGTCTCTCATGTAGCCGAGTAGGGTCTTCAGGGATTCCATGCTGAGTGTCGAGTAGGGATACGCGCTCCTGACCAGGCTGTACATGTCCTCCAGCTTCCACGAGTTCGTCTCGACGAGCAGACCGGCTATCTGGTGGATCGCCGCGTCGCTCGCGTTCTTGAAGGGGATGAGCGGTTCCAGCTCACCAAGGAGCGACCTTCTGCACAGGACCATCGCTTCGAGCGTGTCGTCCGAGTCCTGCGTGATTACGAGGCCTTTGGATGTCTGTCCTATGCGGTGTCCGCTGCGACCGACCCTCTGTATCAGTCTCGACACCTGCCTCGGTGAGTTGTACTGGATTACGTAATCCAGGAATCCGATGTCTATTCCCAGCTCGAGGCTGCTCGTCGCTATCACTCCTGAGAGCTTGCCCTCCCTCAGCCTCCCTTCCACGGCCTCTCTTGTCGCCCGGGAGAGGGAGCTGTGGTGTATCCCGATAGGAAGCTTCGAGTCCCAGACCCGGAACCTGTTGGCGAGCGCCTCGGCCTCGCTCCGGGTGTTCGTGAATATGAGAACAGACCTGTACTTCTCGACCACCTCTCGGATCAGTCTTAGTCTCGCCGCGACCTCGGGGAACGTGAAGATGGTCTCCGCGAATATCTTGTCGTCTGCAGTAGCCTCGGGCCGAGTTACCTGCAGCTCGAGGCTCTTCTCCACGGGCACCCTCACGATCTCGCACTCCGCCCCCTGGCCCACCAAGAACTTCGCGATCGTCTCCGGGGAGCCTACGGTCGCCGAGAGGCCGATTATCTGAAAGTTTCTTCCGACGATCCTCTTTAACCTCTCTAAAGCGAGCGAGAGCTGGCTACCCCTTTTGTCCTCGGCGAGCTCGTGCACCTCATCCACGACCACCCAGCGGAGGGCTGTCAGGCTCTCTCTGATCCTCCTTCCCGTCAGCATCGCCTGCAACGTCTCGGGTGTAGTGATCAGTATGTCGGGAGGGGCCATGCTCTGTCCCGCCCTCTCGGCGCTGGTGGTATCGCCGTGCCTTACGCCGAGCCGGACGTCGAACCTCTTGCACCACCATTTCATCCTCTCCAGCATGTCCCTGTTCAGTGCCCTCAGTGGGGTGATGTAGAGGAGCTTGATCCCCTTTGTCCTCGCCAGCTCGTTCCTGATGATGTTGTCGAGTATTGGGAGGAACGCTGCCTCGGTCTTCCCTGTCCCCGTAGGCGCCATCAGGAGCGCGTTCTTTCCGCTCATGACGATGGGAGAGAGTCTCATCTGCGGGTCCGTAGGCGAGACGAAACCTTTCTCCTCCAGCGCCTTGTTCAGGGGTAGGGAGAACAGCTGGAAGACGCTGGCTTCGGTCACCTAGTAAACACTCGAACTAGGCTCCCCGCCTACCTTCACATAACGTTGACGGTATGCTCAGACGCCGTCGGCTGTGCAGACTGCTCCCTTCGACGCCGAGCCGACCAGCTTTGCGTATTTTGCGAAGACTCCGCGGGTGTAATTCGGAGCCGGGGCTTTCCATGCCTTCCTCCTCGACTCGAACTCTGCGTTCGGGATGTCGAGCGTCATGGTCCTCTTGTCAACATCGATCAAGACGGTATCGCCGTCTCTGACGAGCGCGATTGGTCCTCCAATTGCTGCTTCTGGGGAGACGTGTCCTATCATGAGTCCGTGAGACGCCCCCGAGAACCTGCCATCCGTGATCAGGGCCACCGAATCTTTCAGTCCCTGCCCCACTATGGCGGCTGTGACCACTAGCATCTCACGCATCCCTGGCCCTCCCTTGGGTCCCTCGTAGCGAACTACGACGACATCGCCAGGGGATATCTTCTTGTCCACTATCGCGCGGAATGCTTCCTCCTCTCTGTTGAAGACTCTTGCGGGTCCTCTGTGGATGCTTCTAGATGCTCCCGTAATCTTGAGGACTGCTCCGTCTGGCGCGAGGTTTCCGCGGAGTACCGCGAAGCCCCCTGCCTTCCTTACTGGGTCGTTGACGGCGTGCACAACGTCCTGCCCGGTCGGATACGTAATTCCGTCAAGGCGCTCGCCTATCGTCTCCCCTGTCACGGTCTTCACATCCCCGTGCAGAATCCCAGCGTCGTGCAGGAGCTTCAGCACAATCGGTACGCCCCCGACCTTAGCGACGTCAGCCATGACATATTTTCCAGCTGGTTTCAGGTCTGCGAGCTCGGGGACTCCCGCACCCATCCTCTCGATATCATCCAAGTTGAGCTTCACGCCGGCCTCATAGGCGATCGCGAGCATGTGCAGGACCGCGTTCGTAGAACCTCCCATCGCGGCCACTACAGCTATCGCGTTCTCGAAGGCTTCTCGGGTGAGAATGTCCCTCGGCCGCGTGTTCGAATGAAAGACCTTCATCATGGCGCGGCCGGTGTCGTACGCAAGCTGCATCCTCAGTTCGCTCGGCGCGACCGGAGCGGCACAGTTGGGTACGGTCAAACCTAGCGCTTCTATGGCCGAAGACATGGTGTTCGCAGTGAACATTCCACCACACGATCCGTAGGTTGGACACGCGACGCACTCCAGCTCGTGTAGCTGCTGCGTCGTCATCGTCCCTCTTGAGACGGCCCCTGCGGCCTCGAAGACATCCTGGATCGTCACCCTCTTCCCGTCATATTCACCCGGTGGTATGCTGCCCCCGTAGAGGTGTATGCTGGGCAGGTTGGTACGCGCCATCGCCATGATGGACGCCGGCTGGGTCTTGTCGCAACCCCCGATCGTCACGAGACCGTCGAACTGATACCCTACTGCTCCGAGCTCCATAGAATCTGCGATGACCTCTCGACTGATTAAAGACGCCTTCATCCCTTCGTGCCCCATTGCCATGGCGTCGTTCACGGCGATCGTGTTGAACTCGAGAGGCGTGCCTCCGGCGTCGCGGACTCCCTGCTTCACTTTTTGGGCGACCTCGCGTAGGTTATAGTTGCACGGTTGAGCTTCGACCCAAGTGTTTGCAATTCCGATGATTGGGCGCTCCAGGTCCTCGTCTGTGAGTCCTATCGCCCTGAGCATGGCGCGCTGTGGTGCCCTTTCGATTCCAGCAGTCAATCGGTTTTGCACAGTTCCAGACATTCGAATCTAGCCGCGTTCCTGAAAATCGGTGTTTATAAGCGAACCGCAGGACGAGGCCGTCTAAGCTTATATTCGCCGCGCCTGTGAACGCGGAGTTGAAAGACTAATGGTCAGAATCTGGCACGATGAACAGCTGAGCTTGGCTCCTCTCAAGGGAGAGACCATCGCTGTGCTGGGGTACGGTATTCAAGGGGCTGCACAATCTAGCAACATGAGAGACTCGGGTCTAAAGACAATCGTTGGACTGCGGGAAGATGGCAAGAGCTGGGCCAAGGCCAAGAAGGACGGCCACAAGGTCATGACCGTGGCCGAGGCCGTGAAGAAGGCAGACATCGTCCACATACTGGTTCCGGACATGCAGCAGGCGAGCGTGTACAAGAAGGAGATAGCACCCAACCTGCAGAAGGGCGCCGCCCTATCGTTTTCCCACGGTGCCGCTATTCACTGGAAGTGGATAGTTCCTCCCAAGACCGCGGACGTGATCATGCTTGCTCCGAAGGCCCCGGGCCAGAGAGTGCGCGAGCTCTATCTGCAGAACTTCGGCACGCCGGCCCTGGTTGCTGTGGAGAAGGACTATTCCGGGAAGGCCTGGGACCGGGTGCTGGGCATCGCAAAGGGAACTGGCTGCTCGAGGGCGGGTATACTTGAGACGACCTTCAGGGAGGAGGTGGAGACCGACTGGTTCGGCGAGCAGGTGGACCTCTGTGGCGGATCCGAGAACATGATCAAGAACGCGTTCGAGGTCCTGGTCGAGGCAGGTTACAGCCCAGAGGGCGCGTACTTCGAGTGTCTGCACGAGCTCAAGCTGATCGTCGACCTCATCCAGCGCTACGGCATAGCCGGGATGTACAGGAGGGTCAGCGAGACTGCCCGCTATGGCGGCCTGACCAGAGGTAAGCGGGCGATTGACCAGCACGCGAAGAGCGAGATGAAGAAGGTCCTGAAGGAAATCCAAGATGGTACCTTCGCGAAGGAGTGGGTCAATTCCTACGAGAAAGAGGGAGAGAAGGCCTTCGGGAAGTACATGTCAGAACTCGACGCGCACCAGATAGAGAAGGTTGGAAAGAAGTTGAGAGCGATTATGTGGCCCGGCGAACAGATAACCTGACGCGGTCGCGGGAACAATTTATTAGATACGCGTGACCGACGCCTGCCGAAATGATATCCGCTTGCGTGCTGATTCGTGCGGAGCGCGGAAAGTTCGATGAAGTGGCCAGGAACCTGAAACAGATTCCGGAGGTCAAGAACGCCTTCTCTGTGCTCGGCCGATACGACATCGTCGCCGACATAGAGGCCCCTAACAGCAAGCGCCTCGCTCACGCCATTCTCAAGACGAATAGGCTCTCCGGTATCGTCTTCACGGAGACGCTGCCGGAAGTGGAGGTGTAAGACACCTTGGGATTAAACGCGTGCATCCTCATGAAGACTGTCCCCCTGCAGACGGAGGCCGTCCTGCGCAAGGTAAAGTCGCTGAAAGGGGTGAAGAAGGCCTTCGTGGCATACGGAAGGTACGACATGATAGCTTTCGCCCAGGCGACGACATACCCGGAGATACGCAGGCTCACGGGCGAGATAAACTCAATGCAGGGAGTCCGCAGTACGGAGACGCTCGTCGAGGCCTGAAGTCTAGAGAATCTCGGACAGAAGCTTCTTCGGGTCCTGGATGGTATCGATGATCCCGTTCAGGAACCTGGCGGCGTAGGCCCCGTCGATGACCCTGTGGTCGAAGCTCAGGGAGAGGTACATCATGTCCCTTGCTTCTATCTTCCCGTCCCTCACCACCGCCCGTTTCGTGATCTTGTGGACGCCGAGGATCGCTACCTCGGGGTAGTTCACTATAGGGGTCGCGAACAGGCCGCCCACCGAACCCAGGTTGGTAATCGTGAAAGTGGAGCCGTGCACCTCCTCCAGGCCGAGCTCTCCTGACCTGGCTTTGGCGGCCAGCCTCTCTATCTCTGCCGAAAGCTCGAAGATGTCCTTCCTGTCAGCGTCCCTGATGACCGGGACCAGCAGGCCTTGCTCCGTCTCTGTGGCGACGCCGAGGTTGTAATAATTCTTCAGGACTATCTCCCCCACCTTCTCGTCGAGGCTCGAATTGACGTACGGAAATTCCTTGAGGGCCGGAATCACCGCCTTGATGATGAGCGGCAGGAACGTCAGCTTCACACCTCTCTTCTCTGCGCTCCCCTTGAACGCCTCCTTCAGGAGGACCAGTTCGGTCACATCCGCCTCGTCCACGTGAGTGACCTGAGCTATGGTATGGATGGACTTGACCATCCTTTCGGCAATCGTCTTCCTAACACCCCTCAGAGGTACCCTCTGTTCACCGGCCCGGTGCGGAGCCTCGGAGGAGGGCTGCCCCATCCCCTTAATGTCCTCGTCGGTGACTCTTCCGTTCGGCCCTGTACCTTTGACCTGAGCTATGTCAACGGCCAGTTCACGCGCGAGCCTGCGCGTGGCCGGAGTTGCCAGAACCCTGTCGGCTGAAGACTGGGTCTGCATGGTCTGTACCGGTTCATGCGGAGCCACCTGCTCCTTGGACTCGACAGGAATCGGAAGCGGTGCTGAGCCGGCGTCGACTTCTATCACGAGGATACCCTGGCCGACCTTTACGACCTCACCCTCCTTCGCAAGCGTCCTGGCTATTGTACCGTTCCTCGGTGACGGAATCTGGACGTTGACCTTGTCCGTCATCACCTCGACGAGTGACTGGTCCTCTTTCACCGTCTCGCCTTCCTTGACCAACCACTTGAGTATCTCTCCCTCCGCCACACCTTCCCCTATGTCTGGAAGCTTGAATTCGTACTGGACCAAGACCGCTCAGTAGCTCGAGGCCTTCCTTAGCGCCCTAAGTATTCTTTCTGGTGAGGGCAGATATGCGCTCTCCAGGGCGTAGGGGAACGGGGTGTCGTATCCGGCCACCCTGGCTATCGGGGCCTTGAGAGAATCAACTGCCCTCTCGCTGATCTGCGCCGAGATCTCAGCCCCGAACCCGGCTATCTTCGTAGCTTCGTGCGCGATGACCACGCGGCCCGTCTTCTTGACCGAGTCGATTATCGTCTCTATGTCGAAGGGCATCAGGGACCTGAGGTCGATGAGCTCGACACTCAAGTTCTCCTTCGCCGCCAGAGGGAGGGCTTCTTTGCAGGTCTGGACCATCGGCCCCCAGCTGATGAGTGTGATGTCGGTACCTTCCTGGACTACCTTCGCCTTCCCGATTGGTATGAGATACTCCCCTTCGGGGACTTCCTCCTTGACGGTCCTGTAGAGCCGCTTCGGTTCAAGGAATATCACCGGGTCTGGCGACCTCATGGCGGAGAGGAGTAGCCCCTTCGTGTCGTACGGCGACGACGGCGTCACCACTGTCAGCCCAGGAGTGTGGATGAAGTAAGCCTCAGTGCTCTGCGAGTGATAGTGCCCTCCCTTCACTCCCCCTCCATAGGGTGTGCGAATCACCACGTGCGCAGGATATTGCCCCCCCGACCTGTAGCGGAGCTTCGCGAGCTCGCTGACTATCTGGTTGAAGGCCGGGTAGATGAAATCCATGAACTGTATCTCCGCCACGGGCAGGAGTCCGTACAAGGACATCCCGATTGCCATCCCGACAATCCCATCCTCTGACAGGGGCGTGTCGAGCACCCGTTCGGCGCCGAACTCATCCAGCAAACCTTCGGTGGCTCTGAATACCCCTCCGTTCTTCCCCACGTCTTCGCCCAGCACAATCATGTTCCCGTTCCGACGCATCTCCTCTCGCAGGGTCCGGTTGACCGCCTGGACTATGTTCAGCACCGCCATCTAGCTCTTCTCCTTCATGAGCTCATCCGCCTCTTCCTTGATGTGCCACGGCATCTCGGCATAAACATCCGTGAACATCGAGAACGAAGTCGGCGGAGGGACTTTTTCGCTCTCCTTTATCGTGGTCACGATCTCATTCTCGACCTCATCCTGTACTTTCCTGTCGTCCTGTTCCGTGAGGAGTCCTTTCTTCGCTAGGTATCGGCGGAACCGCGTTATCGGGTCCCTGGTCTTCCAGAGTTCCAACTCCTCGGAACTTCTATACTTGGTCGGGTCGTCGGATGAAGAGTGGCCACCCATCCTGTATGTGACCGCTTCAATCAGGGTGGGACCTCCGCCCGACCGAGCCTTGTCGACCGCCGCCTTCGTTACCTTGTAGACCGCGAGGACGTCGTTGCCGTCCACCAGGACTCCCTCGAACCCGTAGGCCTCCGCCTTCATGGCTATGTTCGCGCTGGCCGTCTGGCGCCTCACCGGGAGCGATATGGCGTACTGGTTGTTCTGGCAGAGGAATATGACGGGAACATTGAACACGCCCGCGAAGTTCATCGCCGAATGGAACTCTCCCTGGGATGTGGCACCGTCGCCGAAGCTCGTCATGCAGACTGCGTTGTCCTTCTTGAACTTCGCAGCGTACGCCGTGCCGACCGCCTGCGACAGCCGGCACCCGACCGGGCTCGAGACGCTTACCAAGTTCCAATCCCTGTAACCCCAGTGAACTCCCATCTGTCTGCCCTTGTTCGCGTCGTCGGCATTGGCCATGAGCTGGTCGATCAGGGCCTTGAGGGGCACCCCTCTGAAGAGGCAGACGCCCGGGTCCCTGTAGGATTCGTAGACCCAGTCGCTCTTGTTCAGCGCGAAGGCGCTCCCTATCTGCGAGGCCTCTTCCCCTGTCGATTCTATGAAGAACCCTATCCTGCCTTGCCTCTGAAGCAGGAGCATCCTCTCGTTGAACCGTCTGACAAGAAGCATGTACCTGTACATCTTCCTGAGGTCTTCGTCGCGGAGGTTCGGCTCTAACTTGGAGTCATACTCGCCATCGGCCCTGACGACCTGTAGCATCTCCATCGGGGTTCCTTTTCCGTGGTCACAAGGGTCTCTCCCCTCTGATAAGACTTTCCAATATCAGGACTGAGGTTCGTTGATTGTTCCCGTGCTCTTAACGATGGACCTGATGAAGAATTCACCGGCTCTGTAGCTGCTCCTCACAAGCGGACCGGACGCCACGTATTTGAAGCCCAGCTCTTCTCCCATCTCCCTGTAGGACTCGAACGTCTCGGGTCTAACGTATTCCCTGACCGGAAGGTGCCTGCCGGAGGGCCTGAGATACTGCCCCAGCGTGAGGAAGTCGACGCCCGCCTCCCTCAGGTGGAGCATCGCCAGCCTGACCTCCTCTTCCCGTTCACCCAGACCCACCATGATGGATGACTTTGTGAAAAGTCTCCGATCGAGCTTCTTGATCGTCTTGAGCACGGAGAGCGACTGCCAGTAGGTCGCACGAGGATCCCTGACCTTCTCGGTCAGGAAGAGCGTGGTCTCGATGTTGTGTGCGATCACGTCGGGGCGCGCCTCTACGATCGTCTTTATCGAGTCGAGGTCGTTCTGGAAGTCAGGTATGAGCACCTCCACCATCATCCCCGGGCTCGTCTCTCTGATCTTGGTTATCGTCCTCGCAAAATGGGTCGCCCCCCCGTCTGGGACGTCATCCCTGTCCACCGAGGTCAGCACGACATAGTTCAGGTCCATCTGCGATAGGGCGAACGCGACGTTGTCGGGCTCGAGTTCGTCGAGGGCCGCCTTCGGTTTGCCGGGCGTGACCATACAGAACCTGCAGGCGCGGGAGCACATGTCCCCCATCAGCATCAAGGTAGCCGTGCCGCCCCCCCAGCACTCGCCGACGTTGGGGCAATGAGCCTCCTCGCAGACGGTGTGCAGGTTCAGTCCAGCGAATAACTCCTTGAGCTTCAGATAGTTCTCCCCTTTGCTCGGGAGGACCGTCAACCACTCGGGCTTTCTTTCCAAAGACCTTCTCTGTCCTTTAGACCGCTGCCCTGGGCCTTATGTGGCTGCTCTCGACCGAGAGCCCGCCCACGCAAGCGTAGCACCCGTCCGTCTTGAACTCGGGGTCGAGGTCTTCGTGAAGCTTACACATGACATGGTTGAACCTGATATAGTCGCACACCTCCGTCATCATCCGAAGAGCTTCCCTCTGGTCCGGCTTCTCCGAAGAGAGCACCTCGGCGACCTGGTCGGCGGCCTTCGCCAGATTCGGGTCGACCTCGAGGTTCAGCATGGTCCCGCGAGCCTTCCTGGCGTAGTTGCTGACCGATGCCTGCGTCACGCCCAGTCTCAAGGCGACCTGCTGCTGCGTGAGGTCGTAATCCTCGGTCAACCTCTTCGACACCATCGCCCGGAAAGCGGGGAGAGCACTCTTCGAAATTATCTCATAAGGGTTGATCAAAGCGTTCTGCAGTTGATATAAGGCCGTTATTATTAAATCTACCCTGGGAAAGGCTTCGTCAGTTGATTCGAATCTGTCAACTTTTAAATAGAAGAGAGCTGACCGTAGACGGTCATGCAAGGAAACAACGCTATCGCAATGTCGGTTTTTCAACAACTAGCGTTGATTGTTTTAGTCTAAGTTTCCTCGCAGACCTAACTTGTGTCAGCGAGGAGTTTTGATTGTGATTAGTGGTTACAATGACTGAAAAAATGTCCGGTGCCCGGGCCATCGTGGAGGCCCTTGAAAGGGAGAAGGTAGAGTACATCTTCGGCATGCCCGGAGGGGCCAGTCTGCCCTTCTACGACGCGCTCTGGGACTCGAAGATCAAACACGTGCTTGTCAGGCACGAGCAGATAGGGGCGCACATGGCGGACGCATACGGCAGGGTGTCCAGACGCGCGGGCGTCTGCACCGCGACCTCGGGACCGGGAGCGACCAACCTGGTTACCGGGATAGCCACGGCCTTCGCAGATTCCTCACCGGTCGTCGCGATCACCGGGCAGGTCCCTAAGGCGATGACCGGCAAGAACGGCTTCCAGGAGACGGACGTCGTCGGATTGCTCACGCCGATCACAAAGTACACGTTGCAACCTCTATCTGCGGCGGAGATTCCTTCTGCGATAAAGAAGGGCTTCTACATCGCCCAGACAGGAAGGCCCGGACCTGTCCTCGTGGACATACCGAAGGACGTCCAGCAAGAGGAGGTCGAGATTACCTTCCCCGAATCGGTCCAAATCAGGGGCTACCGCCCCAGCTACCCGGTCGACAGGCAGGACATCGAACGCGCCGCCGACATGCTGGCCAAGTCAGAGAGGCCGGTGCTCTTCGGCGGAGGAGGGATTCGGATTGCGGACGCATCTCTCAAGTTCACAGCGATTGCGGAGCTCCTCATGGCACCTGTCATAACCACCCTTCAAGGCAAGGGGACCTTCCCGGAAGACCACCCGCTCTCCGTCGGACCGATAGGCATGCACGGGCGCGCCGAGGCCAACAGGATCGTCCAGGAGTGCGACCTTCTGCTCGCAGTCGGCGTCAGGTTCTCAGACCGCTCCACGGGCACCTTCCACGAATTCGCTCCGGAAGCCAAGATAATCCACATAGACGCCGACCCCACCGAGTTCAACAAGAACAAGCTGGTCGACCTATCCATACTGGGGGACGCCAACGAAGTACTCGCTCTGCTATACGACGCGCTCCTCAGACGGCTCTCGAAGAAGGACGAGAACAACGCGTGGCTGAAGCACCTGAACCAGGTGCGAGAGGATCTCAAGGGTATACCGGCCTACAAAGACTCGTACGCGGAGCTCTCTGGCCCCAAGATCGTCAAGATGATGAGGAGCATCCTTCCGCCGGAAGCGATACTCACGACGGGCGTCGGAAGGCACCAAATGTGGTGCGAGATACACTATAAGGTCCTGCGTCCCAGGACGTGGATTACCTCCACGGGTCTGGGCACGATGGGGTTTGGTCTGCCGGCGGCGATAGGCGCGAAGTTCGCGGCACCGAACGTCCCGGTGGTCGACTTCGATGGTG
>Ga0182024_10001879_pt1 | contig 53015 bp, 35 predicted proteins | sample P32metaG_FD_120480 | JGI IMG/M metagenome (GOLD analysis project Ga0182024, IMG submission 120480) | Permafrost microbial communities from Stordalen Mire, Sweden - P3-2 metaG (Illumina Assembly) | ecosystem: Environmental > Terrestrial > Soil > Wetlands > Permafrost | place: Sweden: Stordalen... | reverse complement strand
GCGAGGCAGAGGTGGGCGATGCCCTCCTTGGAGCCGATGGTGACGATAGCCTCGGTGTCGGGGTTGAGATCGACGTCGTAGCGCGTCTTGTACCAATTGCAGATGGCCTTGCGCAGGCGCGGAATGCCGCGCGAGACGGAGTAGCGATGCGTGGCGGGCTTGCGGACCGCTTCAACGAGCTTGTCGACGATGTGGGCGGGCGTGGCGCCGTCGGGGTTGCCCATTCCGAAGTCGATGATGTCTTCGCCACGGCGGCGCGCGGCGGTTTTCATCTCGCCGGTGATGTTGAAGACGTAGGCGGGAAGGCGCTGAATGCGGGAAAACTCGTCCATGATGACTCCAGTGTAAAAGGCCAGGGACCAAGGGACCGAGGGAACAAGGGACCAAGGAACCGAGAAGGCTAAGGGTGAACGAAACCGAGACGCGGCTCGGACGCCCTGACTGTGAACTACGAACTGATATCTGAATTTGGAATGAGGTGAGGCGGGAGTCTAGGCGGCGCGAGCCGCCGCAGCCGCGGCTGCGCGGGCGGCCTGGCGCGCAATCTGGATGAGGGCGCGATGTGGGGCGGGGTGCTGCATGGGCTAATTATAGATCAGTGGCGGTGAGACACGAGCAGCGGGTTAGAGAGCTTCTCGCGATTCGGTCGCTATGCGGCGAACCACCGCATGGATCAAGCGGATTCCCAGCCAGGCCATAAGTACACCTAGCCCAATGCTGAACAAGCTCATGTACAGCCAAAAACTGTCTCGGCCTCTGGCCCACTTCCCAAGTTGAAAAAGAACACCGTCTGAGAAGAAGAAAGTACCAAGGATAGTGTAGAGGATTCCTGAATTGATCGTTGTCTGCGCTGCGCGTTTTTCAATGCCACGGCTCATTTATCCCGCCCCTTTGCGAAAAGTATAACGCGGATTCGGTGCGAGGCAGCAGCGGCAGCTTTTTGGCCAGGTCTGCTATTTGGCGATATCAATTATTTGCCGATTTCGATCACCACACGGAAACGCGCCTTGCCGCTCATCATGCGATCGTAGGCTTCTTCGGCCTTTTCGAGCGGATAAGTTTCGATCATCGGTTTAATGCCGGTGAGCGCGCTGAAGTTGAGCGTATCTTCGGAATCCATGCCAGTGCCGGAAGGCCAGCCGACGATGGAGCGGCGGGTGAGGACGATTTCGCCTCCGTTCACTTCGAATGGCTTGTCGGGGACGCCGACGACGATGAGCTTGCCGCCAGGGGCGAGTCCGCCGACCGCGGAGGCGAGGGCCTCAGCATTGGTGAGCGTGGAGAGGATGACTACTGCTCCGCCCAGCTTTTGCAATTCGGCTGCCGGGTCCTGCGTGGTGCTGTCGATGTAGATGTGCGCGCCGAGTTGCTTGGCGAGCGGGCCTTTATCGGCTCCGCGAGCGATGGCGACGGTGCGGTAGCCGCTCTTTGCTGCGTACTGCACGCCGAGGTGGCCGAGGCCGCCGATGCCGAGGACGGCGACGGTGTCGCCGGGACGCGCTCCGCTGTTACGCAGGCTGTTGTAGGTGGTGACGCCGGCGCAGAGAAGCGGCGCGGCGTCGACGTCTGAGAGGTCGTCTGGAATAAATGCGACGGCGTTGGCCGGGGCGATGACGTAGTCGGCATAACCGCCGTCGAAGTTGATTCCGGAGACCTGGCCGTTCTGGCAGAGAATGAAATCGCCACGGCGGCAGGGCGGACAGTAGTTGCAGTGGCCTCCGTGCCAGCCGAGGCCTACGCGCTGGCCGGGCTTGAAGAGCGGGACGTCTGCGCCAACGGCATCGACAACACCGGCGACTTCATGGCCGGGTACTCGCGGATATTTGAGGCCGGGCCACTGGCCCCATGCGATCGTGATTGCGTCGCTGTGACACACACCGCAGGCCTGAACGCGAATGCGAACGTGGCCGGGGCCGGGCTCGGGGAACTCTTTTTTTACAAGCTGAAATGCGCCGCCGGCGGCGGCAAACTGAACGGCACGACCTGTGACTGTGGGCATTTGGGAAATTCTCCTGTTGTTGGAAAGATGAGCGGAGCTGGCGGCAGGATGCACAAACTCGTTGAAAGTGTTGTGAATAGGCGCCCCGTATACTGAAAGACGATATGAGCACGTTCTTACCCGTAGACGAACAGATGGACTTGCTTGAGAAGGGCGCGGCGGAGATTATCCGCGTGGCCGATTTGCGCGAGCGCCTGGAAGAGAGCCGCAAGACCGGCCGGCCGCTGCGCGTGAAGGCAGGGTTTGACCCGACTGCGCCCGACCTGCACCTGGGGCACACGGTGCTGATGCGCAAGCTGCGGCACTTTCAGCAGCTGGGGCACACGGTGATTTTTCTGGTGGGCGATTTCACGTCCTTGATCGGCGACCCGACAGGGCGAAACGTGACACGCAAACCGCTCACGCGCGCCGAGATCGACAAGAATGCAGAGACGTATAAGCAGCAGGTGTTCAGGATTCTGGACCCAAAGAAAACAGAAGTGCGCTACAACTCGGAGTGGCTGGGCAAGCTAGGGTACGAAGAAACGATCCGGCTGACGGCGCACTTTACGGTTTCGCAAATGCTGGAACGCGACGAGTTTCACAAGCGATTCCAGGAGGAGCAGCCGATCAGCTTGCACGAGCTGCTGTACCCGGTGATGCAGGGATACGACTCGGTGTGCCTGGAGTGCGATGTGGAGCTGGGCGGAACCGATCAGAGATTCAATTTGCTGTGCGGACGCGAGCTGCAGCGGCACTACGGGCAGAAGCCGCAGATCGTTCTAATGACGCCGATTCTAGAGGGGCTGGAAGGCGTGCAGAAGATGAGCAAGTCGCTCAATAATGCAATTGGGATCAACGAGCCGGCGAGCGAGATGTACGGGAAGCTGATGAGCATCTCGGACGAGCTGATGTGGAAGTACTGGGTGCTGCTTACGGACCTGAAGCAAAGTGAAATCGACGCGATGAGGGCGGACGTGGCAGCGGGAAAGCTGCACCCCATGGAGACGAAGAAGATTTTGGCGCGGACGATTACCGCGGGGTTCCATGGCGAGGCCGCGGCGGAGAGCGCAGGCGAGAACTGGGCGCGGATGTTTCAGCAGAAGGACACAGCCGAGGACCTCGAAGAGGTGATGGTGGCGTACGTCGATGTATCGAGCGCAGACGCAAACCAGATTCGCCTGCCCAAGTTGCTTGTGGCGCTCGGGCTGGCCGCGAGCGGTGCAGAAGCGAACCGCAAGATTTTGGAGAAGGCGGTGAGGGTCGACGGCGAGGTGGTGGACGGCGCGGTGATTCACGCGGCGACGTTGCCGGTGCGGCTCGTTGTGCGGCTGGGGAAAAGGGCGAAGTTGGCATTGATTGCCTGAGTGGCTGGCGGTAGCTGTACGATCGCATCCGTGAACCAAAGGCAGGATTACGGTCTGATCTCGATTGGAGTGCCAACGGGAACGAGGCGCGAGATTTCCTCAATTTGGGTGTTGCTAGCTGCGATGCAGCCCTCCGTCCAGTCCACGTCGTGCTGAAAAGTTCCCAGCCATCCCAAGCTGTTCGGCAATCCGTGAATCATGATCGCGCCGCCCGGATCGACCCCGGCTTTCTGTGCGTGCTCTCTGTCAGCGGCGTTTGGATAGGAGATATGCAAGGCCAGATGAAACCGGCTTTTCGCGTTTTTCTGATCGATCACATAATCCCCTTCCGGCGTCTTGTCATCTCCTTCCCGTTCTTTGGGGCCTGAGGATCCCCGCCCGAGCGCGATTTTGTAGGTTTTCAGTATCCGGCCGTTGACCATAAGCATCATTGTGTGACTGGATTTCACGACGACGATCTGATCCGCCTTCTGTTCGCCAGATAAAAGTTCTTTGGTCCCGCTTGAGGAGCAGGCCAAGATGCACCAAAACACTGTCAACGAAAGGAGGTAAATCGCTGGATTCAAGTTGAGGTGATGAGTTCGAATTTGGCAAATTACTTGCATTGGGGTGGTCCCGGAGCTTGGGACCCCAAGTGACGGGACCATCACTCGGAAACTCGTCCGCGGGCCTTCGGTTACGAGGGTATCACCCGCTCATCGCGAACGCGCGCGCGGAGTCGAGGAGTTTGGCGACGGATTCCCTGGAGCACGATTCGGCGTAGATGCGCAGCAGTGGCTCGGTGCCGCTGGCGCGCAGCAGCAACCAGGTTTCGGCGGCCTTTGGTTTAGCGGAGGCTTCGGGATTGTCGAGGAAAAACTTTACGCCGTCGAGATTTTCCTGCGAGTAGATGGCCATCCCGGCGAAGACAGTGTCGCCGGGCTTGAGGGCGTGGGCGCGCGCGATGGCGGCGTTCTTCTGCGCTTCAGGCAAATGCAGGTCGATGCGGCCGTACTGGTGCTCGCCGTATTCGGCCTGGACGTCGGCGACAAGTTGACCAAGCGTCTTTTTTTCCTGCGCCATGACGTTCGCGAGCATCAGGCAGTTGAGCAGGCCGTCGCGCTCGGGCAGGTGACGCTGGAAGCCGATGCCGCCCGACTCCTCGCCACCCATGACAATTTCGCGCTCAAGCATGAGGTCGACAACATATTTGAAGCCGATACCGTGCTCGATCAGCTCGCGGCCGTATTTCCGCGCGATGCGGTCGAGCATTTTTGTTGTGTTGAAGGCGCGAGTGACGGCGCCGGGCCAGCCCTTGTACTGCAGGACCCAGTTCAGCAGCACGGAATAGATTTTATGGGGATCGACGAATTCACCATGCTCGTCGATGGCGCCGATGCGGTCGGCGTCGCCGTCGGTGCAGAGGCCGGCCTGGCATTGATTGGCCACGGTGGCTTCGCCGAGGGCGCGAATGTTCGGCTCGATGGGCTCGGGATTGATGTGGGGAAAAAGCGGGTTGGGGTTGGAGCGAATCTGCACGTGGGCCACGCCAATGCGGGTGAAAATATCGGCGAGGATGGTGCCGCCAGCCCCGTACATGGAGTCGATGCAGAACTTCATGCCGGATTTCGAGATCAGGTCGAGGTCGGCGAAATCTTCGATGCCTTTGAGATAGGTGGGCAGGAAGTCGACTTCAGTAATCTGCGCAGGTTTGGGCGCACGGGCGACGGGCTTGCCGAGAAACGACTCGATAGCCGTGATCATGGCGGGCTGGCCTGAGCCGCCGTACCAACCTTTGTATTTAACGCCGTTCCACTGGGCCGGGTTGTGTGACGAAGTGATCATGATGCCGCCGGCAGCGCCGCGCTCGCGCACGCCCCAGCTCAGGGCCGGCGTAGGCGTGATGGCGTTGGCGAGCATGACAGGAATGCCGGTGGCCGCGACAACCTCGGCGCAGGCGTGAGCAAAATCTTTGGAACCAAAGCGCGTGTCATAACCGATGCAGAGGCCCTTGGAGGGATCTTCGTGGGCCGACCCCTTTTGAGAATGGACATAGGCGGCGATGGCCTCGGCGGCAATGCGGACGTTCGCGAACGTGAAGTCGTCGGCGATAATGCCGCGCCAGCCGTCGGTGCCGAATTTGATGGGGGAAACTGGCATGGTCAGGGCCCGGTGCGACTTTCTGCGCGAGGATCCGCGCGACTTTCTTCGCTTCAAGGGAAGTAAATGAAAACAATAACAGGCGAAGCGGGACGTGTACACGGGTCAGGACGGTTTGGAAAGGGTCTCTCTGAGGACTAGAATAAATTCTACATTTCGGTAACGCGAAGAAAGTCCCCCCGGCCAAAATACGAATAGAGGTTTCTTGCCAATGTCGACTCTGAAGAGAACGGCAGGCGTGATGTTGCTGGCGGCGATGGCCGCTGCGACGATTGCACAGCAGCCGGCGGCCGGAGGCGGACCACCAGTCGCAACGCAAAGGGGATTCCAGCCGGAAGCCACCGATGAGCCTGCGGCGAAGAACGGCCACCAATATGTAGTGGCGATCGGCATCGATCACTACGAGAACTGGCCGATCCTGAGCACAGCGGTGAGTGACGCAACGGGATTTGCGAAGCTGCTGACGACGAAGTTCGGATTTGAATATGCGGCGGAGCCGCTGACGGAAAAGGCCGCCACAGGGAAAGCGATTATTTCGCTGCTTGAAGACGATTTATCCGCGCGCTTGAAACCTGAAGACTCGCTGGTGATCTTCTTCGCCGGCCACGGAACCACTCACGACTACAAGATTGGCGATGAATCACGATCAGACGGATTCATTGTTCCGGAGGAAGCGCGCGCGCCGGGCGCGAATGAGCACTGGAGCGATTACCTCAAAATCGAGGATTTGTTGCACACCATCGACTCGCTGCCGGCGGGGCACATTCTGGTGATCCTCGATAGTTGCCACAGCGGCATGGCGCTGGGAAACAAATTTATGACTAGCCGCGCCGATACGCGCTTCGAACGGGACATGCTGGTGAAGGTGAGCCGCAAAGTGATCGCCAGCGCGCAGGGCGACCAGCTTGCCGCCGACAGCGGTCCGCTGCCGAATCACTCACTGTTCACCGGGTTGATGATTCAGGGATTGACGAACGGGAACGCGGACAGTTACGGCGAAGGCTTTGTGACATCGAGCCAACTAGGCGCCTTTGCGCAGCACGCGGTTGCGGTTGCGGCGGGATCGAAGCAGACTCCGCTGTTTGGCGCATTCGATGACGACCAGGGCGGCGAGCTGGTGATTCACATGGGCGCGGGAACTCAACCGGCCGCGGCTAACGGCGCCGACCCGGCGACTGCGCTGACGAATTACGAGGCGCTGGAGCTCGATCGGCTGAAGAAGGAAGGCAATCGTTACTGGCAGGTCGACGATCCGCTGAAGAATTTTCCCGCGGCGAGAAGCGTAGCACAGAAGCTGTGCGACAGCAGCAAAGACAGCGACGAATATTGGGGATGCGAGCAGGCGGCCAGGAGTTTTCGCACAGGGCTGGGAGGCGAGACGGACTACACGCGCGCAGCGAGCCTGGCGCAAAAGGCGTGCGATGGCAAGGATACAGACGCATGTGTGCTTCTGGCGGCGATTTACCAATCGGGCGAGACGATTCAACCTGACTTGCAGAGCTCGGTGCGCCTTTACCAGGACTCATGCAACCAGGGAAATCTGCGCGGCTGTTTCGGGCTGGGCAGGATGTATCTGAATGGCTTTGGCGTGGCCATTGATTACGCGCAGGCGAAGGCTCTTTTCACAAAGGCGTGCGATGGCGGCGAGATGACGGGCTGCAATGGCCTTGGCGTTCTCTACCATCTCGGCACCGGCGTGACGAAAGACCAGGCGCAGGCGCTGAGCTTGTGGCAGAAGGCGTGCGACGGCGGCGTCGGAAAAGCCTGCGAAAACATCGGCCAGATGTATGCCTCGGGGAACGGCGCTGCAAAGGACCTCGGGCAGGCCGTGACCTTCTACAAAAAGGGCTGCGGCGACGGCGAGATGGAAAGCTGTGCTGAAGAGGCATGGGGCTACCAAACCGGCATGGGGGTGGACAAAGACCAGCCGCAGGCGCTGACGCTCTTTCACAAGGCGTGCGACGGCGGGTCGGCGATCGGATGCAACGAGCTGGGCAACAATTATTTGAATGGAGTGGGCCTGGATAAGGATCCGGCGCAGGCGGCGGTATTTTTTCGCAAAGCGTGCGACCAAAGCGGAGACGGTCTGTGGGGCTGCAACAATCTGGGACTGATGTACGACAACGGCTTTGGCGTGGGGAAGGATTCAAAGGAGGCGCTGCGCCTGTATCGAAGAGGCTGCGATGCCGGCCAGATGGTCGCATGCAGCAACGCGGGCAACATGTACCTGTATGGGCGAGGCACGGCGAAGGACGATGGAGAAGCGGTGCACTTTTACCGGACTGCCTGCGTTGGGAACAATCTGGCCGGGTGTGTGCAGCTGGGGCTCATGCTGGAGAGCGGCGCAGGCACAACGAAGAACGAGCCACAGGCGATCGGGTTTTTCCGCAAGGCATGCGATGGCGGCGAATTGAGGGGCTGCCTGGGCCTTGGCGGGATGTTTGAAAGCGGCCAAGGCGTGGCAAAGGATGAGTCGCAAGCAGCGAAGTTATACGGCAAAGCATGCGACGCAGGAAACTTTGCCGGCTGTACTGACCTGGGCAACCTCACGGTGAGCGGCCGCGGTGTGGCCAAAGATGAGACAGCGGGTTTTGCGCTCTACAAAAAAGGTTGCGACGGCGGCGACACGAACGGCTGCTTGAACTACGCGCTGGCATATGAATCGGGGCAGGGCGTGGCCAAGGATGAACCGCAAGCAGCGAAACTGTTCCAAAAAAGCTGCGATGCGGGCGACCTGAGGAGTTGCACGCAGCTCGGCTACATGTATTACTACGGGATCGGCGTGGCAAAGGACGAGACGAAGGTGTTTCAACTGACGCAGAAATCCTGTGACGGCGGCGTCATGCTGGCCTGCGCCAATCTGGGCGCTACCTATTATTTGGGAGTGGGAATCGCGAAGGACGAACCCAAGGCCATCGCGCTGAGCCGCCAGGCCTGCGATGGTGGCGAACCAAGAGGCTGCGCCAGCGTCGCCGTGATCGGCTACATGGACCATGAGGGATTCGACTCGGCAAAGAATTTGAGCGACCAGATGGCCAGCTATCGAAAGGCGTGCGATAGCGGTGACATGAAGGGTTGCTCGGCGCTGGGTTACATGATTCATAATGGCCTGGGCACGACGAGGGATGTTAGCGCTGCCAATGACCTGACGCTGAAATCCTGCGACGGCGGCGTGATGGTCTCCTGCATGGGATATGGCGGAATCCTGTACGCCGGCGACGGCGTGAAGCAGGACCTGGCGCAAGCGCTGAACTACGAGCACAAGGCGTGCGACGGCGGCGTGATGGCGGGCTGCATTTATGTTGGATACTTCTATCAAAATGGAATTGGCGGGCCGATCGACGTTGTGCAAGCCGGGGACTTCTACCGCAAAGCATGCGACGGCGGCGAGCCGACGGGCTGTCGCGCTGTCGGTTGGCTCTACCGGAATGGCCTGGGCGTGGCGCTGGACGAATCGACGGCCCTGAGTTTCTATCACAAAGCCTGCGACGGCGGCGATGCGACTTCGTGCACGGAGTTAAAGGCGAATCCGTAGAGCACTTCGGCATATTTAGAGCGCCTCGGCACATTCTGGCCGGCCAAGTTTGGACCATCGACTTTGGACTATCGATAGATTGCGGATGGCCCTCAGCACGGCTGCCGCTCTAGTATCCTTCTCGAAACCGTGAAAGTAGCGATCATTGGCGGCGGCATTGTGGGGCTGGCGACCGCGCACCAGCTTCTGGAGCGGTATCCGTCGCACAAAGTGCTTCTGCTGGAAAAAGAAAGCGGCCCGGGCCGCCACCAGACCGGACACAACAGCGGAGTGCTGCATTGCGGCCTTTACTACAAGCCAGGCTCGACGAAGGCGCGGCTGGCCGTGGAAGGAATTCGCAGGATGACGGCTTTCTGCGAACAGCACGGTGTGCCGTACGAACTGTGCGGCAAGACGGTAGTGGCAACGGAGCCGGAGGAGATTCCGCGGCTGCATGCGCTGCTCGAGCGCGGCAAAGCCAATGGAGTGTCGGGGCTGGAGCTTCTCGGCCCGGAGCAAATTCGCGAATACGAGCCGCACGCCGCCGGGCTCGAAGGAATCCGCGTTTCGCAGGAAGGGATTGTCGATTACGGCGCGGTGTGCGCTGCGATGGTGAATGAGATTGGCGCCAGAGGCGGTGAGATTCGATTCTCATCGGAGGTGACGCGAATCAGGAAAACTGCAGGGTGGACAATCCACACAAAAGGCGACGCGGGGAGTGGAGATTACGAAGCGGATTTTCTGATCAATTGCGCGGGATTGCACAGCGATCGCGTGGGCCGAAGAGCCGGAAGCCAGGACCCGGCAAAGATTGTTCCCTTTCGCGGTGAGTACTACAAACTGCGACCGGAGCGGCAACACCTGGTGCGAAACCTGATTTACCCCGTGCCTGATCCGAAGTTTCCGTTTCTGGGTGTGCACTTCACGCGGTTGATTCACGGCGGGGTGGAGTGCGGGCCGAATGCGGTGCTGGCCTTTGCACGCGAGGGGTACCGGCACACGGATTTTTCGCTTCGCGATTCACTTGAGACGCTTACTTACCGTGGGTTCTGGAGATTTTTTGTGCGCTACCCGCGCATGTGCTGGGATGAGTTCAAGCGGTCGTACAGCAAGAAGCTTTTTTGCCGGTCGTTGCAGCGGCTGGTGCCGGAGCTGAGAATGGAAGATTTGGAACAGGGCGGGTCGGGCGTGCGCGCGCAGGCGCTCTCACCCGAGGGCGAGTTGATGCAGGACTTTTATTTTGTGCGCCGGGCGGGCGCGCTGCACGTTCTTAACGCACCGAGCCCCGCGGCGACGGCGTCTCTTTCCATCGCGGACGCGATTCTGGATCACGTGAAGGACGCCCTCGCGCTCTGATGCAGCCCGGACGCGCAGCCGTGTAAACTAGCAGTGACCCCAAAAGCCGGTCCGCCCCTGTGGACCGGCTGCGTTATGTCGGGACGTGGCTCAGCCTGGTAGAGCACTCGCTTGGGGTGCGAGGGGTCGGCAGTTCGAATCTGCCCGTCCCGACCATTCAACTTCCCTTTCTCATTTCCGCCGGCGCCTGCATCTCGCGCCCAATCATTGGCGAATCTGCTGGCGAAACTGCCTCAATCACCATTCATTCCACTCTGGTGCGCGTCGCGCGAGTGTCAAATTTGCATTTACTTAGGAACCTGGCCGAGGGCCTTTCAGGCCTACGTGACTTTTGTCATGTACCCAAAAGCTGAAAGTTCGCGCAATGTGGAGAGACGGGGCAAAGAACCCGACGTGTGCCTATGGGCGGCTTAGGCCGGTTCATGGAGCACCAATAGATTTTGAAGCAAACTATTTTCCCCCATGGCTGCGCATCCTCGAAGGGTCTTAAGAACCGCTGCCGCGAAAGATTTGCGGTGGCCGGTGAACAGCCGGATCGGCGACAGGATTATCGAGCGAAAGGCGGCGCATGAACTCCCCCAAATCGCGTCAAGCATTGCAATCAGTCATTCACGAGCGCAAAGGATTTTGGATCTTCGTTTGCGCGTTGTTTCTTTTGCCGGCTTTCACAGGCCTGGCAGGCTGCACGGAGAAATTTCCAACCACCAAAGAAGTTGCCGTGCCCATCATTACTTCTTTTAGCGCCAGCCCGGCGTCCATCATCGCAGGCAACAGCACCACGGTGAATTGGGCCAGTACGGGCGCGACCGGCATCGCCGTTACCCCCGGAACATTTGCGTCAACGTCGGCGAGCGGGTCAGTTGTTCTGAGCCCGACTGTGACCACCACTTACACGCTGACGGCGACAAACACCTCGGGCACGGCAACGGCAACGGTGGTGGTAACTGTGACCCAGCCCAGCCTGCCCACGATCAGCTCGTTCACGGCGAGCCCGACGAGCATAACGCTGGGCGGCATCAGCACGCTCAGCTGGACAACTTCGGGAGCGACGACGCTGAACATTGCGCCGGGAAACCTGGCGTCGACCTCGGCGAGCGGCACAGTCAACGTGAGCCCGGAGACGACGACTACATACGTTCTGACGGCGACCAATGCGGCCGGATCGGTGACGGCGTCGGTCAAGTTGACTCTCACGTCGACAGGCGGGCCATTGAGTATTACGACGACAAGCTGCCCCGGAGGTACGCAGAACACGGCTTACGCAGGCTGCACGATTGCCGCGACGGGCGGGACTCCGCCTTACAGTTTTTCTGTCGACGATAGCGGCAATTATCCTCCGCTGCCGGAAGGGTTGACGATGGACGCATCGTCGGGTGAGATTACGAGTCCGTTGATTGGTGGCCAGGGAACTTACACACCAGAGATCATCGTGACGGATGCGACCAAAGCTACGGCGAAGATGCAAATCGCTTTCGCCATGAACGGCAGCAACGCGTTTTTGAAGAACGTGTTCACGGCCGCCTCCATTTTTCATCATCGCGTAGACGCGGCGACGACGAACCTGCCCGTAGACACTTCGCCCGCGGCGCCGATGTACAGCGGCTATCTGCCTGAAACGGTCAAGCCATTCTTCGGGAACAATTCGAATGCGCCGTTTCCGAATGGGATTCCGGCGATCGAAGTGCCGGCGAACCAGCCAGACGTTTCGGTAGCGACGACGGTGTATCAGTCTTATTTCACTTCCGGCCCGATTCCGGCCTACGCGCCGGTGGAGGGCACGAGCAACTCGTCGGGAGACCGGCACGTGCTTGTGTATCTGGAACCGGGCAACGGCAGCAATCCGGCGCTCTATGAAATGTGGCAGGGAATTTATCTGGACGGGCAGTGGACCGACTCTTCAAACGCCGACTGGCCCAATGTGGCGACGGATGCGCTGACGCCGCAGGGACAGGGGACATCGGATGCGGCGGGCTTGCCGGTTTCGCCGTTGCTCGTAACCGCGGATGAAGTGATCGGGACAGGCACGCCAACCGCGCCGAACGGAGCGGTGCAACATCCGATTCGATTCACGCTGAATCATATGTTGAATTACTGGGTGTGGCCGGCCACGGAAACCGCGGGCGTGGGAAGCTGCCTAAACAGCAGCGGCGGCTCGATCTCAACGGAGTCGGAGATTTCGCAGGCTACGCCGCCTTCAAGTTGCACGATGAGCGGAGCGGCCGGCGAGATTTACCGGCTGAAGGCTTCCGTTGCGACGCCGGCTTGCGCGGCCACTAGTCCGCAGGCGGCCATCATTATTACTGGGTTCCGGAATTACGGAATCATTCTGGCCGACAACGGAGATAGCGGCGGCCTGATTGGTACACCGGACGCGCGCTGGAACGACGCGGATCTTTCGTGCCTGACCAGCCTGATTCTCTCGGACTTTGAGCCGGTAAATGTATCAAGCCTGATGGTGACCAACGATAGCGGGGCTACCAGCCACTAGGTTGCTCGGCTGCCCAACATGCTTTAAACAAGTTTTTCGAGAATGGCGGTCAATATCTCCGGCTGGTCGATCATTACATCGTGGCCGCAGGTCACAGTCTCAGTTTTCCAAGAGCTGTCGGCCCGGCAGCGTTCCAAAGCATTGTCAAAGGCAGCACTCTTGAACAAGGGCGCGCGAACATAAGCCTTCTTGGGAATGTTCTGATACGCACGCGTCATGCTCAGTTCCTCGGTAAAGCATCTGATCGGATGCGGCGTCAACTTGCTGTTGACCCACGCCAGATCGTTTGCGTTCACTTGAAAATAGGACGCAGGCGGGGGTTTGACAGCGGCCACAGACGGCGGCGAAGCGTGGTTAATCTGGTATAGAGACTGGTTATTTTCGGGCATGAAGGCATCGAGGTAAACAATTGCCGAGATTCGATTCCGAAGCTGTTCGGCAACGCCGGTAATAACCATGCCGCCATACGAATGACCGACGAGCACGATACCATCGAGGTCCTTCCATTTGATTTCGCCGGTTACGTCTGCGATCTGCGTGGAGAGGTCGATCACATCGGGCGGCAAATGCGAACGCTCTCCCACGCCGGAGAGAGTGGGGGCAATGACATAGTGGCCCTTGTCCGTTAAGCGATCGTAGACACGCCGCCAGCACCATCCTCCATGCCATGCGCCATGAACCAAAACAAATGTAGCTTTCTTCCGCTCGGCGTGGACGGTTAGATTCGGCACGATTTCAACGCCGGCAACCAGCCCCACTCCCATGGATATAACTTGCCGTCGCGAAATAGGTCGAGAGCCCATTTCCCAAATCCCCTTTGTGCCCGGATTATATGCGACCCCAAAAGCGATGCAAAGAATCCGGGACGCCCATGAAGGCGGATCGAGGACAATAAACTACCGCTATGCCCCCGGAGCCGACGATCTCTCTTTGGATTTTCCAGCCAGCCTTTGAGGATTAGTGCGCGGGGGGAACGTAGTCCGCAGGCAGCGCTGAGCCGGAGCCGAAGAAGAAGTCCTCCATTTGCTCCACGAGGAACTGCTGCGCCTGCGGCAGCCACGGCTGGAGGCGGTACTCGTTCAGCAGCATCTTCTGGCGGGCGAGCCACTCGTCCCATGCAGCCTTGGACACGTTCTTATAGATCTTCTGGCCAAACTCCGAGTCGAAGGGCGGCTCGTCGAGGCCTTCCATTTCCTTCTTGTTGCGAACGCAAAAAACCATGTGCGCCATAAAAATTGCTCCCAGATGCCATTGTAATTGGAGGCCCGGGGGATCCCGGCTCGAGACGCTTGCAATCCGTTGCCGGCTTCCGTTTCCGGTGGCTGCTTCTCGGGTTTCCCCAGCGCACTTTAGCCTGAGCAAATCTGACCAGACCGACTCAATCAACATGGATCAAAATCATCCTAACGATCAGCTCGCCTTCCGGATGCGGTCGAATTCAGAGTGAATTCAGAACGAGCAGCCACAAAAGGAGCTTCAATGTCCGATGTGAATGTGTCTGGCGCGAGCGCGTCCGGCCTCTCTGACAACGCCGCCGGCGGCCTTTCCTACATCACCATCATCCCGGCAATTGTGTTCCTGATCGTGGATCCCTACAAGAAAAGCGCGTTTGTTCGCTTCAACGCGTGGCAGTCGATCTTCTTTTATGTGGCATGGGCCACGGTGCATATTCTGGTCCAGATCGTACAAAATCTTGTCCCGACGGTAGTCTTTCTCACCTTATCGTTGTGGCAATTTGTTGATCTGGCCTTCTTTGTCGTTCTGGTGATCGTGTTCATCAGCGCCTTCAACGGCAAGCGCTTTATCTTGCCGATTATTGGCGGACTGGCAGAGAAACAAGCTAACCGGTAGCTGACCCCCAGACAGCGGCTGGTGCAGGAGCGGCCTCCACATGGAGGCCGTTTCTGCGTGCGCCGCCTGCGCTTCCAGCCCATCCCATCGCGCCGCGGCCCTCTGGCGTGAATAGCCGGCCCCGCTTACGCGCGTAAATTCTCTTGACAAGCTGATGGGCGGCAGGTTGTTCTATCTCCACCTCGCTTGGGGCCTGCGGTCACAGCAGTTAGATTCCCCGAGGCTCGGGCCCAGCGCAGAAGTGAAGCGATTCCCCTCCCCTTTAACCACCTTCCTCAAAAGGAGAGTTGCAATGGCCGATGAACCAAACACAGTAGCAGTCAGCACGGGACTTTCAGACAATGCCGCGGGGGCACTCGCCTACCTCACAGTTATTCCGGCGATCATTTTTCTCATCGTGGAGCCGTACAACAAGAATTCGTTTGTACGCTTTAACTCCTGGCAATGCATATTTCTGTGCCTGGCCGCGATTATTCTGGATATCGCGTTCGGCATGGTGCTGGGGATTATTACCATGATGTTTCCGCTGGCCTTCTTCGGCGTCTTCCTGTGGCCAATCGTCAATCTGTTCTGGCTGGCCGTGGTCGTCCTTTGCGCCGTTAATGCCTACCAGGGCAAGCGGTTCAAGCTGCCGATTATTGGCGCCATCGCCGAGAAGCAAGCCGGCGCATAAGCAAGGCGCGCGCGCAGATCGGCTGAACGGCGGGCCGTTAGCGCTTTCGTCCCTTTTTGAATCTTCCACCTCGCCGCTTGCTCCTGCCCGGGGACGGCGGCGATGTGTTCTTGTGCTTGTTCTTCTTGGGTTTTGACGAGGACGGCGCGGCTCTTTTGCCCGTGAGCGGCAATTCTTCTTCTACAAGAGCAAATTGAAGCTTGCGCTCCTGCACAAGTACTCGGTCGAGGATCACTTGCACGCGGTCCCCTGCGCGATAGCGCCGGCTGGATCGCTCGCCGATGATTTCATGCGTATTCTCGCGCCAGGTGAAGCGGTCGGCGCGCATTGTGTCGATGGGGACAAGGCCTTCGACAAAGAGATCGGTGAGCTCTACAAACAGGCCGAATTTTGCGGGGTTCAGGACGAGAGCGGCAAATTCGTCGCCGACGCGGTCCTGCATGAAGCGAACTTTTTTCCACTCAACCAGCTCGCGCTCGGCTTCGGCGGCGCGGCGCTCGGTGTAGCTGGTTTCTTCGGCGATCTCGGCGAGCTCGGGCTCGGGGATGGGCGACTCGATGGGCGAGATTCCTTCTGGCTTTGTTGTTCCAACGGCAGGCGCGGTCTCCCACCCTTTCCGCACAGAACGCGGAAAGGATGGGGCAACGCCCGTTGCTGGGCGGCCCTCATTCGGATGCGACCACGGTGAGCTGAGACGTGCGGCGGTGATGGTGCGATTGCCCGGGACGCCGGCGCGGAGCAGCGTTTTTTCAATGCGATGCACGATGAGGTCGGGATAACGGCGGATGGGCGAGGTGAAGTGAGTGTAGCTGGGCGCGGCGAGTGCGAAGTGGCCTTCATTGACTTCGGAGTAGCGCGCCTGCGAGAGCGAGCGCAACATGAGGTAACTAATGATGCGCTCTTCCGGTTTGCCTTCAATGCGCGCAGCGAGCTTCTGATACATGCGGGGCGTGACGGCGATGTCTTCGGGAACTTCGTGCTGCCGGGGATTGCGGCCCTGGCCGTGAGATTCGCGACGCTCCTGGCGCGTCTGGATGCGCTTGACGGGCAGCGGTCCGAGGCCGAGCGAGTAGCCGAAGCCGGCAGCGAGCTCTTCAAATTGGACGACGCGGCGCGGATCGGGCTTTTCATGAATTCGATAGAGCGACGGAACGCCGAGGTCCTCAATCCAGACCGCGACGCACTCGTTGGCGGCGAGCATGAATTCTTCGATGAGTCGGTTGGCCCAGGTGCGCTCGGCGCGCGTGACGCCGCGCATCTGGCCGTGCTCGTCGAACTCGATGACCGGCTCGGGCAAATCAAAATCAATCGACCCTCGTTCCTCGCGGCGCTTGTTCATGAGCACGGCGAGTTTTTTCATACGCTCGAATTCCGGCGCGAGCTGGGTGTAACGGGCGCGAGTTTCCGAATCACCTTCGATGCGCTCACGCGCTTCTGCGTTTTGGACGAGAGCGTCGGCGTGGTCGAGAATTTCGGAGACAGCGGTGTAGGTCATGCGCGCGGCAGAGCGAATCACTCCTTCGACGACTTCGAAGCTCTCGATGTTGCCCGCCGGATCGAGCTGCATGATGCAACTGAGCACGAGGCGGTCTTCATTGGGGCGAAGGCTGCAAATCCCCGTTGAAAGCTCATGGGGCAGCATGGGGATGGCGCGATCAGGAAAGTAGACGCTGGTGCCGCGGATGCGGGCTTCAAGGTCGAGGGCCGAACCAGGGCGAACGTACTCGGACACATCGGCGATATGCACCTGGAGCTCGTACCCGCCATCAGCCCGTTCGCGGACGAGCACCGCGTCGTCAAAGTCTCGCGCCGTCTCGCCGTCAATAGTAACGATGGGCAGCGAACGGAAGTCGGTTCTGCGCGCGATTTCGGCGGGATCGAGATGAGCCACGGCGCGCGCTTCTGCCAACACGGCCTCGGGAAAAATCCGCGGAAGCTGATGCTTGCGGATCATCATCTCCACATCGACGCCAAAGTCGTCAGGCGACCCGAGTACTTCAATCACTCGACCGATCGGTGGACGCGTGGGCGTGGGCCAACTAGTGATCTCGACATCGACGACCAGGCCTTCCAGGTTCTCTGGGCTTTCAGGGCCTCCGGCGCTTTCACTTTTTGAACTGACTTTTGCTTCGCGACCGAGAACGCGATGCGCCTTGGATGATTCCGCGGCATGAGGAATCTCCGCGCCGGGCGGAATCACGATCGGCTGCGTCATGCGGTCGTCGAAGGGAATCACAACGTTGTCGCGTCCGCGATCTGGACGCGCAACACGAAATGTTCCCACGACGGTGGGGTTGGTGCGTTCCAGAATACGCACAACGCGGCCCTGCTGGCGACCATCGGCTTTGGGGGGTTCAACCTCGACGAGGACCTGATCGCCCTGCATGGCGGCGTTGATCTCGTTGGGAGGAATAAAAATGTCCTGCGTTGCGGAAGCCACTTTCAAATCCGAGGCGGAGGGCCTGCGATTGGGCCGGACGAAGCCATAGCCATCGCGGTGCAGATCGAGCCGGCCGGCGACGAGATTCTCGCGCGACGCCGCTCGCGCAATGGCCCAGTGCTCACGGTCGATATGGACGAGCTGGCCGCGGACAGTCAGGCGTTCCAGTTGCTCGAGCAGGAGACGGCGCGCACGGCCGCCGGGGAGCGAGAGCTCGCGGACCAACTGCTTGTATCCGGCCTTTTGGCTGGGGGAGGCGGCGATCCGGGCTAGCAACTCGCGATCGGTCATATCCCCAGACTAAGGCAAGTGGAACACTGCGGTGACTTTAGAGTGTCGCGCTTGCACAGAATACGCAGAGTTGCCGTAGAATGAGGTTGCGCGTCGTTCTGGCGGAGCCGGAAGTTTGATTGTTCCGATTCCCGGCCGCACAGGAGATGGCTGCGGCGAGAGCTGCGGCGAGCCGACTTTTATTTTTTGGGTTCGAGCCATTGGCCTTGCCTTGGCACCCCCGGTCCCCAGCGGACAGAATAGGAAGAGAACCTTGAGCGCAATGTGGAAACCAAGTCAGACTGGATCATCGATCCCGAACTCCGCGCCGGAGCCGCAGCACGCGGCGCCCCCGGCACACGTGCCTGAAACACCCGCCCGGACGCAGGCCGGAAACACCGAGCAAGCTACGCTCGGCAAGGGCCTGTTCATCAAGGGCGAGATTACAGGTTCCGAGTCTTTATATATTGACGGCAAAGTGGAGGGCGCAATCAACCTCCCCGGCAACCGCTTGACCATCGGGCGCAACGGCCAGGTTTCGGCCAACATCACCGCGCGCGAAGTTGTAGTGCTGGGCAAAGTCAAGGGCAACGTCTCCGCCACCGACCGCGTGGACATTCGCGCGGAAGGCTCGCTGAATGGCGACGTGTCAGCGGCGCGCATCAGCATTGAAGACGGCGCGTTTTTCAAGGGCGGGATCGACATCCGCAAGCCCGACACGAAGCCGGCGCAAGGAACCGGCACGACGGGCCCAGTGGCAGTCCCAGGCCCGACGCCGGCGATACACGAAGCGCACAGTTAGGCCTAGGTATCGCGGCGGGCTCGACGACTTCGACAACCGGGGCGCCTTCAGTAAGACACAAATTCGCACCGCAACGAGCGCCTCTGCCTCGGCAGGGGCGTTTGTGTCTTTTAGCTGCTGGTGAGTGTGGCCGCGCCAGTGACGCTGAATCGTCAGCTAAGACGAAGGCGGCGCATGGCGACACGTGGCAGGGACGAGCCAGATATTTCAAGAATCCACATTGCGATGGCGGTCCAGACCGCGATGCCGGCGATGAGAATCGCCGTGTCAGCGACGGCGCGGGCATGATGAAGCTCGGCCAGGCGCGGCAGATGGCGGAACATGCCGGCCAGCGACCAGGCAACAAACCATGCGGCCGTACCGCCCGCACAAGAGGCCAACAGGCAACGGCCCATTTCTGCATAGTCGAGGCTGGCAAGCGAGACCATGCGGCGCTTGTGCAGCAGCAATGCGATCGTGAGGGTCTGCAACGCGATTCCGATGTCGGAGGCGAGCGCAAGTCCCATGGCACCGCGCCAGTGGAAGAGCAAATCATAGACCGGCAGCGAGGCGACCGTCACGATGGTGCTCGCGACCATGGGCACAAAGGTGTTTCCCGCGGCGAAGAACGCGCGCGAGTAGATCGCCTGCGCCGACCAAAGAAACAACGAGACCGAGAAGACGGCGAAGTAGGCGGAACAAAGCTGCGCGTCGCTCGCGGAGAAGCGGCCGCCGGTAAAAACCAGATCGATCGCGGGCCAGCCCAGTGGCACCATGATGGAGGCTACGAGGAGGCCGAGCGCGGACACCCGGGAGACGGAGTCGGCGACGCCGGTGGCGAACTCGAAGTGCCGCTCGCGCGTCCACAGGCTGGCGAAGAAGGGCATAGAAGCGGCGCCGGCAGCCTGCGCCAACACCGACACGGGCGCAGTGAAAACCTGCTTGGCATAGCTCATCAGCGAAACGCCGCCGCCGATCCTCGAAGCGAAGTGCGCGATGATCCAATTGTCTGCGGTGACCAGGGAGACGCCGGCCATGAGCGGCAATGAGAGGCGCACCCATTCTCGCAGGCCCTCGTCGTGCCAGTCGAGAATCCAGTGGTAGCGCGTGCCCGCGCGGTGCGCAAAGTACCAGTTGAGAAGGAATGGCCCGCACAGGGCACCCGCCACAGTGCCGATGGCCAGCGATGAGACTCCGATCTTGTTTACGAGCAGCAGGCCTCCGACGATCGTGCCCAGGCCGTAGATGAGCGGCGCAACAGCCTGCACGTTGAATTGCTTGCGCACCAGCAACACAGCACCAAAAACGCCGCCGGCAAAAAAGCACAGTTGCGCGGGCAGCAGAATGCGCGTGAGCTGTACGCAGATTACGGCCTTGTGCGGGTCGAAACCGTTGAACCACCAATGCACATACCAGGGGGCCAGGATTTCAGCCAAAACAATAGCCGCGCCCAGCACCAGATACATGGTGGTGAGAATCACCGAGAGCGAGCGCTCGCCCTCGGCATCGCGGCCCTGCTCGTGATAGCGGGTCAGGATGGTCACGAAGGTAATGGAAGCCGCGCCGCCAACGAGGAAGTAGGAGATCATGTCGGGCAGCACAAAGGCCGCGTTGAGCGCATCGGCCTCCATGCCTCGGCCAAAGAGCCAGACGATGTATTTCACCCGCACCAGCCCGATGATGCGCGACAAAACCGTTGAGACCATGAGCACGACTGTGGCAGAGAAGATGCTGTGCGCGTGAGCCGGATGCAGCAGGCCGCGCAAGCGCACCCACCGCGAGCGTGGCGCCGGCTGGGGTTCCGACTCAGCGGCCAGTTCCAGCTGCTCCGGATCGCGGTCTGAGGGTGAGGTGGTCACTGCTGTCGATTCTATAAGGGCCGTCGTGGCGGAGAAGATGCGAATCGCTTGGCGGCGCGGGTATGCTATTTCAATGTGTTATTACATGCGCCGGTCTGTTGCCTGCGTCCTTCTAGGGGCGCTTTCCGGAGTGATCGCTTCCAGCCAGACGATTCACTCGCGCGGCGGATTCACTCTTCCATCTTCGCCGGATGTCGAGACCGTTCCGGTAACGGACAATTACTTCGGGAAAAAGATTGTCGACAACTACCGCTGGCTCGAAGATGCCAACAGCGCCGACACCAAAGCATTCATCGACGCCGAGAATGCCTACACCGCGCGCTACATGGAGCAGGCGCGCATTCACTCGCAGATCGCGAACGATATGGACGCGCTGGAGCATGTGAGCACGTGGACGACGCCCATCCAGCGCGGCAACGATCTGTTCTTCGAGAAGATGCTGGCGGGCGAGGACCAGGCCTCGATCTATGTGCGCCGCGGATGGACTGAGAAAGATAAACGGCTGATTGACCCGGCGCAGTTCAGCCGCGATCCTAACGCATCAGTGAATCTGGATGATGTATCGCGCGATGGAACTCTGGTGGCTTACGACCTGCGCCAGGGCGGCGCGGATGAATCCACAGTGCATGTCTTCAACGTAAATACGGGAAAGACGATTGAGGACGAGCTTCCCAGCGGAGTCTACTTGAGCGTTGTGTTTACGCCGAATGGAAAGGGGCTCTACTACTCGCGCATGGACCGGAAGGGGACGCTGATTTATGAGCACGATTTGGGAACAAGGATCTCGCACGACACGCTGGTCTTCGGAAAAGAGTTTCGCGGCGAGGAGCTTGGCACAAACGACCTGATGGAGGCTTTTTTGTCGGACGACTACCGCTATCTGATCGTTCAGATCGATCGCGGCGTGCCGCCCAAACGCGTGGACATTGTTTATCGTGACCTGACCAAGCCCGGCTCGTTCTTCGAGGTTTTGGTCTGGGGCATAGATTCGCGATTCTCCGCCGACTACGTGAAGGGCGCGTGGTACGTCAGCACGGACTACAAATCGCCCAACTGGAGAATTCTGAAGGCCGACCCTGGCGTAATGCCCGAGGCGTGGACGACGATCGTTCCGGAAGGGGCGGATGCGATTGATAACTTCAACATCGTGGGCAACAAGATTTACGTCAACCGGTTGCACGACGTGAAGTCGGAGACCATGGTCTATACGCTCGACGGCAAGCCGGCCGGCAGCGTGGACAACGGCATCGGGTTGGTTACCACGCTCGCGGGAAAAGCCACCGACCGCTACGGCTTCTATAGCTTTGAATCATTTATTTCGCCGCCCACGATCTACCGGCTCGACACGCTCACCGGTAAACGGGAAATCTTCGCGCAACCTAAGGTTCCATTCGATTCCAGCCAGTATGAACTGAAGCAGGAGTTCTTCACGTCGAAAGACGGCACAAAGGTGCCGATGTTTATCGCCGGAAAAAAGGGCCTGAAGCAGGATGGCTCGGAACGGCTGCTCATGACCGCGTACGGTGGTTTCAACTTAAGCATCTTGCCGGAATGGAGGCCCGTCTACGCCTGGTGGTTGCAGCAGGGTGGCTGGTTTGCGCTGCCCAGTTTGCGTGGCGGCGGCGAATACGGCGAGCGCTGGCACGAGCAGGGAATGTTTGAAAAGAAACAAAATGTCTTCGACGATTTCTATGCCGCCGCAGAATACCTGATCGCGAGCAAATACACCTCGCCGCAACATTTCGCCATCTATGGCGGATCGAACGGCGGGCTGCTGATGGGCGCGGCGATCACGCAGAGGCCAGATCTGTTCTCGGCAGTGGATTGCGCCTATCCGCTGCTGGATATGCTGCGCTATCAGAAATTCGAGCAGGGCCCGCACTGGATGACCGAGTACGGGTCGGCGGACAAAGAGGATCAGTTCCCGTATTTGCTCAAGTACTCGCCCTACCAGAATGTGAAGGAGGGCACGGCCTACCCGGCGGTGCTTTTCTTTACCGGGGCGAGCGACACGAGGGTGGATCCGCTGCACGCGCGCAAGATGGCCGCGCTTTTGCAGGCGGACTCATCCAGTGGGCGGCCGGTGCTGCTGCACTACAGCGTGTCTGGCGGCCACTCGGCCGGAGTTGGCGTGGAACAGAAAATTCAGGACGCCACTGACCAGCTGACCTTTTTGTGGACTGAAACGGGACAGCCTTCCTCGCAGAAGTAACCAATCCAGGTAACGGAACAACGCGGGCGACAGCGGCGAAGTGTAGCCGCGAGTAACCTCATGTCATTTCGTACTGTTCCGATAAACAGCAAAGAGCCAGATTGCGTGCCTCAGGCGACACATGCCAGAGGCGCATCCACAGCGGCTCGGCCCACGGCGATGAAATTGTGAGCGATTCGAGACGGACTGTCGCACATGCGTAATGTTGTAGTCGTTTTGGCAGCATTGATAGCGTTATCCGCGGGGCGCCGCGGGCCGGCACTGGAGCTGGCCACGGCACAACACGGAGGCCCGGAGCAAGAATGTCGTTAGCGGTATTACACACCGACAGGATCGAGTGGCGTGAAGAAGACGCGCGCCTGTCGGCGCTCGAGACCACCGAAATTCTGGATTCAGAGCCCGAGCCAAGCTACGACACCATCACCCGCCTAACAGCCGAGTACTTCAAGGCCGACACAGTGCTGCTCGGCTTTGCCGACGAGAGCCGGGTGTGGATCAAATCTTACTGGGGCGAGGCCGTGCGCGAACTTCCGCGCGCGGGGAGCGTTTTTGAGCTGGTGCTGGCCGCAGATGGGCCTGTGGTCGCACCGGATGTTTCTAAACATCCTTGCTTTGCGGGCAGCGGACTCATAATCCGGCGGCTTGAAGTCAGATCGTTCGCGAGCGTACCCGTTCGTGCGGGCGACGGAAAAATTCTGGGCGCTCTGACGGCCTTTGGGTGCCAGCCTCGCCGGGAAATGGCTGCAGAAGAATTGCATATGCTGGAGAGCCTGGCTGATTTGGTTACCAGCCAGCTGGAGTTGCGCAAGATGCGCAAAACCTTCGGCAAACGCCGGCCGCAGAATGCACGCGCTCCCGATGCGCCGACCGGCACCTGGCCGTGCAAGTCTGACCTGCGGCACGCGCTGGACAACCGTGAGTTTGTACTTTTCTACCAGCCAGAGATCGAGTTATCAACGCGCAAGATCGTGGGGCTGGAAGCGCTGATCCGCTGGCAGCATCCGGAGCGGGGATTGATTCCGCCGATGGACTTCATTCCGCTGGCCGAGGAAAGCGGGCTGATTCTGCCTATCGGCGACTGGGGACTCTCGGAAGCCTGCAACCAGATTCAGCGGTGGTGCCGCGAGAACCCTGGGAATGACGCGCCTCGCGTTTGCGTGAACCTTTCCGCGCGGCAATTCGCGCGCGAAGGGCTGGCTGACCATGTGGAGGCATTGCTCCGCCGGTCGGGAATTGCGAGCCGCCAGCTTGGATTAGAAATGACTGAATCCAGCCTCATATCAGACCAGGACACCGCGCTGAAGGTTTTGACCAGCCTGCGGCGGCTCGGGGTTACGCTGCTGATGGACGATTTCGGCACAGGCTATAGTTCCCTGCATCAGTTGCACCTGTTGCCCTTCAATGTGCTCAAGATCGATCGCTCATTTGTTGCGCGCATCACGGAAGGGAACGATCAGCCGCTGCAGATTGTGCGCACCATTGTGGAACTGGCGCGCGTGCTGGGCATGGATGTAGTTGCTGAGGGCATCGAGACGGAAGAGCAGTTCGCGCTGCTGCGTCAGTTAGGCTGCAAATTCGGGCAGGGTTTTCTCTTTTCCCGTGCGGTGCCTGCGGACACCATCAGCGAGATGTTGCACCTCCCCGGGCGCATCTTGCCCGAGCTGGCAGAATTGGATGCCGTCCCGAAAGACCGCGTGATCATTCCACTTCAAGCACCAGGCATTTGAGGTATTCGGTCTCTGGCAGGTTGAGCACGACAGGGTGATCGGGAGATGCGCCGCGCCGCTCGAGCAGTCGTACACGCCGCGATGCGTCGGCGGCTGCTGCTGCGACCGCGCCCTCAAGATCGGCCCAGCTCACATGGTGCGAGCAGGAGCAGGTGATGAGCAGGCCGCCGGGGCGCAGCATCTTCAGCGCGCGAAGATTCAGCTCCTTGTAGCCGCGGAGTGCGCCTTCCACGGCGCGTATGGATTTGGCGAAGGCCGGCGGATCGAGAACGATGGCGTCGAATTGTTCGCCGGCGGTTGACCAGTCACGCAGAATCTCAAAAGCGTCAGCCTCTATCCAGTCGACTTCGCCCCAGTCGACTTCGGCCGATTTGATTTTGGTATCGCCCTGCGCACGATTGGTCTGCAGATTGCGCTCTGCCACTTCGAGCGATGCGCGGGAAACATCAATGCCCGTCACCTGGCGGCAGACCTGGGCGAGATGAAGAGCGAATCCGCCCTGGTAGCAGCAGACGTCGAGCGCGCGGCCAGTTTTGCCGAGCCGCCGCGCCCAGTCGCGTGCAGCAGCGTAGTTGGTGCGCTGGTCAAGAAACGCGCCGGTTTTCTGTCCGGCGTTCGCGTCGTAGTGAAAGGCGAGGCCGTTCAAGCAAAACTCAGTAGCGGCGATCGGCTTTTTGGGATCTGCGAGCCAGAGCGGATCGAGACTCGGAGCCGGCAAACTCTCCAGCTCACGGACACGTGGATCGGGACGCTCGTAAATTGCCGCCCGCGCGAACTTTTCGCGCAGAACGCGCACGCAGGTCTCGCGCACTCCGGCACTGAGCAGACCTTTGATCAGGAATTGAAGCACGATAAGGTCGCCGTATTTGTCCGCGATCAGGCCGGGCAGTTCGTCGGCCTCGCTAAAGCACAGGCGGCAAGCGTCATTGGCAGCATCGAGCAGCGGCTTGCGGCGGGCGATGGCCGCTCGCAGTCGAGACTCAAGCAGCTTGAGCCACGCGGGTTCGTCCAGAGATTCGCGCGAGATGAGGCGCAGCGCGATCTGTGACGACGGGCTGTAGAGCGCCGTGCCCAGGAGCAGACCGCGGCTGTCGGCCACATTCAGAAGCGTTTCTTCCGGCTTTGGTAGCGTGACTGCGGCAACGTCAGAAGCGTAGACCCAGAGATGTCCGGCGCGCAGCCGGTCCGAAGCGCGGCGGCTAACGGTGGCGCCAAACGGGCCAGGGCGAGATTGAATTCCGGAGCCCGATTGAATCTCAGAACGAACTTGATTTTCGGCGACCGGCGCCGACGAGGATTCGCGTTGCGGGCGTGCGGCTTTTGGTGAAGCGGCGCGCTGCCCGCGAGGCGCGCCACTCGCCTGCGACCGACCCACGGCCGACACAGCACTGGTCCTGCTCGTTGAAGTGGATGTGGCGGGCGACAATCTGCCGCGTGCTTTGGGCTTTTCGCCAAACTTCGAGCTGTCTTGCTTCGCCATGGACACCTGTTTCCAGTATCAGGCCTCGAAGTGGGCCTGAGAATTGGAGCGAATCGCCGAAGCTGCTACTTTCCCTGCAATCAGGCGACGTTTGGCACAAGGTTCATGGCTATCGATTACCAGCGTGTCTCCGGCACTTGGGCGCGCCCAAATTGAACCGGCTCTATGGGATGGGTGTTGGATGAGGCTCGATGCCAAGGACGGCCGGCGAATCGATTGATTCGCGTGGAATCGAAGCGGCCTATAATGGAGCATGGCGACTGTCCGGCAGACCATTCCGGCAGAGGATTCGAGCGAACCCTTGTCTTCGAAGAAGGAAGCGCTGGCTCCCGCCCACAGTCAACAAATAAAGCCCAGGAAAGACGATCGCTCCATCGACGAGCGGTTTGAAGCACTGTTGCGCCATGCGCAGGCCAACCGGCCAAATGAAGATATCTCGTTGATTCGAAAGGCCTGGGAGTTCTGTGTCTCCCATCACAAGGGGCAAACGCGCGCCTCGGGTGAACCGTACATCGTGCACCCGCTTGAGGTGGCCGAGGTCCTCGTCGAGATGAAGTTGGATGCGACGGCCGTGGCCGCAGCGCTGCTGCACGATGCCGTCGAGGATACGCCTGCTACTAACGAAGAGATCGGCGAAAAGTTCGGCGACCAGGTGGCGCACATCGTCGAAGGCGTAACCAAGATCGACAAAATCCAGTTTGCGAACCGCGAAGACCGCCAGGCAGAGAACGTGCGCAAGATGCTGCTCGCCATGGTGAGTGACGTGCGCGTAGTGCTCATCAAGCTGGCCGACCGGCTGCACAACATGCGCACGCTGGAGCACCTGAAGCCGGAGCGGCAGGAGGCGATCGCACGCGAGACGCTGGACATCTACGCTCCGCTGGCGCACCGGCTGGGCATGGGCAAGGTGCGCGGCGAGCTCGAAGATCTGGCCTTCCGCTACACCGATCCGGTGAGCTATGAGCAGGTTGCAGCCGCGGTTGAGGTGCGCCGCGTAGATGGCGAGCAGTTTTTGCGCGGCGTTGAAGACACGCTGGCAGAGCAGCTCAGGGAGAACGGAATCCAGGCGCGAGTGGAGTGGCGCATCAAGCGTCTCTTCTCCATCCACCAGAAAATCGAGCGCACCAAAGTTTCGTTTGACCAGGTGTATGACCTGCTGGCGATTCGCGTGATCACCGAGGACGTCGCCTCGTGCTACGCGGTCTTCGGGTTGATTCACACGCTGTGGCGCCCGGTGCCGGGACGCATCAAGGACTTCATCGCCATTCCGCGCGCCAACCGTTACCAGTCGCTGCATACCACGGTGATGGGCGCCAGCGGCAATCAATTTGAAGTGCAGATTCGCACCGAAGAGATGCACCGTATCGCCGAGGAGGGCATTGCGGCGCACTGGAAGTACAAGACGGGTGGCGTAGTGACGGCCCGCGATGAGGAACGGTTGAATTGGATTCGTCAGCTCGTTGAGTGGCAGAAAGAGATGACGGATCCGAACGAATTTCTCTCCAGCCTGAAGATGGACCTCTATCCCGATGAGGTTTACACTTTTACGCCGAAGGGGAAGGTGGTGGTGGTTGCCGCGGGCGCCACGCCAGTGGATTTTGCCTACACCATTCACACCGACGTAGGCCACAGTTGCGTAGGCGCGAAGGTCAACGGCCGCATGGTGCCGCTGCGCACCAAGCTGCGCACGGGCGACATCATTGAGATCGTCACGCAGAAAGACCACAAGCCGAGCCGCGACTGGCTCACGTTCGTCAAGAGCCCCCGCGCGCGCAACAAGATTAAGCACTGGCTGAATGAAGACCAGCGGGTGCGCGCAGTAGATATCGGCAGAAAGCTGCTGGAGCGCGAGGCGCGCAAGTTCAAAGTGCCGATGGCGCAGATCGGCGATCAAGATCTGGGGCGCATCGCGACGGAATTCGGCGTGGCAACGGCCGCCGATCTGCTGGCAACGCTGGGCCAGGGCAAAAATTCTGCGCATCAATTATTGGGCAAGCTGGCGCCAGGCTTTGCCGGTGTGCCTGAGGCTGAGCCGGGCACGACGCCCAAACCGGGCGAAGCGGGCATGACGGATGCGGTACGCAAACTGCACCTTACCGGCTCCGATTCATTGCAGGTCGAAGGCCAGAACGACCTGCTCGTCTATCGCGCGCGATGTTGCAATCCCATTCGCGGCGAGGAGATCGTCGGCTACGTGACGCGCGGCAAGGGTGTGGCCGTGCATGCGCGCAGTTGCCCCAATGTGCAGAACCTGCTCTATGAAAGCGACCGGCGCATCAACGTGGAGTGGTCGCGCGCGGCCGAAGGAGCCGGGCAGGCGCAACGCTACCCGGTCAAAATCATTGTCAATTGCGAAGATCGCACCGGAATGTTGAAGGAGCTGACCGCCGTCATCTCCGACGAGAACACCGATATTCGCGCCGTGGATTTGAGCCGCAACGACGAGGGCGAAGCGAGAATCGAATTCGTCGTGGAAGCCGAGGACCTGCGCCACCTGAACCGCATGGTGCTGGGTCTGCGACGCGTGGAAGGCGTGCGCCAGGTGCTGCGGACGCAGAAGGTATAGGAGCAGCCTTTAACTTCTAGCCGCTAGCTCCTAGCTCGCCCGTCGGCCATCCAAACTCTTGCCAAAACTAAGCGATTCAATGTTAAGCAGCGCAAAGCCAAAGAAGGTCCGGCGACCTTCGCGTTACATCCCGCCCCCTCGCGCTTGCATCAGAGCCGAAATGATGGTCTGAACTGCTCAGACTGATCCCGTTCGTAGTGCGAGGCTTGAATGAGGTGTTCCGCACAAGCGCACGAGACTCGTTGAATGAGGTTCGTTGCATCCTCACTGGCTAAGGAGATCACATGTCGTTCGGACTTTATGCCGCTGGCTACGCGATCGTAATTGCTGGGCTAGTGTATGCCGCGCACCTGGCGCATGTGCCCCAGCGCTGGATTATTGTGGGCGCGATCGTGATGATCGGCTTGGGAATTCTGTCAGCCGTAAAAGCCACCCGCCAAAAAGACCCCGCCTAAAGATCGCCGGCCAGGCGAGGCAGCTTGAATTTCCCCTAACCGGGCGAACGCGGAGCCGCGCGGCAATCCTGAAAATTCAGCTCTAACGAATTCCGGTTTTTGCGAGCTCACGGTTTCGGCGGATCGGCGACATTAGATTCCCAATTTTCGCCGAGCGCGCGATAAACGTACGCGGCACGTTGCGGCATCGGAATCCTCGAGGTGGGCTCTGGTTTTTTCGAGGCCAGGAGCCACCAGGCAACCGGCGCCTGATCCATGTCGTAGCCGGCATCGCGTAGCAGGCCGAGGCTGACGCGTCCGCTCTGCTCTTCGGCCTTGGTCTGGATCTCCTCTTCGGTGATGCCGGCTGCTGTCCCAACCAGACCAACGCCAGGTACGAAAAAGCCCAACATTTCCGCCTCGAAGCCTGCCGCGGCCAGCCCCTGCTGAACGGGCACGAATCGGTAGGGTTGTTTCTCCAGCTCGCACGCAATGGTGTCAGCGAGTATAGCGGCGAGTTGGGAGTCGTTCTGCATCCGCTCGACCACCTGACGCGGAACGAAGATGATTCCGCTGGACAACGCCAGCGCGTCGTGCCAGTTCTTCTCGTCGACTAATTCAAAGCGAAAGTGGATCTTTGCCGGGTTAGCATCGGGCAGCGCGCGCTGATAGGCAGGAATAAGTTTGTTCCCAATCTCACTGATCCTCTCCTGCATTGCCGGATTTTTGAAGAGTGGAATTCGCCTGGGATCGGTGTAGCCAAACGCCGTCTTGATCATGCTTTGTTTTGCGTCCCCAGGTGTCGAGGAAGGATCGAAATCCTGTTTCTCGCGCAGCTTTTTTTCATCGTCACTCACGAAGTTGGGTCCGAGCTTCACCGATTCCGTCTCCACAACGCCATCTGCGCGCTGCTTACCCTTGTACTCGATCCAGTTGCCAGTCTTTACTCCGTCAAGTGAATTGAGCGGCGGATACCAGGTGATCGCAGTCTTGCCATCGATCAAAATTCGATAACCGTCGGCCCGTACCAGCAGACTTCCCGGTTGCGCGCCCCCGGAATCGAGGGACGGCAGCGCATCGACAACCGCTGAGCCTGTAATCTCTCCGCGGATTACGGGCTGAGCTTCGATCCGATTGGCCTCCACGGCATGATCTTTTTTCTTCAGTGAGCCGAAAATCTTTGTGGGCTCGCCCAAGTAAGGAGGATCCTCCGGGCAGCCCTGATTGCTGAGTGCTCCCTTCGACTGAACCTGCTCAATCGTTGTTTGTGTGCCTGGGCCGCAGAGTACTCGGTATCCGTTTACGTCGAAGTCGGAATTGGACGCCACGCGTGTCACGTAGCCGTCGATTACTGGATCTTCTTGCTGTTGAGACACAGCAATGCGTACGCCCGCCAATCCGAAGAGCAGTACGAATGCAATGTTTTTCATGGCAAAAGTATAGCGCCGAGTCTGCTGGAAATTGTAGAGATTGGCGGAAGGCTGGGACTGTGAAAGCTGCGCCTGATGAGGACGACCCGATGCGAACGAACTCAGGCGCTTCGCGCTGCGTTGACGGCGCTAAACCAGCGCCAGCGCGGCTCTGCCTTTGCGCGGCGCGATGAAGTGGTCGGCGCGGGCGGCAATGCTAATTCCCTCGCGGCCCAGCAGCTTGCGAATCTGCCCGCGCGCGTGTTCGGCCCAGGGACCATGGTTGTCGAGCTTGACATACGCGCGCCAGTGGCGCAGAGCGCTGCGCGGCTCGCCAGTGCGCTCGTATGCAAGCGCCAGGTTGTAGTGGGCGTCGGCGTAGCGCGGCGAGAGCGTGACCGCCTTCAAGTAGGCGGCGATGGATTCGTCGATGCGCTCGAGCTCGTCAAGCACGTTGCCAAGATCGAAGTAGGCCAGCACGTATCCGGGATCGGCCACGGTGGCGCGGCGGTAAAGCTCCTCGGCGCGGCCGAACTGGCGCAGATGGAAGTACAGCGTGCCCAGGTTGATGCAGGCTGCCGCGTACTGCGGGTCGATCGACAGAATCTCCTGGTAGAGAGCGATGGCGCGATTCTTCTCGCCGGCCTCTTCGGCCTGAACCGCGGCCTGGAAGCGCTCCTGAAGGCCGCGCGGGTCGGGCACGCCGATGCTGCGCAGCGTAGACGGGCCTGCGGCCGCGTGCTGCTGCCCGCCCATGCGCTCGAAATCAAACAGCAGTTGGCGACGGATGGGATCAACCATGGCGCCGCGATGGCGAAACGCGAGACGCGTGCCCGTGCGCACCACGCGCGCCTCACGCAGCGGATTGCTCATGCCGGCAACCGCTTTCATCGCCAGGATGGAGTCGCGGATCGACGCGGCCGGCACTTCGTCCTCGCGCAATGAGCGCAGCGTGCGCAGTTGGCCGAGATCCTGAAACGTATAAAGCTCCTGTTGAGCGATCAACCCCGCTCGTTCCCAGGCTTGCAGTTGGCGGGCGCTGATTTCGAGAATGCGCAAAACGTCCTGACGGCGATAGCTGGTCACGCTTGGATGCTCCCCCAGGTGAAACCGAACGATCTCGGCGTGCGAGTTCAATTTCCAATCACGGAAGCTGAACCCAGATTTCGAGCCAATCTCCGGACTGCACTTTAGATCCGGACGACAGGTCAGATCCGGACCGCAGATTTCGGAACAGATGCGGAGGAATCTTTCCCTCTGCGATTATGCCAAGACTGCGCGCGAATAAACGCACCGGAACCGATGCAGTAACTAAAATCTCGTGGATAACGAGTGCATGACTTGGTTCATGCGACACTTGCCGGCGCATGAAGTTACCGAATACCTTGTGGATTTCTCGGACGCGACTATGGAGGGAATGTTGTCGATGCAGATTCGTGAGCGCCGGCACGGAGGGCCGCGCCTGGCTCGGAGCTTTGATGGCCCGGTTGCAGCACAAGCGCCAGACCGGTGATGGATTTGCACAGCGAACTGTCGGACTGCGATGATTTCAGCGTTGTTCAAGTCATGAAATTGATGTCGGGAGAATTTTCGCCGGGAGAATTTGGAATGATTCGATTGCTGTTGGTTTCAGTCGTGGCCGTGGGTCTCGCCGCAGGCATTTGGGCGCAGGCTCCTGCCTCCTCTGCATCGTCTTCTCCAGCGTCGTCCCCTGCCGCCTCGAGCCCCACGTGGGCGCCGCCACCCGGTCATTTTTCGATGGCGATTTGGCCCGGCACACCGCCGGGAGCGACCGCAAATCTGCCGCCGGAGATCAATGAGAATGCGGACGGAACGAAGCAGATGGCGGGCAGACCTTACGTCCGTCTGGGCAACGTCTCCACGCCAACGGTCACGCTGTTCAAACCCACGGGAAAGAGCACGGGCGCGGCGGTTGTCGTGTTCCCGGGCGGCGGCTATCAGATTCTCGCCATGGATCTCGAGGGTACGGAGGTCTGCGACTGGCTCAATTCAATTGGCGTGACGTGCGTGCTGCTGAAGTATCGCGTTCCAGACAGCGGGCCGTATCCGAAGTCGGCGGCGGCCTTGCAGGATGCGCAGCGCACGATGGGCCTGGTGCGGCAACACGCAGCCGAGTGGGGAATCGATCCGCATCGCATTGGCGTGTTCGGCTTCTCAGCGGGAGCGTATCTGTCGGCAGCCGTCAGCAATATTTATGGCAGGCGCGTGTACGACGCGATCGACGACGCCGACCAGTCGAGCTGCAAGCCGGATTTTTCAGTGGTGATCTATCCCGGATACCTGGCGCTCGCCGAGCAGAACTTCGCAGCCAATCCCGCGATTCAGCCCACGGCGGACACGCCTCCCACCTTCATTCTTCAGGCCGAGGACGATCCGGTCCATGTGGAGAATTCACTTGTGTACTTTCTGGCGCTGAAGAACGCGAAGGTGCCGGCCGAGCTTCACCTCTATGCACAGGGGGGGGCACGGCTACGGACTGCGGCCCAGAGATCTGCCCATCATGGGCTGGCCCAAGCTGGTGGAGACGTGGCTGCACACCATCAAAGTGCTGCCCGCCGAGTAGGTTCTACAATCGCCTCATGCTGTTTGCCGTGCTCACCATCTCCGATCGCTGCTCGCAAGGGTTGATGGTCGATACTGCGGGACCCGCCGTGGCTGCGCTGCTCACGCGCGAGTGGCCGCAGGCGGAGATTCGGACGGTGCTCCTGAAGGACGACGAGGACGCGATTGCGGCGGCGCTCAAAGAGCTCGCTCGAGACGACGCGAAATTGGTGCTGACGGTGGGCGGCAGCGGTTTGGGCCCGCGCGACCGCACGCCGGAAGCGACGCGGCGCGTGTTCGATCGCGAGGCTCCGGGGCTGGCGGAAGCGATGCGCGCACGGGGTGCTGAGCGCAATCCCTACGCGTGGCTTTCGCGCGGTGTGGCGGGAATGAGCGGAAAAACACTGATCGTGAACTTGCCCGGAAGCAAACGCGGCGCCGAAGAAAGTCTCGAGGTGATTCTGCAGTTACTGCGTCATGCGCTCGAGGTCGTTACTGGAGCCGAGAACCATCCGTAATCGCACGGCGAATCCAGCTACTGCGGCGCGATCAGGTGATGCGCAATGGCGAAGAGCGCCAGTTCCAGGCGCGTGGAGACGCCGGTCTTGTCGAAGATGTTCGAGAGGTGGCGCTTGACGGTCTCTTCGCTGAGCGTGAACTGCTTGGCAATGTCGCGATTGCTGCAACCCTCGACGATGCAGCCCACCACTTCAAGCTCGCGCGGCGTGAGGCCGTAAGTTTTGCGTGCCGGCACGGCTGCCTGTTGCATGAGCTCGTGCAGAGCTGAGACAAGATTGACGACGCGCTTACCGCCGATCCAATAATCACCTGCGTGAACCGTGCGGATGGCGGTCTGCAGGTGGTTGGCGAGCGCGTCTTTGAGCACGATGCCGCGGGCGCCGATCTGCAGCGCTTCAATGATTTGCTGCGTGGTGATAGTAGACGTGAGCAGAAGAATCTTTGCCGTGGAGGGGCCGCTCATGATGGCGCGCATGGCCTCAAGGCCCGGCAGGCGCGGCATGGCCACATCGAGCAGCAGAACATCGGGCTGTAGCTCGAGGGTCTGCGTGATGGCCTCGTCTCCGTCGGTGGCATCGCCCACTACGTCAAAGCCGTCGCTCTTGGTGAGCATATTGCGCACGCCGATGCGCACCACTGGATGGTCATCCGCAAGCACGATTCGAATGGTTCGTTCCATTTCTGCCACAAGCCTCCGCCGTCCATGATCCACGAGCAGTTCCACGCCTCGGATCAGGCGGGCAATTCAGCATCCAGCATACGCTTCAACCCTTGGGCAGCGGCGCGCAAATCGCTTAGCAGAATTGTGCTGTTATCCAATTGGTTATCCTTTAGGTTGAGCGGTGTAACTTCTAAAAGCGCGCCCAGATGGGCCGCCTGCACCGCGCCAGCCATTCCGCAGCCGCCCTTAATGGCGTGGCCGATGCGGCGAATCTCGGCCGCGTCGCCTTTGGCAATTGCGGCTCCGAGCGCTATGATCCGCGCGCTTAAGTCGGACACGACCGCGGAATAAATCTGCCGCACCGCGGATTCAGGCATAACTTTGCGCAACTGCGAGAGAACCTCGACGCTGACAACAGGCTCCTCAGGATCGAGCAGCGTAGTCACAGCTTCTGGTTGATGGCCATCGAGTAGCTTACTCAGGCCTTCGGCGTTGAAGGGCTTCATCAGGAAACCGTCCGCCGCATCCGCGACTTCAGCCGGCACATTGCTGCCGCTGATGGCAAATATCCGCGCATTTGTACTGCCGCGAAGCTGCGCAATTAATTCCGTTCCGCTCAGGCCCGGCATCTGCGCATCCATCAGGACCACGCCCGGCCAGAACGCACCCTTGGTAAGCATTTCGAGCGCTGCGTCTCCGCTCACGGCTGTGTGGACGACGAATCCAGCCATGGTAAGCACTGTGGCTGCTACTTCGCGGCTCACCAGGTCGTCGTCAATGAGCAGCACGACGGGCAGGTGCCTTTCGGCGGGGCGCTCCAACATGCTTCTAGTTTGCATCGGCCGCCCGCGGGTGAATAGGGAAATTTCCACTTCAGTGATCGTTTTGGTTCAGGTGCGTTCCAGTTGGGCAATTTCTCCGGCGCGTGCAGGATGCCGCGGAACCACCTCAGTGCGCGCTTCCAGACGGTGCGGGCAGCCCCAGTGCGGCGGTCGTTGGCAGATCCTGGCCGTTCTGCCAATCGAAGATGGCTGCCGCAAACTGATCGCCACGCCCCTGCCACCGTTCAATCTCCAGGTCGTAGCGGACGGTCACGTTGCCAAGCCAGTAAGGGCGATTTTCACTGAGCCACACCTGACTGTACTCACTCTTCAACGCCGAATAAGCATCGCGCAGGTCCTGGCAGCGGCCGTTGGTGCCGCTGATCTCGCTAAGCAAAGTGTCTGTGGCGGAGCTTTGCGCCTTTTCGTGCTGCTGCGCGACCGCCTGAGCGTACGCAGCGGGAATCTCCTGTGCAAGCTGGAATTTGAGGCCGATCAGATCGAGGCGGCGTGCGCCCAGATCCATGGCGATGATTGCGTCGGGCTCGCTGAGCTTGGGATTGTCGCGGCGCACATCGGCGAGCAAGACAAGAGCCTGCTCAGCGTGAGCGCGCAGATCATGCGCGACGGGCAGCAACTTCGGCGCAACCGCCTGGCCCTCCGCGCTCCACGGATCGAGCCAGAAGAGCTCGTCGCTAGTCAGGCCGGTTTTGGCGTCAACCAGAACCCCTTGCGCGGCCATTAGCTCCTTTTCGGCGCTGTCGATCTTGCCGCTATTGTCGAGATGAAATGCGGGACCATAAGCATCCTGATAATTCGCGATGGAGCTTTGACCCGGCTGCCACGAGGCAACTGCGCCAAAGAGCACGCCGTACCAGTCCATGTTGAAGAGGCCTTCTCCATCGTCGTTCCATACCGTAGTGAGCGCGCCGGTCGATCCAAGACTTTGCCCGGCGGCGATAAAGCCCTGAATGTTCCACAGAGCCGTTTTCTCGTTCGGATAGACCTCGTTCCAGTTGGAGTCGCCGGGAGCGACCCACGTTTCAATTCCGTTTTTGGCGAATGGCTGAATCAGCTTGTCGAAGCCGGTCTGCTGGGAATAGTTCCAGGGCACGGCGATCATGTCCTTGGGCAGGCCCGCGACGGCGTCGGGATTTTCGTCGCCAATGTCGCCCCAGAAAAGCAGGCGGCGATTGAGCGGCGCGAGCGTGTCGTGAATTTTCTTGAGGAAATCGATGTAAACGGGCCCGTAACCCTGCTGTGCGACCGCATCGTGCGTGCGGCCCTGGCCCAGGTCGAAGGTTTCGTCGGCGCCAATATTGATGAAGGGCGAGGGAAACTCCTGCGCAATGTCTGTGAACCAATCCTTGATCAAAGGCAACGTGCCGTTCTGGCCCGGGGCGAGCATGTACCCGTGAGGAGTCTCTGCCTTGTCCTGGTGGAGTTCCCAACTCAGCACATGATGCAGATGGCCGAAGGCCTCTTGATCCGGAATGATGGTGACGTGATACTGGCGGGCATAGGCGACAAGTTCCGCGACCTGCGCCGGCGAAAGCGAGCCGCCAGGTGGCGCTGCCAGCGGATGATCCGGATAAAGGAGCGCGTTCTCGAAATATGGCGAGTAAATATTGATCTTGAACGAAGCAAAGACGCGAATCTGATGCTTCTGAAAGTCGAGCGTAGGAAAGGGACCGCGAGAAAGATCGTCGCTGATGCCGCGATATTGCATCGCCGGCCAATCGCGCACCGTGCCCGTGGGAAGAACCCGCGGCGCTCCGGCCAATGGCAGCAGCTGTTTGAAAGTCTGCACGCCGTAAAAAACGCCGGAGCCGGTTGCGCCAATAATGGCAGCCTCGTGCGGGCCGACCACCAGGATGTAGCCCGCCGATTCCATGGCTGGATCGAAGACGAGATTATTAGCAGCGAGTGCCGCCTTCGTTGCGTCGGAGTCATTGCGGAGAAGCGTGATGCGATAGGGCGGTTGTGCTGCGGTGGATTGGTCTGAGGCAGCGGCAGGCGCAACGCGTTTCAGCGCATCTTCAAGATCGCGCGCGGCAAACTCGTCTTCTGCGTCGTGGCCGGGAACGACGACGAGAATCTTGTCCGGCAGCTGAGTGGTTTCTCCAAAATGCGCCTCGCGCGGCGCGGGCAGCAGCCGGACCGGCACTAGCGTTTGTGGCGTTTGCTGCGTTTGCGCGGCGCAGGTCATGGCGCAGAACGTGGCGCCGGCAAAAAGCGCGGCGATGGCGGCGCGCGTCACTGAGGTCGATGCGATTCGAAAAAAGCTTTGCACCTGCAACCACCTTCGGAACGAGGTCTAGAATGCGATGCGACCATTGTAGACTGGTGCATCGCACGATTCTGCTCGTCATGAGCTCAGTCGAGCAGACCGAATCCCGATCAGGGAGAGGAACGCCTTTTCGTGAACTCCGCCGGATTGCCAAACGCGAACGCCTCCGCAGCAATGCGCCGCTACAACGCATTTCTGCTGCTGGTGGCGGGCCTGGGCGGATTGCTCTACGGCATCGACGTCGGCATCATCGGCGGCGCGGTGCCGTATTTGCAGGCCACCTCCGGGCTCACCCCGTCGCAGCTTTCGTTCATCGTGGCCGCGGTGCTGCTCGGCAGCGTGTTCTCCACACTGTTTTCGGGTCTCTTGGCCGATTGGATGGGCCGCAAGCCGCTGATGATCTTGAGCGGCTGCGCATTTGTCGTGAGCATTCCCGTGATCGCGCTGGCCTCTGGCTACGGGCCGCTGCTTTTCGGACGATTGTTGCAAGGCGCGAGCGGCGGTTTGATCGGCGTGGTGGTTCCGCTTTACCTCGCTGAGTGCCTCTCGGCGCAAAGTCGCGGCAAAGGCACGGCAATCTTCCAGTGGATGCTGACGCTGGGCATTGTGGCCGCGGCGCTGATGGGGATGTGCTTCAGTTACCGCGTGGATGCCGTCGCGAAATTGGGCGATGCCGCAGAGCTCTTCCGCTTCAAGGATCACGCCTGGCGCAGCATCTTCTGGGTTTCGCTGCCGCCGGGGGTTGTGTTCCTGCTGGGTAGTTTGTTTGTTACCGAGTCGCCGCGCTGGCTGTTCCGGCGGGGCCGAAAAGAGGCGGCGCAAGCAGCGTTGCTACGATCGCGCAACGCTGAGCAGGCCGCGCTGGAGCTGGCGGAGATGGAGGCGACGGCGCATACGGCTCGCACCAAGACAGGGCAGCAAGTTCGCGATTCGCTGTTGCGGCGCAAATACGCAATTCCGTTTCTGCTGGCCTGCGTGATTTTGTTTTGCAACACGGCAACGGGTGTGAACTCAATCATCGGGTACAACACAGGCATTCTGCTGCAAAGCGGATTGAGCGATCTGCGCTCGCACTGGGGCTATGTGATTTTTACGGTGGTGAATTTTCTGGCGACAATGATTGGTATCGCGTTGGTCGATCGAAAGGGGAGAAAATTTCTGCTGGTGATCGGCACCGGCGGAGCGATTGTCGCGTTGGCAAGCGTGGCATTCCTCTTCAGGACAGCGGAAAAACTGAGCGTGGATTGCCGCGACGCAGTGCAAGAACTGGTTTCGCCCGGGCAGGATTTAACGCTGCGCTTCGATCCGGCGGCAGCGGCAAGGCTGCTCGCGGGCCAAGGCAACACAGGCCGGGCCGACGCAGGCCAGCCCGACGCGAGTCGCGAAAACGACAGCAATCGCGCGTCGCTCGCAATCATTTATTCCTACGGTGGCTTCACCGCGGCGACGAATTATGTTCGATCGGACGATGCGGGGGCCGTGCCCATCGAAATCACGCGCGAGAGCTGCGTGCCTGCGAACAGAATCGAAGCGTTCTTCCGGAATCCGTTCGCCAACCTTGATGAGGCAAGAACAGCGCCACTCGTAATTCAGAAAGCGCTCGTCGGCCGTGTGCCTGAGGCCGGGCATGGTTGGCTGGTGGCTCTGGGAATTTATGTGTTCATGGCGTTCTATGCGTTGGGGCCGGGCGTGGTGGTGTGGCTCGCTCTCAGCGAGCTGATGCCCACGCGCATCCGCTCGAACGGCATGAGCATCGCGCTGGTCATCAATCAACTCGTCTCGACCACTCTGGCCGCGATCTTTTTGCCGTTCGTGAGCAAGCACGGCTATTCGTCGATGTTTTTCCTTTTTGCCGGCTTCACGGTCGTCTATTTCATCGTGGCGGCGTTCTTCCTGCCCGAGACCAAGGGCAAGACGCTCGAAGAGATTGAAGCGCACTTCGAAGGGTAAGCAGCGGAGCAATCGTATCTATACTCCATCGTCAATTGCCAGATTATCCATAATCTGCTTCCCGAGTTTCCAAGCTGAATCCCAGTCTGACACGGGGCTCTCGAAGATGAATAAATAGAGCGTGTTGGTTTTTGGGTTCGCAATGGCAAGATAACGCATCACCGACTGCGAATCTGCGGCATCGCAGCCAAATTCCTGGAACGGGCCCTCGGTTCGCGTCCATTTCTCCCCGTGCATTTGCGAAGCGATTTGGCCGATGAGAGCCTCGCCATGCCCAACTGCGGGCTCTTTGAGTCCTCGAAACACATTAACCGTCAATCCTGTATTAAAGTCGCCGCCTTGCTCAATGCTTTCCTTGGTGATGAAGTAGGCAACAGTCCCTTTCTGTTCCTCCTGCTTGAAAAACCAACCATCCGGCTCAAGAAACGCTGCTTTGAGTTCGGGAACCTGTTGCCACGTGAACCCAGCAGGAGGAGCCGGCAGATCGATCGCAAAGAGCGGTTGCGAAAGGACGGATGCCGCAAGGACGCACTGCAAAAGCTTCTTCATTGAATCCTCTTTGCAATCGCGCGAAACGTAAATGTCTTGATGACAGCAAATATTATCACTACCTGATTTCCAGGGAGAGATTCGCGGCAGAGGAAGGCTCACGCAATCTCGCGAAGGCTACGCGCGCGCTCACAAACCCCAAGGGCGCCCGCGACAGCGGACGCCCTCGGGGTTTTAAGTACAACTGCGGTTACTTGTTGGTGCTCTGTGCACCGAGCTTCTCTTCAAGCGCGGCCTGCGCTGCTGCCAGCCGCGCCGTGAGCAACCGGAACGGCGAGCAGGAGACGTAGTCGAGGTCGATTTTGTGGCAGAACTTGACGGACTCGGGATCGCCGCCATGCTCGCCGCAGATTCCAACCTTCAACTTCGGCCGCGTGTTGCGGCCTTTGGCCACGGCGCCCTTCACCAGTTGCCCCACGCCCACCTGGTCGAGGGTGGAGAAGGGGTCCTGTTTGAAAATTCCGAGCTTGAGATAAGTTGGCAGGAAGTTGTTGATGTCGTCCCTTGAAATTCCAAAGGTTGTCTGCGTCAGATCGTTGGTGCCGAACGAAAAGAACTCGGCCTCTTCGGCAATTTGATCGGCAGTGAGGGCGGCGCGCGGCAACTCGATCATGGTGCCCACCATGTAGTCGACCTTGGTCTTCTTCTCCTTGAAGACTTCGTCGGCCACGCGGCGAACGATTGCCGCCTGATTTCTCATTTCTTCTACCGACCCGATCAGCGGAATCATGATCTCGGGATGGGGCTCCCCACCCTTGGCCTTTACTGCAACTGCGGCCTCGATGATGGCGCGAACCTGCATCTCCGTAATTTCAGGGAACGTGATGCCGAGGCGGCATCCGCGCAACCCGAGCATCGGATTCTGCTCGTGCAGCTCTTCCACGCGCGCCAGCAGCGGGCGCAGCTCCTTGAGTTTGGCCGAACGCGGCTTGGTATCTTCAAGGTGCTGAATCTCAACCAGCAGGTCTTCGCGCTTGGGCAAGAACTCGTGCAGCGGCGGATCGAGCAGTCGAATGGTGACGGGCAGCGATTCCATCGCTTTGAAAAGACCAACAAAATCGGCGCGCTGCATGGGCAGCAATTTCTTCAGCGCCGCGCGACGATCCTTCTCGTTGTCGGTCAGGATCATGGCGCGCATGTGCTCGATGCGGTCTTCGGCAAAGAACATGTGCTCTGTGCGGCAAAGGCCGATGCCCTCTGCGCCGAAGAGGCGCGCATTTTTAGCATCGCGCGGAATGTCGGCGTTGGCGCGAACGCGCAGGCGGCGAACCGGATCGACCCAGCTCATGAACTTGACGAGGTCGGGATCGTTGGGCTGCGCTTCGAGCGTTTTGAGCTGGCCATCGATCACTCTTCCCGTTGTTCCGTCAATCGAAAGCCAGTCGCCCTGCTTGTAAGTGCGGCCCTTGACCCGCAGTTCTTTCTTCGCTTCGTCCACAACGCAATCGCCTGCGCCGGCCACGCAACACTTGCCCATGCCGCGGGTAACGACAGCAGCGTGCGAGGTCATGCCGCCGCGCGACGTAAGAATTCCGTCGGCTACTTCCATGCCTGCGATATCTTCAGGTGTAGTTTCGCCGCGAACCAGAATGACGGACTTGTAAGCACCGCTGTTATGTTGCTTGACGGCTTCTTCGGCGGTGAAAACAATTTGCCCGACAGCCGCGCCGGGCGAGGCCGGCAATCCAGTGGCGAGCACTTCAATCTTCTCGCCTTTTTCCACGAGCCGCGGAACCAGGAAGTCGTAAAGCTGGTTGGGCTCGACGCGGAAGATTGCTTCCTCCTGGGTGATGAGGCCCTCGCGCACCATGTCAATGGCCACACGAACGGCCGCCAGGCCGGTGCGCTTGCCGTTGCGCGTTTGCAGCATGTAGAGCTTGCCATCCTGAATGGTGAACTCGAAGTCCTGCATGTCGCGGTAGTGCTTTTCCATGCGCCGCGTGATGTCTTTCAACTGCTCGAAGACCTTAGGCATGGCCTTCTCAAGCTCGCTGATCGGCAGCGGAGTGCGGACGCCGGAAACCACGTCCTCGCCCTGCGCGTTCATCAGGTACTCGCCGAAAAAGATGTGCTCGCCGGTGGCAGGATTGCGCGTGAAGCCGACACCCGTGCCGGAGCCTTCACCCAGATTGCCGAAGACCATGGCCTGAATGTTGACGGCCGTGCCGATCGAATCGTCAATGTGGTTGATGCGGCGATAAGTCTTGGCGCGATCGTTTTGCCAGCTTCTGAATACGGCGTCTCGAGCCGCAGCGAGCTGCAATAGCGGATCTTGCGGGAAATCTTTGCCGGTCTCTTTTTTTATCAGCTTCTTGTATTCGGCGATGATCTTCTGGAGCGCGTCAGGTTGCAGGTCGTAGTCGAACTTGATCTTCTTCGCGGCCTTTACGCCGTCGAAAATGTGCTCGAACTTTTTCTTGGGAACATCGAGCACCACGTCGCCGAACATCTGGATGAGCCGTCGGTAGGAGTCGTAAGCGAAGCGCGGATTGCTGGTGCGTTTCGCCAGCGCTTCCACAGCCTGATCGTTCAGGCCGAGGTTCAGAATCGTATCCATCATGCCGGGCATGGAAAATTTTGCGCCCGAGCGGACCGAGACGAGCAGCGGATTTTCGCCCGTGCCGAGCTTCTGCCCCTGCATTTTTTCGAGCTTCTCCAGCGCGTCGAGCATCTCGGTATCGATCTGCGGGCTCATTTTGCCGCGCATGTATTCGCGGCAGGCCTCGGTCTGGATGGTGAATCCTGGAGGCACGGGCAATCCGGCCAGGGTCATCTCGGCCAGGCCTGCGCCCTTGCCGCCGAGAACTTCCTTCATCTTGCCGTTGCCGTCAGCCTTGCCGCCGCCAAACGAATACACATACTTGATTGCTGTTGAGTCACCCGGTTGAGCAGACGTCTGCTCCATTACGCCCTGTGCCATGAGATAAAGTCTCCCTTGCTTGTTGGATCTTCTAGGATTCCGCACTGCGGTCTATACGCAAGGGTAACGGACCGGACGCCTAATGCGCCAACTGAAGGATGCGAAGTGGTTGAACGCGGCAAAGCAGAGATTCTGGTGCCGCATTTTGGGACGGTGGTTAGCCCGATCCGCAATTTCGGAGGATTCCCACCGGGATGCAGGCGGCGGATTGGACGCTAGTGTGATGCGGGCGCCGATTTTCGCCGGGGGCTGGCAAGGTCGTTTTGGAGGAGTGTGCGAACCGATGATGCAAATTTTGGGTTGGATTCGTCGAGAATATCCCAAATGCGCCATCCGACGTTTTCTTTTACGAGAGTGATCTTCAGTTTGCTTATCTCGTCCGTTGGACGATTTTTTGGATCGAATAGAGTGAAGGATATATTTGCATCGGCTCGCTGCGGCGACTCGAGATGAATATCGATGTTGAGGTTCCAAATTCCGTCCCAATCCTGACAGCCGCAGATAGGATCCCAATCGATTGCCGGGGCATAGCCAGGTCCGTTTGCTCGAACGTCTGCTGTCTCAAGGGCCAGGAGGGAAGAGTCGAAATAAAGATTGGCGTCAGGACCTTGAAAATCGATCCCGATACCGCCGTGCTGGTATTGCTGGTATACCGATACCAGGAACGATTTAGCGGAGCTCGCATCCTGGGCACGAGACGGGATGGCCCCCATAATTGCCACGGCTAAGAGCCCGATGACGATTAGCGGTTTTGGCCGCATTTTGACGTTCCTCAAAGGTGCGGGGAAGAGACGCAATCATTTTACGCCGTGGCAGATTGTTTAACGTTTGCGACGCTAAGTAAGCCCCTATTCAGGCGGCTGTGGCTTCTGCCGGTACACCGGACTCTGAAAACCCGACTGCATTTTGAGCCACAAGAATCTTGTCGAGACCCACAACAGCCAGAATCTCCGCCACATGCGATGAGGGATTCAGAATCGTAAAGTCATGGCCGGATTCGCGCGCGGTGCAATAGACCGTGATGAGGGCGGCAAGACCGGCGGCGTCGATGCGCGTGACCGATTCGAGATTGAGCGTGACGCATTGCCGGCGCACCATCGGCATAAAGCGCTCCAGCAGGGCGTTTTCGTTGCCCCTTACCAATTCCGTGATTTCGCCTGTTGCGATGGGCGGAAATTCCGTGCAGCACATGGTGTCATTCATTTTTGAACCTCCCCAGAAAAATCGCCCGTAGAGAGCGAGTTTTGTGGTGACCGCTCAATATCGACCTGAAAACCAGCTCGACCCTGAAAGCGACGCAAGAGCTATGCTGAATTCGCAAGGGGTCCGTGAGGGCCCGGGGCGATCAAGCGGTACATTGGCTCATACGCAAAGCGGAGTGATCCGGTTCCATGCCTGGTTCTTCAATGAGCAACGTCAGCGAACTAAATGCGGAACAGGCGCGTGCATGGGCAATTGACGCGGGCTTTCAGGAAGCCGGCGTTGTAGCCCTGCCCTATGAGGCAGAGACGCTCGATGCCGAGCGGTTTCGCGAGTGGGTGGCCGCGGGCCGTGCCGGCACAATGGGCTACCTTGAGCGCAAAGCAGAGAGTGGGCAACTGCTGCGGGAGCGCACGGCCGTTCCCTTCCCCTGGGCGCGATCGGCGATCGTCTGCTTCGCCAGCTACGCCTTCCCCTCAGCGCCCCTATCAACCAAAACAGAAGACCCACGGCGTGGGTGGATTGCACGCTATGCGTGGAGTTCTAAGACGGATGAGCGAGGCGAGCGGCGGCCCAGCGATTATCACAAGGTTTTGCTGAAGCGAATTCGCTCGGTCGAGGCGAGGCTTCACGCGGACTTCGGCGAGTTCGAGTCGCGTGCGTACGTCGACACCGGGCCCATTGTCGAACGCGCACTCGCGGCCGCTGCGGGGCTTGGCTGGACGGGGAAAAATACCTGCCTGATTCATCCAAAGCTGGGGTCGTTCGGATTTTTGGCCGCGATTCTGACCTCCCTGAAGGTGAGTGACGCAGCGAGCCCGCGCGGCGAGTTGCAGATTCCCGACCATTGCGGCAGTTGCACGCGCTGCATTGAGGCCTGCCCAACTGATGCGCTCGCCGTCCCCTACCAGATGGATGCAACGCGGTGCATCGCGTATTTGACCATCGAGCACAAGGGCCCCATCGCCGAAGAACTCGCCGGGAAAATGGGCCGGCAAGTCTTCGGCTGCGACATCTGCCAGGATGTTTGCCCGTGGAATGAAAAGTCGACTCGAACGGCATTTCGAAGCGGGCCGATCGCGGTAGACGCCGAGCTTGAACCGCGCCCCGAGCTCGTCAATCCAACTCTGGAATGGCTGGCGGGATTGAGCGAGGCTGAATTCGAGCGGCAATTTAATGGATCGCCCGTTCGCCGCGCGGGATTCCTTGGGCTGCGTCGAAACGTCGCCGTTGCCATGGGCAACAGCGGGCTGGCTGAGTTTGTGCCGAAACTCGAAGCGTGGGCCAATGCGGCCGATGACGGCCTGCGGGCCGCGGCTCGCTGGGCGCTGGGCGAACTACGCCGCGATTGATCCAACTTCTTTTCGCGCACCCAATCGACATTTCCATCTGGGCGCATCCAACCACTCCAAGTGAAAATTCAAGCCGATCGCAGTCCAGCAAGCTCAGGGCGAACCGACTATCCTTGAGCGAGTACCCACTTTCATCCGCGCGCGTCAAACGGAAACGGTGAAAGCACCACCGTAAGAAGACCTAAAGAGGAATTAAACCGTGGCTGATGGTTTGCAATCCGGATCCGGCGTCGCAAACGATGTTGCAGCCGACATCGAAAGCGCCGGAGCCACACTGGCTAACGCCGCCGAGGGCCCGACTCAGCCGGTCGCGGAATCCAAGTGGTACGTCTGGCGCAAAAGCGGCACCGCGCTCATCGCTTATCTGCTCGACAGCGAAGTACACACCTTCGCCTTCAGCGTGGCCGCCAACGCCATCATCTCGTTTATTCCGTTCGTCGTGCTGCTTTACACGCTGGCGCTTTCGGTCTTCCACTCTGAAGCGATGAAGGGCGTGGTTGACGATATGGTGAACTACTTCTTGCCCTCGGCCACCAAACAGTCGGACTGGCTGGCAACCACCATCGTCAGTGAGGCCGTGCTCCCGCTTTTGAAGCATCACGGCGCACAGGCTTTTTCGCTGGTGATGATTCTGGTTGCGTGCACGGGAATTTTCCTGCCTTTGGAAGTGGCTCTCAATCAAGCCTGGGGCGTGAGCAGGAGCCGCAACTATCTCTTCAACCAAACCATCGCTTTCGGATTGGCGCTGCTAATGCTGGGACTGGGCGTGGCCAGCATGGTGGTGAACGTAAATGTCGACAAGGTACTCGCCATTGCTCTCGTGCATGGCTCAGACAACTGGTTTTTCCGGATTCTGAACTACTCTTATGACGCCCTGAGCTACCTTTGGCTGACGGTCTCGACGGGCATTGCATCGATTTTGTTCTTCTTTTCGGTCTACTACGTTCTGCCCAATCGCAAGGTGCCTTGGCGGCCAGTGCTGCGAACGTCTGTCATTACCGGAATTGTCTGGCTGATCTCGAGGTTCATCTACGCTGCGGTGCTGCCGCACCTGGATTTTGAGTCGATGTACGGACCGTTCTATGTTTCCGTCGGCTTGCTCTTCTGGGCATACATCTCCGGTCTGATTTTGTTCGCCGGGGCGCAGTTCAGCGTGGCTCGGTGGGGAGAAGCGAAGAAGTAGAGCAGGCGGGCTTGGAGCACATCGGTTAGTAAAACAAACGCGGGATCCTTCGAATTTAGGACGGTTTGCTGACCCCTAAATCCAGTTCACTGAACCCCGTTTTTCTTCGCTTTGTATTCGCCGCACCTGTTGCGCTAATCTCTTGAGAGCAGCATGTCCCAGCACTCATCCAAACCGCCCGAAATCTCCGACCCATTTGCCTGTTTTCACCCGGTAACGGCGGAGTGGTTCAAGGCCGTCTTTGACGCGCCTACCGCTCCGCAGCGGCTGGGCTGGCCGGTGATTGCGCGCGGCGAGAATGCGCTGATCCTGGCGCCCACGGGCACAGGCAAGACACTTGCCGCGTTCCTGGCGTGCCTTGACCGGTTGATGCTGCAAGACAGCGAACAGGGATCAGCCACCCCAGCGAACCAAGATCGCTCGCCGGGAGCCCCGGCAAGGATCAGGGATCAGAAAGCCGCCGGCAAAGAGCAGTCGGGTTGCAGGATCGTCTACGTCTCGCCCTTGAAGGCGCTGGCGGTCGACGTCGAACGGAACCTGCGCTCGCCGCTCGCAGGCATGGCCAACATGGCGCGCCGCATGGGCGTTCCATTTCATGAGCCGCTGATCAGCGTGCGCACCGGTGACACGCCGCAGCGCGAGCGGGCACGCTTTGCACGTCATCCCGCCGAGATTCTAATCACTACGCCCGAGTCGCTCTACCTGATCCTCACCTCGCAGGCAGCCGAAGCGCTGCGCACGGTGGAAACGGTGATCATCGACGAGATTCATGCGCTGGTGCCAACTAAACGGGGCGCACACCTGGCGCTGACGCTTGAACGTCTGCAGGCGCTGACCGCAAAGCCGCTGCAGCGCATCGGGCTTTCCGCCACGCAAAGGCCACTGGAGGAGGTGGCGCGATTCTTGGGCGGAGTGGATATACAGGGGTCAGGGGTCAGGGAACAAGGATCAGAAAAACAGGAAGCGAGGCAATCCCACGACGAAGGCGCCGCAGATATCGTGACCGGAGACTCGGCTTCGCTGCGTTATCGACCCGTCACCATCGTCAACGCCGCCGCGCGCAAACAGCTCAAGCTGCGCATCGAGGTTCCGGTGGAAGACATGGCGCGGTTGGGTGAGATGGAAGAAATTCCTTCGGGCCCGGCATCGCAGACTCCGCGCCGTGTCTCCATCTGGAATGCGATTCATCCACGCCTGCTCGAAATCATTCGCGAGCGCAATTCGACGATTCTATTTGTGAACGCGCGCCAGGCCGCCGAACGGCTCGCCGGTGCGTTGAACGACCTGGCAGGCGAACCGATCGCCCGCGCGCATCACGGCTCGCTAGCCGCCGCGCAGCGCTCCGTGATTGAAGAGCAGCTCAAGGCCGGCCAAATCAAAGCACTCTGCGCAACCTCGACGCTGGAACTGGGAATCGATATGGGCGCGGTCGATCTCGTCATCCAGATCGAATCGCCGCCCTCAGTGGCCAGCGGAATGCAGCGCATTGGCCGTGCCGGTCACCACGTCGACGCGGTGAGCGAAGGGATTCTCTTTCCCAAGTACCGCGCCGATCTTGTAGCTTGCGCCGCGGTCACGCGCGCCATGCACGAGGGCCAAATTGAATCGACGCGCTTTCCGCGCAACCCCCTCGACGTGCTGTGCCAGCAGTTGGTGGCCATCGTCGCGTCTGCGCGGCCGCCGGGGACCGCGCGGCCGGCGAAGGCTCGAAAAGCGTCTAGCCGGGGCGGAAACTCCACTGCGAATTTGAAGTTTGACAGTTTCGATTCCGCCGAACCGGCCAGCTCCGAAGCAGCCAAGCCCGAAGTCTCCGTAGACTTCCTCTTCAACCTCGTCCGTGGAGCCGCGCCGTTCGGCTCGCTTTCTCGCTCAGCCTTCGATGGCGTGCTCGATCTGCTCAGCGGCCGCTACCCCTCTGACGAGTTTGGCGAATTGCGCCCTCGGCTCACATGGGATCGCGTACGCAATGTCGTCACCGCCCGCGACGGTGCTGCTCGGCTGGCGATTCTGAATGCAGGCACCATCCCCGATCGCGGCCTCTATGGCGTCTTCCTGGCGTTTACCGAGGGCAGGCCGGTGCGCGTGGGTGAGCTTGACGAGGAGATGGTCTTCGAATCTCATCCCAACGAGACGTTTATCCTTGGCGCGTCCACGTGGCGCATCACCGACATTACGCATGATCGCGTGCTGGTCACGCCGGCTCCCGGCGAGCCAGGCAAGATGCCGTTCTGGAAGGGCGACGGCCCTGGACGCCCACTCGAATTTGGCCGCCGCATCGGGGCCATGGTGCGCGAGCTGCGCGCTTTGCCGCAAGCGGCCGCGCTCATGCGCCTCGTCAACGAGCACGATCTCGATCCCGGTGCCGCGGAAAATCTGCTGCGCTTTCTCGACGACCAGGCCGAGGCTACGGGCCAAGTGCCAGACGACCGGACGATCGTGGTCGAGCGCTGCCGCGACGAGCTGGGCGACTGGCGCGTGTGTGTGCTGACGCCATTTGGCAGTCGCATTCATATTCCCTGGGCGATGGCGGTGGCCGCGCGCATTCGCGCAGCCGGCGGACCGGAAGTGGAAACGCTGTGGGGCGACGATGGATTCGTCCTGCGCTTCCCTGACACCGACGAGCCGCCTGATTCGGATTGGATCCTTGTCGAGTCGGCCGAAGCCATGCAGCTTGTACTGCGCCAGTTGGGATCGACGGCGCTGTTTGCCGGCCGCTTTCGCGAAGCGGCTGGCCGCGCGCTGCTGTTGCCGCGCCGCCGCGCCGACCAACGCTCGCCGCTATGGCAGCTGCGCAAGCGGTCTTACGACCTGCTCAGCGTGGCCTCGCGCTATCCGCAATTCCCGCTACTGCTCGAAGCCTATCGCGAGTGCTTGCGCGACGTTTTCGATATGCCTGCGCTTATCGAGATTCTGCGCGCCATTGAGCAGCGGCAACTCCGAGTACACGTCGTCGAGACGCGCAAGCCTTCGCCCTTTGCCTCTTCCCTGCTCTTCAGCTACGTGGCCAACTTTGTCTATGAAGGCGATGCGCCACTCGCCGAGCGCCGTGCGCAAGCGCTCACCATCGATCAAGATCAGTTGCGCGAGTTGCTCGGCGAGGCCGACCTGCGCGAGCTGCTCGATGCCGATGCCATCGCCGAAGTCGAAGAAGCAGCGCAGTGTCTCGCCGAGAACTATCGCGCTCGTTCGGCTGATGGAATCCATGACCTCTGCCTGCGCCTGGGCGATTTGTCACGCGAGGAGTTGGCCCGCCGCGTTGTTTCCGCTGATCTTTTGACGCATCTCGACCGGCTCGTTCGCTCGCGCCGTCTGCTTGAGCTGCGCATCGGCGGCGAAAAGCGCTTGATCGCCGCTGAAGATGCCGCGCGCTATCGCGATGGCCTTGGAATTCCTTTGCCGCCTGGTTTGGCGGCTGCGCTGCTCGAGCCCGTGGCACACCCGGTGCTTGAATTGGTGCGCCGTTACGCGCGAACGCACGGGCCGTTCACGCTGCGCGAAGCCGCGGAGAGATTTGCGCTGGATACAGAGGCCGTTGAGGCCGCACTACGGCAGCTCGCGCACGAAGGCCGCGTGCTCGAGGGCGGTTTTCGCCCCGGTGGTCTTCATCGTGAGTGGTGCGACGCGGAGATTCTGCGGCAGATTCGGCGCAAATCGCTGGCTAAGCTGCGCCGCGAAGTGGAGCCCGTGGAGCAGCACACACTGGCGCGCTTCCTCACCCACTGGCAGGGAGTGCTCGCTCCGCGACGCACCGGAACCGCGCACCTCGACGCACTGCTTGATGCGATCGAGAGCTTGCAGGGCGCGCCGCTGCCCGCATCGCTGCTTGAGACTTCGATTCTGCCTGCGCGCATTGCCGATTTCACATCCGCAGGCCTCGACACGCTGATCGCCGCGGGCGAAGTTGCTTGGGCCGGCGTGGAGCCAATCGGCGAACGCGATGGACGCATTGCTCTCTTCCTCGCCGACAAGCTACCGTTGCTGGCGCAGCAGCGTCCTCCTGCGGAACCCCTTACTGAACGCGAGGAAAAGCTGCTTGCGGTTTTAGAATCCACGGGCGCGAGCTTCTTCGATTCTCTGCACGAGGCAGCGGGTAGCGGCTATCCCGGCGAAACAATCGAAGCGCTTTGGAGCCTGGTTTGGCGCGGTCTAATCACGAACGACTCGCTGCACGCGTTGCGCGCCTACATCGCCCGGCCCGAGAGCGCGCGCACGCCACGCCGCTACCAGACTGGAGCGGTGTTTCGTTCGCGTCGGACCACGCCGCCAACGGCGCAAGGCCGCTGGACAATATTGCCGATCCGCTCTGCGGAGCGGACCGGGGATGGCGCGAGACGCGCGACGACGGAGCGCAGTCACGCGCTGGCGCTGCAACTGCTCAACCGTTACGGCGTGCTGCTGCGCGAGCAAGTTGCTGCCGAAAATGTGCCTGGCGGATTCAGCGCTGTCTATGACGTGCTGAAGGCGCTCGAAGAGAGCGGACGGATTCGCCGTGGCTACTTCGTCGGCGGATTGGGCGCAACTCAGTTTGCACTGCCCGCTGCCATTGACCTGCTGCGCCAGTTGCGCACTGAGCCGCCGGCGGAGAAACCCGAGTTTGTGCAACTTGCCGCGACCGATCCTGCCAACCCATATGGATCAGTTCTGCGCTGGCCCGATTTGCCCGTCGCCGAAGAGGATTCTGAATCCGCTCCGCGCATTCTCACGCGGGCCGCCTACGCTGAAGTAATTCTGCGCAACGGCGAGCTTGTGGCTTGGGTCAAGCGCGGCAATCCAAATCTGCTGGTCTTTTTGCCGGCCGAAGAACCGGAGCGCTCGCAGGCCGCCGCTGGTCTGGCGCATTTTCTATGTGGACGCGGGCAGCAACGCATGCGCGCTAGTAATCATGACGGCGTGCTGATTACGACCATCAACGGACAACCTGTCGCCGCGCACCCAATGGCGCGATTCCTGATGGATGCAGGCTTTCATCCCGGGCCGCTGGGGATGCATTTGCGGCGCATCCTTCTGCCTGTTACGCATTCCGAACCCAATAGACCTGAAGTGCAATGAGGATTGGATCAATAGGAAATGCCTGAAGGCGACACCATCTTTCGCACCGCTCGCAATATCGGCCGCGCGCTCATGGGCAAACCGGTCATCGGTTTCCGGACGACATTTCCACTCCTCATGCGATTCAACGACGACACGCCGCTCGTTGGCCAGACGGTCGATCAAGTCGAAGCGCGCGGTAAATGGCTGCTCATTCATTTTTCCGGCGGCGGAATCCTCACTTCGCATCTGCTGATGAACGGCAGTTGGCATATTTACCGGCGCGGAGAGCGCTGGCAGGCGCCGCGATTCAACATGCGCATCGTTATTGAAAACAGCGAGTACCAGGTCGTCGGCTTTAAAGTTCCAGTTGCGCGCATGCACACCGAACAATCATTGGCGCGCGATCTCCACGTTGCTCGCCAGGAAAATGACGTGCTCAGCGACGAATTCGATGCAGCCGCCGCGCTCGCGCGCCTGCTCGCCCGCCCGCACGAAGCGCTCGCGGACGCGCTGCTCGACCAAACAATTCTCGCCGGCGTCGGAAACGTCTTCAAGTCGGAGATCTGCTTCGTTCAAGGCCTTCATCCGTTCCGCGCCGTCGGAACGCTCACGCGCGAAGAAGCCGCGACGACAATCGCCACCGCGCAAAAGCTGCTGCGCGCCAATATTCTCGAGGATTCCGGTGACTTGATCGTCACTTTTCGCAGCCAGCAACGCCGCACTACGCACTCGTCTGACCCGAGCGCGAGTCTGTGGGTTTATGGGCGCACGGGCGAGCCATGCCGCCTCTGCGGCGAACAAATTCGCCGGAGAATTCAGGGCGAGGACGCACGCGTCACCTTCTGGTGCCCATGCTGCCAGCCCATGCCGGACGGGACGGAAGTAGACGGATAGATTTTGCGTAGACGGCTAAGTTTTCACTGGAATTAGCTTTGCGGCTTGCCCAGCCCGAAGATCTTTTGAAAAATATTCCGATGGTCCTCGCCGTTCGGGCCTTTGTGGTCGCAAGTTTCGGTGGGCGCGGTGCCATCGAGGAACGCGGCACTGAAGTCGTCGGGGCACGTTTCGTTGGCCAGCAGGTTGGAGTTTTTGTCGATGGTTTGAATCTCGACGCCGTCCGGCGGCGTGAATTCATTGGTATCGGAATACTGCGGCAACTGCACCGCCTGCTTCATAAATGTCGCCCAGATAGGCGCAGCGACACGCGCGCCCTGGATGCGGCCGCGGTTTTGCGGGTCAAGCTCGGTGTAATCGTCGTTGCCCACCCACACGATGCACAGCAAGTTCGAAGTGAATCCGGCAAACCACGCATCGTGGCTGGTGCCGGTTTTGCCCGCTGCCGGAGAGACAAATCCCATGTTGCGAACCCCGGCGCCGGTCCCGCAGTAATCTCGTCCTCCGACCGTGCACGGATCGCTCCCATTGCCTCCGAG
>Ga0182024_10001878_pt1 | contig 53020 bp, 44 predicted proteins | sample P32metaG_FD_120480 | JGI IMG/M metagenome (GOLD analysis project Ga0182024, IMG submission 120480) | Permafrost microbial communities from Stordalen Mire, Sweden - P3-2 metaG (Illumina Assembly) | ecosystem: Environmental > Terrestrial > Soil > Wetlands > Permafrost | place: Sweden: Stordalen... | reverse complement strand
GGTCGTGGGCTCGACCTGTGGTCGTGGGCTCGACCTGTGGTCGTGGGCTCGACCTGTGGTCGTGGGCTCGACCTGTGGTCGTGGGCTCGACCTGTGGTCGTGGGCTCGACCTGTGGTCGTGGGACGGAGGCTGGCGCGCATCCATCATGAGCTTTACGTGAGCTGCCGCGAACAGGCCGGTCGCGAGGCGAGCCCCTCTGCGGCGATCCCCGGCCTTCGCCGGGGCAGGCGCCGACAGCCAGAGCGCCAAAGCGGCGCGAAACGTATGGCCCGCCCCGTCTGCAAGCAATTTCCGCGAGCTGATCTGAGCAGTCTGCATCAACGTATCCGGTCTCAGGGTCGTGCCCTGGCCAAGATGGAGATCCGCGCGTCCCGAGCCTCATAAAGGGGCCGGCATCGAGTGCCATTTTGCGCCATAGGCTGACGGGACACCGGTTGACTGTCAGGCCATCTCGCTTCCACCACCCGCAGACCCTTTACGGCTCGCGGCGTCGGGTGATCGTCGCCAGCCGATCTCGCTCTATGCCGCCGCCCGCCCGCTGGTGGCGAACGCGGCCTGGTTGCGCAGCAATGCCCAGGCGATGCGGGCCAGCTTGCTTGCCAACGCGACGACAACGGTGTTGCCGTGGGCCCGCGCGAGCAGACCCCGCAACCAGGCGCCCAGCGGCGTCGCCATCCTTGCCAGCGACGGCAGCGCTGCCCGCGCCCCTTGGATGATGAGCTTGCGCAGATATTTGCTGCCGCGTTTGGTAATCCCGAGCAGCTTGGGCTTGCCGCCCGTGGTGGCTTGGCGCGGCACCAGGCCAAGCCAGGCCGAGAGGTCTCGGCCGCGGCTGAACGTCCGCCCGTCCCCGATTGCAGCTACCAGCGCGGTTGCATTCAGCACGCCGATGCCCGGGATCGTCGCCAGGCGGCGAGCGGCCGGGTCGTTGCGCGCCATGTCGGCGAACTCGTCATCCAGGGCCGTAATCCGCGTGTCAAGCGCCCGCCACTGATCGAGCATGTCGTTCAGCAGAAGCCGCACGCGCGGTCCCACCGCGCCGTCGTCGTCCGACGACAGCGCCTCCAGCGCATCGCGCAGCTTGCGCCGGCCCTGCGCGACCACGATCCCGCGTTCGAGCAGGATGCTGCGTATCTGGTTCATCAGCGATGTCCGCTGGCCCACCAGCCGGTCGCGGACGCGATGCAGGACTTGCACGTCGAGCTGCGCCTCACTCTTGAGCGCGACGAACCGCATGGTGGGGCGGGTCGCGGCCTCGGCGATTGCCTCGGCGTCCCGGTCGTCGTTCTTCTGTGCCTTGACGTAGGGCCGCACGTACTCGGGTGACATCAGCCGTACCTCATGCCCTTGCGCCACCAGAAGGCGAGCGAGGTGGTGCGCGCCGCAGCAAGCCTCCATCGCCACGACGCAGCCGGGCAGCTTGGCCGCAAGCGCAATGATGCTCTTCCGCCGCATCCGGCGGCGCAGCACGACCTGCCCCGCCGCGTCCATCCCAACCACGCTGCAGCTGTTCTTGCCCAAGTCGACCCCAAGAATCCGGATGTCCTTCATGTCACCCTCCGATGTGCCACCCGATCATGGTGGACGAGAGGGGCGGGCCATTCCATAAAGGGGGGCCTCGATCGACCCCCAGGGTTACGATGCGGGCAAGAAGAGCCTGCCCCGGCGAAGGCCGGGGTCACCGGCCGCAAGCGCCATATCCTGGTCGATACGCTCGGCCTGATGCTGGGGATCGTGGTTCACCCCGCCACCGTGCAGGACCGCGACGGAGCCGAGGCATGGTTGCGTCAGACCCGCCGTTCCTTCCCGTTTGTCGAGGTGATCTTTGCTGATGGCGGCGGCTATAATTGCAGGTCTCGTTTCGCTTTTGGGCCTTATTATCGGGAAGGAGCAAAATGTATCAGAGTTCCGGCAAGCATGGACAGATGATTTGCGGAAATGCCTTGTCGCCTACCTTGTGAATATAAATGCGATATCTGACGCCTTGCGGATACAGAAAGCTGGAAAGCAGATCGACGATTCCGCCCTGCTCACAAACTATAAATTGCTTAACGAGGCTAGCCACGGCATTACTCTATGTGTTAACGCCAAAGAGGCCGCGGCGAAGCCGCTTCTAAAGTCAATGTCAGACTTTGAGATCGTCGCCAATACCAACGCCAGCCTCAATCCCGACCAAATCCGCGCTATCGAGCAGGGCTTCGTCGAAGCATCGAGGGAGCTGCTCAAGTTCGAGTGGAAGCGGGTCAAGCGAGGAGAAAGCACCTTCTGTGGACGAAACGAGTTGTGTCCTTATCGATAGTCACGATGTTTGCCATCCTGATATATTTGTGGGCAACTCGCGACAAGGCGGAGAGGGACGGTAGCGGCAAGGGCCCGCATGTTCAGCCGATCCATCAGTCGCTACCAAGGTAGCCGCCTGCCTCATATGCGACACAGACCGGGAGCGCCCCGGCTCTGCCGTTTGCGCCGCACCATTCCATTTTCCAGAAGATGAGTTTATGCGCTATTCCAGCCGGGGTGATCTATCTCAGTCCGTCGCCAGTGCCGCCACCCCGGGGAGTTCCTTGCCCTCGAGCCATTCGAGAAAGGCGCCGCCGGCGGTCGAGACGTAGGTGAGATCGCCCTCGACCCCGGCGGCGGCGAGGGCGGCCACGGTGTCGCCGCCGCCGGCGACGCTCATGAGCCGGCCGGCGCGGGTCAGTTCGGCGACTTTTTTCGCGATCGCCACCGTGGCGCGGTCGAAGGGCGGCGTCTCGAAGGCGCCGACCGGGCCGTTCCATATGAGGGTGCGCGATCCTTCGAGCGCGAGAGAGATGCGCGCGACCGTTTGCGGGCCGATATCGAGGATCATCGCAGTCATCGGCACCGCATGGACGCCGACCGTGCGCGTCAAGACCCCCGGTTCGAGTTTCTCGGCGGTGACCGCATCCTCGGGCAGGATGATGTCGCAGCCGTCTTCCTCGGCGTTGGAAAGGATGATGCGCGCGTGGTCGGCCAAATCCTGCTCGCACAGCGAGCGGCCGACCGGGCGGCCCTTGGCGAAGAGGAAGGTGTTGGCCATCGCCCCGCCGATCGCAAGCAAGTCGACCTTGCGGATGATGAAGGAGAGGAGGTCGAGCTTGGTCGAGACCTTGGCGCCGCCAACGAGGGCCATCACCGGATGGCGCGGGTTTTCGAACGCGGCGCCGAGCGCCTCCAGTTCGGCCTGCATCGATTTTCCGGCCGCCGCCGGCAGGAGATGCGCCAACGCCACGATCGAGGCATGCGCCCGGTGCGCCGCCGAAAACGCATCGTCGACATATACGTCGCCGAGTTGGGCGAGCTGGCGCGCGAAAGCCGCGTCGTTCGCCTCCTCGCCGGCATGGAACCGCAGGTTTTCCAGGAGCGCGACCTCGCCGGGCTTCAGCGCGTCGACGACCCGCTCGGCCTCCGGTCCGATGCAGTCCGCGGCGAACTGGACCGGGCGCCCGCCGATCGCCTGGCTCAACGGCAGGACGAGCAGGCGCAGCGATTGCGAGGGGTCGGGCCCTTTCGGGCGGCCAAAATGCGACATCACGATGATCTTGGCGCCTTTCTCGATGAGCGCCTCGATCGTTGGCGCGAGGCGCTCGATGCGGGTCCTATCGGTGACCTTGCCGTCCTTGACCGGCACGTTCAAATCGGCGCGCAGCAGCACGCGCTTGCCGGCGACATCGAGATCGTCAATCGTGTGAAACCGCAGCATGGCCGATCAGCTCCCTCTCTATGGCCTCTTCCGTTTATCGCCGGCCCCGGCCCCCTTTGCAAACGCGCCGGCGCGCCATACCTCCGAGGAGCGATGACCAACAGCTTCGATAAGTTCGCGTTCGAGACCGTCCAGGCGGCACGGATCGGCTGGTTTTTCGGCCAGAAGCTCTTGGCCGCGCGGCTCGCCCGGCCGGTGCCGGCGCCGCCCGAGTTGAAGGGCCGCGCGATGCCGATTGGCAAGAAGGTTGGCCGGCAACGCCTCCTCGCCGATCTGTGGCATCTGATCGACCAGGATTGGCGCAATATCGAGGCCGGCATATACCTCGCCCCTGAAGATTGGCAGGGGAGCCCCCTCGCCGGGCTGCGCCGGGCCGTCGATTTCTTCGCCGATCTAGTTGCGGTCGAGGCGCGCCGCCACGGCGGCCCGGCGGAGGCTCTGCTGCCCGAGGCTGAGCGTTATCCCGCTTACTACCGGCGGAAATTTCATTTCCAGAGCGACGGCTATCTGAGCGCGGCCTCGGCCGAGCGCTACGATCATCAGGTCGAGGTCCTGTTCGGCGGCGGCGCCGCGGCGATGCGCCGCCAGGCGCTGGTCCCGTTGCGAAGGGCGCTGGAGGGTGCCGCAGGCAGCGCGAAGCTGCTCGACATCGGCTGCGGCACCGGCGCGCTCTTGCGCGAGGTCAAGCGCAATCATCCGCGCCTCGCCGTCACCGGGCTCGACCTGTCGGCGCCCTATCTGGCGGTGGCGCGGCGCCGCCTCCTGCCCTGGTCGCGCGTCGCGCTCATTGAGGCGGCGGCCGAGGCGATGCCGTTTCCCGCCGGGGAGTTCGACATCGTCACTTCTCTCTATCTGTTTCACGAGCTGCCGGCGCGGGTGCGCCGCGCCGTCGTTGGCGAGATCCGGCGGGTGTTGAAGCCGGGCGGGATGCTGATCTTTGTCGACTCGCTGCAAACCGGCGACGAACCCGATTACGACGCGCTACTCGACTATTTTCCTTTTGCCTTTCATGAGCCATACTATGCGAGTTATCTTGCTGAGGACCTCGACCCGCTGATGAGGCCGGGCTTTACCCCTGAGGAGCGCTCGCTCGCTTACTTCTCGAAGGTGGTCACTTACCGACGTGGCGGTCAACCCCCGACCAGCCACTAGATGTAGATAACGGTTGGCGCCGACCCACAAGGGTGATACCCTATATTGTGGGGATTAGGGATCCAACCACAGTATGCGGGGGAATCAAATGGATGGGGTTTGGACGCTGGAGCCGAGCGAGGAAGCCGGCGCACCTGCGCAAGTCGAGCTTACCTGGACACCGGAACGTATCGAACGCCTGATCGCGTTGTGGGAGGAGGGGGTCACCACAGCCGAGATCGGCCGGCGAATCGGGGTTACCAAGAACGCGGTCATCGGCAAGGTGCATCGCATCGGGCTGGTGCCGCGGGTCGTCAAGGAATCCCCGCCGCCGCGGCGCAATGTCTTCGATTTCGCCGGCCCGGTCTGCATGTGGCCGGTCGGGCATCCGACCGATGACGACTTCCACTTCTGCGGCGGGGCGCCGATCGCCGGCAAGCCCTACTGCGCCCATCACGTCGCGGTCGCCTATATCCGGCCGAAGGAACAGAAGCCCCAAGCGGCGTAACTCCGGAGAAAACAAATGGGTTCGAGAAAAGGAGTGGAAGGTGTCGCGGCCGCGATGGCACCTTCCAAGATTTCCAGCGAGTGAGGATAACACGCCGCCGGTAGAGGTATTTCCACCAGAATATTTCGCAAGCGAGCGTGAAGCGCGGGCCTTTGCCGCCCCGAAGATCGAGGCCGGCTACCGAGTGGTCATAAAAGGGCCAACCGGTGAATGGTTTGATTCGCGGGCGTTGGGGATACTCGATGGGCTGAACGTCCGTCGCCATAATCCTCGGCGTGCTACCGCGTCAACTCGCGCATGGCGCGGTCGATGCCGTCGAGGGTGAGGGGGAACATGCGGCCCTCCATCAGCGCCCGGATCATTACGATGCTGGTGGTACCGCCCCAGTATTTCTCCGGCACCGGGTTGAGCCAGACCGCTTTCGGATAGGTGCCGAGGAGGCGGCGCATCCACGCTTCGCCCGGCTCGTCGTTCCAGCGCTCGACGCTGCCGCCCTCCTTCTGGATCTCATAGGGGCTCATGCTGGCGTCGCCGACCAGGACGGCCTTGTGCGCGGGATCGTAGGTGCGCAGGATTTCCATGATCTCGACCCCTTCGACATGGCGCCGGCGCGAATCCTTCCACACCGTGTCGTAAAGGCAGTTGTGGAAGTAGAAATGGGCGAGGTGCTTGAACTCGCCGCGCGCCGCCGAGAACAGCTCCTCGCAGACCCGTACATGGTCCTCCATCGACCCGCCGACATCGAGGAAGAGGAGGAGCTTCACCGCGTTGTGCCGCTCCGGCACCATCTTCAAGTCGAGCCAGCCGGCATTGTGCGCGGTTGAGCGGATCGTGCCGGGCAGGTCGAGCTCCAGTTCGGCCCCTTCGCGGGCAAAGCGGCGCAGGCGCCGCAGCGCCAGCTTGATGTTGCGGGTGCCGAGTTCGAGCGTGTCGTCGAGATTGCGGAACTCGCGGCGGTCCCACACCTTGACCGCGGTGCGGTTGCCGGCCGATTTGGGGCCCATCCGGACGCCCTCGGGGTTGTAGCCTTCCGCGCCAAAGGGCGAAGTGCCACCGGTGCCGATCCATTTACTGCCGCCCTGGTGGCGGCCCTTCTGCTCGGCGAGCCGCTCGCGCAAGGTCTCCATCAGCTTGTCCCAGCCGCCGAGCGCCTCGACGAGCGCCTTTTCTTCGTCGGTCAGATAGCGCTCGCCGAGTTTTTTCAGCCACTCCTCCGGGAGCTCGGTCTGCGGGTCGGACGGCGTCTCGATCCCCTTGAAGCACTGCCAGAACACCCGGTCGAAGCGGTCGAGATGGCGCTCGTCCTTGACGAGGGCGGTGCGCGCCAGGAAATAGAATTCGTCGATGTCGAAGCGCGCCACCCCCCGCCGCATCGCCTCCAGGAGGCTGAGGAACTCGCGCAGCGATGCCGGCACCTTGACCGCGCGCAATTCGAGGAAGAACGAGATGAACAAGGGTTTGCCTTAGAGGTGCGGTGGCGGCGGCTTCAACGTCTGAATCAATTCCGCCGTGTCAATATTGCCATCCCAATAAGCGACGATGGCCGGCGCGTTCAGCGTGATCCAGCTGTAAACGGCCTGTTCATCAGCGGCAGACAGCCTGCCGGCAATCAGATGTGGCGCAGGACGAACTCCGACAACAGCAGTATTGTCGATGACCAACTGATTGCCGTGCGCCATGTTGACCTTGATCTGCGCATCATGGCGGACGTTGCCGCGCGGGCTCACCCACACCGTCATCGGCAGTCCGGTTGTGCGCGGATACAAATTCGCCATCTCGAACGGCTCGTCGGCCTCAAGAACGCGCAAAAGGTCCATTGCACCACCGATCGTGTGTCCTGCTTGAAACGTTGGGGAAGAGCCCATGTAAGCCCTTCTGACCGTGTACATCACGTTGGAAATCGAGGCCAGCGCCTCCCCGACGTCGTCTCTGCTTGCCGACTCTAGCGGACTGGCATCCTCCCTGAGCGCGAGGCTAAGGTCCCGATGGGCAATGTGGCGGTTCCGCCAATCGCGGCAGAACTTTGTCCTGTCTTTAGCGATTTTTACGAAGGTGCGCACACTCTCGCTCGTTTCAGCATCGGAAATTAAATCGGCCAGACCTATGATTGATAGGTTTTCTTTACCGAGCGACTTGGCCGGATCTGTCAATCTGGTGAGATGCAACATGATATCTTGCCAAAAGATGTCCTCAACGATTCGAAAGAATGAAGGTGCAGCCCTGTTAAGTAAGTCTATTCGCTCAGGAGTTGCGCCAAAAATCTCGACGAATTGGGACCATTTTATATGGAGCCAAGTGACATCCAGCCAGAGCGCATGAAATTGTTCTCCTAACCGCTCGCCCATCGCGGCTACGTAGGGAGCCCTCGAGTCGTCGGCCATTTGGGTGGTCATTTTTCGAAAGTTAATCGCGCTCGCGCCGGTTGAGAAAGGCAAGGCGCTCGAACAAATGCACATCCTGCTCGTTCTTCAACAGCGCGCCGTGAAGGGGCGGGATCAGCTTTTTCGGGTCGCGGCTGCGCAGGACCTCAGGCGGGATGTCTTCGACCACGAGCAGCTTCAGCCAGTCCAGGAGCTCGGAGGTCGAGGGCTTTTTCTTCAACCCGGGTACGTCGCGGATATCATAGAAGATGGTCAGCGCCTCGTGGACCAGGTCGTGCTGCAGCCCGGGAAAATGCACGTCGATGATGCGCTGCATCGTCTCGCGGTCGGGAAACCGGATGTAGTGGAAAAAGCACCGGCGCAGGAAGGCGTCGGGCAATTCCTTTTCGTTGTTCGAGGTGATCATCACGATCGGGCGCTGCTTGGCGACGATGGTCTCCTTGAGCTCGTAGACGAAGAACTCCATGCGGTCGAGTTCGAGGAGAAGGTCGTTGGGGAACTCGATGTCCGCCTTGTCAACTTCGTCGATGAGGAGGACCGGCGCCCTATCCGCGGTAAAGGCGTCCCACAGCTTCCCGGGCTTGATGTAGTTGGCGATGTCGTGCACCCGCTCGTCGCCGAGCTGGCCGTCGCGCAAGCGCGACACCGCGTCATATTCGTAGAGCCCCTGCTGGGCCTTGGTGGTCGATTTGATGTGCCAGGTGATGAGGTCGAGGCCGAGCGCCTTGGCGATCTCATGGGCGAGGATGGTCTTCCCGGTCCCGGGCTCGCCCTTGACCAAGAGCGGCCGCTCGAGCGCGATCGATGCGTTGACGGCGACCTGCAGATCCTGCGTCGCGATATAGCTGTCGGTGCCCTCGAACCGTTGCATGTGCTGTCCTGCTTGCGTGAAGGGAAGAGTGGGCCGTGAAGGGAATGCCTGGGGGCGGCTAATCCTCGGCCGCAAACCAGAGCGGGCAATTGTAATCGATCGTCACTTCCTCGCCCGCCGCGATCGTCATGAGCGCGACGAGATCGAGTGTGACTTGCGCGAAATTGCGCCTGACCCGGGCCCGCGGCCGGCGCGAATGGTTGCACAGTGCAACGAGGCCGAGCGCCACGGCGCCGCTTCCCTCGCCATCCGGGTCGCCGTCCCAGTGGAAATAATAGTCATGCAGGATGGTCCGATCGAGGAGCGGGCAATCTGTCGCCGGCACGATGATGATCGGGGCCGCCTCGATCACCGTCCCCGCGGCAATCGGCGCCGCGGCGAAGATGCCGCGGCCCTTCGCCGGATCGTGGCGGATTTCGAGGCGGTCGTTGGGGATGGGGCGCAAGTTGTCCTGGGCGCGCGCGCCGCGCGCCGCGGAGGCGGCCACCCCGGAAGCTCCTCAGCTCGGCCGGGGCTCAGGCGTGGTCGCGCGTGCGGTCGCCGACGCCGACCCCAACGCCCGCAGGGGCGGATGAGGCCGCCGCGGCGGCGGGCGGCGTCACCTGGGCCGGCGGGTTCCCGGCGGTCTCCTCTTCGGGTTCCTTCATGCCGGCCTTGAACGCCTTGATGCCCTTGGCAAAGTCACCCATTACGCTGGACACCTTGCCCTTGCCGCCAAACAACAGCACGCCCACCCCGATGACGAGCAGCCAATGCCATATGCTGAGAGAACCCATTAGACGACCCCAGACGCTGAACGTCGCGACAGTTTAGCAGACGCCGCGCCGATATTCGCGGCGAATCGCGGCTCACCTAATCGCGTTTCTGTGTTACGAGGTCGTGCCGAAATCCCCGAAAATCAAGCCCGACCCCAGCTGGACACCGAACGATGCCCGATTTCCCGCCGCCGCATCCCGCCTGGGAGCGTTCTGAACCCCAAGAGGCCAGCCTCGACCCCGCGCCAATCGCCGCCGCGGCGCGGCACGCGGCCGAACACGAGACGCCGTGGAGCCGCGACCTCGCCCGGATGGTCACCAGCGACTTCGGCGAAGCGCCGCCATGGAACGAGCCATTGGGTCCGGTGCGCCCGCGCGGCGGCCCGAACGGCCTCTTGCTGCGAAGGGGCCGGATCGTCGCCGAATGGGGCGATACCGGGCAGGTCGACCTGACCTTCAGCGTCGCCAAGAGCTATCTCTCGATCCTCGCCGGCCTCGCCTGGGATAAGGGGCTGATCGGCGACCTCGACGAACCGGTATGCCGCCGGGTCGACGATGGCGGGTTCGACCCGCCGCACAACCACCGGATCACGTGGCATCACCTGTTACAGCAGACGTCGGAATGGGAGGGCGAGCTCTGGGGCAAGCCCGATCTGATCGACCGCCACCGCAGCGTCGGCGGGCGTCCCGCGTCCGGACGGAAGGGCACGCACCGCGACCTTCAGGCACCCGGCAGTTTCTGGGAATACAACGACGTCCGGGTCAACCGGCTGAGCCTTGCCTTGCTGCGTCTGTGGCGCCGTCCGCTGCCCGAAATCTTCCGCGAACTGGTGATGGAGCCGATCGGCGCCTCGCCGGACTGGGAATGGCACGGCTATCGCAACTCGTACGTCGAGATCGACGGGAAAGAGATGCAATCGGTCTCGGGCGGCTCGCATTGGGGGGGCGGCGTGTTCATCCACGCCAAGGACCAGGCGCGCATCGGCCTCTTATTGCTGCGCGGCGGGGTCTGGGAGGGGACGCGCATCCTGTCGGCCGAGTGGATCCGGCGCATGCGCCTTCCGTGCCCGCTCTACCCGCGATACGGCTATCTCTGGTGGCTCAACACCGGCCGCGAGATGTATCCGAGCGCCTCCGAAGCCAGCTATTGCGCGAGCGGCGCCGGCGGCAATCTAACCTGGATCGATCCCGATAACGACTTGGTCGGGGTGTTGCGCTGGATCGACCCGGCCGCCCGCGACGGTTTCATGCGGCTGGTCATGGCCGCTATCAAGTGAGCCCCCACCCCAACCCCTCCCTCGCTTGCGGGGGAGGGTTGGGGTGGGGGCTTGAGCGCCCGACGCTCAGCTGTCGCCCATGCGGAGCGCGGCGATGAAGGCCGATTGCGGGATCTCGACCTTGCCGAACTGGCGCATCCGCTTTTTGCCTTCCTTCTGCTTTTCGAGGAGCTTCCTCTTGCGGGTCACGTCGCCGCCATAGCATTTGGCGGTGACGTCCTTGCGCAGCGCCTTCACTGTCTCGCGCGCCACCACCCGGCCGCCCAGCGCCGCCTGGATCGCGATCTGGAACAATTGGCGCGGTATCAGGTCCTTCAAGCGCTCGCACAAGGCCCGGCCGCGGCGCTCGGCTTCGCTCCTATGGACGATGATCGACAGCGCGTCGACCGGCTCCCCATTGATGAGGATGTTCATCAAGACGAGGTCGCCGGTGGCATAGCTATCGAGCTGATAATCGAAGCTGGCGTATCCCCGGCTCACCGATTTGAGGCGGTCGTAGAAATCGAAGACAACCTCGTTCAACGGCAGGCGGTAGACGACCATCGCGCGGTTTCCGGCATAGGTCAGGTCGAGCTGGGCCCCGCGACGCTCCTCGCACAATGCGAGGACCGGTCCGAGATATTCGTCGGGAACCATCACCGTCGCCTTGATCCAGGGCTCCTCGAGGTGGTCGATCCTCACCGGATCGGGCATGTCGGCCGGGTTGTGCAGGTCGAGCACCCGGCCGTTCCTCTGATGCACCCGGTAGACGACCGAGGGCGCGGTCATGATCAGATCGAGGTCGAACTCGCGCGAGAGCCGCTCCTGGATGATTTCGAGGTGTAACAGGCCAAGGAACCCGCAGCGGAAGCCGAAGCCCAGCGCCACCGAGGTTTCCGGCTCGTAGATGAAGCTCGCATCGTTGAGGCGCAGCTTCGCCAGGCCGTCGCGCAGCCGCTCGTAATCGGCCGAATCGGTCGGGAACATCCCGCAGAACACCACCGGCTGCAGCGGCTGGAAGCCGGGCAGCGACGCCGCGGCGGGCCGCCGGTCTTCGGTGATCGTGTCGCCGACCCGGCAATCGGCGACAGTCTTGATCCCGGCGGTGATGAAGCCGATCTCGCCCGGCCCTAACTCGGGGACCGCAACCCCTTTCGGGGTGAAGACGCCGACCCGCTCGACGCTGTGCGATGCCCCGGTCGCCATCAGCCGGATCTTCTGGCCGGCCGCGAGCGCGCCATCCTTGACCCGCACCAGGATGACGACGCCGAGATAGGCATCGTACCAGCTGTCGACGAGCAGCGCCTTCAATGGCGCCGCTCTGTCGCCCTGCGGCGGCGGCAGCCGGTGCACCAGGGCTTCGAGCACATCCTCGATGCCGAGCCCGGTCTTGGCCGAGATCAAGAGCGCGTCCGCCGCGTCGAGGCCGATCACATCCTCGATCTGCTCCCTGACCCGGTCGGGTTCGGCCGCCGGCAGGTCGATCTTGTTCAAGACCGGCACGATCTCGTGCCCGGCGGCGACCGCCTGGTAGACATTGGCGAGAGTCTGCGCCTCGACCCCCTGGCTGGCATCGACGACCAGGAGCGAGCCCTCGCAGGCGGCGAGCGAGCGGCTGACCTCATAGGCGAAATCGACGTGGCCGGGCGTATCCATCAGGTTGAGGACGTAATCCTCGCCGTCCTTTGCGCGGTAATCGAGCCGCACGGTCTGGGCCTTGATCGTGATGCCGCGCTCGCGCTCGATCTCCATCGTGTCGAGCACCTGCTCGCGCATCTCGCGCGCCTCCAGCCCGCCGCAGGCCTGGATCAGCCGGTCGGCGAGCGTCGACTTCCCGTGGTCGATATGCGCGATGATCGCGAAGTTGCGGATATGGCTGAGCGGCGTCATGGACGCCGAACATAGGGCCGGGCCGGCCAGGTATCAACGCGAGGCGGCGCGGCGATCACAAAGCCGCGAGCGGCACCCCGAGGGCGTGGGCAGCGGCGATGAGGCGGTTGTCGTAGCTGGCGAGTTCGACCGTCTCCCCTCCGGCGGTCAGCGACAGCGCAGTCGAGAGATGCAACGCGTCCAAGGTTCGGACCGCGACCGGAAAGGGCTGCAGAGCGCGGGCGAGCACCTCTTCGCTCATCTCGATCAAATAGACGCGAGCCAGCGTACTTCGAACCTCGCCCTCATGTGACGGCCGGTGGGCGTATGCGCGGATCCGATTCCAAACTTCGTATTGGAGAAGGCGGCTTGAGGCTAATCTCTCCTGCCATAAACCGAGCGGCGGTCTTCGGCTCTCCATCAGAAGCTGCGCAAGCACCACCGAACTGTCGAGGAAAATCACCAACGATCTTCTCGGTCTTTCTCCAAATCCGCCATCAGCTGCTCGAACGTCAGCCCTAGCACCGGTTTGCTCGGCGGCGGCGAACCATCGGTAATAGTGGCAGGGGTGACCCAACCTTCGAGCACTCCGCGCGCGAGCACCGGATGATTTTTAAGGTGCGCCGGCAACTCGGGTACCCGAATGAGCTTGGCGACGGGGCGGCCGCGGTCGGTGACCACGATCGTCTCGCCGGCGGCGGCGAGCCGGACGTATTCGCTGAGCTTGTTCTTGAGTGTCTTCAGGCCGACGGTGCGCATGACCGAGAAGTAGCCTCTGGAAGCTACCTGGTCAATGAATCCCCGGCAGACGGGGCGGGCAATCGGCGTTAAACTCCGGGCGCGAGATTTGGCGGATGGTCGGCGGAGTGGTTGGGTGAGTGGGGCCGAGGATACATCGCTGCCGCCCGCGCGCTGGGGTGTGGCAGGCAATGAAGCGGCACCTTCCGGCACGCCGCCGCGGCGCCGGCTGTTCCGCAAATACGCGCTGTTGTTCATCGCGCTGGTCGGCGCGGCGCTCCTCGTCAACAGCAGCTTCGATTTCTGGTTTTCCTATCAGGAGAACAAGGCATCGCTCGTCCGCATCCAGCAGGAGAAGGCGGCGGCGGCGGCGCGGCGCATTGAGGAGTTCATCGGCGAAATCGAGCGCCAGATCGGCTGGACGACGCATGCGCAATGGGCATCGGGCCCGCTCGACCAGCGCCTCCAGGATTATTTCCGCCTGTTGCGCCAGGAGCCGCCGATCACCGAATTGTCGGAGCTTGACGGAGAGGGTAAGGAGCAGCTTCAGGTCTCGCGCCTCAAGATGGATGTGGTCGGCAGCGGCGCGGATTTTTCGCAAAGCCCCGCCTTCACCGAGGCGAAAGCGCACCATGTCTGGTTCAGCCCGGTTTACTTCCGCAAGGAATCCGAACCGTACATGACTCTGGCGATGGCGCGTGAGGGCAAGAATGCCGGGGTCACCGTCGCCGAGATCAATCTGAAGCTGATCTGGGATGTCATCACCGGGTTGAAGATCGGCGAGAACGGCTATGCCTATGTCGTCGACGAGCGCGGACACCTCATTGCCAACCCCGATATCAGCCTCGTACTGCGCGACACCGATCTCTCGAAGCTGCCGCAGGTCGCCGAAGCGCTGAGGGCGGCGCCAGGGTCGGGCGGCGACGAGGCGGCCCCCACGCTCGCGCGCAACCTCGCCGGGCGCAGGGTGCTGACCGCGCATGCCGCGATTCAGCCGGTCGGCTGGCGGGTGTTTGTCGAAGTGCCGCTCGCCGAAGCCCTGGCGCCGCTCTACGACGCGGCCTTGCGCACGCTGTGGCTGCTCCTTTTCGGCCTCATTGCGGCAACCCTGGTCGCGCTCGTCATCGCGCGCCGCATGACCGGCCCGATCCGCGCGATCGCCGCCGGGGCCGAACGGATCGGCGCCGGCGAGTTCGAGCGCCGCATCGAGATCCACACCGGCGACGAATTGGAAGCCCTCGCCGAGCAGTTCAACCGCATGGGCGCGGATTTGCAGAAATCCTACGCCGAATTGGAACAGCGCGTCACCGACCGCACCGCCGAACTCTCCGAAGCGCTCGACCAGCAGACCGCGACCGCCGAGGTGCTGGGGGTCATCAATTCGTCGCCCGGCGACCTCGCGCCGGTGTTCGAGGCGATGCTCCAGAAGGCGACCGAGCTTTGCGAGGCGTCCTTCGGTGTCATGGAGACGTTTGATGGTGAACGCCTGCACACGGCCGCGACGTATCGACTGCCCGCCGCGCTGATCGACCTGCTGCGACAACCGTTCACAACAGAGGTCGGTTCAATCCGCGGTGCCCTGCTGACCGGTGCGCCGTTCGTGCGAATCGCTGACGACGGTGATCCGGAGGGCGCTCCCCTGCGGCGCGCCTTCATCGAGCTTGGCGGCGCCCGCGCGAGCTTGGCGGTCGCTCTGCGCAAGGACGATCAGTTTCTTGGCGTTTTCTGGCTGCATCGCCAAGAAGTCCGGCCGTTCACCGACAAGCAGATCGCGCTGTTGCAGAATTTCGCGGCGCAGGCGGTCATCGCGATGGAAAACGCCCGCCTCATCACCGAGACGCGCGAGGCCTTGGAGCAGCAGACCGCGACCGCCGAGGTGCTGGGGGTCATCAATTCGTCGCCCGGCGATCTCGCCCCGGTGTTCGACGCGATCCTGGAAAAGGCGCACAGCCTCTGCGGTGCGGCGAAGGGCGCTTTGGTGACTTACGATGGGGAGGGGCACTTCCACGCGGTCGCCACACACGGGCTGCCCGCGCAATTCGACGAATTGATGCGCCAGCCGTTCCCTGCATATGGCGGCAGCCCCCAGCAGCGCCTATTGCAAGGGGAACGCCTGATCCATATCCCGGATCAGGCGGTCCACGTGCAGACCAATGCGATCGGCCGTGCGTCCGTCGAGCTCGCCGGCACGCGCACGCTGCTCTTTCTGCCGCTGCGCAAGGACGACACGCTGCTCGGCTATATATCCGCATTCCGCCAAGAGGTACGGCCGTTCAGCGATAAGCAGATCGCCCTCTTACAGAATTTCGCGGCGCAGGCGGTGATCGCGATGGAGAACGCGCGCCTGATCACCGAGACGCGCGAAGCGTTGGAACAGCAGACCGCGACCGCCGAGGTGCTGGGGGTCATCAATTCCTCGCCCGGCGATCTCGCGCCGGTGTTCGAATCGATATTGGAGAAGGCACACACGCTGTGCGGGGCCGCGCACGGCACTCTGACGATTTATGACGGCGAGTGTTTCCGCGCGGTCGCGACGCATGGGTTGCCGGAGGCGTTCGCGGAGTTGCTGCGCCAACCTCACCCCCCCAGCGTGCCGGAAGAGCGGTTACTGCGCGGTGAACGCTTCCTCCACATCCCCGATGTGAGGGCCGTTACACCGGGCCCGGATGAAGGGATCGCGCGTGCCAGCATCGAGCTTACCGGTACGCGCACGTTGCTGTTTGTGCCGCTGCGCAAGGACGATGCCTTGCTCGGCCACATCAGCGCCTACCGCGAGGAGGTGCGGCCGTTTTCCGACAAGCAGATCGCTCTCCTACAGAATTTCGCGGCGCAGGCGGTCATTGCGATGGAGAACGCGCGGCTGATCACCGAGACGCGCGAGGCCTTGGACCAACAGACCGCGACCGCCGAGGTGCTGCAGGTTATCAACGCCTCGCCCGGCGACCTCGCGCCGGTGTTCGACGCGATCTTGGAGAAGGCACACATCTTGTGCGGCGTCGCCTACGGGAGCTTGCAGCTTTATGATGGGGAGAAGTTCCGCGCGGTGGCGCTGCACGGCCATTCAGGATCCCTCGGTGACCGGCTGCGGGAAGGCTTCCGCGGTGTCGACAATCCGATCACCCGGCCGCTGCTCGAAGGCGCCCGCTTTGTCCATATCGCTGATTTGGCCGAGATTGATCATCCCGTGCCGCGGGCCGCCGCCAAGATCGATGACGTGCATACCGCCTTGTTCGTGCCGCTGCGCAAGGACGATGCACTGCTGGGGATGATCGTCTCCAGTCGTCAGGAAATTCGGCCGTTTTCTGATAAGGAGATCGCGCTGTTGCAGAATTTCGCGGCGCAGGCGGTCATTGCGATGGAGAACGCGCGGCTGATCACCGAAACGCGTGAGGCGCTTGACCAGCAGACCGCGACCGCCGAGGTGTTGGGGGTCATCAACTCCTCCCCCGGCAACCTCGCTCCGGTGTTCGACGCGATTCTGGAGAAGGCGCACAGCCTCTGCGGAGCGGAATTTGGCGCGTTATTGACCTACGACGGTGAATTCCTTCAGGCAGTCGCTTGGCGCGACGTACCGGAGGCTTTTCTGGTGGTCGTGCGGGAGCCCTTCCGCCTGTATCCCGACAACCCGATGATGCGGCTGGTTCAGGGCGAAGGGCCGATCCAGATCTCTGATCTTGCAGAGATGGCGCCGCAAACCCACCCCGATGACCGCACCGGGCGCGCCGCTATCGAACTCGGCCGGGTCAGAACCCACCTTATCGTGCCGTTGCGGAAAGATGCCGAGTTGTTGGGGATCATTACTGCCAACCGCCGGGAGGTGCGGCCGTTCACGGACAAGCAGATCGCGCTGTTACAGAATTTCGCGGCGCAGGCGGTCATCGCGATGGAGAACGCCCGGCTGATCACCGAAACGCGTGAGGCGCTTGACCAACAGACCGCGACCGCCGAGGTGCTCGGCGTCATCAATTCCTCGCCCGGCGACCTCGCGCCGGTGTTCGAGGCGATGCTCGAAAAGGCGACCGAGCTTTGCGACGCGACCTTCGGCTTTCTTGATACCTATGATGGCGAGTTCTTCCACCGAATCGCCCTTCGTGGCGCCACGCCGGAAATTGCAGAGTTCATGACGCGAACTCCGCACCCGCCCGGACCGGACAACGCGCACGGCCGGCTGTTGCGTGGTGAGCCTGTAGTCCATATCGCGGACATTGCGGAGGACGAGGCGTTCCTGTCCGGTGACCCGCTCCGCCGTGCGCTTGTTGAGCTTGGTGGCCGCACCCTGCTCGCGGTGCCGCTGCGAAGGGAAGGCGTTTTCCTCGGCGACTTTATCATTTTCCGCAAGGAGGTGCGGCCATTCTCGGACAAGCAGATCGCGCTGTTGCAGAATTTCGCGGCCCAGGCGGTGATCGCGATGGAGAACGCGCGGCTGATCACCGAGACGCGCGAAGCGTTGGAGCAGCAGACCGCGACCGCCGAGGTGTTGGGGGTCATCAATTCCTCGCCCGGCGACCTCGCGCCGGTGTTCGACGCGATGCTCGAAAAGGCGCTGCGTCTGTGCGAGGCCGCTTTCGGCAATCTGAGAGTATACGACGGCAAGGATTTCCGGCCCGGCGCGATGCGCGGCCTTCCGCCGCGCTATGCCGCCTACCTGGCGACAACCTCGGATCAACCCGCACCAGGCAGCGGAAGCCAGCGTGCCCTCGGAGGTGAGGACGTCGTACACGTGATCGATCTGATGGAGGAGGAGCGCTATCGGTCGGGCCATCCCTATCCGCGCGCGCTCGTCGATCTCGGCGGCGCGCGAAGCTCGGTCGTCGTTGCGCTGAGGAAGGACAGCGCCTTGCTCGGAACGATTACTGTATATCGCCAGGAAGTGCGCCCGTTCTCGGACAAGCAGATCGCGCTGTTGCAGAATTTTGCGGCGCAGGCGGTGATCGCGATGGAGAACGCGCGGCTGATCACCGAGACCCGCGAGGCGCTCGACCAGCAGACCGCGACCGCGGAGGTGTTGCAGGTCATCAACGCCTCGCCCGGCGACCTCGCGCCGGTGTTTGATGTGATGCTGGAGAAAGCGGTCCGACTATGTGAAGCCAACCACGGCACCGTGTTTATCCAGGATGGCGACGGCTTTCGCGCCGCGGCGCTGCGCAACGTCCCCGAAAAACTCGCGGAATATCTCCGGCGCGAGCCGCATCACCTCTTGCTCGGCACCCTGGTCGAGCGCGCCGTGGCCGAACGGTCGCCCATCCAAACTCCGGACGCCGCCGCGGGGGAGCGATACCGCCAAGGCCTCCCGATCGCGGTCGCCGGGGTCGAACTCGGCGGTGCGCGCACCACGCTGACCATGCCGCTGCTGAAGGACGACGCGGTCCTCGGCATCCTCCAACTGACCCGTCAGGAGGTGCGGCCGTTCTCCGACAAACAGGTCGCGCTGGTCGAGAACTTCGCGGCGCAGGCGGTGATCGCGATGGAGAATGCGCGGCTGATCACCGAGACCCGCGAGGCCTTGGACCAACAGACCGCGACCGCCGAGGTGCTGCAGGTCATCAATTCCTCGCCCGGCGATCTCGCGCCGGTGTTCGATGCGATATTGGAGAAGGCACACAGCCTCTGTGGCGCCGACCACGGCAATTTGACCATCTACGACGGACAGTATTTCCGGGCGGTGGCAATGCACCAGATGCCGGAAGCCCTCGCCGAGCAGCTGCGTAAGCCGTACCAGCCCTACCCCGGTGGCCCCCAAGCGCGATTGCTCGCGGGCGAACGCCTGATCCAAATCCCGGACGAGGGCGCACGCGAGGCGACCAATCCGGTCACGCGGGCTAGTATCGACGCGGGTGTCCGCACTCTGCTCTTTGTACCGCTCCGCAGGGACGATGCCTTGCTCGGCTACATCACCGCCTTCCGCAAGGAGGTGCGGCCGTTCACCGACAAGCAGATCGCGCTGTTGCAGAACTTCGCGGCGCAGGCGGTGATCGCGATGGAGAACGCGCGGCTGATCACCGAGACGCGCGAAGCCTTGGAGCAGCAGACCGCGACCGCCGAGGTGCTGGGCGTCATCAACTCCTCGCCCGGCGACCTTGCGCCGGTGTTCGAGGCGATGCTCGACAAGGCGATGGACCTTTGCGGGGCTGCGTTCGGCACGTTGTGGACCTTCGACGGTGAGTCATTTCACGCGGCTGCGCTGCATCGCGTGCCGAAGGCGTACGCTGATTTTCAGCAACAGGGTCCCATCCCCTCGGCCCCGGATTCAAAGTCCGTTTTGGGGCAGCTCGCCGCCGGGAATGCGGTTGCTCAAACCCTCGATGCCGCCGACGGGACGGCATACCGCGACCGTCCCGCCGCGCGCGCTCTGGTCGAGCTGGGCGGTGCCCGCACCGTGGCCGGGGTGCCGTTGCGAAAGGACGCGGCGCTACTCGGCGCGATTACCATCTACCGGCAGGAAGTTCGGGCGTTTTCGGATAAGCAGATCGCGCTGTTGCAGAACTTCGCGGCCCAGGCGGTGATCGCGATGGAGAACGCGCGCCTCATCACCGAAACGCGCGAGGCCTTGGAACAGCAGACCGCGACCGCCGAGGTGTTGGGGGTCATCAATTCCTCGCCCGGCGACCTCGCGCCGGTGTTCAACGCGATCTTAGAGAAGGCGCACAGCCTTTGCGGCGCCGATTACGGTGCACTGCTGACCTATGACGGCGAGCGCTTTTGGCCCGTCGCCGGACACGGCGGGTCCGCTAGGTTTGCCGAGGTGATCGGGGAGCACGGCTTTCTCCCTCCGGCCGGTGGCGGGTTGTGGAAGCTGACACGCGGCGACCTGTTCGCTCAGATCGACGACGTGGCCGAAGTCGCGGCGCAGCATCCGGACGAGCCCTTCCTGCGCGCCCTCGTCGAAGTCGGCGGCATCCGCACCCAACTGGTCGTGCCGCTGCGAAAAGACGGGGCGCTGCTGGGCGCCCTCACCGCCAATCGCTACGAGGTCCGGCCGTTTTCCGATAAACAGATCGCGCTGTTGCAGAATTTCGCGGCACAAGCCGTCATCGCGATGGAAAACGCGCGGCTGATCACCGAGACGCGCGAAGCGCTCGACCAGCAGACCGCGACCGCCGAGGTGTTGGGGGTCATCAATTCTTCGCCCGGCGACCTTAAGCCAGTGTTCGAAGCCATATTGGAAAAGGCGCACAGCCTCTGCGAAGCTCCTCGCGGGGCCTTGATTCTCTACGACGGCGAGCATGTTCGGGCGGTTGCCGTTCGCGGCTTCGCGGGGGAGTTCGCGGATCGGCTGCGCCAGGGGATGCCCGGATCGGAAACGCAATTCGAAGCACCACTGCGGGCGGGTGAGCGCTTTGTCCACATCCCCGATCAGGCGGAATCGGATCACCCGACCGCGCGGGCGGGCACTCTTGCCGGCACCCGAACATTGCTTACGGTGCCGCTGCGCAAGGGCGACGCTCTGCTCGGAGTGATCGTTGCCGCGCGTGCAGAGGTGCGGCCGTTCACCGACAAGCAGATCGCTCTGCTAGAGAATTTCGCGGCGCAGGCGGTGATCGCGATGGACAACGCGCGCCTCATTACCGAGACGCGCGAGGCCTTGGAGCAGCAGACCGCGACCGCCGAGGTGCTGGGGGTCATCAATTCCTCGCCCGGCGACCTCGCGCCGGTGTTCGACGCGATGCTCGATAAGGCGATGCGTTTGGGCGAAGCCGCGTTCGGCATGATGCATACCTACGACGGAGAACGCTTCAATGTCGCGGCAATGCGCGGCGTCCCGGAAGCCTATGCAAGATATCGGGACCATAACCCGGCGGTGATTGGCCCGGGAACCGGCCCCGCTCGGATTCTGGGAGGGGAGAATTTAGTCCATATCGCCGACCTGGAGACTGAAGACGCTTATCGTGCGGGTGAATCCCGCGACCGAGCCGTGATTGACCTCGCTGGGGCTCGCAGCATCCTATCGGTAGCCCTCCGCAGGGAGGATGCGTTGCTGGGGATGTTGACGATCTTCCGGCAAGAAGTCCGGCCGTTTTCCGGCAACCAGATCAAGCTGTTGCAGAACTTCGCGGCGCAGGCGGTCATTGCGATGGAGAACGCGCGGCTGATCACGGAGACGCGCGAAGCCTTGGAGCAGCAGACCGCGACCGCCGAGGTGCTGGGCGTCATCAATTCGTCGCCCGGCGACCTCGCGCCGGTGTTCGAGGCGATGCTTGAACGAGGGATGCGGCTGTGCGAGGCGGCGTTCGGGTTGTTGCAGACTTACGACGGCGAATACCTTCATCCGCGGGCGAGGCGCGGTGTGTCGCCGGCTCTGGCGGAGTTCTGGTCCCAGCCGCAGCGGCCGCTCCCCGGCAATTACTTCTATCGACTGATTGAGGGCGAGGATATCGTCCATGTCGAAGACATCACAAACGACGACGCTTATCGATCCGGCAATCCCATCCGGCGTGCTCTGGCCGATCTCGGCGGCGCGCGCACCGCGCTCTGGGTGGCGCTGCGCAAGGACAAAATATTGCTCGGGGTAATCGTGCTGTACCGTCAGGAGGCACGCTTATTCACCGACAAGCAAGTGGCGCTGTTGCAGAATTTCGCGGCGCAGGCGGTGATCGCGATGGAGAACGCCCGGCTGATCACCGAGACGCGCGAGGCCTTGGACCAGCAGACCGCGACCGCCGAGGTGCTGCAGGTCATCAACTCCTCGCCCGGCAACCTCGCCCCCGTGTTCGATGCGATGCTGGAAAAGGCGATCAATCTCTGCGACAGCATCCAAGGCACGCTCTGGACGTTTGATGGTGAGCGCTCACACCTTGCGGCCTCGCGCGGACTCTCCGCCGAGTTTGTCGAAACACTCCGCGAGAACCGCGAGCACCTCGACCCCGGGGAAAATGATCCCATGCGACGGATAATGCGCGGAGAGCGCCTCATCCAAATTCTCGACCCCCTCGTGGATCGCTCGCACGGGCAAGTGGTGGCCGCGACAGCCGAATTTGGGGGCTTCCGCACGATCGTCTTCGTGGCCCTGGTCAAGGACGGCGCTCGCCTGGGCGCCTTTGCGATTTCCCGGCGTGAGGTGCGGCCATTCACCGACAAGCAGATCGCGCTGTTGCAGAATTTCGCGGCGCAGGCGGTGATCGCGATGGAGAACGCGCGGCTGATCACCGAGACGCGCGAGGCCTTGGAGCAGCAGACCGCGACGGCCGAGGTGCTGGGCGTCATCAATTCCTCGCCCGGCGACCTCGCGCCGGTCTTCGACGCGATGCTGGAAAAGGCGCGAGCGCTTTGCGAGGCGTCCTTTGGTATCCTCTGGACTTACGACGGTGAGCGTTTCCACGCGTCCGCGCTCCACGGCGTGCCGGCAGCGGCCATCGAGTTTTTTACGCAAGGCCCACATCCGGTCGGCCCGGAAAACGCGCACGGCCGTCTTCTGCGCGGCGATCCGGTGGTGCATATCGCGGACGCCGCAGCGACCGAAACCTACCGGGCGGGTGATCCGCTGCGCCGCGCTCTTGTCGACCTGAGCGGTGCCCGCACCGTGCTCGGTGTGCCGCTACGCAAGGATGATGCCTTTCTCGGCGCCTTCATAATCTACCGCCAGGAGGTTCGTCCGTTCACCGACAAGCAGATTGCGCTGTTGCAGAATTTCGCCGCGCAGGCGGTGATCGCGATGGAAAACGCGCGGCTCTTGACCGAGACGCGCGAGCGCACCCGCGATCTCCAGGAATCGCTCGAATACCAGACCGCGACCAGCGACGTGCTCAAGGTCATCAGCCGTTCGACGTTCGATCTCGACGCCGTGATGCAGACCGTAGTCAGCAGCGCGATGCGATTGTGCCAGGCCGACCACGCCGGCATCTACCGCAATGAGAAGGGCGAGTACCGCTGGGCCAGCGGTAACGCGCCGTCCTCAGCTTACCTGGAGCATGAGCGCGACCTCGTGATCCGGCCGGGACCCGGTACGCTCGTTGGCCGCGCCGCGCTCGAAGGCCGCGCCGTCCATATCGCCGATGCGTGGACCGATCCGTTGTACGAGGCGAAGGACGATGCGCGGGAGGGCGGGGTTCACACGATGCTGGGGGTGCCGCTGATGCGCGAGGGCTCGCCGATCGGCGTGATCGGTTTGGCGCGCAAGCGCGTTGAGCTGTTCACCGACAAGCAGATCGAGCTGGTCACCACCTTCGCCGACCAGGCGGTCATTGCGATCGAGAATGCGCGGCTGCTCGGCGAATTGCGCGAGCGGACCGCCGATCTGGCGCGCTCGGTCGAGGAATTGAAGGCGCTGGGCGAGGTCGGGCAGGAAGTCAGCTCCAGCCTCGACCTGCGCCATGTGCTGGTGACGGTCCTCAACCGGTCGGTCAGCCTCACCGGCAGCGATGCCGGCGCCATCTTCCGCTACAGCCGGGCCGAGCGCGCCTTCCACTTTGTCGATTCGGTCGGCTGGGACGCGGCGACGGTCGGCAGGGTGCGCGATCTCAGTGTCGGCGAAACCGTTACCGCCTTGGGCGACGCCATCGCCAAGCGCGCGCCGTTGCAGGTCGCCGATCTGCGAACGCGGCCAGCTAATCCGCTGCGCGATTCGGCGCTCGCCGCCGGGTTCCGCTCGGCGCTGATCGTGCCCTTGGTCGGCGCCGACCGCATCATGGGGGTGACGATATTGGAGCGCCGCGCGGTCGGCGAGTTCCCGGAAGCGACGGTGCGGCTGATGCAGACGCTGGCATCGCAATCGGTGCTGGCGATCCAGAACGCCCGCCTCTTCCGCGAGATCGCCGGCAAGAGCGAAGAGCTCGCCCAGGCGAGCGAGCACAAGTCGCAGTTCCTCGCCAATATGAGCCACGAATTGCGCACGCCACTGAATGCCATCCTCGGCTACACCGAATTGATGGTCGACGGCATCTATGGCGAATTGCCGCCGCGCGCGGCCGGGGTGCTGGAGCGGGTGCAGAACAACGGCAAGCACCTCCTCGCCCTCATCAACGACGTCTTGGATCTGGCGAAGATCGAGGCCGGGCAGCTGACCCTCACCCTCGAAGACTATGCGATGCCCGATGTCGTGCAGTCGGTGGTCAGCGCCACCGAGGGCCTCGCCAGCACGAAGGGGCTCAAATTCATCGCCGATATCATGCCGGGCCTGCCGCCCGGGCATGGCGATGCGCGCCGGCTGTCGCAGGTGCTGCTGAACCTCGTCGGCAACGCCGTCAAATTCACCGATGAGGGCGAGGTCGCGATCGGCGCCACGGCCGAAAACGGCAATTTCGTCCTGACGGTGCGCGATACCGGCCCGGGCGTCGCGCCTGAGGATCAGGACAAGATCTTCGGCGAATTCCAGCAGGTCGACAATTCGAACACGCGAAAAAAGGGCGGCACCGGGCTCGGCCTGGCGATCTCCAAACGCATGGTCGAGATGCACGGCGGCACGATCGCGGTCGAATCCGAGGTGGGACACGGCGCCACTTTCCGGGTCGTCCTGCCGATCCGGGTCGAAGACGTCGCCGACGAGCTGACGGGCGAATTGATGGGGGCGGCATGACAAAGCGCATCCTGGTTATCGAAGACACCGAGGACAACCGCCAGATCGTCGGCGATCTCTTAGCGAGCGCCGGCTACGAGCTGATCGAGGCGGTGGACGGGCTGGAGGGGGTCAGGGCCGCCGAACGCGAGCAGCCCGACCTCATCCTGATGGACATCCAATTGCCCGGCATTGACGGCTATGAGGCGACACGGCGCATCCGCAAGATCCCGGCGCTCGCCAAGGTGCCGATCATCGCGGTCACCTCCTATGCGCTCTCCGGCGACGAGGCGAAGACGAAGGAAGCCGGCTGCGACGGCTATGTCGCCAAGCCCTACAGCCCGCGTCAGCTGCTGGCAAAAATCCGCGAGTTCCTGCCGTAACAGAAAGGAACGCTTTAACGCAAAGGTCGCTATGGCAACGCAAAGGACGCGAAGGTGACCGAAGAGCAGATAGGTCACGACCTGATCGGCGCCGCACTGAAGGTGCATTCGGCGATCGGACCAGGGCCGCTAGAGAGCGCGTATGAGACCTGTCTGCTTTACGAGTTAGAAAAGCAAAATCTGCCGGTGCGGAGGCAGGTGTTGATCCCTTTTCGCTACGAGGCTTTGACCATCGACAACGGGTACCGAATCGATCTTCTTGTCGGTGATCTGGTTGTCGTCGAGCTCAAAGCACTCGAAACCATCCTCCCCGTTCATCGGGCGCAGGTGTTGAGCTATCTCCGCCTTGGCGACTTTAAGCTGGGTTATCTGCTCAATTTCAATGTCGCGCACATGCGCGACGGTATCGTCAGGATCGTAAATGGTCTGTGATCCTTCGCGTCCTTTGCGCATCCTTCGCGCCCTTTGCGTTAAAGCGTTCTTTTAGAGTGAGAAAATGCGTGAGCCGCCGCTGATCCTGGTCGTCGACGATGTGCCCGACAATGTCGAGATCCTGCAGCTGCGCCTCGAAAGCCACGGTTACGAAATCATCACCGCCTGCGACGGCGAAGAAGCGCTGGCGGTCATCCGCGACAAGCTCCCCGATCTCGTTCTCCTCGACATCCAGATGCCGAAGCTCGACGGCATCGCGACGGTGAAGCAGCTGAAAGCCGATTCCGCGTTGCCGTTCATCCCGGTCATCATGGTCACCGCGCGGGCCGATGCAAAGGATGTGGTGGCTGGGCTCGAAGCCGGCGGCGACGATTACCTGACGAAGCCCGTCGATCAGGCGGCGCTCATCGCGCGGGCCCGTGCGATGTTGCGCATCAAGGCGCTGCACGACACCGTGCAGGAACAGGCGCGCCGCCTCGACGACCAGGCGGGCGAACTGGCGCTGTGGAACAAGGATCTCGAAGCCCGCGTCGAAGCGCAGCTCGGCCAGATCGAGCGGATGGGGACGCTGAAGCGCTTTCTGGCGCCGCAGCTCGCCGAGATGATCGTCTCGTCGGGCGACGCCAGCATCCTCGAAACCCATCGCCGCGACATCGTCGTCGTGTTCTGCGACCTGCGCGGCTTTACTTCTTTTGCCGAGACCGGCGAGCCGGAAGAGGTGCGCGACCTATTACGCGAATACCATGACGCGCTCGGGCCGTTGGTGACCCGCTCCGAAGGCACGCTCGACCAGTTCTCGGGCGACGGCATCATGGTGTTCTTCAACGACCCGCTGCCGTGCCCCGATCCGGCCGAGCGCGCGGTCAAGATGGCCGTCGAGATGCGTGAGGCGGTGCAGCATCTGCAAGAGCGATGGCGCCGGCGCGGCCACGACATCGGGTTCGGCATCGGCATCGCCCAGGGCTATGCGACGCTGGGTCAGATCGGCTTTGCCGACCGGGTTCACTACACCGCGATCGGCACGGTGTGCAACCTCGCCTCCCGCCTCTGCGACCAGGCAACCGACGGCCAGATCCTGGTCTCGAAGCGGATCGCCGGGGCAGTCGAAGGCAATCTCCGCCTCGAGGAGATCGGCGACCTCGCGCTCAAAGGCCTCAGCCAGGCGGTCGCCGTCTATAACGTCGCGGGCGAGAGCTAACGCGGTTGATTCCCTCCCTCGCTTGCGGGGGAGGGTTAGGGAGGGGGCTAGCCATGCCGGATCCCAAACGAAATATGCGCGGCGGCGAGCAGCCGAGCCGGCGCGCGCGAGTGCTGCGTAACAATGCGATCAACACCGAGCGGGCGCTGTGGCAGGTGCTGCGCGACCGGCAACTGGGCTGGCGCTTCCGGAGGCAGTTCGTGATAGCGCCATACATCGTCGACTTCGCTTGCCCTGAAGCTCGGTTCGTCGTCGAGGCCGATGGCGGGCAACATGCCGAGCCCGGCGATCACGACCGGCGCGATGCCTTCCTCGAAGGAAATGGTTGGCGTGTCTTGCGGTTCTGGAACAACGACATAGTGGAAAACCGCGACGGGGTAGCGCGGCGCATTACGGAGGTATTGGGTCCAAGTTCGGAGTCGACGCCGACGCCGTAAGCCCCCACCCTAACCCTCCCCCGCAAGCGAGGGAGGGAATGGGCACCGTGGTGTTCCCTCCCTCGCTTGCGGGGGGAATTATCACCTTGACTGAACGATCTGAATGTGGCATTGTCTAAGCCATTGAAGGAGTTACACATGACTCGCGCCGTCGATCTGACAAACCCGATTTTCACGGATCTTGATACAGCCCGCGCGCATTTCGAGGCGATTCGCTGGCCTGACGGCCCCTATTGCCCGTTCTGTGGAGTGATGGGGAATCGGGTTGTGCCACTTGGCGGCAAGAGCATGGGGCCTGGCTGGTATCACTGTAAGGATTGCCGGAAGAAGTTCACGGCGGCGGTCGGCTCGCTTTACGAGCGGTCGCATATCCCGCTGACGAAGTGGTTTCTCGCCACTCACCTCATGTGCGCGAGCAAGAAGGCGATGAGCGCGCACCAGCTTGGGCGCATGCTCGGCCTGCCGTACAAGACCGCGTGGTTCATGGCGCACCGTATCCGCGAGGGTATGCGCGAGTTCAACCCGACGCCGATGGGCGGCACCGGCAAGACTGCTGAGGCTGACGAGACGTTTGTGGGCGGCAGGGAAAAGAACAAACACGCATGGCAGCGCGACCCAAAGAACATCGGCGGTATGGGTAAGGAACCCGTCTTTTCTGTCGTCGAGCGCGGCGGGAAGGTCCGCTCGCAGCAGCACTTGAAACGCTACCTTGGCGAGTTCGATTTTCGCTACAACGAGCGGATCGCGCTGGGCGTGACGGATGCCGAGCGCGCTACCAAAGCCATCAAAGGCGTGGTTGGCAAGCGGTTGACCTACCGAAGTGCTGACGACGGAACAGCCGATGAAATCCCGTTCTAGGGTTTGGCGGAGCGGACGCCACGCTTCTGAGCCTGACGAGCGGCAGTTGTCTTTGCCTTTTGTCGAGTGGGCGTAACGCGATGCTGAGGTGGGGTATTCGCCATGCGGCGAATTACCTCGTCGCGCCGCCGCGCGGCTTCTTCCGGGCTGTATTGCTCGTCGTCGGCTCGCTTCATTCGGCGATGATATCATGACCGCGCACCCACTCAACGGCGCTTTCGAGAGAGCAATTCGGGCAGCAGAACACCTTGAGGAGATCGAACGACTCATCGAAACCTTCCGTGCCGCGCACGAGGATATCTGTATCGCTGATTTCGATCCTGAGGCGCCGGATCAATTCCGCCTCAGCATTCCACCGATAATTCTCCCCGCTCGGCTCAGCGTCCTTGTGGGGGAGACCTGCTACAACGGCCGCGCCGCGCTCGACTATCTCATTTACGCGCTGTCGATCCTCGACTGCGGTGGCAATGTCCCGAAGGATAAGACCCAATTTCCGGTCAAATTCCGCAAAGATGACTTCGCGCGGCAGTGTGAGCCGGGGCACTTCATCGGGTGTCTTAGCGCTCGCCATGCAGCAATGATTGAGGGGTTGCAACCTTACAAGGGATGCGAGTGGACGAAAGCCCTGATCAATATCTCGAACCCCGATAAACACCGGCATTTGATAGGTATCGCCCACGAAGGTGTCGGGACGGCTACTATTGCCGCCGGGCCAACCGGGCTCGAACGGATGATCTCTTCCGGATTGCGCCCAAAATTGAGCGCACACAAAACCGATGGCCTTGAAATGCACGTGCACTTCAATTTCGCCCTGACGGTAGCGCTGCCAGATGGGACGCCTGTCGTAGAGACGCTGAAGGTAATCCAGTCGCAAATTTCCGAGACGCTTGATGCGTTCAAGCCTGAGTTCGAGCGGTGAAAGCGGGGCGCTCTGCGCCTCCGCCTCGCACCGGCCTGTCTGGCGAACTGTAGTGTCATGCCGTCGTTCAGTCAAAGTGATAACCCCCTTGCGGGGGAGGGTTAGGGTGGGGGCTGAAGCCACACCGAAGCAGCCCCCGGGAATGCGGGTTCAGCCGCGCAGCGTCCCTCCGGTCGCTTTTTCGACGGCGGCGACGAGGCGTTGGGAGAAGGCCTCGATCTCGGCATCGGTCAGGGTCCGCTCCCGCGGTTGCAGGGTGACCGAGACGGCGAGCGATTTCTTGCCCTCGGGGAGCCCGGCGCCCTCATAGACATCGAAGAGGCCGATCTTTGTGACAAGCTGGCGGTCGACCATGCGCGCGGCGCGCAGCAGGGTTTCGGCCGGCAATTCGCGATCGACGATAAAAGCGAAATCGCGCTCGACCGGCTGGAACACCGTGAGCCGCAGCGGCGGCCGGGTACCGCGCGCCCTCGGCAACGGCACGGCATCGACGAACACCTCGAACGCGGCGATTGGGCCTTTCAGGTCGAAGGCTTCGAGGATGTCCGGGTGCAATTCGCCGAAATGGCCGAGCTCAATGGGCCCGAGGCGCAGCCGGCCGGCGCGGCCCGGGTGGTACCAGGGCGGCGGGTCCGAAGCGGACTGGATGCTGTCGACCGCCGCGCCGGCGGCGGCGAGCGCGGCCAGGGCGTCCGCCTTCGCGTCGAACAGATCAGCTTCGCGCGCCGGCTCGCGCCAATCGCGTGGGCCGACCCGGCCGGCGCGCAGCCCGGCGGCGACGTCGGCCTGGCCGTCCGGCTGGTCGCTGCGGTAGAGCGGCCCCAGCTCGAACAGCGCGACATCGGGAAAGCCACGATCGGCGTTGCGCCGCGCCGCCTCGACGAGCCCGGGGAGGACGCTCGGCCGCATCTGGTCGAGATCGGCGCTGATCGGGTTGACCAGGCGCAATTCCGGCTTGGCGCCGCCGAAGAGCTCGGCCGCGGCGGCGGAAATGAAGGAAAAGGTGACCGCCTCGACGAGCCCGCGCTCGGCCAAGGTGCGGCGCACCAGTTCGAGGCGCCGGCGCCGCCCATCGATCGCCGGGCGCGACACAATCGTATCGCGCGGCAGCGCCACCGCCGGGATGTGGTCGTAGCCCTTGATCCGCAGCACCTCCTCGACGAGGTCGGCTTCCCCCACGATGTCGCCGCGCCAGGCGGGCGGCGAGACGGTGAGGCTGCCGCCCGCATCCGCCGCATCGGCGACCGCGCAGCCGAGCGCTTCGAGAATGGCGCGGCTCTCGGCCGGCGGGACATCGAGCCCGCCGAGCCCCGCCATCCGCTCGGGCCGCAGCCGGTAGTCGCGCCGCCATTGCGGCTCGGCGCCGGCCATGACGATATCGGATGGCTCCCCGCCGCAGAGTTCGAGGATCAGCCGGGTCGCGACCTCAAGACCCGGCCCGACGAAGGCCGGGTCGATGCCGCGCTCGAAACGGTAGCGCGCGTCGCTGATGATCTCGAGCCGGCGCCCGGTGGCGGCGGTGCGGATCGGGTCGAAGAGGGCCGCTTCGACAAAGACTTCGGTCGTCGCCTCGGTGCACCCCGTCCTCTCGCCGCCGATCACCCCGCCGAGGCTCGCTACCCCGCGCGGGTCGGCGATCGCGGTGATTTCCGGGTCGAGCTCGTATTCGCGGCCGTTCAGCGCGAGGAGCCTCTCGCCGGGCCGGGCGACGCGCACGGTCAGGTCGCCCGCGAGCTTCCCGGCGTCGAATACATGGAGCGGCCGGTTGAGATCGAAGGTCACGAAATTGGTGATGTCGACCAAGGCCGAGATCGGCCTCAGCCCGATCGCTTCGAGGCGGTCGCGCAACCAGCGCGGGCTCGGGCCATTCTTGAGGCCGCGGATATGGCGGCCGAGAAACAACGGGCAGAGGGTGGGGTCTTCGATATGGATGGCAACGGGCGAGCGGAAGCGACCCTCGACCGGGGTCGTGTCGAGGGGTTTGAGCCGCCCCATGCCTGAAGCGGCGAGGTCGCGGGCGATACCGCGGACGCCGAGGCAATCGGCTCGGTTTGGCGTCACCTTGAGGTCGATGACCGGGTCGTCGAGCCCCAAGAGCGCGGCATAGCTTGTGCCGACCGGCGCATCCGCCGCCAGTTCGATGATGCCGGAATGATCCTCGCCCAGCGCCAACTCGGCCGCCGACATCAGCATGCCCTTCGAGGCGACGCTGCGGATCGTGCTTTCGGCGAGCACCGTGCCGGTTTTCGGGATGCGCACGCCGGCCGGCCCGAAGACGCCCTTCATCCCGGTGCGCGCATTGGGTGCGCCGCACACGACCTGGGTCTCGCTCGTGCCATCGTCGACGACGCAAACCCGGAGCCGGTCGGCATTGGGGTGCGGCTCGGCCGAGACCACGCGGGCGACGACAAAGCCGTCAAGCGCGCCGGCGCGGTCCGCGACGCTTTCGACATCGTGGCCGAGCATGATCAGCCGCTCGGCGAGCGCGGCGATCGGCGCTTCGGTATCGAGATGGGTCTTGAGCCAGGATAGCGTCGTCTTCATGCCGCCGCGCCTCGCGCCCCAATGGTGCCAGACAGGGGTCCGCGCACCGGCGCGGGAATGTCGAGCGGCAGAAACCCGAAATGCCTGAGCCAGCGCAGATCGGAATCGTAAAAAGTGCGCAGATCGGGGATGCCGTATTTCAGCATCGCGACGCGCTCGATCCCCATGCCGAAGGCGAACCCCTGGTACTCGCCGGGGTCGATGCCGCAATTCTTCAATACCTGCGGGTGGACCATGCCGCTGCCGAGGATTTCAAGCCAGTCGCCGCCGCCCCCGATCTTCAATTCGCCGCCCGCCCGCGAGCAGCCGATATCGACTTCGGCCGAGGGCTCGGTGAACGGAAAGTAGCTCGGCCGGAAGCGCACCGGCAGGTCATCGACAGCGAAGAAGGCGCGGCAGAACTCGACGAGGCAGCCCTTCAGATGACCCATATGGGTCGCCCGGTCGATGACCAGCCCCTCGACCTGGTGGAACATCGGCGAATGGGTCGCATCATGGTCGCAGCGGAAGGTGCGCCCCGGCACGATGATGCGCAGCGGCGGCTTTTGCGCCTGCATCGTGCGGATCTGCACGGGCGAGGTATGGGTGCGCAGTACGAGGCGCGAGCCGTCCGGACGCAGGGGGAGATAAAACGTGTCGTGTTCCTGGCGCGCGGGATGATCCGGCGGGATGTTGAGCGCGGTGAAATTGTGGAAATCATCTTCGATATGCGGCCCCTCGGCGACGCGGAACCCCATCTCGCCGAAGATCGCGATGATCTCGTCGATGGTCTGGCTGATCGGGTGGATGGCTCCCGTGCCGCCGGTCAGCACCGGCAGGGTAACATCGGCGCGCTCGCCGGTGAGGCGATTGGCGAGGGCGGCGCGCCGCAGCTGGTCGCCGGCTTCCTCGAGCGCCGCGGTGACTGCGTCCCTCATCCGATTCAGTGTCGCGCCAACTTCGCGGCGCTGGTCTGCGGGAATTTGGCCAAGTCCCCGCATCAGCGCGGTAATCGCCCCGTTCCGGCCGAGCAGCTTGATGCGAATTTGTTCGAGCGCCTCCGGCGACTGCGCGGTGGCAATCTCCCTCAGGAACTCATCGGATTGCGCTGCGGGATCGTCCATTTCATCCACCAACAATTAAAAAGGGGCCGCATGATTCGGCCCCTTCGGTCACAATGCCGCTCTCCGGGGCCCTCAGCCAGCGCGACTCCGGGTAAATCGGAGAACCGGAAGACTTGTCATCGTCTCACGCCGCCGCCGGTTGCGCCTGGTCGAGCGCCGATTTCGCGCTCGCGACCACCGCGGCGAAGGCCTCGGGCTCGCGGATCGCCAAGTCCGACATCACCTTGCGGTCGATGTCGATCCCGGCGAGCTTTACGCCGTGCATGAATTGCGAGTAGGTCAGCCCGTGCTCGCGCGCGCCGGCATTGATGCGCTGGATCCATAATCCGCGGAAATCGCGCTTTTTGTTGCGGCGGTCGCGATAGGCATAGCGCAGCCCCTTCTCGACCTTTTCGATCGCAATCCGATAGGCGGTGCTGGCCCGCCCGCGATAGCCCTTGGCGAGCTCCAGCACCTTCTTGTGCCGGGCATGCGTGGTGACCCCGCGTTTGACCCTCGCCATGGCTCAGCCCCGCAGATAGGGCATGTAGGTCAAGACGAGCTTGGCGTCGCCCTTCTGCAAGGTCGTCGTGCCGCGGGCGTGCCGCTTCATCTGCTTGGGCTTGCTGATCAGCCGATGGCGCTTATGCGCCACGTTCATCTTGATCTTGCCGGTGGCGGTGCGGCTGAACCGCTTCTTCGCGCCGCTCTTGGTCTTGAGCTTGGGCATTTCGGTGTCCTTGGATAGCGGTTGCGGCGGCCAGGCATGCCCTCAGGCCCGCCGCCTGTTGAAGCGGCGGGTTATAGCGATGGCGTCGGGCGAAAGCAAGGCGCCGTATCAGGCCGGGGCTTGTGCCAGCCGGCGGCGAACCATCGTTCGGAACACGGCATACTGCAGCCCGAAGGCGGCGCATTTGGTCCCGATCGAGCCGACCGAGATGAACCAACCCCAGATCACGATGTCGCCGTAAAGGGCAATGCCGAGATTGACGATGCCGATGGAAGCGAGCAACGCCGCCCAGGCGTAGCCGGCGGCGATCGGCACGCTCTCCGGCAGGTTCTGCAAGGCGATCTCCGGCAGATAGCGGATCATCCAGCCGCGCCGCAGCATGATCCCCGCGATTGCGAAGTGAGCGATGCTCGGCTTCACCATCATAAAGCGCGGGCTTTGCGTCAGTATCGTCGCGGTCCCGAGCACCACGACAAGCCCAAGGCTCAGCCATTGCATCGGCTCGATCCGGCGCCCGGCGAGCGTCATGCCGCCGAGCTGCGTGAGGCCGACCGCGACGGCGATCACCGCGGCGGCGGTGATGTTGCCCGACACGAGGTAGACAACGAGAAACAGGATCGCCGACAGGAAATCGCTGAGGAGATGGGAGAGGGCCTCTTTCATCGCGGTTCGTCCTCTGCCGCGGAGCGGCCGAGGCCGCTGCCGGGCGACAATAGGGTTTCGAGATGGGCGACGTATTGGAGGAGCGCCTTGCGGCCGCGCGGGGCCAGCGCATAGAGCGTCTGCGGCCGGCGCGCGACGAAGTGCTTTTGCACGTGGATGTAGCCGGCGTCTTCGAGTTTGCGCAGATGGACGCTGGCATTGCCGTCGGTTGTCCGGATCGCGTCGCGCACGGCAGAGAATTCAGCGGTCTTGGCGCCGGCGAGGAACGCGACGATGGCGAGCCGCACGCGGCTGTGCAGGATCTCGTCGATCGAGGCGTGGTCGTAATCGGTCATTCCGCCGCTCGGGCATGGCGGCGTCGCAGCAGCAGGATCCCGGGTCCGGCAAGCAGCGCCAGCATCAGGCCCGCTGCCAGCGGAAGCCTCTCGGCATCGTGGCGCATCACAAAAAGCGCGATTTCGCCGACCCACCACGCGACGGCGACCCAGCGCAGCCAGGGCAGGTTGCTGAGCGTTGCGCTGGCGAAGAACCCAAGCCCAAGAACGCCGGCGACGACCGCATCGGACCAGCCCTCGCGCGCGGCGCCGCTCGCCATCACGGCGATCGCCAGAGTTGTAATAAACACGCCGCAGCCGAGCCACAGCATCGCCAGCGCGTGCGCCATCGGGCCTCGAGCGGGGCGACCCTCCGGGCCGACGACAATTCGGCGCAGCACCCGGCGCAGCGAATAGAGCCACCCCGCGCCGATGCACACCGCCCATAGGCCGTTGGGCGCGATCGGCGACCAGCCGCGGACGAAGGCGTAGGTGCCGAGATAGCCGAGCGCGACTAGAACCCCCCACACCACCATGTCCGGGCTGCCGGCGTGCGCATAGGCGCCGCCCTCCTCGACGGCGCGACGGATGAAGGCGATATCCTGGCGCACCTGATCGTCGATCACCGGTCCCTCCGTTCTCCAACGAACTTTAAATTTCAAAGTAAGCGAGCGCGCAAACCGATGCAAGCCGAAAAGAGCCTCACCCGATGGAAGCGGCGATTTTCTCCCGTCACCCCGCGCAAGCGGGGGTCCAGGGCAGTCGGCGCGTCGATTGCCCTGAATTCCCGTTTGCGCGGGAATGACGACCCAGCCCGATCGAGTTCGGGGCTACAGCACAGCGACGGCCTCGATCTCGATCAGAAACTCGGGCTGGGCCAGCGCGGCGACCGCAACGAGCGTGTGCGCCGGCATCTTCTTGCCGAAGAACTCCTCGCGCACGGGGCCGTAATCGGCGCGATGGCGAATGTCGGTCAGGTAGGTGTTGACCTTGACGATATCGGCCATGGTGCCGCCGCCGGCCTCGACCTGGGCCTTCAGGCACTGCAGCGCGGCGCGGGCCTGCGCCTTGAAATCGCCGGCATGGACCGCGCCGCCATCCGGCCCATAGGCGACCTGCCCGGCGATATAGAGAATCGTCTGCGCGCCCGAGACCTTGACCGCCTGGGCGTAGGCCGGCGGGTCGTAGACGCTTTTTGCCGCATAGGCCGCGATCGTAGCCATGTCGTTCACCTCCAAGAGTGCAGGAACCGGTGCTGTAGCGCCGGTCGGGCGCGAGCGTCAATCGAGCGATCCGAATCTGCGGAGCGAACCGGGGAGTGCAGCGTTAACCGGATGGGTCGATCGCGGAGGACCGCCATGAAAAAGACATTGGGTGCGCTCGCCGCCGCCATTCTCGCGCTCGTCCTGCTCGCGCCGCCCGCCGAGGCGCGCTGCTGGTGGAACGGCTATCGCTCGCATTGCACGCATTACCGGTATCAGCACTACGTCGGGTACGGGTATCCCTATCCGGGTTACGGCTATTATCCCTACTACCGGCCTTACTATCGTCCCTATTACGCCTGCATCTTTCCATTCTGCTGGTGAGCGCCGGGGTGCGAGGGCACGCTGCGCGCGGCGATCACTGCGCCGCCGCGGCGGCCGGCGCGCCGCAGGATGCGGTCCGATAGGGCAGCAGGGGAGTGGCGACCCCGGCAGGATTCGAACCTGCGACCACCGGCTTAGAAGGCAGGTGCTCTATCCAGCTGAGCTACGGGGTCTCTCAATGACTTAGAGCGTACCTAACCCGTCCTTGCCCACGAAATTGCCCACGAACTCATTTGCGGGTGTTCTGTACCGCATCCCGAAAGGCGGTGTCGAGCTTGGCCGCGGCATCTTCCTGCATCGTCGCACCGACATGGCTATATAGGTCGAGTGTGACGCTGATCGAGGAATGGCCAAGCCGTTCCTGCGCGACCTTCGGGTGAATGCCAGCGAGTAGTAGTTGCGTCGCATGGCTGTGGCGCAGGTCATGGAACCGCACCCGAGGAACGCCATCGGTGCGGCCGGACACCTTGGCAAACTCATGCGTAAGGCTGCGCGGTGCCATCGGCTCGCCATCGGCTCGGGCGCAGAGCAGTGTATCGCCACCTTGGCGGATACCAAGGCGCAATAGCTCTTGGGCTTGCTCCAGCTTCAACCGGCGCAATTCTTCGGTCGCATAGCCGGGCAGGGTGATCGCCCGCGCCTTGCCACTTTTTGGTGGCTTGAACCTCAACCCCGCCTTGGTCTGCTCCAGGCTTTCGACGACGCGCACACTGCCGCCGTCCAAATCGACGTTGCGCCACCGTAAGGCCAGGATCTCGCCCCGGCGCATCCCGGTAGCGAGCCCGACCAACACCGGCCAATAGACCCGGCGATGCCGTATGGTGTCGAGAAGTCGTGCCGACTGATCGGCCGTGAGGGTAGACATCTCATGGCGTTCAATCTTGGGGAGCCGGCGCCGGAATACCTCAGCCGGGTTGCGGGCGAGTAGCTGTTGCTCGACAGCGCGGGTCAAGGCGCTGCTCAGGATGCGGTGAATATGGCGCCTAGTCTGTGGCGACAGCCCGCCGGGCTTGCCATCGCGCCTGCCGCCCTCGGCCAAGGTGTTGTAGAACGCCTGGATATGGGCGGGAGCCAGTTTCGCGATCGGGAGATTACCGAGCGCGGGCGCGAGGAAGTGGTTGACGATCTCAGTATAACCTTCATGGGTCTTAGGCGAGATTTCCTGTCGCACTGTGACAAGCCATGTGGCCAGCCATTCGCGGATCGTGATCCGGTTAGGGTCAACATGCTCGCCGGTGTCGACCGAGCGCAGCAGGCGGCGCAATTCCTTCTCGGCGTCCTTGCGGGAGCCGCGGACGGTCACATTCGCCATCCGTCGCTTGCCGGTGGCGGCATCCGTGCCGAGGCTATAGCGCAGCTCGAATGAGCCGGGCGAGCGCTCGCGGATCGAACCTGTTCTGCGCATCGCCTATTTCCTTTCCTGTCGTAGACGTTGTCCCGGCATCGGAATGGCCGCAGCGGTGGCCGCCCCGCCTGCGATCATCCTACCCGCGGTCTCAGGCGTCCCATCTTCCCCAAGATACGCGTCGGCGATCTCGTTGTCGGTAGGTCGGACAGGCATACCGCCCGGCCGGTGGAGATCGATCAAAGCGAGAACCGCTGCCCGGAAGGTGTCGAAGGCAAAGCGGCTCTGATGCCAGGCACCGAAGGGCGGCTCGACGTTGCGGGCCACTGTCCCGATCGCGTCCATCAACTTTCGGGTTTGGTCGTCTCCGAGGCTAAAGTCGTTGAGAAAAGAGGCGGCTAAGCGACGCCGGATTTCTTCGCTGGATCTCCAGCCGTGGTCGGTGGCGGCTTTTTCGATCAGGGCTTGCAGAGGACCGGCGAGGCGAAACTTCATTTGTGTCGTTTTCGGCGCCGCCAGCGCTGCCTCAGCTGCGCCTTGAGCCAGGGTCTCGGATCGTGCCATCTGTGAATGTTCCGTTCGTAGCGGGCATGATGCGGTACAACGGACCCTATATTATCGTGTCCGGGGGTCCAGAATGCCGCTATTTGGTCCCAACAATGGTCAAATTCAAGACCATTTCGAGACGGGTCTGTGTTGCAGGAGTTTCATTCATACCGACCACAACGTGTCCCATATTCGATAGCAGTGGGCACTGTTCGGCACTCTTTGTGTCCCTGACAGAGACTTTCGTCTGCCCATATAGGCCCCAGACTGGCGTCGGTCAACAACGTTGTGGAGCATCCAACATGAGCACCGAATGCAAGACATTGAGCGTTCCCAAGGCGGGAAAGCTCTACTTCGACCTAAGCCGTAACGCCTCGTACGACGCCGCGAAACGCGGCGAAATCCCGACGCTCCGTATAGGCCGCACGCTAAGGGTCCCGGTCGCCGCGATGGAGCGGCTTCTGGACAGCGTGTTGGCAAAGCCCGCGGAGGTCACACCGTGATCCGGCTTGGCGAGGCAGCTCCCGCACTCCAGACGCTTCTTCAGCGCATGTGCCGCGGTGCAAGCCCCTCCGACAATGTAAGCCGAACCGCGTTGCATGAGCATTTCGCAAGGCTTGCCCATGGAGCCGGCAACGGAATGGAAGGTGCGGCGATGCCAAAGGCCGCCCCATCCGGAGGGTCCCGGCGATGAACGCTTCCAACATCAAGAAGCTGCTTCCACGCACGCCGGTTGGGGGTGTCCAGGTTGAAGACCCCCTCCGGGGCCAGCCACCTGAAACGATGGAGCCGTTTTTCAGAGCGCTTAGTTCCGCCGGGGGTGGCCTAACGACCTGGCTGGTTCCTCATCGTCGCGAAATCGGTGTGCATTGGTTGCCCGACCCAGATGTGGTGTGGCTGACAATAATCGACGATCTCGATCCGGCTGCCGCGGGTCCGGGCTCCTTCGACGCCGAAACCCTCCAATGGTGGACCGAGCGGGCGGAGGTCTTCGTCGTCGATGCCGCAAAACCCCATCCAAGAAAATATCTCGCCCCCGCGGCGATGCTCGCGCAAGGGCGACTGGTGTTGGTGCTTCAAACGCCGGAAGAGCGACGCGAGGAATGGCATCGGTTTTTCCGCCAAGTACGCGATCTCCGGACCCCAACGCTGATGGTCGACATCATGAACGGCACCGCGCCAGGAGTGCCCAATTGCCGCGTCCGCGCGGGTCCACTCGGGACCGATTTTGCGGCCGATGCGCCCTACATGCCTCATCCCAGACCAGACGCCCTTGGCGCGCGCTGGCCCGGGGCGGGGGGCTGGCAAGACCACAACCCGCAATGAAGAACGGTTGAGGCAAAATCAGACGGGGTACGGCGCGAGCCGCGTGGCGAACCTCCAAAGCTGAAACGAGCGCGGCCCCGACAATCGCCGAGGCCGCTGGAAAGTCACCGATCGGCGCGGGTGTGACGACCCGCGGCCCGAGCTTTGAAGATGGTGTTGACGATGGAAAATATGGGACTGGCCCCGAGCGGGGTCAATGGCGAAAACGCCACCGAGATTGTTGCGCCCGGCCGCGCGGACTTTGTGACCGTCGCGACAGCCGCACTCGGAATAGGTGGGCCTCGGGGGAATGTCCTGATCCCCGACAGTCATCTATTCCAAGCCGTCGCCGCGTGCTGCGACGAGGGCGGCCGATTGCTGTATCCCCCGGCGGTGCGCAAGCTGATCGGCCGTTACGGCGAGCACGTCAACCAGATCCCACAGGAACACCGACAGGAATTCCTCAACGAGCTGACCAAGGTCACCGGGCGCCCGCTGCCGGCATTCAAGCCAACGCCGTTCGCGGCGGTGGTTGAAGGGATCGCCGGGCCGGATACTCGCCTTGAGGATGCCGTCAGAGCCGCTGCTGGTCCACCCGCCGGGCCGACACGTCCACATGAAGCGACCCCAAGCGACACGCCAAAATCCGAAAGCCCTGCAAAGGCCGCACTCGACCTGATCCGCGAGCACGTCCGCTTGATCCAGCAACTAGCGGAGCCGCTGAAGGGCCATGGCAAGATCGTGATCGCCTGCTTCGGCGAGGCGCCGGATCAACTCGACCCCAGGACGAAGAAGCCCGGCCGCCGCCTGCAGTCGCACGTCGCCCACATCAATGTCGGTGACGTGGATCACGCCGCTGCCGACATCGCGCGGCTAACCGCCCACCCGCACCACAATGTCTACATGCCGCTCGCGGTCTTTCGCCCGGACCTGCCTTCGGGCGGTAAAGGGTTCGAGCGAGACGTCATCGGCTGCCTCGGTGTCATCGCCGATTTCGATGATCCGGAGGCGGCGCGGTGGGCGGAGCGGCTGCCGATGCCCCCGAATTATGTCCTTGAGACGAGTGCAGGCCGCTTCCAGGCTTTCTATCTCTTCGACAAGCCCGAGCCCGTGGACGCTGTGAAGCCGGTGGCCGAACGGCTTAAGGCTTTCGCCCGATGTGATCACGGCACCTCGGATATCTCGCACGTCTGGCGTGTCGCCGGCACCTTGAATTGGCCAAACGCCAAGAAGGTTGCCGAGGGCAGGCCGCGGGAACCGCAGCTCGTGCGTGTTGCCCAAGCCTGGGATGGTCAAACCACGCGTTTACAGGACCTCGATGCGGCGTCGCCTGCCGCCGCTAGGTCGAGTGATGATGCCGAAAAGGACCAAAAACATAATCCGCAGAATGCCGCGCCGAGCAAGAGACGCCGCCGCAACGGTCAGCCGCACCCAGCTGCGGTAGAGGGCACCCCTGAGCGCGAGGGGGCGCTAGCAGAGCTGGCATTCCTTCCTCCGCAGCTGCAGGAAGAAATCAAGCGGCCGGCGGAGGGGGACCGGAGCAAGGCCCTTTTCCGGGTGATCGCGAAGCTGATCGAGTGCGGGCGCTCCGATGACACTATCGAGAACCTGATTTACGCCCACCCCAACGGGATCGGGGAGAAGTACGCTGACCGTGATGACCTAGATAAGGAGATCGCTCGGGTCAGGGCAAGAACCGGGAACGATGATCCCATTGCCTTGCTTGTGGCAGAGATGAACGAGGATTATGCGGTCGTTGATGATAACGGGAAGACCGTCGTTGTCTACCGACGTAAAGACAATGAACTTAACCGGAAGTACGTGGTTCGATCTTCGTTTCAGGACTTTCGTAATATTTACCTAAATGATCGAGTTATAACGACTGACACAAATGGAAATCTTAAACCAAGGACAAAAGCAGAGATCTGGTTGGCTCATCCGGACAGGCTAACTTATAAGGGGGGCCTTAGCTTTCTCCCTGGTCAATCAGAAACCCCGGAGGGCGTTTTTAATCTTTGGGCCGGCTGGGCCGTCACACCTCGACCGGGCGACTGGTCATTGATGAAGGCCCATATCAGGGATGTCATCTGTTCCGGAGATCAGGAGCACTTTGAGTATGTCGTTAACTGGATGGCAAAAGCCGTCCAGGAACCCGCAACAGCCGGGGAGGTGGCGCTAGTTCTTCGAGGCGAACGGGGCACAGGTAAAGGTGCCTTTGCGCGCGGGTTCGGTCGCCTGTTTGGCCAGCATTTCCTCCATCTAAGCCATGCCCGTCACCTAACGGGCAACTTCAACGCGCACCTACGTGACGCGTGCCTGGTGTTCGCCGACGAGGCCTTTTACGCGGGTGATAAGCAGCATGAAGGCCAACTGAAGCGTCTCGTCACTGAGCCTACGCTTTTGATTGAGGGAAAATACCAGAATGCCGTGCAGGTTCGAAATTGCCTGCATGTCATCGTGGCGTCGAACGAGGAATGGGTTGTCCCCGCCGGCACGGATGAGCGTCGATTTTTTGTCCTCGACGTGTCGGCGCAAAGGAAAAAGGATTTCGCCTATTTCAATGCACTCGAAAACGAGGCGGGCAACGGTGGCGTTGAGGCGATGCTCCACGAATTGCTGCACCATGATTTGACAGGCTTCAACGTCCGCGACGTACCAGCGACCGCGGCGTTGCTCGATCAGAAGGTGCTGAGCCTTCGCGGAATTGAGGCCTGGTGGTTCGATATCCTGGCGGACGGCGACTGCCCAGGGACGACTTATAATCCCGAGGTCTTGCAAGATGGCCAGGACTGGACCAGTGAGATAAAAGCGAGCCGCGATGCGCTCTATAACGATTATCTGGAATTTTCGAAGCGCATGAGGGAATATAAGCCCAAGACTAAAGAGGAACTTGGAAAATTCTTACGAAAATTTGTGCCGGGGCTCGGGAAGAAAAGGCCAAGGCAAGAGGGAAACCGAAGTCGGATCTACATCCTACCTCCATTACAAGACTGTCGCGCCGCCTTCGAGCGGGAAATTGGCGAAACAATCGAATGGGAACAAGGCTGACACACGCCGGACCACCGCGCCGTCAAGCGTGTCGACACTTTCCCACGAGCGGTCCAAGTGGTCCAACCGCGGTCCATGCGATAGGTGCCCTTTCCCGAGGATTTCTGCGGTGGTCCAGGTGGTCCATGAATAGCGCTCCCTTCTTTTACTTCATCACATGCATGTCGCATGGACGCGGCCCGCGGCGTTGTCGGTCGGAAGACTACATTCCGATATTATTAAAACTAAATGAGCTTGGACCACTTGGACCACCTGGACCAACCCAACGAAACTGCGCCAATGGGCTGCAACGGTGCCTGGACCAAACCTGGACCGGCCTGGACCATCGGCCCGAGATCCCGTGAGAGGGTGCGGTAGCGAGGCTCGCGCTCTCGATATTGCGCCTATATAGGCGAGGCTGCTGGACCGCAGTTTGACCTGTGGCCCGAACGAATGGTTCAACCATCAAAACCGCAGTGCCGGCGCCGCAACCGATCCATGGTCGCGGTGGTTGCAAGCGCTTCAAATGACTAAGGTTTCGCATAGGTGACGCCGAAAGAATACGCCGACCGAAATCGGCGGCGCAGGCTTCTCCTCTTACGACGGATCGAGGAGAACGGCGCCGGCAGCCCCAGCTCGATCGCCCTGCAAGTGATGGCGCATTGCCGGCGAGCCTGCTTCTCGGGCCGGCTCTTAACTTAAGCCAATGGTTTCGTTTATATAAATGCAACAAAATCGGGGCAGCAACATCCAGTGTGTCGGACTATTGGCGGGCACTTATCGGGTCTAATGAGTTGATATCAATCGAGTTTCGGCCGAACGCATTTTTTGCGTTTCAAAGCGCGACCAAAATCGCATTCGGCGGCGCTCAGGACGCCACGCGCGGGTCGCGGATCACTTGATCCCTGGTCCCGATTTCGAGGCGATGCGCACAAGACGCTCTTTGGATACGCGCAGTTTTCGCCTTGCCGTTGGCCGCCTTTTCGGGCCAGATTAGATGCGCAGAAAACGGTCGTCTTGTGTGCATGGAGCTAACGAATGCGAGTGGCGATTTACGCCCGCGTGAGCACAGATGACGGCGGTCAGGACCCTGAGAACCAGCTTGGTCAGCTTCGCGCCTGGTGCGCCGCCGCGGACCATCAGATCGTCGCGGAATTCGTCGACCACGCCAGCGGCGGCAAAGGCGCCGACAAGCGCCCGCGGTTCGCGGCCATGCTCGACGCCGCGCATCGGCGTCAGTTTGACCTTCTCTTGGTCTGGGCGCTGGACCGGCTATCGCGCGAAGGCATGGTGCCGACTATCGGCCACCTCCAGCGCCTTGCCGCGGCTGGCGTCGCTTTTCACTCCTACACTGAGCCGTTGTTGAGCACGGATAACGAAGTGGTCCGCGACATCGTGCTCGCGGTCATGGCGTCGCTGGCGAAGATGGAAAGGCAGAAGATCAGCGAGCGGACCAAAGCCGGCTTGGAGCGCGCGAGGGCCAAAGGCAAGCGCCTCGGCCGAGCGCCGTTCAGCAGCGCTAACCGCGATAAACTGCGCATGGCCCTCGATGCGGGCATGAGCTGGCATGCGGCGAGCGTTGCCACGAGCATTCCCTATGCAACCGCGCGAAAGCACGCGCGACTGATGGGGTACGAGCCGCGACAGCAGACGACGGCCGCGCCAAGCGCCGGAAATCTGCATCGTTGAGCATCGAAAGTGTCCCAGGCCAGCCGGTATTCGAGGCCAAATGCCGCATGGTGCCTACCCCCTGGCTTGTTGGGCGGATTTTGACACCCCTCGATTTTGCTCACCCCGGCTGAAGCCGAGAGCTGTCTCGGGTTCGACGCACGGCGCAGGGTCCCTCCCCCCGGCCTATTGACGCCCTCGGCCGGTCCCATCCGACGCCGGCACAGACGGGCTGTAGTCGGCGTCGATGCCGGCGAATTTATCGCGCTTCGCCCGGCACTGCTGGCGACGCGCCTGCCGTCGCCGCTCTCGGCACCAACCGCGCCCCGATCATCAGCGATACTTCTGGAAGATGTGTTGAATGATCGTCTCAGCAACCGGCTTCGGCGAGGCGAGGAATAGGTAGTAGACAACGGCATTGTTGCTGTTCTTCATCGGCAGCGGTTCCGGAACGAACCCAAAGCCCGCCACTTTGATTAGCCGGTCGCGAAATGCCGAAACTATGGCGTCATTGGGCTGCTTAACTAGCTCGGGACCAAAGAACAGGCTCGGCTGCCGGCTTTCTGCATATGCCGCCTGCTTCCACGAGGCATCGCCCCAAAACCGGCTCATGCGGTCGACGCCCTCCCGGGCCGCCCCATCCGGGTTGCGCCAGATCGCATTGCGGTTCATATCCATCACCGGAAAATTGAGGAACAGGTCGACCGCTTGCGATTGTCCGGCCTGTCGGATGACCTCCCAGTCGAGATGGAGGCCATAAGGATCTAGGAGGCATAGCGCCCGGTTGTATAGACGGTATTGGATGTTCGGCAACAGCTTGCGCAGGTATTCGTTCGCATCACCTGTATGGATTTCGACATCCTTGCGCCCTGCGCACAGCGTTTCAAGATAAGCCGTTTTGTCTTCATTCATGTCGATGAAATAATAGTGATCGAAGGGCGGCTCGATTTTAAGCGCGCGCACTGGACTGCCCTCAATCATTTGCCTAGTGCTCTTTTCTACGTGGATACCGGCGCCGCTGAAGCCGTCGATGTAGAACTTCTTGAGCTGACGTCCGCGCCGGCTAAAGGCGTTGGTGTAAGCGGTGCCGTACTGCTCGATAATGTCGAGCTTCAGGACCGACCATGCTCCGACTTCGTCGAAGGGTGGGTCGGGTGCGCTCATGCGGCCTGCTGGATCGAGCGCGTACAACGGCTGCTCTGGCGACGTGGAAACTCGTTCCATTCCCGTCCATCCAGCAGGCGCCCCCCGCTCTTGGGCGATCGGCCGCCCCATTGCTTGAAGAAGAAGGCGACACCGGCTGTGACGCACTGATCCCGGATAGCCCGAAGCCACTCGGTTTTGATCGGCCGCGCACCAGGGCCGCTTTCGCCGCCGGCGATCACCCAGTCAATGCCGTGGAGGTCGAGCGCCCCAACAGGTGCGATCAGCGGCTCGATGGAGAGAAAGCGAACAGCTGCGTCTGCCTGCTGCAAGTGGGCAATGCGCGCGGCCGCCTGCGCGTTTTCCACCGAGACGCCTAGCCAGATATGCGCCGGCGCTCGGCCGGTGCGATAGCGCGCGTTGACGAACTTCTTCAGCAACGAACTACGCTTAGTTAAGACCTGAAAGGTATGCCAGTCGGCGCGCTCCATCGTATCGAATACGGCGGCGATATGTGACGCCGGGATCTCCTTATGGAAAAGGTCACTCATTGAATTGACAAAGATCATGCGAGGGCGCTCCCAGGTGAGCGGCTGCGTAAGGCGCCCCGGGCGCAATGTCAGATCAAATCCGGTCTCGAATGGGTGTCCGGGCACTCCGCGGAAGCGCTCAGCGAAGCGGGCGGCATAGCAATGATCGCAGCCCGGACTGATTTTGTTGCATCCGGTGACGGGGTTCCAGGTCGCGTCTGTCCACTCGATCCGACTGTTGTCAGCCATGGGGGCCGTCCCAGCTCCGGCATGACGAACGGTTTAGCCCGCGCGCATCACGGCCGGTGATCTCGACGTTGGCATCGTCGGTCAATTGGCCGTGGCGCAGCTTGCGCTCCGCAATCAGCTCGAACCGGGTCCTGTGCAGATGATAGGCCTGAATACAGCGCTCAGGCGTCACACCGCCGTCAATAAACCGGCGGAACACGGGCCGCGGAATGCGGACGACGCCCTCGTACTCGCCGATGCCGACGCCGAACTCGACGGCCTGCTGGTCGGGGTTCCAGTGGGCGTCCTCGGGAAAGCTGAAGAACATGACATGCCTCGCGGGTGCGACAGTTGGCTGACGTTCCTATATTGTTCCTTTGAGCATGCCAGAAGACGCCTATCAGGTCGAGCACTTTTGGTGCCGATCGCGTCGTCACGGCGCAGCTGCATCTGCCACGTCGTGCAAAAGACCCTCTCGTCGGAGATCCGGGCGCTAATTTAGGGCGTGCTGCCGCGCATCGAGGCGGGGTGGCCGGGCAGCGCAAGGGTCGACACCTTGGCCAGCCGGCCGCCGTCGAGCCGCAGGATGTCGATGTTGCCCTCGATGAAATTTCCGACATAGAGGTAACGCCCGTCGGGGCTGAAAGCGATGCCTTCGGCGAGGCCTCCGACCGGCGTCTCGGACAGTTTGCGCACGCTCTTGCCGTCGATCTTGAGCAGCGCGACGAGCGAATGGTCGTGCCGGTAGAACGCTGTCTTCGGTGTGCCGCCGGAACCATTGAGGAGCAGCGAGGCCGCGTAGCCGCCGACCGGGCTCACCGCCAGCCCCTCCGGCCCGTCGCCGACAACCACTTGGTCGATGACGCGGGGAGGGCTGGCGGTCAGGTCGATCACCCCGACCGTATCGACATTGCCGTCCTGCCCGCCGCCGATGTTGTTGACGATCGCGAGCTTGCCGTCGGGCGTAACCTGGATGTTGAGTGGGTTGAGACCAGTGGCCATGTCGTAGTTCTTGCCGTCGACCTGGGCGTAGCTGACCTTCTCGCCATCGATATTGAGCAGCGCCACCCGGTTCGCTCCGGATTTGACCACCAGCGCGCGCTTGCCATCGGGGGTGATGGCCACCGCGCAAGGCAGCGCCTTAGGCGCCGGCTGAGCGCCGCCCGCCGCGGCTGCGACCGACACCGTGCCGACCACCGTCACCTTCTTATCGGCGAGCGCCAGCACGCTGACCGTGTCGTCGGCGCGGTTGGCGACGAGCGCCAGCGTCCCCGCTTGGTTGATCGCCATCCCCGAAGGCTGCTTGCCAACCTCGACCGTGGCGATCTGAGCAGGCGGCGACACCGTCAGGTCGATCACGTAGATCTTGTTGTCGGGTACGTCTTTCCAGCTGTCGCCGTCCGCGACCCAGTCGAGCGAGTTCGCGACGAGGGCAAGGCGCTGATCGCGCGTGATCGCTAGATTGACCGGCGGCCCGACGATCGTATTCATCAGCGGCAGGTTGGCGACAATTTTCGGCTTGGTGCGGTCGCGGATATCGATGATCGACACCGTGTCCTTGCCCGGCGGGTGAACGACGCGCTTGCCGGTCTCGTCGAACGAAACCTTCTCGTCATTGCCGGTGATCAGGAGTTGCGCGCGGAGGGTGCCGGCCGGGGTCAGGAGGCCCGCGGTCGCCGTGGACAATGCGAGCACTCTGAGAAATGTCTTCATCGTTCCCCCCTTTGGATCACCTTATTGCCGGCAGTCTGGCATGACGATGGCGCCGCCGTCACCCACCGCGGCGCCATCATCCGCCACTACCGCTTGTCAGGTGGCCCACACACCGGTCTTTCGGCTGTCCGGCTTCCCACGCTGTTGAACGTGTTCTCGACGCGGCTCGCGCGGGTTGCCGATCGCGTTGAGGCGGTAGGCAAGGCGCTTGAGGGAACGGATGCCAAAGCGTCGTCCTCCCAGCTCGTCCATCTACATCGGCGATCTCTCCCCCTTGATGTCGCGGTCGTCTTAGGTGCCATCGGTGGAGCGGTAACCTGCGCTGCCGTCCTCGCCCTGTTCGTCGGTGCGCTACGCGAGGCGACAATCGCCTCCGTGCTTTTTGCCCTGTTCGGGCTCGCCGTCGTCTGCGCGCTCGACGGCATCGTTGCGCGTTGCGAGACGATGGGCTCCATTGGGCGACGGATGAAGGCCTCTGATCATTTTCAGGTCGCCTGTTATCTGATGTACGTTGGTTTGTCGGATAACACGCAAACGGTCCCTACCCGTTTGACGACCGAAACACAGGCGTTCGATGCACGCGTCGGTGGCCCTCGGTTTGAAAACCGGCTCTTTTTGGGGTATATGGGACAGGCAATGACGAGTGCCTGCCGATGGAAACGCATATCGACCCTGATGCGCTGGCTGGATTGTCCGAAGCTGACGTCGAGCAACGGATAGCCCTGCCGCTGCTTACCGGACCAGCTTACCTTGCTTTGCCACCGGACAGTCTACACGCTAAGGAGTATCTCGCTCCAACAATACTGGATAAAAGGGCAGGAAAAACCAGCGGATATTACCCAGACTTTTCATGCTGGCTGCATGGATTTGCTACGCTCATTGTTGAGGTCAAAGCACCCGAAGTCTCCGCCGAGACTGGGTATCGCGAAGCTAGCTTATACGCTCGCCATATAAACCAACAATACCCTTCGGGTCTCAATCCTACACGATTTCTACTGTCGATTAATGGTGAAGACCTCCTTTTCGGTTATTCAGATAGCGCACCGACGCTTAGCGCTAAGGTTGCTGACCTGTGTCCGGGAACCTCAGCTTTGGAAGCTCTGATCGCCGCCTGTGGTAGATCAGTCATTGAAGCCTATGCGAAGGAGTGTTTAAGAGCCGTTCGCACTCAACCGGTGTCACGCCCCTACAATCTGATCGGTGGACAAGCGCTCCTCAACGCAAAAAAACCGCTAAATACCTTTGCCGCCGACCTATCTCCGGTTCTGCGTCGTTATTTTTCCTCGGCAAACCAAGACAACATAAGAGAAATTGCTGCCCGGGCATACGTTTCCTCTTCTGAGATTACCGAATACGACCGCGTATTAGAGGCCTTACTGAAGGATCGCCTGAACGTCCGTCGAGATACAGTAGTCGAACCTCTGACCCCCACCCGGCATGGCGAGCCGCACGTCTCAAAGGCAATCGAGGACTTTCGTACTCAACGTCCCTCACACGGTCAACTCCAGATTGTTCAGGGCGGTGTGGGAACCGGAAAGTCTCTCTTTGTTCGCCGTTATAAGGAACTTTTGCAGCCGCGAGAACAAGCTGCGCATACGTTTTGGGCGTTTGTAGATTTTAACCCGAGCCCAGCCAATCTTTCCGGCTCAGAGCGCTGGCTCTGCTCCACATTCATCGACAGTTTTTCGACCGAGAAGGCTCATCCCTTTGCTTCCGGTGCGATCAACATCTTGTAAGTGAGGGGTGCGTGGCCGGCGGCGATGCCGAGCAAGGAGCGGAAGGCGGCGTGGCGGGCGCGGCGGCGGTTGAAGCGGAAGACGAACTCGTCGAGGTAGGATTGGAAATGCCTGCGGCGCAGGCCGTGATAGACGCCCAAGGCCCAGACCTTGAGGTTGGAGAAGATCCGGTGCACCCAGGGCAACACGATATGGGCGGCCATCTTGCCGACGACATGGGGATCGTGGCTGACGCCGGGAGCGCCGGGATAAGCGGGCCATCCGTCGGTCTTGGCGGTAGCCCCGGCTGCGAGATTGTCGGCGATGAAGGGATGCAGGCTGCCGGTCGAGTAGTCGGGCACCTCGGCGAGACGGATGCGGCCGGGGCCAGCCCCGCCGTCCTGCACCTCGACGGCGCCGACCACCAGGATTTTGCCCTGATGGCTGCGGCCCCCGCCGCCGGTCAGCGGATCATGCTTGCTGCGGCAGGCGATCTCGGTTTCGTCGACCTCGACCAAGCCGGCGAGTGCGCTGCGGCCGGGGGCAATCATGCTGCGGCGCAGCTTGGCGCACATTAGCCACGCCGTCTTGTAGGAGCCGAGGGCGAGCTGGCGTTGCAGTTGCAGCGCCGAGATGCCGTTGGAATGGGTCGCCATCAGATAGGCCGCCCAGAACCAGGTGGTCAGCGCCAGCTTGGAGTGATGCATGATGGTGCCGGCGGTCACCGAGGTCTGCTTGCCGCAGCCGGCGCATTCCCAGGTCCACGCCTTAGTTTGCAGCGCCCACGCTTTGCCGTTGCCGCAGCCGGGGCACACGAAGCCCTCTGGCCAGCGCGCCGCGAACAGATACTTGACACACGCCGCCTCATCGCCAAAGCGCTGCTGGAACTCGATCAAGGAGCGCGGAAAGTCGATCATCTTCGCCACCAGAGGTCATCGTGTTCGTGATTTGTTCTAACACGAACTCGCCCCACCGGCTACAACATTTTGTATCCCCGGACGCAGAGGGATACGCCTTCGACCGAGAACCCTGGCTTTGATTTGACCTCTAACGATAGCCTTCGCCGCATATTTGCTCGGAACATTCAGCGTCGCAAGGGCGTGTACGATGAAATTTCGCGAGGATCGAGGTCTGAAGCTGTACTTGCGCGAGCACGCGATTTGGGAACATGGCAAGATGATCCAATTGAGCTAACTCAGGGCCTATCTCACTATATCATCAACAACCGCCGCGAGGTACTGGTGGTGGTTATGGACAATGTTGATAAGCTCGACTTGCAAACTCAACTTGATGCTTTTTCGCTAAGTTTATGGTTCATGGAAAAGACCGGCGCGTTTGTCATACTTCAGATGCGAGACGATACGTATGAAAGATATAAGAACAAAAAACCTCTTGATACGTTCAGGTCGGGCATCACATTTCACATTTCGCCGCCTCGTTTTATTGATGTGGTGAAACGTCGATTGGAGCTAAGCCTGGAGTACCTAGCCAGCCAAGCGCAGGAGACACAGACGTATGTTCTTGAAAGCGGCGCGAGAGTGACTTTTCCGAAAAGCGAGCTAGGCATATTTTTGCGCGAATTGTACATTGAGTTGTTTGAGCGCAAGCGGAACATTTCAAGGGTGTTAGAGGCGCTGGCTGGACGAGATGTGCGACGTGCACTCGAAATGTTTGTCAGTATTATTACATCAGGGCATCTTAGTGAGACGGCCATCACGTCAGTTGTTAAAGGGTCGGGCGCGTTTCCCATCACGGAATACAACGTCCTTAAGATATTGATGCGGACGGAATATCGCTTATTCAGCGATCAAAGCGGCTTTGTCACGAACATATTTGAATATAACCCAGACTGGGAAAAGCCCGACAATTTCATTTTAGTGGAGCTATTATATTGGCTCGCGCATAACCGCAAGAGAGTTGGGCAAATTGGGCTAGAGGGATTTTTCACGTGTCGGCATATCGCGGCTGAAATGCAGAAGCAGGGGTACGTGCCGGACGATACCCTAGCCGCTTTAAATTATCTCCTGACAAAGGAGTTGGTCGAAGCGGATCATATGAATTTTGTTCACGTCGATCCTGACGATCTTGTAAGGATACAAGCGTCAGGGTTCATACATGTGCGCGTGCTGTGCGAGCGTTTCGAGTATTTATATGGCGTTCTTCCGACTACCCCCATTCGTGATCCGACTGCGGCAAATCTGGTTGGGGATTTTATCAATCGGGAGAACGTCAGAGGAGATTTGGGCGCATACGAAAAGGTACGTGCCATTGAGATTTTTTTCCGATATCTCGTAGCGGAGAGAGATCGACTAAAGAGGGATGGTGCTTTTGTCGATGAGAGAGAGACCGGCGCATCGTACGTGCTAGATCGCATCGACAGCACGCTATACCACTACCGGCATCGTTCAGCACGAATTGAGGCTGCTAACGTGCTAGACCTGATTTAGCACCGCTCAGGCGTGCGGCCTCCGTGGCGTTGCCAGATATTGCCAAAGCTAGCGCCGAGCGAGCCACAATCGAGCCCCAACGGGCCGAGACGGATAGAGCGGCGGGATAAGTGGTTGCGATTGCTAATCCATCTCCGACACTTCTAAGCTGCTGCCGAAAAATGGCATTGTAGTGGCTCTAGCTCGACCTGAGCATCCCGATCGGCCGGGCGCTTGCACCAACACGCCGTTCCTCCTGTGATTGGCCATGGGGCCGCGGATCGGAGGTCTCTCGTTCGGAAATGCGAAAAATCCGCCGATCGCGTGGATCGGCGGATTTCTGGCGTCAGGCTGTTGCGGATTTCTCGTCGGCGATGACTTCGGCCATCGTTCGGTGATGAAGGAATGCCCAGCTTTCACGGGGTGGCACGTCGCGGGCGGCGGCCTTCTCGACCACACGCCAGGCGCCATGCGCCGGGAAGCCGATTACGGCCGCGCGGGGCACGGCGCAGGCGCCGCAACTCTTGCAGGTCGCCGCCGAGTAGGTCGCCGGGCAGATGGCGATCCTCCTTCCCGCCGGCGTGCGTCGGGGCAGGTCGGAGATGCGATCACGCCATTCGGCGATCGTCTCGGCCCATTCGTCGGGCCGGCTCTTCGCCCGGTGCCGCACCGCCCGTCGTGCATAATCATGCCCGAGGATGGTCACGACGGGCCCAATCTTCAGATCGGCCAGCGCGTCCGCTTCCGCGGGGTTGTTGGCCGACAGGTTGATCGTGAACCCGACCGAGTTGACGACCGCGATGATGGACCTGTTGAGCGCCGCCATCGCGGTGTCGGGCAGGACGGGCTTGTGGGTGAAGGCAATCACCCGCTTGCCGCGGTTTGCGATCACGAGCTGCCACAGGAGCTGCCCGTCGATCGCATCGTCGGCACCCGGGAGATCGCCCGCCTGCGCATAGCGCCACAGGGTCCGCTTGGGGAGCGCGGCGACCTTGGCGCAAAGCTCGTCCCAGGAGCCGCCGCGGGTACCCTCCGAGACACCGGACCAGAAGTGGCCGAGGGCGCCGTGGAAGGCGTAACAGCCGTGTCCGTAGAGCGCACAGCCGGACCAGCATGATCCCCGCTCGGTGATCGTCGTGGGGATCGGCCCGGTCTTCGCGTTCGCGGAGACGGAAACAAAGAGTGCTTTCATCGATTGCTCCATCGAGGCAGGAATGCCTCGGTGGAGCCGCCCCGGGCGCACGCAGCGCCTCGGGGATCTCGACGCCGCAACCCCTCCCTGTGCGTAACAGGGAGGGGTGTACGCGTCAGTAATGGCTGACGGCGACGAGGTATCGGATTGCGGCATCGCTGATGTCCGTGCCGCGCTCGATCACCTCTTCGGTGGTCGGCCAATCCTCGTAGCGGATCTCGCTGGTGCCGAGGATATGGCCGCCGCGCCACCGGCCCTTGATGCTGTCCGCGCCTTCCGCGAACAGCTCGGCGTATTTGGCGCGCTCCGCATCG
>Ga0182024_10001877_pt1 | contig 53030 bp, 44 predicted proteins | sample P32metaG_FD_120480 | JGI IMG/M metagenome (GOLD analysis project Ga0182024, IMG submission 120480) | Permafrost microbial communities from Stordalen Mire, Sweden - P3-2 metaG (Illumina Assembly) | ecosystem: Environmental > Terrestrial > Soil > Wetlands > Permafrost | place: Sweden: Stordalen... | reverse complement strand
CGCCGTTCTTAGTTCCACGTCCGAACGCGTGGCGCGCAGATCCCAAAGCGCCTGCGCGAGCGTGTTCGCGCCGCTCCAGATCGTGATCCAGATCGGTCGTGGATCGGCCTCGTCGATTGCGGCGATGATTCGCTCCGACCCCGGAGATTGCCTCCCCTGCCCCACCACCGCCATCCCGTAGCCCAGCTGGCCGGTTTTGGTCACGCTCGCCAGCTGTTCGGCTTCGGGATATCCCGGCGCGTGTTTGCTCAAGTTCGGGCGGACCTGCGCATATGCGGCGATATCCCGGCGAATGAGATCCTCCCGCGGTCCCGTTTTCAGCCAGGTCGAGGTCGTGGCGACCAATCCCTCGACGGAAAATTCATTCGCATAGACCAGGAACCGGACGAGCGACTCCTCGTCATCGGGCTCGTTCGAAATATCGGTGAGCACGATCACGCGCGCCCGATCGTTGGTTTCGGCGCCGTGAGCCACGTTCAAAGCCACCAACGCGGTGAAGATCGCCGGAGCGATCCGGAGCCTGATTCGGAAGGGGTGGGTCATGGGGTTTCTCTCTGCTGGCCAGTTGATCGGTCGATTGCGACCGCGAGCAGAATCACGAAGCCTTTGATCACCTGCTGCCAGAATGGCGAAACGTCGAGCAAAAATAGGCCGTTGTTCAGCACGCCGATAATCAGACAGCCGAGCACCGTGCCGACGATCGAACCGCGACCGCCCGACAGCGACGTGCCGCCAATGACCACGGCCGCGATGGAGTCTAGCTCGTAGCCCAGCCCGGCGTTGGGCTGCGCCGAGTCAAGGCGAGCGGTCACGATCAGGCCGGCGACGGCACTGAGAACGCCCGCCAGCGCATACACCGTGATCTTGATCCGATTGACGCGCAAACCGGTGAGCAGCGCCGCGCGCTCGTTGCCGCCCACGGCATACAGGTGCCGGCCGAATCGGGTTCGTTGCGTGACGACGATGAAGCATCCGGTCAGCGCGAGCATGATCCAAACGGGGATCGGCACGCCCAGCCAAACGCCCGTGCCGAGAACGCCGAAGCCCGGGCCCAGTTGGGTCAAGGGAAAGCCGCCGGTCCAGAGCATCGTCAGCCCTCGTGCGATGCTGAGCATCCCAAGGGTGGCAACAAAGGGTGGGAGTTTAAATCGGGTGATGGCGAACCCGTTGGCCCAGCCGAGCGCCGCGCCGGTGAACAGACCGCCCAGAATCCCGCCGAACGCCGTAAATTCGAGACGGACACCAAGGGCCGGGAAAACGATGCCGTTCTTGATCAGTCCTGCCGCCACCGCACCCGCGAGCGCCAAAACTGCGCCAACGGAGAGGTCGATGCCGCCGCTGAGAATCACCAGCGTCATCCCGAGCGAAAGACATAGATTCACCGAGATCTGCCGCAATATGTTCAGGCAGTTCTCGGGGGTGAGAAACCGTCCCGACATCACCGAGAGCGCGAGCACCATCAGGGCCAGGGCGAGGAGCGACTGGAAGCGGCGAAAGAATTGTCCCGAGCGGCGCATCGAATTTAGTCCGCCACGAGCGACTGGCCGGGCAACGCGGCCCGGAGGATGCGTTCTGAGTCAGTTTCGCCGCGCCGGAGGTCCGCCGTCTTGCGGCCTTCGCACAACACCACAATGCGGTCGGCGAGCGTCGTGATTTCGGACAGCTCGGATGATACGACAATCACGCCGAGACCCGCCTGGGCGAGTTCGTCGATAAGAGCATAAATTTCCTGTTTGGCGTGGATATCGACCCCGCGGGTCGGTTCATCCAAGAGGAGCACCTTCGGTTCCGTGGCGATCCATTTCGCGAGGATGACCTTTTGCTGATTGCCGCCGCTTAGCTCCCGGATCGGCTGGCGCAGCGACGCCATCTTGACCCGAAATCGCCGGAGATAGGGCGCCATAAGGTCACGCTCCTGCCGTTCGCAGACAAAACCGGCGCGGGTCACTTTGTCCAGGCTCGCGAGGCTCGCGTTCGCGGCCACGCTCATCCCCAAGACAATGCCTTCGCCCTTGCGGTCTTCGGGCGCAAACGCGAGTCCGTGGGCAATCGCATCTTCCGGGGAGGCGAAGTTGACCGGCTGGCCTTCGACGAATATCTGTCCCCGCACCCGCCCGGCATGCAGGCCAAACAAGACCTCGAGTAACTCCGTCCGCCCCGCGCCCACCAGCCCAAACAATCCCAGCACTTCTCCCCGGCAAAGCCGCAGATCCACTCGGTCGAGCGGCGACACCCCGCCAGCGCCGCCGCCGCCCAGCGACAACGCTTCCGCCCTCAGCACCTCCGCGCCCGGCTGGCAGAGCATCTTCAGGAATGGTGTTCGCGCCTCCTTGCCGGCCATCAGGCGGACGATTTCGGGCGGCGGCATCCCGTCTGGGGAACCGGAGCCCACTATCCTCCCATCCCGCATCACGCAGATATCGTCGGCGATCTGGGCGACCTCCTCCAGTTTGTGGGTAATGTAAACGAGTGCGACGCCCTGGTCCTTGAGATCGGTCAGCGCGTCGAAAAGCCGCGCCACTTCATGTTGCGACAATGATGACGTCGGTTCGTCGAGAATCAGGATGCGCGCTTCCGTCGCCAGCGCGCGGGCGATCTCGACCATTTGCTGCTGGCCCACCCGCAGGTCCGCCACCCGCGCGGACGCGTCGATCGGCGAGTCTAGACGCCGCAACAATTGGCGGGCGGCGGCTACCATGCCCGGGAAGTCGATCAAACCGGCAGATCCGCATGGCTCCCGTCCCAGAAAAATGTTCTCGGCCACGCTTAGCTGAGGCACGAGGCTCAGTTCCTGGGAAATCACCGCGATGCCCCGTTCGAGCGCGTCCCGTGGGCCATTCAGCCGCACCTGGCAGCCGTCAAGGCGGACCACGCCCGCATCCGGTGCGATTACCCCGGCCAGAATGTTCATCAGCGTCGATTTGCCGGCGCCGTTTTGACCGAGCAACGCGGTCAACCGGCCGCGCCGTAGCGTCAGATCGACGCCCTCGAGCGCGCGCACGCCGGGGAACGACTTGCCGATACCCCGCGCCTCCAAGACAATGTCATTCGTGTCCGTCATCGTTGGACCTCCGCTTGAATCGGAACGATGGTGAGCAGCGGTCCGCCGACGATTCCTGCGCGCGCCTCGGCGCAGCCGATGAAGCCAACCTCCACCCCCACCACGGCGCGTTCGCGCAATGCCGGCAAAACCCGCACTTCCACCAGACGATTCAACTCGGCCGCGAGCCCGTTGAAATCCTGCTCAGACGAAAACTGGTTCACGTCGAGCAGTCCCGTGGCATCCCGCACGAGGTTGCCGAAGATCGCGCCAATCTGCAACTCCACCACCGGCGCGTTGGCCGCGCCAGCCAAGGCTAATTGGATCGTGTCGCGAGTACGCGCAATTACCCGGCCCTGGCCGCGAAGGACAAAATACGCCGTGCCGCCGAGACCAACCGGTCGGGCAAACTCTTTGATCGCCGCGGCGGCATTCTGTTGCAGCCGGGCGGCCACGAGGCTGGCGTCGGCGGCTGGCGCCGCCGGCAGCTGCTCGGTCCAGAATTTCTCGGCCACCACCGGCAGGTTGACTTCACCGGCCATCGGCTGGCGGTCCAGTCGCACGATGTGAAACAGCGGGAGCCGGCAAAGCAGCGCCGCCAGGATCGCACCCGCGATCAATTGCGGCCACCGTCGCGCCACCGCGAGCCGACTATTCCTTCGCGCCATAGTCGCCGAACTTAGAGACGTTTTCTTGCGTCACGAGTTCAACCGCCACCGGAATGCGCTGCTTGAATTCGCGGGCGCCTTTGAGGTACCGGTCGGCATTTTCGGCCGCGGTGCGCGCCATGAGCTTCGGATACTGCATGACGGTGGCAGCAATCTTGCCGGCGGCCACGGCTCGCATCGCGTCGTCCGCCCCGTCGAATCCGAATACTTTCACGTTGCCGGCTCTGCCCGCTCCAAGGAGAGCCTGATAGGCGCCCATTGCCATGGCGTCGTTGCCGCAGAATATGGCCTTGATTTTCGGGTTGGCCTGCACGATCGCTTCCGTCGCCTCCAGCGCCTTGCTGCGGTCAAACTCTGCGCTTTGTTGCGCGGCCATTTTCAGGCCCGGATAGCGGTCGACCACGCTGTGAAACCCTTTCGACCGGCTCCAAGTATTGGTGTCGGCGACGAGGCCCAGCAGCTCCGCGTATTCGCCCGTCTCGCCCACCGCTTTGACAAAGTACTGGCCCAGCGACACACAGCCGGAATAGCTGTCGGACAAGATTTGCGATATGGCCGCGTCGTTCGCCTCGATCTCTCGATCCATGCAGAACACCGGAATACCGGCCGCCTTGGCGCGGCGGACGTTGGCGACCGACCCCTTTGCGTCGGTGCAATTGAACAGCACGGCGCTGTAGCCCGCAGCGACGACGTTGTCGAAATTGGCGGATTCCTTCGTCGGATCATTTTGCGAGTCGAAAATCGTGGCCTCATAGCCAAGCTCGCGAGCCCGGTCGCGGGCCGCGTCGGCGAGCACGACGAACCACGGGTTGTTGAGCGTGGAGATTATCACGGCCACGCGTTTCGGATTGGAACCGGCGTCGGCTCCATCCGGCAGGGCGGCCCGTCGGCAACTGGTGCATCCGAGCGCCGCCGCAAGGAGCAGAATGAAGGCGCAAACCGCGATTCGGGGTGTTTTCATGGGTGGGATGAGCGAGCGACCGGCAGATGAGCGAACGGGCGTGGGAATTAATCAGGCTCCTTGCAGCGCCCCCGGGTCGAGCGCCCCGGCCAGGACCTGGCGCACCGCTCGGCGCCACCCCGCCCGACAGCCATCGGCGGCGGACGGATGCATCCTCGGCCGGTATGTCACCTCCGCGTCCGAAGGCGAGGCCATTGGCCCAGGCAAGGGATCCACTCCCATGCCGAGGAGCCCCATTGACGCGGCGCCGAGCGCCGAGCAATCGGCCGTCGGGCAAACGGTCAGGTCAACTCCGGTGATGTCCGCGGTGAACTGCATCAGCAGGCGATTCGCGGTGGGGCCGCCATCGGCTTTTAAGCCGTGCACCGGCAGGCCGCACTCCGTCTGCATTGTTTCCAGCGCATCATTGAGCTGAAACGCGATCGACTCCAGGGCCGCCCGCGCCACATGGCGGCGGTCGCTGAATGCACTGAGGCCGGTAATGGCCCCGCGGGCCGCGGGACACCAATGGGGCAGGCCCAAGCCGGAAAAGGCGGGCACCAAATGGACTCCGCCAGCGTCCGCGAGCTCGGCGGCGAGAAACTCGATTTCGCGGACCTCTGCCACCATTCCCAGTTGCTTTTGCAGCCAAGTCAAAGCCGCTGCAGAGTTAATGATGATGCCCTCAAAGGCGTAAATCGGGACCCCATCGAGCACCCAAGCCAGCGCGGTCATCACCCCCTGCTTTGATCGGCGGGGTTCCGATCCGATATTCAACAGCACCGACGAGCCGGTCCCGAAGGTGACCTTCGCCATTCCCGGCTGAAGGCAACGCTGCCCAAAAAGGGATCCCTGGGAGTCTCCCATGACGCCGCAGATGGGAACCGGGCGGGGCAGCACTCCCAGGTCGGTCTCGCCGAAATGGGCTTTGCTCTCCCGAACTTCGGCAAGCGCAGCCCGCGGCACCCCCCAGAGCGCGCACAGTTCTTCGTCCCATCGCCGCTGAACGATGTCATAGAGCAGCGTCCGGCTCGCATTCGTCGGGTCGGTCGCGAAGGTTTTTCCCCCCGTTAATCGGTAAATGAGATAGGTGTCGATCGTCCCGATCAATACTTCTCCGGCAACGATCGCCGTCCGCAAGCCCGGTTGCTCCTGCATCAGCCATTGGAGCTTCGAAGCGGAAAAATAAGCGTCGACTCGGAGCCCGGTTTTCGCCTGAACCTCAGGCGCGCGGTCCGCCGCAACGTGCGCCGCGCAAATGTCATCGCCGCGGCGGCACTGCCAGCTGATGGCTGGGTGCAGCGGCCGGCCAGTTTCGCGGTCAAATATAACCACCGTTTCCCGCTGATTGGCGATGCTCACGCACCGCAGGTCGGCCACTACTCGAGCGTTACGCGCCAGGAGCAGTCGCCCGACGGCGAGCAAATTCTGCCATATTTCCTCTGCATTTTGCTCGACCCAGCCCGGTCGCGGATAGTGCTGGCCATGCGCGATCGCCTCCCGATCCAAGCAGCGCCCGGTCTCGTCAAAAAGCACCGCTTTGGTCGCGGAAGTGCTCTGATCGAATGCGAGGATGTAGGGCACGGCGATTAGGCGTCCAATGCGGTGCGCATCGCGTCCGCGAGCCCTTCCATGGTCAAGCCATAATGGCGGAAGATGTCCGCCTGACTGCCGGTTTCCGTATAGGCATCCGGGATTCCGACGATCTTGAAGCGCGTACCCACTCCGGCCTGCGCGATCAGGCCGGCACAGGCTTCGCCGAGGCCGCCATTGACCATGTGCTCTTCTACGGTGACGATGGCGCGGCACTCGCGAACAGCGGTCATGATGCCGGGCGCATCGAGCGGTTTGATGGTCGGGACGCTGAGCACCCGGCATTTTAAGCCGGCGCGCTCCTCAAGGTAGGCGGCCGCCAGCAGCGCATGAATCACGGTTTCGCCCGTCGCGATGAACGCCCCGTCGTTTCCGCCGGCCAATCGGCGGACCCGGCCGAATTCGAAGGGCTCCGCGCTCGGCAGATCGTAGAGCGGGGCCTTTCCAAAACGAAGATAAACGGGCGCTGGCGAGGCAGCGGCGACTTTGACCGCCGCCTGCGCTTCGAAATTGTCGGCCGGCGCGAGGATCGCCATGTTGTTCACGGCCCGCAGGGACGCGAAGTCGTGCAGAGCGTGATGCGTCGTCCCGAGAGCGCCATAACTCACGCCCGCGCTGATTCCGACCAGCGTCACCCGGTTGTTTGAATAAGCGACGTCGTTCTTGATCTGTTCAAAGGCGCGCGCGGTCAAAAAACATGCCGGCGACACGGCAAATACCGTTTTGCCAACCGCCGCAAGCCCAGCCGCCACCCCCACGAGGTTCTGCTCGGCAATGCCCACTTCAACTATTTGGCGCGGGAGCGCCCGACCAAACGGTCCGAGCTTGGCCGAACCACGCGAGTCGCTGGTAACAGCGACGATCCGCCGATCCGCCAGCGCAAGAGTCAGCAGTGTCTCGGCGAACACTTCCAAATTGGGGCGACCGAAGCGCAGCCCGAGGCGAACTGCGATCGCCATCGCCGCGGCACTATGCATCGAAAATACCGGTGCACTCATAAGTCACTCCCCGGCGAAATCGCGAGCGCCGCATCGATCTCAGCGAGCGCTTGGACATATTCCTGGTCGTTCGGCACCCCATGATGCCATTTGTATTCACCCTCCATGAAACTCACGCCCTTCCCTTTTACGGTCTGCGCGATCACGGCGGTGGGTTTTCCGGGCTCTAGTGGAGCCGAAAGGGCTTGGCTCAACGCGGCGAGATCGTGGCCATCGACCTCGGTCACCGCCCAGCCGAACGCGGCGAACTTGTCCGCCAGCGGCTCGTTGCTCATCACGTCCTTCGTTGGTCCTGTGATCTGTAGCGTGTTCCGGTCGACAATGGCCGTGAGGTTGTCGAGTTTGTAATGGGCCGCGGCCATCGCCGCTTCCCAGTTCGAGCCTTCCGCCAATTCACCATCGCCGAGCAGCGTGAAAACCCGGAAATCGGCTTCATCCATTTTCCCGCCGAGCGCCATCCCGGTGCAGATCGGCAAGCCGTGGCCGAGCGCCCCGGTGTTTTGCTCGACGCCGGGAACCTTGCGCGTGGGGTGACCGACGAAATGAGATTGATAGCGACCGAGGGTTGCGAGCTCGGAGGCGGGGAAAAAGTCGCGGTCCGCGAGGACCACGAAAAGCGCCTCCACCGAATGACCCTTGCTCTGCACGTAGCGATCGCGCCCCGGGTCGCCGAACGTTGCCGGGGAGACCCGCAGAATTCGATTGTAAAGCACGTTGAGGATGTCCGTGCAAGAAAGGCTGCCGCCGGTATGCCCGGCGCCCGCGAACTTGATCCAGCGCAGAATATCCCTGCGATACTGCAGGGATTTGCGGGCGAGCTGTTGGTCGGAGAACATGTTCAGGCCGCGGGCGGTTCGTGGTGATAAATTTCCCATCCGAGATAGCGTTCGCACGCTTCCGCCAGGATGGCGGCGGAGTGCGAGGCGTTCATGACCACATGGTGTTCGAATCCTTCCCGGCAAACGTGCCGCAGCAGTTGCTGCAATTTTGGGACTCGGGCCACGGCCCGATTTCCAAAGGTGGCGAGTTCGTCGTTAGTGAGCTCGCCCTGGCCGATATAGCCGCGAATGACGCCGCGGGCGTCATCCGTCGTCAGGCGGCCGTAAGTGAGCGGGCTCGCCGGGGTGCGGCCCTCCAGCGCTCCGTAGGTATTCTCGACCCCAACGATGGTGCCCAGAATCGGCGCGGTCCCCACCTTGGGATCGGGCAGGAATGACTTGGCCCAGTTGCCACAATGGAAAAGCACGCATTTATCCTCCTCGCCGCCATAGTTGTTGTTCCAATCCACCAGCGCGCTGGGGGAATTGGCGGCGAGTTGCAGCGCATACATCGTGAGCACCCCGGTGACATCGACCTCGCACGCGCTGGGCGAAAAAGCGTCGCTCATCATGCTCATGCTGGTGCAAACGTTGCAGCCGTGGTTTTGTTGGAGGGATGTCCAGCATTGGATCGCGGTGGCGTCGAGCCCGTGGGCGGCGACAAAATCGTCGAGCACCACGCCCAGGCGGGCCATCTGCACTAGTTTTGCCAGCGGCACGAGCGCGGTCGAAGCATAGGTTTTGATCGCGTCGATTTTTTCGACAATCCGAGCGTCTTTTTCGCTGAATTTGGCCGCTTGCCCCAGAATTTCGGAAAGATCGATCGTGGTGACACTGATACCGTTGCGCTCAAGAATCTTTTCGCTGTACCGCACGGTGTTGAACGCGCCGGGCCGGGCCCCCACCGCACCGATGCGCACGCTGCGCAGGCCGCGCACCACTCGGCACACCGCGATGAACTTGCTCAACTCGGATCGAAACTCCGGCTCCAAGGGATGCACGACATGGCGCTGGGTCAGGGAATAGGGAATGCCCATCTGCGCCAGGTTGTTGCAGACGGAAATCTTTCCGCAGAAGGCATCCCGGCGCCGCGCCACCCCAAGTTGGCCCAAATCGTCGGGATACGCCTGGACAAGCACCGGCACCCTCAACGCGGCGGTCTTGAGGGTTTCCGCGATTCCTTTCTCGTCCCCGAAGTTGGGCAGCACGATAACCACGCCCTGGATGCGGCTGCGATGTTGCGCGAAAAGCGCGGCGCATTTGCGGGCGTCGATAAAGGTTTCGACGCCTCCGAGCTTGGTTTCAGCCGCGTCGAGCATTATCGGCTCGAAGCCGATCTCGCGAGCAAGCGTCTCGATGTCCGCGCGGGCTTCGCCCACGAGGATATCCGGGAAAAAATCCCGGTTGCCAATGATAACGCCCAGAACGGGCGGGGAGAATTGCATGCGGAGGGGGCGCGCCGAGGGTCGGAAGGTGGATTCTATTCCTCTTCGCGATTTTATTCTGCCGGTAACGCGGCAAAAACCACCGGTATTCTAAGATCGCCTGCGACGAATCGCGGCCGCATCGTGAAGATCTCGCAAATGCCGCCGCCCGCGACCGCACTCTTTCCCCGTCACCGCCGCATGGTTAGGTTCGATCCCGCGCGGCCCGATTTCGCGCCCTATGGATTCACCTGCGTCCGCTGGGCCCCGACGCCGATGGGGCGACCGGACCGGCACAACGAGATTGAAATGAATTTCCTTGGTCGCGGCTGGGTAACCTACCTGTTGGGGGGGCGCAAAGTGCGAATTGAAGCCGGTCGTCTGAGCACTTTTTGGGCGGCCATTCCCCATCAGATTCTCGATTACGGTGACGAGGCCGACTACTTCGTGGCGACGCTGCCGCTCGCCTGGTTTCTCCACTGCAGGTTTCCCAGCTCGCTCGTCCAATCCCTCCTCCAAGGCCGAATGGTGAGCGAGTCGAATGCCGAGCACGCCCATTCGGATGAGAGACTATTCGCCAGTTGGGAGCGGGATCTGCGCGGCAAAGAAGCCGGGACGACGAAGGCGGCGTTGCTGGAACTCGAGGCGCGTCTTCTGCGACTGGGACTCTCCGCCCCCATCCTGCAGCCGGCCCCGGCTGCCCCGCGCAAACGCCGAGGCGCGGTCGGAGAGGCGGGATTGCGCAAAGTGGAGCAAATGGCCTGCTTTATTGCGCAGAATTACACCGAGCGCCTGACGGTCGGCGTCATCGCGGGCGGCGTGAACCTGCATCCGAATTATGCCATGAATCTTTTCCACCGGTCGTTCGGGACCACCTTGGTCGACTATATCACCCAGCATCGCGTATCGCATGCCCAAAGGCTCCTCGCCACCTCCGACCAAAAGGTAATCGACATCGCGGCGAGCTCGGGATTCGGCTCGATCAGCCGCTTCAACGACGCCTTTCGTCGCACGTGCGGCTATTCCCCCCGCGAATATCGGCACCGGCACGCCCTGGAGCCATGAAAGACGCGATGGGAGGGGCGACAACGTTTGCGCTCGGTCAACCGTAGGATTACTCGACCTTAAGACCTGAGATTTTGAAGGTGTAAGCAATATCGCACGGTCTCGCCGGAGGCAGGCTGATTTTTAGTCCTTCGGCATCCTGGGTAAATTCGAGATCACCCGGATGGCCCAGCAAATTAACCCGCTCGATTTTTCCGGCGGGCAGATCGGGCGATGCCGTGCCCAGCGACGTGATGATAGCTTGGTCGCCCGGCCAGTCCATTACGACGGCATATAAGGCGCCGTTCTTCGTCGTGAAACGAACTTCCTTGCTCGTGTAAGATTCGTTCGGCGGATCGTCCGGCCCGGGACGAACGAACTTGGCGGGAGGGGAGTCGTAATAAGGCCCTTCCCCGTACCGAGCCCACGGCCGGCTACCGTAGATGGCTTCGCCGTTCACGTCCAGCCACCGGCCCATGCCCAACAATCGCTCCTGCTGGGCCGCCGGGATCGTCCCGTCGGCCATGGGGGAGATGTTCATCAAGTAATTTCCATTCATGCTCACGCAGTCGATCAAACGGTGGATGAGGAGCGCCGCGGACTTGTACTGGATCTCGGTGACATAGGCGAATTTGTTGCCCATGGGGTCGTCCACTTGCCAGGCGAATGGTTTGATGCCCCGCGGTTCGATCCGCCCCTGCCGCTCGTAGTCGCGGACCGCGCCCGCCGGAAAATCCTCGTACTTGCCGCTGAGCGCCACCTGCTTTCCCCAAGCCTGCGCGCGGGCGAAGTAATGGCGGGCGACGGCCAGCTTCATCCCGTCGGAGATGCCAGCGCCAATCCCGTCGAACCAAAGCATGTCAGGACGATATTTGTCGATGAGTTCAAGGTTCTTCTTGACCCACAGATCATTGAACCGGCTCCGTGCCGCCGGACTGCGGTCCGCCACGCTGTAAAAATCCGCCCAATTGGGATCATACTCATCGCTGCCCGCGAGCGGCGGAATGAATGTGAAATGGTTTGCGCTATGGTTGGAGACCCCGAACTTCAGGCCGGCCTGGCGCACGGCCGCGCCCAAGTCACCGATGAGATCCCGCCTCGGCCCCATGTTCTTCGCATTGAATCGATTGTAGGCGCTATCCCAGAGGGAAAAGCCGTCATGGTGCTCGGCGGTCGGAATGACATATTTGGCCCCCGCTCTCCGAAATAACTCCGCCCATGCCGCAGGATTCCATTTGGCCGCCGTGAACATCGGAATGAAGTCCTTGTATCCGAATGTAGTTGGCGAACCATAATGCTCCGTGTGCCAACGCATAACCCCGGCATTGCCGCCATACATATACCGCACATACCATTCGCTCTGGTGCGCCGGGACGGAGTAGATACCCCAGTGCATGAAGATTCCGAATTTACCGTCCCTGAACCAGTCGGGCGTCTGATAGGCCGCCCTAATCGCGGCCCAACCGGCCGCAGACGCCGCCGGCGCCGCGGCCGAATTGCGGCTGTCGCTCAAAACTTCGGGGGCGGGCTGCTGGGCATGCAGGCCCGAAATCAGGATCAACGGCAGCGGCAGAGCGCGCCAGCGAGCAGGAAATCGAAAGGGGGAAAGCATGAGAGGAGGAACTATTCGGGTCGCCGATCGTGCGCCGCGAATGGTATGAGCTGGCCGAGAGGAGATTTTGTTTATGGGGAACACCGGTGGGCGAATGAATGACGCATTGCCGCCCAAATCGTTTCACTTTTCGTGGGGGGCGCGATGCGCCATCGCAGGAATAGCAAAAGTCGCCGAAATCGACCACGCCGTTGTCCGCACGATAATTGAAGGTGAACCGCCCGCTGCGATCTCCACGATAAGAACCCCAGGTAAATTGATCGGGCGGCCCGTAAGCGTCGGTTCCGACCCGGATACAGTCGAGGTCGCTGTAGTCCCCAGGCCGGCTCATGTCCGACTATTCATGGATCCTCCCAGATGTTTGTCCGTATTCAACCTGTCTGGCGCCAGGGATCACAATTGCTTTGCCTCGGTCCGCGGCCGTTTCCTATTCTAGGGCGATTCCCTGTCCGATGGCCCCAAATCCAGAATTCCTGGTGCTCGCTTTTCGCCCAAAATCTTTCATTCGAGCTGCCGGCTGTCTGGAAAGTACCGCCATTTTCAATTTTTCGCGATCAGGTTCGATTTTTAAGCCATGCAAATCTCCCGGCGCACAGCGTTGAAACTGTTGGCCGCATCGGCGCCAATGATTGGCTCGGGCGGCATCCTGCGCGCCGCCGCCGCACCTCCCGGCCCCGCCATTCCCCCGGGCCCCTTCGTCGGCACGCATGAATCGCTGGCAGCTTACCGCTGCCCGGAGTGGTATCGCGATGCGAAGTTCGGTTTCTGGGCCCATTGGGGCCCCCAATCGGCAGCCGAGTACGGTGATTGGTATGCCCGCCGGATGTACGTACAGGGGGAGCCCCAATACCAGCATCATATCGAGCACTACGGCCATCCTTCCCAATCGGGCTTCAAGGACGTGATCGCGACCTGGAAGGCCGACCAGTTCGATCCCGACTGGCTGCTTGGCGTCTACAAGCGGGCCGGCGCGAAATTTTTCGTCAGCATGGGAGTGCATCACGACGGTTTCGATCTCTGGAATTCGAAATATCAGCCGCGCTGGAACGCCGTGGCCAACGGCCCGCGCAAAGACATAGTGGGAATGTTTCGCCAGGCGGCCGACCGGCACGGCCTGCGCTTCGGCATCAGCGAGCATCTCTCAAATAGCTATAGCTGGTTCGGCCCGGCCCATGGTAGCGATCAGCATGGGCCGCTGGCGGGCGTGCCCTACGACGGCGCCGACCCGCGTTATGCCGACCTTTATCACGATTACAGCATGATGCCGGCGGATTTCATCGCGAAAGTGGTTCACGGACCGACCCTGGGCGGAATGGCCATGAGCCGCAGCGGTCCGGACGCTTGGCGCGACAACTATTTCCAGCGCATCATGGATGTGGTGACCCAATACGAACCCGATTTGCTTTACACGGACGGGGGAATTCCTTTTGGCGACTACGGGCTGGCCATCGTGGCCCACCATTACAATACCAGCTCCCGCCGCCATGGAGGAAAAGTCGAGGCGGTTTACACGAGCAAAGCCCGGTCCGAATCGGCGGCCGGCCTCTGCCTGCTCGATGTGGAGCGAGGTTTGGTCGAAAGCATTTGGCCTCGACCGTGGCAAAGCGAAACCTGCATCGGCAATTGGCATTACGACACTCGGGCGAAATATAAGACGCCGAAGCGGGTAATCGACACCCTGGTCGATATCGTCAGCCGAAACGGGACGTTTCTCCTCAACGTGCCCCTGCCGAACAGCGGCCGGCCCGACCCGGCCGAGCTCCGGATCGTGGAGGAGATCACGGCCTGGATGGCGGTCAATAGCGAAGGGATCTATTCGACCCGGCCCTGGAAAATCTTCGGCGACGGCCCCGGTGCGCGCCTGCGGCCGGCGCCCGGCCAGCGCTTCAACGAATCCAACCGCATGGATTTCACCGCGCAGGAAGTGCGGTTCACGACCAAAGGCGGGACGCTCTACGCTTTCTTCATGGGTTGGCCGCAAAAGGAAATCGTCGTCGAGCCGCTCAGGACTTCGAGCCCTTACGTGGTCGGCCGGATCGAGCGCGTCGCGCTGCTTGGGCATGGCATACCACTGGAGTGGAAACACGATGAGCGCGGGCTGGCGGTCCAACTCCCGCCGGAAAGGCCCTGCGACCACGGCTATGCCCTGAAAATCGAGGGCCTAAAAACGGCTTGAACACCCGGGCCGGCCGGCTCAGGCCGGCCGGGGCGCGGCTGCTCGGCGGAACCGCAATTGGTCAAGCTTAAGCGCGGAGGAATCCAATTGCCATTTTGCCGCTCGCCCCGCGTCGAGAGCCAAACTCCGGAGCGCAACCGCTTTCACATTGAAAGCAGAGGCGACCCCAACGAGGGTACCTCGAATATGGACCAGCTTTACTCTGCATGGCGCGCGGGGGCAACGCGGCCTTGGCTTGGCTTTCCCCATCTGGGCCGCCGCGGCTTGCAGGTGGCAGCGGCGGCTGTGCTCGGCGCCATCACCACCACAGCCGCTTCTCCGCCTCGGCTCCAGGTGAGCGACAATCATCATTACCTCGTCGCCGCGGCGACCGGCCAGCCGGTGTTCCTGCTCGCGGACACGGCCTGGAATCTTGGAGCGCTGAATCTGGACGAGGTTGGCGCGTATCTCCAGAGCCGGGCCGATCACGGATTCAATGCGGTCATGTTCGCGCTCAACTTCTCGCCGCAGGCCGACGCGCACAATGCCTACGGCCAGCCGGCTTACGTGGGGCCGGCCGGCACCGGACTCAATCCCGCCTATTTCGCGTATTGCCATGAAATCGTCAACCGGGCTGCGGAACAGGGGCTGTATGTCGTGATTTTCGCTATGTGGGCCGGGGACAAGGCGGGGACAATGAACCATTACTCACCCGCCGAGCTCCATGCCCTGGGCCGGGAACTGGGTCGTCAGTTCGCGGGGATTTCGAATGTGATGCTCTGCGCCGGAGGCGAGGCGACCCCGCCTTATGTCGATGTCGACCGCGTGAACTCGCTGGGCACAGGACTCAAGGAAGGATGCGAGGGACGCAACCTCATCACCGTCCACCCCGTGGGGGGAATCTCTGCGTCGAAGTTCTATCGCGATGCCGATTGGCTCGACTTCTATCTGTGCCAGGCGAAATCCGGGAACAACCCGAAATTCGCCGACTACGACGCTGCGGCGCTGGTCCTGAATGACTGGACGGCCGCGGGCGCCAAGCCGACGATGATGGGCGAACAGCGCTACGAATCCGGCACGCAAGAGGATCCGTGGATTCAGCGCCGCAATCTGTACCAATGCGTGTTCGCCGGGGGCTGCGGCTACGCCTACGGCCACAATGCGCTCTGGCAGATGACGCCGCACACCGCCCAGCCCTGGATGCTAAAAGGATGGAATCCGGGCGTCGGCCATTGGCGTCAGGCCCTCGATACGCCCGCCGTTCGACAGCTTCGCCTAATCACAGCGCTGCTCTATGCGCATCCCTATCTTTCCCGCATCCCCGACCAGAGCCTGGTGCTCGCAGGTCAAGGAGCGGACGTCTTCACCCGCATCCAAGCGACCCGGGACGGCACGCCTGGAAAAAACGACGCCACCGACCTCTTTGCCTACATCACGACGCCGCGGCGCGTAACTCTCAACACGGCCGTGATCGCCGCGCGGACCCTGCGCTGGTCCTGGTTCAACCCCGCGACCGGCGAAACTGAGGTCGCCGCCCCGCAACTCAAAAATTCGGGCACCCTCACGGTCGAACCGCGCTCCGTCGGGCGCGATTGGGTGGTGGTGGTCGAGGCGAGCTCCCGGCGTTGAGCGGGTGCCACTTTGGTCAAAGCCCTCGAAGAGGGCACGAAGGCGATCGGCAACTGAAGGATCATGTCACGCTTCGCCTCGCTGCGGCGGCAAGCTCTCGACGAAATGCAACGCCATCAAGCTCGGCGCACACTCAATAAGCGCCGTGATGATGTCCGGGCCCAACCCTTAGCGACGACCGTTGTCTTGACCAAGGAATTTGGACCGTTTGGGAGTCGAGATCAATCGACTGCTTTCCGGGCTCGCACGGTAGCTGCAATGTTGCATTCACGCCGGCTGGTACTTCAAAGCTGAAATTTAAAGTCGAGCCCTCTCGTTTCCACGAAATCGGGACGGGCCCAAACTCCGTGACGGCGACGCCTTCGGCGGAGATGAGATCGCCCAGATGCGGCTCGATGACAATCGTCCTACTCGCCGCCGGTGAATCGTTACGTATGCCCAAAACGTAAGCACTCAGGAAATAGCCCGGATACATCCCGTAAGTGTGGGCCTTTGACCCACCGTCGAAAGACTCCCATGAGCATTGCAGTCGGCTATCGACCATTGCGACCCATTTTGTGCGAAATAGGTTCAAAACCTCTTCGTCGAGATCCGGCCGATCTAGGCGATACATTTGCTTGATGGAGTAGTAGTAAACCATGATAGCTGGATTCGTGTAACCGCGCTGTAGCGTCAGCAGCGCGGCTTCCACCCTTGCGCGGCGCTCGAGAGGAACAATCTCACGATCCAGCGCAAAGACTTCGGCATGCAGGGTGGGTGGCGCGCGATGATCCTTTAGAGGCAGAGCCAGCCGGTGCGATGTCGCCTGGGTTTCGGCGATTTCCGAATCGTCAAAATAGCCGGCGCTATAGGAACCGGTAGATTCGTCCCAGAGCACAGTATTGATGGCCTTCGCCAATGCCTTCGCCGCGTCGCCAAATTTGGCGGCCGCTCGGTCGTCTCCGATCGCCTTTCCCAAATAGGAAGCGTCCACAAGTGCCCGTTGCACGAAAGCGTTCAGAGTTGTCCCTTCACCAATGACATAGCCAGTTGGATTTCCCCATACCACCCAGTCCCTCGCCCGCACCAGCCCGCGCGGCGTGCGGCGATCTAGGAAATAGTCCATCTGGGAGACAATCGCCGGCCAAGTTTCACGCAAAATGCTGGTATCGCCTGTCGCGTCACAATACCATCGTTCTTGCTCGACCCAATCGCAGGTCCGATCTTCCATCTTGGCGTGGACGTCATAGCGATCGGAGCAGGTGTGTGCCTTGACCCATCCGTCCGGTTGAAGCGTTAAGGCGACGCGGCGGATCATCGCACCTAGCAGACGCGGGTCGCCATAAACCATCTTTCCGTCCCACTCCGGTGCGGCCATCGCCGTCCGAGTGATTTCAAAGGCAGGAGGGGTATTGTCGGTCCACTCCACGCGCTCGCGGTCGGCGCAGTCAACGTACGCATCCTCGCTGAGTACTTCGCAGGAACGAGCGCACATTTCCCACAATTTATTGAGAAACTCATCGTTGGACTTGAATGCGCCCACCCGTACAAAAGGATAGAGCCGTTCGATCAGCTTAAAATCCGTGATGGTCACCCTGCCTGACTTTACTACTAGCGCCCCATGTGAGATTCCATTGGTGTCGATTAGGAAATGACGTTGTCGGCCCGGGCGGGCCTTATAGGTGACACCATAGGGCTCGAAATTCAATTCGCTGTCGGGCTCGGCATCGAATTCGACCGCTGGGTAAGCCTGCACAATTCGGGCGGCATGGAATTCCAATCTTTCCCCGGCCCCGAGCGTAATTGGTAGGCGAACATTGTCCTTAAAGGTTATTGGCACGGGTGTTTCGCGGAGGGGAGGAATCAGCGTCCGAGTAAGAGGGCCCCAATCCTCGCCGCTGACTTTGCCAGCTGGCCGCCAGGCACTATCCTGGTAGTCGATTGACGTCCAATCTCCATCCTCGACCCGTGCATCTAAGGGGCCGTCGCACAGGTTAGCCCACGAGGCGGTGATTGACCGAAACCGTGTCGAATTGCTCCATTTCCAGGACGAATCGGTCCTAATAATCTCACGGCCATCCGCCTCAAGTAATGCCGTCAGGCAAGGAACATGGCGCATGATCTTTCCGCCGGAAAGATTTGCGACAACAAGGGCGACCACGGCGTTATGACCCGAACGCAGGTGCGACGCTACATCGACGACGTCATATTGTGGCCCATTGGGCTGAAACCTTGACGGACCTCGATCGACGTAGGTTCCGTTGACCCACAGAATATAGCGAGCATCCGCGAATATAGAAAAAGAGGCGACTGCCGGCCGGTTGGGAAGGTCAAAGATCTTTCGGAATGCCACAGCCGCTCCGGGACCGCCTGGCCCAAGGTCCGTCCAAATCATTGACCGCTGCAATTCCCGGCCGGTGGGGTCGGCCGAAATGGTGGCAAAATCTCGAAGTGGCGGCGGGCTCTGCGCGCCGAGAGGAAACGCCCATCCCAAAACAAGCATAACTGGAGCTGCAAATCCGAGAGCCCGACGCAAGCAATTCGAAATCAAATTAGCGTGTTGAGTCATGCAATTGTTTTTCCCGCCAAATTCGCTCGCCGCCGCAGCCGGACATCCGACTCGTCAGCTCCTCTAAGCGCTTATTAAGCAATACGACTACGTAACTATCGTGGTTATCTTTGCCGACTGATTCCCTTTTGTGCAGACTGAGCGGGGAAGACCAATTCGTCGATCCGAATAGAATAGTGGGGCATTCTTTGCTGCCGCCCGCGAACGGCAAGAATCCCATCAGGCGTCTCTCGCTCAAACTTCCCTTTAACTAGTCGGCATAGGGCATCCCCACGTCCATCGCCTCCCGCAAAGCAAAGTCCTCCGTGCGCTCGTCGAGCAGATCCGCCATGCGGAAGAGTTTTATTTGCCCCTTCCTCATGGTGCATCCGCGACCAGGGGCCATCGTCAAACGCCGTGCGGGCCGCGCCGATCGCGGCGTCAACGTCAGCAGTCGCTGCGTTGGCGACATCGGTGATGACCTCCCCAGTCGTCGGGTCCGTGCTGGGTGTCCGGCTCCCGTTGAGTGCCTCGCGCCATTCGCCATTGATCAGGAGCTGGCCGGGAGCCACCCGCCTGCGTTCGGGCCGCGTTGAGGGATTCATGGGCCTTTCGTTATCTAGAGGAAGACCTTGAGGGTCGTTCCCACCACGTTGAGCGAACGCGGGGCCCCCGTCCGGCTGTCCTGACGCAGCAAGAATACTTGCAGTTCCGTTGAGCCGCCAAGCGGCAGGCCGATGCCGACTTGAGCCCGGTTCCGATTCCACGTAGAGGTTGAGATGTCGTAGAACCCCTCGTCAGTCATGAACACATGCGAGACCGGCCCCGCCTTGTGGGTCGGGATGTCGATTCCCAGGCGATTCCTATACCGGGACGGCGAGCCGGGTATTCCGTCGAGACGCTCGATCCGATTACGGTCGCTGATCGTGATCCCGCCTATTTTGCAGGTATAGCTGACCGCACACAGCGGCAGCTGGACTTCCGTCTGCCCACCTGACGACAGGCTCCTGATTCCAACAAAGAGCGCCCCGCCGGAAATGGTCCAGGGACCCGCCAAGAGGTCGAGCTGCAGGCCTCCCCCGTAGAGTGTCGGATTCGGGAGGGCGGCGCCGAGGCGGGCGGTGGCAATCGCCGTGGCCGTGGCCTGGGGCGCGATGCTAGCCACGGTGTCCACTTCGGACCAGAACTGCGAATTGCTCCTCGGTATCGCAGCCGACGAATTCGCCACGAGGGCGAGAAAGGCGGCACCGAAGCAAGCATTCCGCTTCATTGTCACGTTGCCTCGATGTGCGGAGACCGCCCCCGATTACCCTGCGGTCGCCATCTCGAAGATGATGGGGACCGCCTTCTGACCGATGGCATCCCCGAGATTGGGGGCGAGCTCGCCCGCGAGGGTCATCACCGAGACCAGATTGACTCCGGTCGCCTGCATTCTCTGGAGGGCTGCCTGCTCCGTTCGGGTGCTCATCCCGCCGCATGCGTCGATGACGACAAACATCCGGTAGCCGAGATCGCAGCCCGTAAGCGCGGGCAACTGGACTGCCAACTCGGTGGCTACCCCGGAGATTAGGATTGTCTTGCGACCGCTCGCACTGACCGCTTCAAGAATCGCCTCGTTGCGGAAGGCATCCGCCGCCACGCGTTGCACGATATCCAGCTTGCCGAGCGCCTGGTTGATCTCGGGCAAGATGGCCGGAGACGCGCCGTCGCGGCCCTGGACGACGGTCGCGACGGCCGGTATCCCGAAGAGGGCGGCGAGGCGGGACAGGCCGGAGACGCCCTTTCGCAGGCGCTCGGAAGTGACCGTCATCGGGAGGTCGGCTATCCCAGCCTGAAGGTCGGCGAAGAGGACAAAGGTGTCCTCGGCTATGATTCTTGTTTTTGACATGGTGGTGGGTTCATTGACCGGCCCTTTCGGATCCTCCCGGAAGATGCGCCTTCACTTGCTCGGTGCGGCGCTGCAGCCGGTGGCCGACGACTCTTTTCTCCTCACGAAGGACGGTGAAGGAATCGCGAGTCTCGATTACCAGGAGAAACGAGCCGGCAATCATCGACACGACGCCCGCCGATCCGACCACGAGTCCCGCTCCGAACGCCCAGTCGACTGGAAACGCGGCCCAGCGGTTAGCGGCGATACCGGCCAGAAGGCCGATCAGGGTGCTGGCCACAAAAGCAGCTACCGATCCATAGAAGCAGGTCAGGGCTCGCACGATGTAGAGTGCGCGATCCTCGGCTGCCTGCAGCTGCAGCATCCGCAGGCGGGACTCCTCGCTATCGAAATCGACTAACGCATCCACCACCATAGCCAGCTCGTGCATGCGGTCGACCGCGCGCGCATACCGATTGCCGGCGCCGAAATGAATGTGAGCGCCGCCAGCGGATTGACCGGGCCCGCTTCCATCACGCGATCTCCTCTGGGTCGCTCAGGGTCGCCCACCGCTCGACAATCTTGCCGTTCGCGAAGCGCCAGAGGACGAACCCGTGGAATTCACACTTCTTTCCCGAGGCCGCATCTATGCCCGTCCACTGGTTGCGCACCATCACCTTGTCCCCCTCGCTGATGGCGTCGAGTACTTCGACATGCAGGTCAGGCCACTTCCGGTAGGCGCCCTCCATCATCTGCCGGGCGGCCTCGGGCCCGAGCACGGATCCTGAAGGTCCGTCGTGGTCCAAAAAGTCCTCGCTAAAGTTATTCAACGCAACCGATGACAGCTTCTTATTTACGAAGTCCTCGAAATGGCGCCGGACGAATTCCTTCATTTCCTGAAGGGACAATCCGGGATGTCCGGTCTGTGGAACTGCGTGAAGGGATCTGTTTTTCATTTCGTATTAATGGACATGAAGGAACGATCGAAAGGTCACGAAGCCAATCGTACGTCCTAGCATTCGCCGCGCGGCGACATGGCGAATCATACAGGATTCCACCATTTTCACTAGTCGCGTTTGACCGTTTGTCTCTGGAGTCGCCTGAGCGCCTCGTTTTCCCTCTAAGAAAGGCGCATCAGGCCTGTTCTTTGGCTGCTCACCGACCCATCTTTTTGCAAAGGAGCTCGCGTTTTCCGAGCGCATTATTGGCTGACGGTGCCGGGATTGTTCCTAATGTTTCTCGAGCGAACCAGTTGGGGTTCGTTGGTGTCGGCGTCGCAATGCCGGCCGACCGCGACGGTCCAATACTCGTTGTCATGGCCAGACCGCATTTTCGACTCCGCTCCGTATTAAGGATTCAACTGATGTTTCCGAAAAACGTCTTGCGTGCTTGTTCGACAAATCGTTAGGTCGCAGCGCTATGGCAAAAACAAGGCAGATGAGGAAAAAACCTCTTCAAATGCGGTCGCAGGCCACGGTCGATGCCATAGTAGAAGCGGCGTCACGTGTTTTCGCATCATCAGGTTTTGCTGATGCGTCTACAAATAAGATAGCCGATATTGCGGGTGTGAGTGTCGGTTCGCTCTATCAGTACTTCCCGGATAAGCTCGGATTGTTGGCGGCCGTGAACGAGCGTTACCTTGTGGGACTGTGGGGAGTTGTGTGTTTGGCCTGCCAAGAGGCACTTTTGTTGCCTTGGCCGGAGGCGCTGCGTCACATCGTAACGGCCAAGGTCGATTTCCATGTGAAGGGCGGCCGGCTGTTTGGGGTTCTTCAGACGGAATTACCGGCCAGTAGCACGGCGGGAATACAGCTTGAGATTGCGACAAAAAATTTTGAGGTCCATCTGCGCAAACTCCTAACAGCCAATAAGTCGATGATCGCCGTGGATGTGGACCGTGCGATCCACATGATACCGATCATCGGGAAAGGCGTTCTCAACGCTTCGTTTATTTCTCGCCCCGAAGATTTAGGTAATGGCCGAATCGTTGACGAAGTAACAAACGTCCTGGTGAACTATCTTTCGAAGCCCGACCTATCTGAGGTGCAGGCAAAGCCGGCATTTCCCAGTTATGGCTTTTCTTCCTGCGATTGAGCCCGCGTAAGCCGTTTCGGCGGGAAACCGACCCAACGTCCGCTCACGAAATAGCCAATCCTTCGCGCCGGCCGTGATGTCCGGAATGGGCCGTCGCCCATCATCGGCTACGGGAGTTATCGCTTCAAGTCTGCCAGCGGGCGCGAAGGCGACTGGTTCCTGATCGGACTCTCCGCGGGGAAGAACTACTACAGCCTCCACCTCTGCGCCGGCGACAGGGACGGCTACCTCGCCGAGCGGAATGCCGCGAAGCTCGGCAAGGTGAAGGCCGGCCGCAGTTGCATCAACTTCAAGAAAATCGAGGACCTGAAGCTCGACGCCGCGATGGGCCTCGTGAAACAGGCCGCGAAATCCGGGGCATCAACGCCGTGGTGTGAGGCGGCGCAACGCGCGGTTACCGAACCCGCCACCCTCTGCCGCCCCGCCTAGCTCAAGTTTTGTTTTGTAAATTCTTGCCCTGGCGTTGGTGCGGGTGCGGGGATCGAACCCCGATTAGTCGCATCGGGGAAAATGGGGTTGTCGGCCGTTGCATTTCCGAGGGAGGCGGAGGCGATCGTAGGCGGGACCGCTCTGTACTCTGTTTACCCCATAGCGATTCCAGCCATTGAGGTTTATTCTCTTCCTTTCGCGAAATCGCGCTCGCCGCGTCCGCATTCGCACTACCCCAACTCAGAGGAAGAAAATTAATATGAAATTTGCCCCGATCGTTTTGCCAACCCTCTTGGCCTTCAGCGGCGCCTACGCCTGGGCGCAAACCAATACGATCTCCTCCGTTGCCATCGGTACCCAACCAACGGCCGGCGGCACTGCCACCGGCGTCGCCACGGTCACGCCGAGGATTGGCACCGCCCTTAACCAGCCTGGAACCGTGCTCAACAATCTGGCCGGGCTGCAGTATGTCGCCGGCAATATCCCGCTCACCGGTGCGCCCGCCTCGATTGCGTTCTGGGCCCTCACCGGGGCGGCGGTTCCGACAGGCGGGGGCCCGGCTTCAGCTTTCACCAGCTACGGCACGCTCACCTCCCCGACGGCGGTGACGACCTACGGCGATCCCGCCTCCAAACTGACCCCGAATTCCTATTCGGGCCTGACTTGGGCGGCAGCGAATCTCGGCTTTGGATCCGGCAACTTCTACTCGATCCATCACACTCCAGGCACGGACTACCTCTCTGAAATTGTGCCCGGCACCGGCACCGCGACTTTGATCGCCGATTTGAAGCCGATGTCCTGGGCCGGCCCCACGGCCGGCGGCCCGGCCAGCATTGGCACGACGGGCTACTTTGGGCTGGCCTGGGCCACCGGGATTTTGTCCGCGGGCGCTCCGTACGCGGACCAGAGCATTTATTATCTTCGCACCAGCACCAGCGGGCACACGATTTTCGGCGTGACGATTCCGGCGCTGGTGAGCGCCTCGAGCGATACGCTGGATCTGACCACCGCGGTCGGAGCCTTTGGCGCGGGCGGTTACACGACGCTGGCCTTTTCACCCGTCGCGATTGGGACCTACGGGGCCAACCAATTTTACTATCTGCGGCTGGACCCGATCACGGGCAATACCATCCTCGGCTGGCTGAACCCCAGTCTCATTGCCGGCGCCAGAACTATTTCGGACATCGCCAACCTCGGGGGCGTCTTCAACACCCTGGACTTTGCCGCCGATGCCACCGGCCCCGCCGGGGCCTGGGGCACCAATCAATTTTATCTCGCCGGAGCGCTCCCGGCGGGCGCCCAATCGATCAGCTTTGCGGCCATTCCCAACCACAACGTCGGCGATGTGTTTACCATCACCCCGACCGCCAGTTCCGCCCTGGATATCGACGTCACCGTGGTGAGTGGCCCCGCCACCGTCGCAACGACTGGCACCTCCGGCGCTACGCCCTTGTCACTCCGCGTATTTACGGTCACGACCACTGGCCCGGGCATCGTCACGCTGCAAGCGCGCCAGGCCGGCCGGGCTGCGGCCCCGGCTTTTACCGCGAACCTGCTGCAGCAGAGCTTTAACGTCGTTGGAGTGCCAATAATCACCAATAGTCCGCTGACGGCCGCGGGCACCGTCGGAACGCCTTTCAGCTTCACGATCACGGCCTTGGGTTCACCCACGAGTTACGCTGCCAGCCCCCTGCCGGCCGGCTTGAGCATTGTTGCCGCGACCGGTGTCATCACCGGCACACCCACCACGGTGGGCACCACCAACGTGCTGCTCGGCGCCACGAACGCCATCGGCACCGGCAACGCCACACTGGCGATCACCGTCGCCGCTGCAGGCGTCGCTCCCCTCATCACCAATAGTCCGCTCACGGCCGCGGGCACCGTCGGAACGCTTTTCAGCTTCACGATCACCGCCTCGGGCTCGCCCACCAGTTACGCCGCCAGCCCCCTCCCGGCCGGCTTGAGCATTGTTGCCGCGACCGGGGTCATCGTCGGCACGCCCACCACGGCGGGCACCACCAACGTGCTGCTCGGCGCCACGAACGCCGCTGGCACCGGTAATGTCACGCTGACGATCACGGTCGCGGCGGCCGCCGTCGCGCCCATCATCACGGGCCCCCCCAACGCGCCGGGCACGATCGGCACGCCTTTCAGCTATACGATCACCGCCTCGGGCTCGCCCACCAGTTACACCGCCAGCCCGCTGCCGGCTGGCCTGAGCATTGTTGCCGCGACCGGGGTCATCACCGGGACGCCCACCACGGCGGGCACCTCGGTTGTGACCCTCGGCGCGACGAACGCCAGCGGCACCCGCAACACCACGCTGACAATCACGGTCGCGGCGGCTAATGCCGCGCCCATCATCACGAGCCCGACCGGCGCGCCCGGCACCGTGGGCACCCCGTTTGTCACCTACTTGATCGCGGCGACGGGGCTCCCCACCAGCTATGCGGCCAGCGGCCTCCCGCCTGGCCTGACCGTCAATTCGCTGACCGGCGCGATCACCGGCACGCCGACGACCGCGGGCACCTATGGCGTGACGATTACCGCCACGAACTCCACGGGCGCCACCACTGCCACCGTGACCATCACCGTCGGCGCCTTCGGGGTGTCCCCAGCGATCACCAGCCAGCCCAATTCACAGACGATGGCGATCGGAAGCACGGCGGTATTTAGCGTCGCCGCCAGCGGCTCATCGACGTATCAATGGTATTTGAATGGCGGCGTAATCCCCGGAGCGACCGGTTCCCGGCTGGTCGTGAGCGGTGCGACGGCGATCAATGCCGGCGCCTATACGGCCACGGCGACCAATGCGTCGGGCTCCGTGACGAGCAGCGCCGGCACGCTGGCGTTTCTAACCACCGCCAATCCCGGCCGACTTGGGAATATGTCTGTCCTCTCCAATTTTGCCGCGGGCCAGATTTTGACGGTCGGGTTTGTCACGGGCGGGGCGGGCACCAATGGGACGCAAACTCTGCTCATTCGCGCCGCTGGTCCGGCCCTGGCCTCCTTCGGGGTGACGGGCCCGATGGCTCATCCGAGCTTTCAGGTGATTCCGCTCGGGCAATCGACGGTCATCGCCGCCAATAGCAATTGGGGTACGCCGGCCAGCAATCAATCCCTAGTGATCGCCGCGGACAGCGCGACGGGCGCCTTCCCTTTCGTCTCGGGTTTCTTGGACGCTGCGACGGTTGCCACGCTGACATCCGGCGGGTACTCGATCCAAGTGAGCGGGACGGGCGCGGGCACGGCCCTGGCCGAACTCTACGATACCACGCCGATCGCCGCCTATTCGTTGACCGTACCCCGGCTGGTCAACGCCTCGTGCAATACCACTCTTTCCGCAGGCGGCTCGCTCACCGCCGGATTTACGGTGGGAGGAACCACCAGCAAGACGGTGCTGATTCGGGCCAGCGGCCCGACACTGGCGGGCTTCGGCCTGACGGGCACCATGGCCGACCCGCAAATTGTGGTGCAGGCCGCAGGTGCCGCAACCGTTCTCGCCTCGAACGCGGGCTGGGGCGGCGATCCCCAGATAGCGGCCGCGGCCAGTTCAGTCCTGGCGTTTCCCTTCGTCAGCGCGAGCAGCACGGACTCGGCCGTGCTCATCACGCTGGCCCCAGGCGGTTACACGGCTGTGGCCTCGAGCGCCTCCGGCGGCGGCGGCACCACGGTGGTCGAAATCTACGAAATCCCCTGATGGTACGGGTGCGGGGAATCGAACCCCGATTACTGCGGAGTATTTGTATATCTCATTATTCATAAGCATATTACGAGTTATGTTTGAACTTGGAAAGCGATCGTGGTTACGTTTGGTTACGTGGCATGAAGATGACCGACGCCTGCCTTCTGCCGAAAGAACAGGGCGCGTTCCTCGGCGGCCAGAGTGGCAAAGGCGGTCATGCGGCAATGGCCTGCAGGTGGGGATGAGCGTTCGAATCGACGGCTCCTTGCCGGCGGGAAATATCCCGCATTGGCGCAGGCCGGTGATGTCGGTGAGCTGACTTTCAAGGACGGGAGATGAGTGCGTTTCCATGCTCTTGCCTGCACGTCAACTCATGCGATCACGCATCACGGAATCGTAAGGTCGTGCGGGTTCTGGCGGCCGTCCCAAAAACGTAAGATTTCCAAGAGACCTTGGCTTTGGTGAATACGGTAAAAGATGAGATGGTAGACGTAAAGGATGTCGTCAGGCCCTCGACCGCAGTGAGCGGGTCAGGCCGATTCTGCGCAAGACCATGCTTCCCGGGGAAGCTGGCTCAGGCCGCTGACTGTGCCGGCCGACTTAGAATCACTTTTTATGCTTCTCATCGGGCGGCAGCGGCCCAAGGCGCTGGGTGCCGAGAGCAATGTCGTCGTAATAGAGGTCAAACGCCTCCGGGGCGGCGCCCCAGAGTCTAAAACCTAAAGCCAAATCAGTGAAGGCTCCGACCAGGCCGGTTCTTCCGCCCGTGACCTTCGAGACAAAATTTGTGGCCAAGACTAGGTCCCCATCCACCCAAATCGCGGCATGATCGGGCTGGTCGTTGAATTCCCACTCCAGGCAAAACCAGCGGCCGGTCGGAACGGCGCCGGCGCTGTAATAATCTTCGGTCGAAGCCTTTCCCTGTAGGTCGACGTAAGTGAGCTGCCATTTGGCATGAGCGGTCGCGACTTCCAGATACTTGTTGCGCGGAAACCCCGGAGTCCCCGCCGTAAGCAGGATGATGTGGCGGTCGGGCGGCTTGGGCGTCACAAACATGTAAGCCCGGCCGAAATGGTGATGTTGCAACGCAGGTGGCAGGTGCGACGCCGTGATGAACGCCCAGGTTTTCTCGCTCCCCGCTGGACATCTCAAACGGAGCGCGAACTTCCCATGTGCCACGCAGTCGCTTTGCACCTCGACACTATTGCCCCCGGTCACCTCCCGGGCCCAAACTTCGCTGGAGAGTCGGCCGGATTCAAAATCCTCGGAAAAGGACGGAACCGAGTGTGGAATCAGGGGCGTCGTCTCCGCCGCGAAAGCCATGCGCCCCGCGACTGAGAGCCCGAGGAAAGCCGCGCGCAGGAAATTGCGCGCCCTCGCTAGTTTCGCTTTCATGGTCTCGGCAGCAGGCAGGATCTGGCCGTCGATCCGCGATCTTGATCCGCGTACTTTTAGACGCACAGCGACGCGGCCCCACTTTGGCTCGTCCCCGTCCCTCGCTCCAGGATAGATGGGGCCATCATTTTCGTTGCGGACGAAGGATTCAAGCTGGCCTGGGAAAAGGAAGCCGCGCCAGCCACAGCCTCCCGGTCGAAGGTCCGGTGATGACGCCCAGGCATGATCCACGCGTTCAGAAGCTGAACTTAGTCGAGAAGGTATATTGACGGGGCGGAATGATTCGTTCCGCCGCCGGCGTGCCATCGAAATTAAACGTCACCGGGAGAAGATAGCCGTTCGATGTCAAATCGGCGACATTGAACTGGACCTTCGCTTTGATCTTACCGCCCGCCCACCAAGGCCGGAACCGGTACGAAACCCAAGCGTCGAGATGAACTTCCGCCGGGGTGTAGATGGGCCGGTTCGTGTCTGGAGCAGCGATCTGATTTATTTGCAGGGTGGTATTGAACAGTTCGTTGGCGGTTGAACCATAGTAGCCGGCCGTGGCCTTGCCCGTGTAGTTCACGTCGCCGCCGAATCCCAAGTGCCGGAGAGGGCCGCTGGCGATTTCATAATTAGTTAGGAAGTTGCCCGAGTATTCGCGCTCGTTGGGCGCAATTCCCCCATTGTTGGCCTGATCCGCCGCCACCGCGGAGGCGACGACCGAGTTGAAGTAGGCCCGCGTGTTGTTGGCGCCTGCGCCGGCAGTATTGACGACATTCGTATCGTAGCCGTAAGCGGTCCAAAAGTTGCCGAGATACAAGGGCGTTCCATCCGACTTGGTGTAGACCGTCTGCAGGTCGGACGCATTGGCTGCGAGCCAGAACGGCATGCGGTAGTTAATCCAGGCCGCGCCCTGGGTGGCCGCGTTGTTGACGATCGTGACCTGTTTACCGGCGGTCACTCGCATCGTCCAGTTCGGCAGCGGGTTATAGGTCAGCTCCAGGTCGACGCCCTTGGCCGCGCTGTCTTCGGTGCCGCTCACGTTCACGTATTCACCTTGAGCACCAACGTTGCCGCCGTAACTGTAGGGAAGGCCTGTGAGTGTCGCGATCTGGTTCTGCTCGGCGAGCGTGATTGGGTAGACCGAGGTGTTGCCGAATTGAGGGTCGGATGGATTTTCTCCATTACGAACCTCCACGACCGCGGTCGCCCAATCCTTAAGCTGGGTTCCGTCGATATAGTTCGCGCGACCCGTCGAGGTGAAAGAAGCGGTCTGATTCAGGTCATTGGTTTTGAACCAGGTCGCCCGTAAGAAGAGCTTGTTGTTCGGGGTAGCGATGGTGAAGCCGTAGTCCTTTTCTGATCCTGTCGACTTGCCAAGCGGCGTTCCAAAGTAGTCGGTGAAGTTTGAGGTCGGAGGATTGAAATTGTCCGCCTTGTTAAAAGTCAGGCCGATGGAGCGGGCCAAGGCGGCGATCCAGTTGCCGGAATTCGCCGAGGCATCAATCCAACCCCAGTGCTGGAGCGGCTTGACGACCACACCGGTGCTGCTCGTGTTGCCGCCGATATAGGACCATGGGCCCTCGTTGTACCAGTATTGGGTGTTGGGCAGACCGTTGGTGTATTCCACGGCTGTGGGATTGGTGGCCGGAAACACCGTGTTCCGGTTTTTGACCTGGTCATCGTTGAGGCCTAGCGTACCGACGATCCGATCGTTCCAGAAGTAACTCTGCCAGAAATAGGTCTTCGAATCCTGGAGATTTTCACTCAGACCGCCTGACGGGTACAGGATCGAGTTGATGTCGATCGTCGAATTCTGCCAACTATTGGTCGCGTAGTTGAACGTCGAGATCGTGTTCGCAATCGGGGCGCCATAACCCTCGCGACTGTAAAAGCCCGGGCCTGAGGCGGCATAACCATTGGCGGCCGAGGTGGCGCCGCCGAGATAATAAAGCTGCTCGATCGAGAGGTTGCTCAAGGGGTACGCGTACCCGGCGGAGGAATTCAGCGCTGCAGCGGTTGGCAGGTAGTTGGGATCGCCCCCGTAAATGGCCGGACGGTAACGCAGGTTAGTCTGAACGTCGTCGTGCTGCGAGAAGACGGTCATGAACCGATGATGGCCCAGCCACTTGAGCCAGGGGGCCGCGTCCACCTTGGCGAAATCCACCTCGTATTCGAGCTGTGCGCGATAGTTGTTATTCTTCTCCGGCTCGACGTACACGTCGCTCGCATAGACATCGAGGAACGGCTGCCCCACGTGCGGATTGGGCGCGCCCCATGGTAGCACCGCGTTGGTGTCGATCGCCATGGTCGTCGCATTGGCCTGCGAGAGCGGGGAATCCTGTGTTTGCTTGATCTCCTGGCGGAACCAACCGACGTCGAAATTGAGATCCGGCAGGATTTCCTGCTGGAGATCAAGGTGGTAGGTCTTCGACCTAGTCTCGGTATGGTCAATCGAATTTATGTTGATCGTGCTCCAATCGTAGATGCTTTTGCTTACGATTCCGGGGTATGCATATGTCGCATAGAGCGCGGGCGTCGGCAGCCCGGTCGATTCAGTCTCCCTATCCTCGGCGATAATGGCCTGCGCCGGATTGCTGAAGCTCGTCGGATCAAACCCCACCGGACCAATGCCTGACTGCTGGGTATGGAAAAAGTTCTCCAGGACGCCCTGGTCGATGAACTGAATATTATGGGTGGAACTGAAGAACGTCATGCTGGGAACGAAGAGGGGCGACGTGCTGGAAGTCAGCGCACCATTCCCGACGTTGGTTCCAAGCGAAGGCGTATAATTCGGATAAGCACTGGAGATCACGTAGGGCCCGGTCTGGCGACCCGAGCTCAGGTAGTTGACGGTGTCGTTGAGTCCATTGAAAATCGGGCGTCCGCTCGCGAGCCACGGGGTCACAAAGTCAATCGGAGTGAGTCCGTTCGGATCGTTGGCGTAGTTGCTATAGTTCTCGAAGCTGCCCGAAAATTTGGTCTTACCACTCTTGAAGGGGATGAAAGTGAACGCGGCGTATTGCCGCCGGGTGATATCCGAGGACGGCTTCTGCTCGAAACCTTGCGAATTGTATAGCTGCGCCACATAGATCGCCAGTTTGTTTTTGATCAACGGACTGTTGAATCCCAGGCTCTGCCGGAAGGTGCCCCAGCTGCCGGTCTGCAGCTCTACTTCGCCATTCGTCTGGTCGAGGACGGCCTGCGTGCGAGATTCGTTGACAATGCCCGCAGGACTGCCCGTACCGAAAATAATGGAGTTGGGGCCGCGGTCGATTTCGATCGAGTCGGCATTGTAACTGTCGAAGGGTATGCGTGTCAGCGAGAAGAAGTTGTCCTGCTCGTTGTCCGCGGCGGCGAGACCGCGGATGCGGTTGCCGGTATCGCCCGCGCTGTTGTAGGTGCCATTGGTCCCGCCCCCGCCGCCGAGCGTGTCGGAAGCGGCGCCGCGCACGAGCACGACAGGCGTGTAGGTACGCGCACCTTCGGTGTTCGCCTCGTAGCGGAAGACATCGTTAAGGTTGAGAGAATTCGTGTCGTCCAACTGCTGCTTGGTAATCACCGAGATCGAGGATGGCAGATCACCGAGATTCGTATTCAACCGGGTTCCGGCCAAAGTGTTTGGGGCGTAATAGCCTTGGGCATCGGCCGCGTTGACCTCAAAAGGCGAAAGGCGGACGGTGGCGCCGGTGCTATCGGCCGGGTCGGGCGCGCCTGGCTTAACGCTCGCGGGCGCAGGGGGAGCCACCGCGGCGGGGTTGTTGGCAGACGTGTTCGGCTCGGTCGGTGCAGCCACCTGGGCGTGCGCCGAAGGCGAAAGGAAACTGACGGCTAATAGCGCAGCCAAGACCGGCCGCGCGGAGAGCGGGATGCGAGTGCGAGCAAGCGGGAATCGATTCATAACTGGCGTTTGCGGATTCGGAGGGGGTGTTCGGGGCGAACCTGATCTTATACGATATTTTGTGATCGCGAATCCCCAGTAGTAGTCAAAACGGCAAAATATTTTTTGATTTGATCCGGTTCGGGGCTTGGCTTGCCAACGTCGGCGTTTAAATTGCATCCGTTCCCGTTTTGTTCGGTGCCCCCGGTTTATCCCAAGCCCATCCCGCGCCCCAGGCTGTCTTCGGCGCTGCGCTGCCTAGCCCTCGGGCTCGTCGCGGCAGTCACGTGCGGCGCGGCAGCTCCCAATCAGTATTTCAATCGGAGATGGCTGATCGACAATGGACTGCCCGACAACTGGGTGAGCAGCGTGACCCAGGATCCTCGGGGCTACATCTGGCTCGGCACAATGACTGGGCTGGTTCGTTTCGACGGCCACAATTTCCGCGAATTTCCGCTCCCGGATAACCTGCGTGCTGCCGGAGAGGAAATCCGCGCCCTGGCTCAGGAAGATCCGTCGACGCTCGTTCTGCTTTCGGCCAGCGGCGGCATCCTGCGTTTCCGGAACGACCGTTTCGTCCCCCATCCCATCGACGCGGTTCTCGGTCATCGGGAGCTGCAGCAACTCTTCGTTGAGCCGGATGGAACCCTCTGGGTGGGCGACACCCAGGGTTATATTTTCCGGTGGAAGACTGGCCGAATTTCCGAGTTTCCCAATCCCGAGGGCTTGACCCCCGACATGTCCGACTCGTCCCTCGCCACGGATGTGCATGGCCAAACCTGGCTCGCGGAAGGCAATTTTCTGGGCCGTTTTGAAAACGACCACCTCGTGCGCTCCACTCTGGCTACGGGCCTCTTCCCGGTTATTGCACCGGCGCGGTCCGGCGGAATTTGGATCGCCTCCAATCAGCGCCTACTCAAATGGGAGGACGGATGCCTGACGACGCTCGCGGAGGGGAGCGCGTGGCTTCCCGGCCAGAACCTGATTCAGCGGCTGTTCGAGGACCACGACGGAGTGCTATGGATCGCGACGCGTCGGAGCGGTCTTTTTCAGCTGTCCGCAGGCCAAATTCGCGCGGTGACAACCCACCAACAGAGATTGTCCGGCATCACGGAAGACTCGGAGCACGGCGTGTGGGTTACCTCCTTTGGCGACGGGATCAGCCGTTTGCAGCAGCAGCGATTTGAAATGCTGCGCCCGCCACCTGGCGAAGCGGAGATCGCCAGTACGGCGGTGTGCGAGGACCGAAACGGAGCCCTCTGGTGCGCAGATCGAAGCGGTGGCGTCGTGCGCTACCTCGGCGGCGTCATGCTCCGCGTGAACAATCCCCATGGCGAACAACCGATCTACGCTAATTCCGTTTCGCCTGACGATTCCGGCCACGTATGGGTAGGCGCCATCTCGGGCTTGTATCGGACCTCGATTGATCAGCCCTCCGCGCTGCAGTCCGTCGAGCCGACACTAAAAGATATCCATGTGCTCCATTTCTCCCGGCAGCAAGATCTCTGGATCGGCAGCTACAACCGGCTCGGACGGCTGCACCGGGGTGTCTACGAGGGCATCACTGCCGACCAGGGTTATCCCGGGACCTTTGTGGAAGCCGTGACAGAAACCGCCGATGGGACGACTTGGGTCGCCCTGGAGCATGCCCTCTACAAATACCAGGACGGTCGGCTGATTCGGGAGACCGCCATCGATGGCTTCGTTAGCGAAAGGCTCAACGCCCTCTATGGCGACCCGGCCAACGCGCTCTGGATCGGAAGCTCCCGGGGCCTGCTGCGCCTGCAGGGCGGACAAATGACGGTCTACACGCGTCGCAATGGCCTGCCGAATGAACGAATAGAGCAGCTCGCCGGGGATGACCACGGGGCAATCTGGATCGGGAGCCGTCGCGGATTTTTCCGTGTCGCCCGCTCCGATTTGGAGGCGGTGGCGGCAGGGCGCTCTGCCCAGGTCCCCGCCGTCACCTTTGGGCCGGAAGAAGGGCTCACCGGCCAAGTGCCGGTTCCGAACTGTCAACCCGATGCCTGGAAGGACTTCCGCAATCGCATTTGGTTTTGCACTCAGCAGGGTGTGATCGGCATCGATGCGAACGCAGTGCCGCCACTACCACCACCACCCGTCTATATTGATCGTGTGTCGGTGGACGACCGCGAAGTCGATCAGGCGAAAATCCGCGTGGCGACCGGCGCCCATCGACTCGCGTTTTATTTCTCGAGCCCAAATTTCACGGCTCCGGAAAAGGTGCGCCTCCGCCACCGACTTAGAGGCTTCGACACTGACTGGATCGAGACTGGGTCCGACCAGAAAGCGACCTATTCGGACCTGCCCGCCGGCCGGTACGCCCTCGAGGTCGCCGCGAGCGATCCGAACGGGATCTGGCACAATGCGATTAGCGCGACGGTCTCGCTGGCAGTCATCCCATCTTGGTGGGAGACCTGGTGGGCGCGGGGGCTCGGAGCCGCCATGATCGTCGGAGGGGTGGGCAGCCTGGTTCGCTATACATCTCACCGGGTGCTCAAGCTGCGATTCCAGCGAATCGAGCAGGAACACGCGCTGGAAAAAGAGCGGGCGCGGATCGCGCGTGACCTGCATGATGAACTGGGCGGGAGCCTGATGCAGATTCGCCTCCTGGCGGATCGCTTGAAGCGCCGCTCGGAAAAGCCGGAAATGGAGATCGGGTTGGGCCAGCTCGTGCGACATACGCGCCGCCTGGCGGGCGAGCTGGAGAGCATCATTTGGACGGTAAATCCTCAGAATAATTCCCTGGACCGCTTCGCGCGCTTCGTACAGCAGTTCGCGCCGCGCTTTTTCCGCGACACGGCGATCGCGTGCACGGTGGCCTGCGTCGAGGAGATCCCGGCGATTCCGATCAACCCAGAGGTCCAGCATCATCTCCTGACTGTGACGAAGGAGGCTCTGACCAACGTGCTTAAACATTCGGAGGCGAGCACAGTCGACATCTCGCTGCATTTTACCAGCGGCGTCCTGCGAACTGAGGTTCGCGATAACGGCATAGGGTTCGATCCTAATGCCAAGAAGCACACCGAGCGCAACGGCCTGAGCAATATGCGCAGCCGGCTTGGCGAGGTCGGCGGCGTCCTCGACATTCGTAGTTCAACCGGTCATGGAACCATTATTTCCTGGCGGGTCCCACTTCCAGCGATGCCCCATCACCTTCCCTTTCCTATCACCCTCTGATCGACCGATGAAGACTACCATAGCCATCGTTGAAGATAACCCAGGGATCTGCGAGGAACTGAAACACGTGCTCGACGAGACCGTGGACCTCTCTTGCATTTCCGTGAGCCGAAACCTGCAAACCGCCCTGCTCCAGGTGCCCCTCCTGGTCCCCGATGTGGTGATCATGGATATCAATCTGCCTGATGGCTCCGGCATCACGGGCGCCGGTCGGCTGAAGCAGCTGCTGCCGGGCACCCAGATCGTGATGCACACGATCTACGACGACTCCAACCAGATTTTCCGGGCCCTCGAGGTTGGCGCCAGCGGCTATCTCCTTAAGAGCGCCGAACCGGCGGAGCTGATCCGTGCGATCCGAGAGGTTCGGCTCGGCGGCGGCCCCATGAGCGGGGAAGTCGCGCGCAAAGTGATCCATTCCTTCCGGAAAGTTCAGCCGACGCGGGCGGCTGCAGTCGACGGGCTGACGAAACGAGAGGAGGAAGTATTGAACCTCCTGGCGAAGGGATTCTCTTCGAGCGATATCGCGCGGCAGCTGGATATCGCCCTCGAGACGGTGAATAGCCACCTGAAACACATCTACGGTAAAATGCACGTGCGTACACGCACGCAGGCCGTAATCAAATACATGGAGTGATTCTACCCCTTGGGCACACTCAGGTGGTTTGCAGTATTCAACCCGTCTGAGCAGCAATCTTTCGTCACCCTGAAGCTCTAGCATTGAAGATCGGGTATCAGCACGTCGATTTGGCGCGATACTCCATGTTGAGCCACGATGAAGCCACGCCCGATTTCAACAGACTTCGGTAAGTGGCGTCGTAGTGAAGAACGGACGACGCTTTCCTTCGCCATCAGTCAACCAATGGGCGTTGCCTATGAAATTCCGCACTCGATTCTGAAGGCTACGAAGCTCCTGGCTTAACGCTTGGAAATATTGTGCGGTATCCATGGTAGGATTGCTGGTCAGCCGAGAACTAGAGATAGTAGCGCGTTAGCCACCACTGGCCCTTCTCACCAATTCGATAGCGCTGGTTCGGACTCGTCGGTTTATCGGGAAGAGTGCGTTCCAGCCAACCAGCCGTGAGTAACGGTTCTAGATAGGTCTTTCGGAAGTGCTCTCGATCTTCCAAGCCAACGGCCCCCTGCAAGCTTTCACGGGTTTGGGGCTCAGTAGCAACGCGCAGCAGGGCCACAACTTGTTGGGCGACTTGCGGGGTGACTTGCGGGGTAGCAGGGTCCGGCCGCCAGAGCGTCTGCACAAAGCTACCCCCATCCTGGCGGAAAGATGGTGTCCGCAAACCGGCTTCACGGGAAAGGGCAATCATTTCGAGTGTGCCGGTGCCAGCCTGCTCGATGTAGTGGGCGAGAAAGAGCGGATCGGCCAGCAACGGATTGCGGGGGATCGAAGCGTGCGGTCGGGTCAGCCGCTCCGGCGACAGCGAGGCAGGGAGTTCACCCGGATTCCAAATCTCCAGACGGTCCGCGAAAAGCATAACCTGGACTGACGCATTGGAACCATAATCGCGGTGAGCCACCGCGTTGACGATGGCCTCGGAGACGGCTTGGCGCGGCAATTCATAGGAGATTGGCGCTGCATTTCCCTCAGCGCGGGTGCCGACGGCCCGGTCAATCTTGGACATGACGAAGTCAACCGCCTGATCGACCAGCGCGAAAACCGTGCCTCGATATACCTGGTGCGACGGAATCGGCTTGCGGACCTCCCTCCCATGAAAATGCAGACATTTGACGCCAGAGGTTGGCAGCCATCGCTGAGGTTCCTGGCCGAAAAGCAAAACGGCGGCGTGACTGGGTCTGTCGCCATCGAGAAGATTGAGGTGCGCAAGCGCGGTCGCTATCGGGGTGCCCGGACCCAGGGCGTACCCGCGATTGGCTTGGGCGCGGGACAGAAACTCGTTAAGCTTGTCCACCGAGAGGTCGGCCAGCGTGGCTCTGACCGCCAAGGCGTACACGGACGTGCCGGCATTGGGCCTCAACGTCGAGGTTGCCAAAGTGCCGTGGATTTCAGCCCGAGGTACAGCGCCCGGTGAAAGCGCACAAAGGAGCGCACAAAAATCCGAAATTCCGGGTCATTCCCCGACACTTGGCGGCATCCTGGCCCAATTGATCCCATTCATGGAAAAGGCCAGCGGTGAGGAGCTTAGTCACACGCTGGCCTTTTCTGACGCCCCATGGCGCTTTCTTAAATTGGGTGCAGGGGCTGGATTTGAACCAGCGACCTTCAGGTTATGAGCCTAATAAATTGACCTGCGCGAGGTTGGAAATTACGTCACGGCTTTGGAGTATGGTCTGAAACGGCTGAAAACTCTCCCGCTCTCCCTTCGCCTCGTGCGTGAACTGCACAAAAAGCTCATGACCGGGGTTCGGGGCGATCACGCCACCCCAGGAGAGTTCCGTCGCTCGCAAAATTGGATTGGTCGACCGGGTTGCACCCTGGCGGATGCTACCTATGTGCCGCCCCCACCCGATGCATTGCTCGAACATCTCGGCCAATGGGAGGAATTCCTCCATGACGAATCGATTCCACCGTTGGCCCACGCCGCCATGATGCACTACCAGTTTGAGGCAATCCACCCCTTTCTGGATGGAAACGGCCGCGTGGGCCGGTTGTTGATAACACTTTGCCTTTGTGCACGCGGGGTTCTTCCGGAACCGCTGCTTTATCTGTCGGCGTTTTTTGAAGCCACCCGACGGGATTACTACGACGGACTCCGCCAGGTGGCCGAGAGCAGTGATTGGTCTGGCTGGCTGGAGTACTTTTTCAACGGCGTCGCCCGCCAGTCGGAGGATGCGATCAGTAGGGCAGGACGCATCGACCGTCTGCTGAGCCAATGGCGTACGTGGTTTTCGGGCGGCGGTTCAAAAGTCCCTGCTCAACTGATCGAATTGCTTGGCGCAAATCCCTTTCTCACTCCGCGCGAAACAGAACGTTGTCTCAGGGTTTCCTACAACGCCGTGATGCGCGGGATCACGTTGTTGGAGTCTCGAGGGATCCTCAGCCAGGTCGGTGAGGCCAAGCGCGGCCGAGTTTTTTGTGCCCGCTCGATTCTTGATATTCTGGAGGAGCCGGCCCAACTGATTCCGGACGAAACCCGGGCGCCATCACACCGAAAGCATCGGCCAATGAGAGCGTAGCTCGCGCATAACGAAAAGACCCTCGGACGAATCCGAAGCAGGAAGTCCCCCACCGATTCTCCACGCGCTGCGTGGAGAATCCGAAGTCCTGCTTCGCCTCAGTGATTCAAAAACAGGATTATGAAAATTCCATTTCTCTTGGCACCGTTTTTCGTGCTTCTCACGAGCTGCGCGGTCAGCCCAGGTTCGGCCAATCGGCACGCCGTGATGGTGAACGTTTCACTCGGTTCGCAGATGTTTCGTAAGGTTGCAGCGAAAAAACTCGGTTCGGAACCCAACCGCCGGCGACTGACAATCCCGGGGTTACGATCGTAGTCCTTAAAGACGCGCTCGGTTTACCATTCTAGGATACATCCTAGAATGGTATTTACTTTTCTAGGGTGGTTCCTACGATGGTAGAAATGACAGAGCGCCTAAGAATTTACGACAGCGTCCTCGAAACACACCTCAAAGAGAACCGCCAGATGGCCTTCGTCAGCGGCCCGCGGCAGGTGGGCAAAACCACCACCTGCCGGCATGAAAGCGACCTGTATCTTAGTTGGGATATTCTGGAGGATCAGCGCAAAATTATCCGCGGACCCACGACGGTAGCCAATTCGCTGGAGTTGGACCGGGCGCGCGCGAAGCCACCCGTGCTCGTCTTCGACGAGTTGCACAAGTACCCAAAATGGAAGCAGTTCTTAAAGGGCTTCTTCGACGGTTACAGCGACAAAGCCAAAGTGATTGTGACGGGCAGTTCACGTCTCAATATCTATCGAAGAGGCGGGGACAGCCTGATGGGGCGCTATTTTCTCTACCGGATGCATCCGTTCTCAGTGGGCGAGATTGCCCGGACATTGGCTCCGACGACTCCCATCCACAAACCTTCTCCGATTCCGGAAGACGACTGGACCGCTCTTTGGACCCACGGCGGATTTCCCGAACCATACCTCCGCCGCTCCGATAGTTTCACCCGTCGCTGGCGTTCGTTTCGGTTGAGCCAACTAGCGAAGGAAGACCTCAGAGAAGTGACGATGCTCCAAGATTTGGGAACGATGGAAGTCTTGGTGCAGATCTTGGCAGAGCGGTCTGGGCAGCAATTGACCTATGCGGGGATCGCCCAGGACACCAACATCGCCGGCGATACGGCCAAACGCTGGGTCGGCCTCCTGGAGCAGATGCATTACGGATTCCGCGTGGCTCCGTGGTTCAAGAGTGTGGCCAACTCGTTGCGGAAGGAGCCGAAGTGGTTCCTTCGCGATTGGTCGGGGGTCGCTGATGAGGGTGCGCGGGCCGAAACGTTTGTCGGATGCCACCTGCTAAAAGCTGTGGAAGGTTGGACCGACCTCGGCCTTGGCATGTTCGAGCTGCGCTACATCCGGACCAAACTCAGGAAAGAGGTCGATTTTCTCGTCGTGAAAGACGGCAAGCCCTGGCTGCTGGTCGAAGTGAAGCTTTCGGAACGCACGCTTTCACCGGCGTTGAGGGATTTCCAAGGTGCTCTCGCGGCCCCATACGCATTTCAGGTCGTGGTCAATTTGCCCTACGAAGAAGTCGATTGCTTCAGCTTCCGGAATCCGACGGTGGTGCCAGCTCGAACCTTCTTGAGCCAATTGATGTGATCGCTGTGCGCCAACCTGCCGCTGCCGTCGCCATTCAAATGCTCTTTCGAATCGCTGGAACCCATCGTGATGCCATTCTTAACTTCGACGAAAACAACAGGCCGCCTCAGTGTCTGGGCCCTCGCTGGGTCCTCAGTCCGCCCGTTTGAATGCGGCAACCGGACTACTTCTCCAGCAATTGGCGAAGATCTTCCGCCAAAGCCTCTGTAAACTGGAGGCCGGTGTGCTTGCGACTGGCGGCAAATGCGGACAAGAGCCTTCCATCGGCCAAGACATGCTGAAGTTCTTCCATCACCCGCCGTAATTCCGATGCGAGGAGCATCTCGGATAAATCAGTCCGGCTAAGGACAGCAAAAATCTTCTCCACTGCGGCGAACCGCCGCGGCCAGTCGATCCATTCCGGAAAACCCGCGGGTTCTTGCCAGGTGCGAAGAAATCCCCATTCGGTCGGATCGAGTCCATAGTGCCTTTCCCGGCCCGGCCTCGCTTCCCGTACCAAACCCGACGCCGCCAGCTCCTTCAGAGTGTCTTCGACCGTCTTGGGAAAATAAAACGTCGCCCGGGCGATTTCCGCTGGCCGCCCGCCTTTGTTCGACAATAGCCAAAGCAACACTTCGCACCGAGCTTGGACTCCAAATAGAGCCCTGAGTTTGTAAAGCAGACTGGAGGCTGGCAAATGATTGGGCGAGCGGCTCAGATGGCGCAACTGGTACGGCCCCCGCCAATACCCCCACTGATGAAAAATCGGATCGGCTTCGCCGAATATGAGCTGCAAGCGTCCGTCGTCGTGGAGAAACAAGGGCTCCTGGTTGGCGGGAATTTGCGCAGGCTCGGACTTGGCCAGCGGCTTCCATTTGGAGAGCACGGCCCTCTTGCTCAAAAATTGAGCGATTGCACCCAGCACGCGAGGGTTCCCGAGGGAGAGGCGACGGTGAAGGTTGCGCAGCCGTTGCACGTTGACCCAACTCCCGTTGGACCAGAGCCAGTCCAGCATTTCGTCGAAGAGCCGCGCTTCGTAGCGTCCCTGCGATGTCGTGATGAGGATCAATGCCTCGATGTCGATCGGACCGGCGATTTCCGGCTCGGCCGATCCGGCCACGCCCAAGGCCGACCACTGCTTCCACAGAAGGTCCAGGCATGGCTGCCGGAAGGCCATGTTAGAGTTGGGCGGCAACATTTGCATGGCCGAGTTTGGTGAGCATGTCCCGGACGATTGCCCGAAAGCCCCCGGAGACGTCATGGGAAAAGGCCCAATGCGCCGCCGCGAGGAGCTCATCGGGGGTAGGATGAAGAGCGATCAAGTCGTCCACATGGCGGCCCGGCCCCTGATCGGCTGCCGCGTATAATTTGAAGTGAATCTGATCCAACCGACCGACGAACCAAACGACCAGGTGCGAACCGTAGGAGCGGGGCTCCAGGCGCTCGATGCAGCCTTCGGGCAGCCCCATCTCGAAGAGATCCGCAGGGCCGCTATTTAGCCAGTTCGGCATGAGACCAAGATCGGCTTCCACCCGTTCAGCGGCGGCCAGTAGGGCGGCAGGCAACGGCCGGGAGCTGACCAGCCCGCCCGGCTCCCGGCGCGCGACAACATCCACATCGCGGGTGACGCGTGCCACGAAGCCCCGGGCAATGAGCGATGAACCGCCGCAGACAATCAATTCATAGATAGGTGCTTGGGCAAGGCTCAGCCGCTCGGACAATAGGCCGAGAGCCTGATCGAGACGTTGGTGGTTGAGGTTTTGTGCCATACTAAAAAGGCGCTATAAGCGTATTTTTAGTATAATAAAAAGCAAGCTCGAAAATACCCTTTCGGGCGCTCCGCAGTCCTTTACGTCATGGGACCTGCCGCGATCTCGACCGCAGGTTCCACCGGAAGCAAGGGGCCGGTAGGCCGCATCGACGTGCTGGTCAGCAACGCTGGCTACCGCTGAGGAAAATATGCATTCTCTGACTCCGCATCTCCGTCGCCGATGTAAGAGCTTTCCTATCAGTTTCCTGCATATCTCGCAACCGTCGCGATTGCGCTTTGATCCTCAGGGCGAGGCGATTCGATCGTTTTAATCACCAAGGGCAGTGACGTTCGGCGGTCCAACTGAAAGCGGGCATGCCCGGACGTGGGCCGGCTTTCGAGCAGAAGGTCATAGTGCCCCGGAGCATCCAAATTGAGGTGGTCGAATGAAAACTGACCGTCGGCATCCGTGACGATTTCCGGAAGCGAAAACTGGCAGGCCGGCCCTAGACCTGGATCATAGATGCAGCGGATGCGCAAATGAGGGATCGAATGCCCCCCGGCATCGATGACTTTCCCGACGACCGTGACGCCGCCCGCTTGCTGAATTTCGATCTCCGGGAAGGGGTGCCGGGAATCGACCAGCACCGCCGGAGAAACCGTGAAATTTAGGCCGCGGCGAGCGACAATCAAATAGCGGGAACCGAACGGAAGGGGGGTCGCCGTGAAGTGTCCGTCCATCCCCACACTTTCCTCCAATTGCGCCTTGATCAGTTGGCCGCGGGTCTCGAGCGATCCGCCCGGATGCACGCGAATGCAGGCGAAGGATACGGAGTCGACCGGATGGCCGTCATGATCGAGCATCCGCCCTTGGATGGCGCCGGCCGGCGTGAGCGGAATCGTGAGGACGAGCGGATCGGCCGACAGCGGAACCAAACTTTTTACGTCCGCGAACCAATAGCCAATCAGCTTCTCCGGTCGAATCGTGATCTCGGTCGGAGCCGTCACGGAAAATTCCGCGGTATCGCCGCGGACGGAAATCAGCTCGGTCGAAAATGCGAGCGGATGCGGCGACTCGACTCCGAGGCGGCGGATAATTTCCAGCGAACCGGTGGGCGGCGGCTCTCCCGCTTCGCCTTGGAATTGGATCCGCACCGTTCTCGGCGAAGGGGACTCGGCCGCGGTTTTTGGCGCAAGGGTATAGGCGAGGTCTGTCTGGTTCGCATCGATTTCGACAGGGAAGTCCTGTCCGGCGACGATCAAGTCCGCGGCGCAAGCGGGAAGGTGCGAAAACGAAAAGCTTCTGGCGCTCCCGCTGCCCTGCAGCGCGATTCTTTTCCGATCAAAATCCACCAACCCATCCATCCTGGGCGACCGGAAGACGAGACGGCAGACGACCGGCGCGATTCCAGCGGGAAGCCCCATGATCCGGCCGGACAACTCGAAACCGCGACCCATGCGAATCTCGGCCGGGAGGTCGTCCGCCCGCTGGCGAATCGTCAGGTAGCCGTCGCACTGCAAGTAGATCCAGGTCGGGGAGGCATTGAGGGTTCGGATCGCGAAGCGGCCATCCCCGTCCGTGACCGTTGATCGGCCAATCGCTGCGAAGAATATGCGCCAGTTCGTGAGCCAGGACCGCTTCGATCTGCGCCTCGGACAATCCGGCCAAAGCGCCGGCGGGCACGAGGATCAACGGCTTCAGCCATCCCACCACGGTGGGAACCTCGACGAGGGCACTGGAAATCTGGTCGGTTTCTTAAGCAGAAATGCATCGATCAAGAATCCGACAAGTTTTTGGTCATACTCGCCTCAGCGTTTTTGCGCCGTTTTTCGCTCTCGCTCATCATCTCGCTTAAGTCCGCTAATGGCCGGATCTCCCACGGATTGTATTTCGTGCTGGGATGCTTGGAGATTAGCTCGACCGCATGATTCAGGTCGCGGGCCTCCAGGATCATGATGCCGCCCAGCTGTTCTTTGGTCTCGATGAAGGGGCCGTCCGTCGCCACGACCCGGCCATCGCGGTAGCGGAGGGTCATGGCCGTATCCTGCGGCTGCAGCGCCTCGCCACTCTTGAAATGACCGTTGGCCCGCAGCTGATCGTCGTAGGCGAAGCAGCTATCCATCATGGCATTGCGTTCGCTTTCCGGCATGGCGGCGAAGGCGTTGGCGTCATAATAACCGAGGCAGAGATATTTCATGATTGTGAGAGATTATCCAATGGTCGATTGCGGCGATGGGTTTTCGACCGACTTCCGCATCTTTTCACCGAGCTCTTCGAGCCGCCGTTCCAGAAATCGCCGCTCCGGAGCGGAAGCAACCAAGGTGAGCGCTTGTTCATAGGCCTCGCGCGCCGCTTCCGTTAGCCCCAGGCGGCGGCACAAATCTGCTCTCGCAGAATGGGCCAAGTAATAGTTGGCGAGTTCGCCCCGGGAGAGAATGGCTTCGATCAGCGCCAAACCGGCCGCCGGGCCTTGATCCATCGCGACGGCTACGGCCCGGTTCAGCTCGACCACCGGCGAGGGCTGCAGCGCGGCCAGCGCGGCGTACAGAGCGCAAATCTGCCGCCAATCGGTCCCGCCGACATTCGGCGCCTCCGCGTGGACGGCCGCAATCGCCGCCTGCAGCGTGTAGGGGCCGAATCGCCGGCTCATCAGCGCCCGTTCGACCAGGTTCACCCCCTCTTGGATAAGCGATCGGTTCCACCGGCTGCGATCCTGCTGCTCCAGCAGCACCATCTCGCCCTCTGCATCCACGCGGGCCGTGCGGCGCGACTCCTGCAGCAGCATCAGCGCGAGCAGGCCCATGACCTCCGGCTCCGGCAGCAGTTCGAGCAGCCAGCGCCCCAGGCGGATTGCCTCCGCGGAAACATCCGGGCGGGTGAGCGCCGGCCCTGCCGAAGCGGAGTAGCCTTCGTTAAACAACAAGTAAACGACCGCGAGCACGGTGCCGAGCCGCTCCGGCAATTCGGGGCCAGCCGGAACCTGGAACGGCAGCCGCGCTTCCCTGATCTTGGCTTTTGCCCGCACAATGCGCTGCGCAATGGCGGGCGCCGTGGTCAGGAACGCGCGGGCGATCTCTTCGGTCGTCAGCCCGCAGATTTCCCGCAGGGTGAGCGCCGCGTGGGCGTCCGCCGGCACCGCCGGGTGGCAGCAGATGAAGATGAGTTTGAGCCGGTCATCCGGCCATTCCTCGTCGATAACCGCCCCAGCGTTCCCGTCATGCAGCACCCCGGCGATCTTGTCCTGCGCGGCTTCAAATCGCTGGCGGCGGCGCTGGGCATCGATGGCCTTGAATCGCCCCGTGGAAATCAGCCAAGCGCGAGGATTGGCGGGAATCCCGTCCGCCGGCCAGCGATCGAGCGCGGCCCGGAAAGCGTCCTGCCGCGCGTCCTCTGCGGCGTCGAAATCGCCGAGCAGCCGGATCAGCGAAGCCAAGATCCGGCCCGACTCCTCCCGGTAGATGCGCTCGATCTGGGCGGGAATGGCGGAGGCATCAACGGACATGGCGGGAGCGGCGACAGCCGAAGCTCCAGCCAAGCCCAAGCCCGCCGCCAGGCCGAGCAGATAAATCGCACCCACTGACCGGCTAGGTGCGCTTGACCGTGACGTGCGTCGCGCTCGGTCCCGCGACATGCTCCGTGGTCTGGTAACCCAGCGCCACGAAGTCGAGGCCGGCAAAAAGATTCTCTCCCCGGCCCATCAGCGCCGGCGAAACCGCGAAATGCATCTCGTCGATCAGCCGCTTGGACAAGTACTGCCGGACGGTCGACACGCCGCCGCCAACCCGAACGTCCTTTCCGCCAGCGGCCTCGCGGGCGCGCTGCAGCGCCGCCTCAATGCCCTCCGTGACAAAATGGAATGTCGTGCCGCCGACCATGACAAGCGGCGCGCGGGCGTGGTGCGTCAGCACGAATACCGGGCAGTGATAAGGCGGCTCCGCGCCCCACCAACCTTTCCATTGGTCGTCCGGCCAGGCCCCGCGAACGGGGCCGAACATATTGCGCCCCAGAATCCACGCCCCGACATTTTCAAATCCGCGCCGCGCGAATTCGTCGTCGATCCCCGTGGTGCCGCTCTTCCCATCGCCGTGCATCGACTGGAACGTGCGGGTGGGAAAAAACCACTGAAACATGGCGTGGCCGCCCACGCCGAGCGGATTTGCGAGATCCTGATTGGGGCCGGCTCCATAGCCGTCGAGAGAAACACCGAAACCTTGTACGCGAAGTTTGGACATAGAGAGGAGAGAAGAGGGTTCAACTGACTAGACGAACGAAGAAGGCGACTTTCGACACCGATTTTGCCCCTACTTGACCTCATATACCTCGACCATGACCTGCCCGCCGGTGCCCAGTAAGTGACGCAAATAACCTCAGAGCTTATTTCCGTTTATTTGCTTTGGCGCTAAGAGTTCGTGAGCGGTCAGTGCCGATCGAAGACTTGCAGAACTTCGCCAACTGGCTCGACACAAATCCTCTGGGACAAATTTCGCCCTGATCCGCGGTTCCAGGCGCTGGCAAACGCCCGGGAAATCTCACCGCACAATTGACCGGCTGGAAGAGCCTGGATCCGCTTGCCATGGCCATCGGCTAAGGTCGAAATCAGCGCGTGCCGATGACTCCCGACCAAGAACAAATTCGCGATGAGCAAAGGGCGACCTGGAACAAGTTTTCACCGGGATGGCGCAAATGGGACGAGTTCACGATGGCTTTTCTCCAGCCGATGGGGGACGAGATCGTGGCGGCGCTCCGGCTGCAACCGACCGACGCGGTTTTGGACATTGCCACCGGTACCGGCGAACCAGGTTTGTCGATCGCCGCGGCGCTTCCGTCCGGGCGGGTAATCGGGACCGATCTGGCGGAGGGGATGTTGGCCACCGCCCGATTGCGAGCGGCCGAGCGGGGGTTGTCCAATTACGAAACGAAGATCGCGGACGTCTCGGCGCTCCCCTTCCCTGACGCCACGTTTGACGCGGTGAGCTGCCGAATGGGGTTCATGTTCTTTCCCGATATGGCGCTCGCCGCGCGGGAGATCCTGCGCGTGTTGAAACCAGGCGGCCGGTTTGCAACCAGCGTCTGGAATGCTCCGGGCCACAATCCCTGGATCGTCGTCATGATGGCGGGGATCAAGCCTCACGTTGCTTTGCCGGTGCCGGCGCCGGACGCGCCCGGGATGTTTCGCTGTGCAGCGCCGGGCCTGATTGCGGGTTTGCTGGCCGCTGCGGGGTTCGCCGACGTGGCCGATAAAGAGATATCCGGCCAGGTCACTTACGACAGCCCGGAGCATTATTGGACGATGATGACTGAAGTCGCCGCGCCGGTGGTCGCGGCGATGAGCCGAGCGAGCGAAGCCGAACGAGGCCGGATCAAGGCCGACGTGTTCGCCGCCTTGGGATCCGGAGGAGGTCCAGTGACCCTCAAGTTCGGCTCGCGGATTATCTCGAGTTTGAAGCCCGGTTCCGCGCGCTGAGCCAGCGTGATGCCGCTCAAGCCATTGCAACTCCTTCAACAAAAAGCCCTCCCGAGCAGCGGGAGGGCTTAAAATTGGGTGCAGGGGCTGGATTTGAACCAGCGACAGAAAATCCGGAAGCCCCGGGCAACAAACGGTGTTCCAAAGCGAGAGCAACCGGCGACGCACAAATACGCGCACAAGAACCGTCCCATTCCAATTCCGTCCTGGCACAGGTGATCGCCGCTTGGCCGAAGCTAAAGCCCGAATTGCAGACCGCCGTTCTGGCCATCATTTCAAGCGTCTGACCCGCCTTTGCTGTGTTCGGACCAACTCGAGGGAATCAATTCGGGATGACCGGCTCGGGCTGCGTGCGAAGAGAGAGTCTCGACGGTCTTGGGAGAATTGTCGGTCTGCAACATTTTCGCAATAATGACTCGCGCGTTTGCTAGATCGCCGGCCCCGGCCAAGGCCTCCAACTGTGTCGCAGAGATGGTGGTGAGATAGCCAATATGGAGTGCGTGCGGCTGCTCGGGATGGTCGGCCATCCTTAGGAGATAATCGTCAAACGTTTTAAGATGAGCTTCCACAGGTTTAGCTGCGACCGCGTCGGCGTATCGTTTGGCCTCAACAAGATGATCAAAAATCCAGCAGGGATCTGGTAGCGGGGCGCCAACCCGTTTTAGCTCGTCGTAGAAATTGAGAGTCAAAGGATCCTCGCCAAGGGCTCTGTTAATCCAAACTAAATCCCGCCACTCTTCGGCGTCGTTTTGCCAGTTGATGCGGATCTTGTCTCGCCGTTCGCGCAAGGCTTCGAGCGCAGGCGGATACGTCTTGCCCAAGCGGCCCATGGCCCTCGGAAGTAACGTTCGGCGAACTTTACGCATCATGGGCGAGCCGTTCATCCCCTCGTCGAAGCACCATAGGAGCTCGCTCAACGTCTCCGGCGGCTTTTCCCCGCGCAAGGCCGATTGAAAGGCCCGCTGACAACGCTGGTACGCATCATTGTCCCGCGGCTCCACTCCCGGCAGCCAGTTAATGGCCTCGTCAGCCGAACCGTTGGCAATCAAACGAATTTTCTCAGCATTCTCCCGCAGGGCCTGAAGCGCGGGCGGGTATGATTGCGCCAAGCTGACCAGCGCGGCCACAATCGCCGTCCGTTGAACACCAACAGGGCGCGGCGCCGCTTTCGTCGCCTCGTCTAAGCACCATAGGATGCTGGAGAGCGCCTTTGCCGGCACCCCTTCTTTGACGAATCGCTGCGCCTCGACGAGCCGTTGAAGAATGGGCGACTCGGGCGAGATGGTCATCATCTCCACCTTGCGAATAAGCTCAGCCCAATTCGTGTATCCGTGCTCTCGTGCGAGCTGATGCTGGGCTGCGGCGAGCTGCAGACCGGGCGTTGCTTTGACCAACCGCTTGGCTCGCTTCCGCAGATGTTCTAAATTCGGAACAATCGAATCGCTCATAGGAACCCTTTCTTTTTGCGCCCGGCGTCCGCATGTTCGGGCAAGAAACGGTTCAGTGAAGTTGACTGACAAGGTGGGTAAAACCCTCTCCGCGGACCGGATGCACCCCCAAGTGCATGGTCATTGTCGCGAGCTGTCAGCGAAGCGTCAAGCATTCGACGCATTCAGACTCTGGCGCGCCCATCAGTGCGCGACATTCCCGTGTCAGTGCTTTCCCCGCGCATGCCGGGCCTTCCATTCCAGCATGGGCTGACGGCGGATGATCTCGGCGAGGCCGACGTCTGACGTCAGTAATTCCGGTTTGATTTCGCCGTATTCCAACACGGCTTCGATGAAGCCAAGTTCGGGAGCGGTCATCGGCAGCACGAGACTGAGCGCGGCGCGAGTCTCCGCGATCCATGCGTTGACGCCTGCCTCGCGGTCACGCGCGTTTTCGCCTTCCCTGCGGAGGGTGGGCAGCAACTCGCACTCCACTTCTGCCGGAGCGAAGCCCACGTCATCAGCTTTCACCGTCCGCCAATCTTTTCGGTTCATCGCGCCGTAGATGACAAACGCCAATCTCAACTTCGCGGGTTCCAGCGTTGCCCGGGTGAGCAACTGATGCGCGTCGTAGAGATCGCGGCTAGCATGGCGCGACAGGAGGGCTGCCAGCTTGCCAGCCGCCAGCTCGTGCAGGTCGAGGACCGGCACGCCGACGACCTGATGGCTCCCCAGCTTCCGTGAATCGCTGTGCGTCACCGGCCAGAGTGGCAGCCGGAGCATAAAATTCACGTCGACCTCAAGGTTGCCACCGGCACCCATTCCGCTCTCATAGCGCAGGCGCCATTTGCCACCAGCGTGCTCGGAGGGTATGCGCGCCACCGTGAATTCCTCTCGGGAGCAGACCGCCTGGATCGCCGCCTCTATCTTCGGCCGCTCAGCCAGCATGGCCTCGCGCTCGACTTGGCCGATGTAGTTGAGGTCGATATCGACGGACAGCCGGGGCACATCGAACCAGAAGAGATTCAATGCCGTGCCACCCTTCAATGCCCACTTCCCCTTGAGAAACGGGTGCTTTTGGAAGCCATCCAAGAGACTGAAAAGGTGGATGACCTTCTCGAGGATCTCCGCGCGAAACCCGGTCGCCGAGGCTTCGCGCTCCAAGCTTTCGCGGGAAATTCTCATGCGACCTCCTGCCAGGCGCGGGATTGCACCTCGTCGGGAATGATCAGGTTCCAGGCTTTTACGAGGCTGCCGTGGCCCTTCCTGCCCCGTTCCAGATAGGTAGGATGCTTGGGCCGGAGCTGACGCAACGGTTCAAGATGGGTGTCGCTGGCGCCCAGGCGATCCCGGTTCTGCTCCAGGAAAAAGCCAACCTTTGCCGCGGTGGTGGCGTTGTCCAGGAGGCAGGCGTAGGCGACTACTTCATCCAAGTCGAAGTACTCGATCGTTTCCAGCGAACGCCAGATTTCCTCCCAGCCGCCGCTCAAATCGGGTCGGTCGAGGACATCGATCAAGGTCCGTTCCAAGCTTGTTACTCGGATCGAAAGCCCGCCACGGTCGACCTGTCGCACGCCTATCGGTTGAGCCGCACCAGCAACCGATTTAGGCGGGGGCAGGCCGAGAAATCGCTTTCCCCGGAATTCAAATGGCCGGCAAAAATGGCGAGTTAGGAAATGAAATTGCGCGAAAACAGTGTGGGCTCGGCCGTGAAATTCTAGCGCGGTGTGATACGCGAGCACGCTGTCTTCTGTCGCACAGGCTGCGACGAGGAAGGCGTCCGGCTCGAACTTCGACGGCTCGGTGCCGAATGGAATCACCGCATAAAGACCCTGGCGGACGCGCAGAATCCGGCCTCGCTTCTGGTGGTGGGCGAGCAGGGCCTTTCGCGTCCATCGGTTCGTGGACCCACTTTTTGCGAGAAAATGCGACACCAACTCGGTCGTGAAAACCGGGTTCTCAGCGAAGAATTGCTGAAGGAGTCGCTGTGACATATCAGTCAATAAGGCTAATTAAACTAGCCTTTATGTCAATCTTGTTCCAGTAACTTGGTTTCAAAATCCAATCAAGGAGGCTAAAAAAATTAGCCTTTGTGCTCGAATCTAACAAGTTCAGCCCGCGCCGAAGCAGGACGCCAGACCAAAAACCAGCGTTGATCATGGGCCTGCCACCAATTCTGCGACAATGCATCGCAGAATTGCTCGGGCTTGGGGAGACCCGGGGCCCTCTCAGCTTCGACAGGCCCGCTCTTTTTTCGGAAGACTTACGCGCTTTGTCCCTGGTCAGACGCAATACCCTCACGACTTCGAGGCTTTTGTAAGTCGTCCAATGATTGCGTCACTCGGCGGAGAGCCCCACGATCCTGCGATGCTTGTTGCGACGCTCGGCGAAACCATTCCCGTACCGGCGATTGTAATACCCCTGTTCGTTTGCGCCGTATTTGTGGCCGCGATCCTAGGCGCTCAATGGGGAAAGGCACGGTCGCGGATGCTACTAGCAACCTGGGCGAAAGAGAATCACTACCAACTCTTAGGCAGCGAATTCCGGTACTGGCGGACAGGACCGTTCTTCTGGAAGACGGGACGAGGGCAGACAGTAATGTACTTTAGTGTCCGCGACGCTGAAAACCAAATAAGATCGGGGTGGATTCGATGCGGAAGTTGGTTAGCTGGAATTTGGTCGGATCAAGTAGCAATCCGATGGGACGATCCGGCGTCGTAAGTTTCGTGAGTTGCTTAGAATTTCGCACTGATTTCAGCGAACTCGGGCTCCTAACGAACTCGATGGGGTATTGCGTCTGACATTCAAAAAAGGGCGGGCGAGCCGGAAGAACTAGGCGGGCTGGTTCGCGAACTTACGTTATCGCGAAGTCGATGGGGCCTTGCGTCTGACACCGGAACAAGTGTGGAAGTCGTCGCCGACCAGGCGGGCTTCTTCGCAGCCCCAGGTTGCGGGGTGACTTGCGGGGTCGGCACCCCCCAAGCTGTGAGCAAATTCCTTGAACACCATGCACAGCAGGAGCTTAACTTGCGGGGTAGCTTGGGGGGTGCCGTATTCGCGGGAGAACGACTACCGCGAATTGGGAATAAGCATGCCGTTGCCGATGCGGCGGCGGTTGCAAACCTTGTCCGCATGATCACGACCACACGCAACGCTCACCGGGAGGGGAACGAGGCAGCCGTCCCGATTCTTGGCGGCCTGGAAACTCTGCTGACCTTCGACCAGGCCGCGGAGGCCCTTGGTATTTCGCTTCGGCAGTTTCGGCGACTTGTCGATTCCGGCAAAGTCGCTTTCGTGAAGGTCAGCGAGCGGACACCTCGGGTGCGGCTGAGCGAGCTGCAACGGTTCCTCGAAGCGTCCGCGGTCAAATACTCGGAGGAATCATCATGATCGAATTCGTCTTCAAGCCATCGCGGACGGTCGCCGGCAGGCGCATCGTTTCCCGCCTATTCTCCGGCCGCTACGCGATCGAAAAGGGCGCGAGCCCCATCACGGTACGGCTCAACACGCCCGACCGGGAAATCGCCCGGAAGCGGCTTCGGGACATCGTGCTCGAGAAGCAGCGCGAGCAGGAGGGCATCATCGCGCCGAAGGCGGTGCGGACGGCGGCCGCCGCGTCGTTGGGCGACCTCGTGAACGAGTACGAGACCGATCTCCGGAGCCGGGGCCTAGACGGGAAACACGTCCACGACAGCGTAACGCGGGTGCGGCGGATGTTCGCGCAAGCGGGTTGGGCTCGGTTGAGCGATGTCCGGGCCGACGCGTTCGTGAAATGGCGCGCTTCCCTCGCCTGCTCGGCCAAGACGGTGAAGGAATACCAGGTCTCGGCCTGCGCTTTCCTGAACTGGCTCACGCGGACGGATCGGTTGGCGGTCAACCCGCTGGCGAAGGTGGACAAGATCGACGTGCGCGGAAAACAGGTCCGGGCGTCCCGCACCTACACGGAATCGGAACTGGCGCGGCTGTTCGCCCTGGCCGGTAGGTACGCCATCGGCTACCAGGTTTTGCTCTACACCGCGCGGCGTTGGTCGGAGGTTCATGCCCTGGTGTGGGGCGACCTTCATTTGGACGAAGCGGAGCCCTTCGCGCTCTTCCGCGAGGGCACGACGAAGGACAAGGACAAGTGCGCCGTGCCGCTGAAGGCCGAACTCGCGGATCAGCTCCGTGCCCTTCGGCCGGCTGACTGCTCGCCGACGGATCGGGCGCTCAAGGGGCATCTGGCGAACTACGATCTTTTCCGGAAGCACCTCAAGCGGGCCGGCATCGAGCACAAGAACGCACTCGGGTCGGTGCTGCATCTGCACTCCCTCCGCAAGACATGGCAGACCCTCGGCGTCCGCTACGGGGTCAACCAAAGGGCAGCTCAGGAAGTCCTCGGGCATTCGGACGCGAATCTAACCGCCAAGGCGTACACGGACGTGCCGGCGCTGGGCCTCAATGTCGAGGTCGCCAAAGTGCCGTGGATTTCAGCCTCAGGCGCCGCGCCGGGCGAAAACGCACAAAGGAGCGCACAAAAATCTGAAATTCCGGGTCACGCCCCGACACTCGGCGGCTGACTGGACTCACTGACTTGAGCCACCTGGGATGAGAGTCTAGGCGGGTTGATGATCTGGGTTGAGGTTGTGGTGACAGGTGGGAACAAGAGCAAGCTCCAGGCGGAGGGAAGGCCCGGCT
>Ga0182024_10001876_pt1 | contig 53036 bp, 48 predicted proteins | sample P32metaG_FD_120480 | JGI IMG/M metagenome (GOLD analysis project Ga0182024, IMG submission 120480) | Permafrost microbial communities from Stordalen Mire, Sweden - P3-2 metaG (Illumina Assembly) | ecosystem: Environmental > Terrestrial > Soil > Wetlands > Permafrost | place: Sweden: Stordalen... | reverse complement strand
GCCGCGGATCTCCTTCTCGGTGGCCGTCCGCGGAACGCCCAGGATCGCGTAATAGTCCTTGAAGGTCGTTGCCATCTGGATCGCAGATACCGCGGCGGGGCGGCCGCGAAACCCGGAACGCGCGGTATTCTTGGCTCGTCTCCCCGATTGCGGCGCGAGACCTCGCGGCGCCGTCACGCCAACTCCACTCCCCCAAGCGCCCTGCAGTGAGCACCCACCCAACCAACGCCTGTCCGTCCGTCGCGCCCTCCACCCGCCGGAGGCGGCGATCTCTGGCTGCCGTGCTTTTCGCCATCTCGGTCCTCGGAACTGCCGCCTCGTTCACCGTCTCTGCCTCCGCTGCGGGAGGCTTCTCGGTGCTGGGACAGCTTCCCGGTCTCGGATCGGGAAAGATCTGGAGCGTCGCGATCGAGCCGTCGGTGCCGAGCACGATCCTCGCCGGGACCGACAGCGGTGTCTATGTCTCCCACGACACCGGAGCCACCTGGACCGGGACGCTCAGCGGCGTTCGGGTCTGGACCGTCGGGTTCGATTCGCACAAACCCATCCCGAGCGCCTTCGCAGGGACCGATGGCAAGGGTGTCTTCACCAGCGTCGACGCGGGCGCAACGTGGACAGATGCATCAGCGGGGCTCGGCAGTCTCGATGTGCGTGCCCTCGCCTTCGGCTCCGACGGCATGGCTGCCGGAACCAATGCCGGCGTCGCCCTGAGCCCCAACGGACGCATCTGGCACGACGGCGGTCTGGACCGCTATTCGATCGCCGCGGTCGCCGTGGCGGCGAACTACCCGCAGTTCACGGTCATCGCCGGCGCCGACGGGGCCACCAGCGGAACGCTCTCGTCCGGGTACCTCTTCAGCAGCACGGGCGGTGGCGCCTGGGAGGTCCTGCAATCGGGGTTACCCTCCGGCGCGGTCGTATCATCGATCACTGCTGGCCAGATCGATGCCGCCGTCCCGAAACGACCCTTGATCGTCGCGACGTCGCAGGGGATCTTCAAGAGCGGCGACGCCGGCGTCACGTGGACCGCCGGAACGGGGGTGGCGCCAACGCTGACCATCACCGTCGCCCAGTTCGGGCCGCTCGACCCGAATCTCGCCTATGCCGGGGCTGACGCCGGCGGAAGCACCGGCGGCGACTTCTATCGAACCGCCAACGGCGGGATCACGTACGTCAAGGCCGATACCGGTCTCCCGAGCGGCACCAAGAACGTCGACGCCATCGCGATCGCAAACACCACACCGCCCGAGGTGGTCGTGGCCCTGAACCCGCCCACCGGCGGCAGCCATGTCTACCTGGAGAGCGACACGACTGCGCCAGTACCGCCGCCGCTCATCCCCGAGAAACCGGGTGAGACCGTCGCGTCGTCGGTCCCGACTCCGGTGCCGACTGCGACGCCAGTGCCACAGGCCGTCAAACCGGTTGCTACCACACCCCCGGCGAGCGGCATCCAGCGATTCGCACAGGCCGCGTTCCACTGGCCCACCCCGCTCGTCTACGAGGTCTTCTTCGTGCTCCTCGCGCTGTACGTCTACATCCGCTGGCGGCAGCGCTATTACGTGGAAGGTCCTCCATAGTCCTCCCCGCCCTACGCTACGGCCGTGATTGGGGTGACAGCGGGTCCGTCGATTCCGCTCGCGTTTCTGGCCGGCCTGGTGTCGTTCCTCTCGCCATGCGTGTTCCCGCTGATGCCCGCCTACGCGGCGTATCTGAGCGGCCGCGCGGGGCAGCCGGCCCTGGCCGTCGCCTCGGGCGGCACGGTCTCCACCTCCACCTTCCGTAGTTCGGCGCTCACCACCGGCGTCGCCTTCGTCATCGGGTTCAGCGTGGTGTTCATCGCCGAGTACTACCTGCTCGAGGGAGTGCTCGCCATCACCGTCTTCCAGCGCAATCTCGAACTGGTCAACCGCATCGCCGGCGGGATCATCATGGTCCTCGCGCTGCAGACCATGGGCGTCCTGCGCTTCGGCTGGCTCGAGCGCGAGCGGCGATTCCACCTTCGAGTCTCGAGCGGCGCCGCCGGCGGGCTCCTGCTCGGCCTGACGTTTGCGGCTGGGTGGCTCCCCTGTCTCGGCCCACAGCTCGGGGCCATCCTCACGCTGGCTCAGAACCGTGAGTTCGGTGGGCTCCCGTTCATGGTCCTCTACTGCCTCGGGCTGGCAATCCCGTTTCTGCTCGTCGCGCTCCTGGGCGACCGGCTCCAGGGGTTCCTGCGCAGCATCAACCGCCACCTCCGGGTGATCAGCATCGTTGCCGGCGTGATCCTCTTCGGGTTCGGCCTGCTCATGGCCACCGGGCAGCTGACGGTGTTGAGCGACCTGTCCTTTCAGTCGCCGTTCAATCTGTAGGCGGCGGCGGTGGGATGGGGGCGATCGGGAGCCAGACCGTCACCGTCGTCCCGACACCCTCGGCACTCCGGATCGCCACATCGCCTCCCTGAGCCCGGGCGAGCCCCTGCACGATGCTGAGCCCGAGCCCGCTCCCACCCTCCTCGCGAGCCCGTGTCTTCTCGCCACGGTAGAAGCGCTCGAAGACGTGGGGGAGATCCGAGGCAGGGATGCCGGACCCTTCGTCACGAACGTCGAGCTTCGCCCACCCAGCCTCGAGGCTGGTGCTCCAGTGCTGCGGCGCGCCGTGCGCGTATTTGCACGCGTTGACCAGCAGGTTGCGCACGATGGTGGTGACCGCGACCTGGTCCGCACGGACGAACAGCGCGCCGGGTGCGAAGGTGCGCTCAAGCGCGGCCGGCATCCCCGGGACGCCTTCGTTGAGCAGCGTGCCGACGGCGACGTTGAGGTCGAAGATCTCCGGGTGCGATTCGCGCTGGGCGTCGAGCCGGGCGAGCGTCAGCAGGTCGAGGACGAGCAAGCGCATGCGCTCCGACTCGTTGCTCATCGCCTCGAGCGCCGCGTCCAGCGTGGCCGGCTCGCGGCCCGCGCCTCTGCGCAGCACGTCGATGTAGCCCTTGAGCGCGGTGAGCGGGGTGCGCAGCTCGTGCGATGCGTCCGCGATGAAGCGGCGCACCTGCGCCTCGGAATCCTGTTGCGCCGCAAAGGCTTCCTGGATGCGGTCGGCCATGTGGTCGAAGCTGCTGGCGAGCTGCCCGACCTCGTCACCGCTTGGTGCGAGCCGGCTTCGCGCTGCGAGGTCGCCCGAGGCGAGTTGCTCGGCAGTCGCGGTGAGGCGGCGCATCGGGCGGAGTGTGCGGCCGGTGAGGATCACGCCCAGGAATGTGGCGAGGATCACCATCACCAATCCCCCGGCGGTGATGAGCAGGATCTCGTCGTGCAGGACGTTGGTGACCGGAGTCATCGAGACCGACAGTTGGGCGACGCCACAGGCACCCGAGCCGGCGGCCACTGGGAATCCGACCGCAAGCTGATCGCCGTTGTCCGTGGTGATCTGCTTGGCGACTGACCGAGTCCCCCTGGTCACCACGCTTTCGAGCGTGGCGGAATCGAGGATCGGCGGGCTGGCGCCAACAGGCGCGATCGCCTCTTCGGTGAGGCCGCTGCTGTACACGACCACCTGGACCGTCTGACCGGTGACCGTCGACACCGCGTTCGCCACAGCAGTCCCGACGAGCCCTGGAAAGCGCTGGCAGAGTCGCTGTGTTCCGCTGATGCCGGTGCTGGCCGCCAGCGCCTTCTCCTTGGTCGCGATCACCCGCCGTGCAGAGTTGAAATCCGCCTGCATCTCACCGACTCGATTGCTGATCAGGCTGGCTCGCAATGTCACGTACTGGTAGCCCGCGAGCAGCACGAGCAACGGGAGCAGGAGGGCGATGAAGGTGAGTGTCAACCGCCATCGCAGCGACGCGAGAGCGTGTCCGATGCGCCGCACGTTCTATCGCGCCGCGGCGTCGCTCCCGGCCACGGTGCTGCGCAGCCGGTAGCCGACACCGCGCACCGTCTGGATCCGCTCGTGCGTCGTGTCACCAAGCTTGGTGCGCAGATAGCGGACATAGACCTCGATGTTGTTCTCGTCGCCGAAGAAGTTGTAGCCCCACACCTCGTCGAGAATGCGCTGGCGCGGCAGGACCTGGTCGGCGTTGCCGGCGAGATAGAGCAGCAGGTCATACTCACGCACGGACAGGTCCACGGTGCGATCCCCGACGCGGACCTCACGCGTCGCCGTGTCGATGCTCAGGTCGCCGGCGCGGATGACACGGGAGAGATCGGGGTTGCGACGGCGAAGGACCGCCCGTATCCGGGCGAGCAACTCGGCAAAGTCAAAGGGCTTGACCAAATAATCGTCGGCGCCGAGCTCGAGACCCTGAATCCGGTCGCTCGTCTCGTCGCGAGCGCTGAGGATGATGATCCCGCGTGAGCGATCTCCCGACAGAGCGCTGCAGAGCTGCCAGCCGTCGACCCGGGGCATCATCAGGTCGAGCACAACCAAGTGTGGCTTGAACTCGTCGACCACTCGCAGCGCGACGTGACCATCAGGAGCGGTCCGGACGTCGAACCCCTCGTGGCGCAATCCGAGCGCGATGAAATCCGTGATGCTCTGCTCGTCGTCCACGACGAGGATGCGAGTCGACCCACTCATTGCTTCGAGTATATGAGTCGCTCCGTGTCAACTCTGCCACGAGATGATCGCAATGAGCGCTTCTCAGCGCACTCTCAGGAGCCCACTACACTGAATCGATGAGCCAGAGCGTTGCCGCTCGCGTGCGCGTTGCCGCTCGCGTGCGCGTTGCCGATGGGCTCGGCACCGCTGAGATTCACGCGCACACGCTGGCGAGTGACGGGATGGTCAGCGCGGTCGAGCTCGTTCGCGCCGCGGCCGCGATCGGTTTGAACGTGCTCTGCATCACCGATCACGACATCATCTCCGAGCTCGGTCCCGCCATGGAAGCCGGTGCCTCGCTGGGCGTGGACGTCGTCCGTGGCGAGGAGATCACGGCGTCGTTCCCGCCCGGGATCCACATCGTAGGGCTGTTCGTGGAGCGCCAGATTCGCATGCACATGTCCGTTGAGGACACGGTTGACGCGATCCACGATGCCGGCGGTCTGGCGGTGATCGCTCATCCCTTCATGCCGACCTGGTTCGCCTCGATGACCCCGAGCAGGGCACGAAAGCTGCTCGAGACGCATCGGGTGGACGGCATCGAGTTGCGTCACACCGCGCCCGTGTTGCCCCGGACCTGGGGCCTGCTGGACACGTTCTACGCCGAGCATCGCGACCGGCTCGGGGCGTCGCTGGGGGCCGGCGACAGCCATTTCGGCGCGCACGACCTGGGCCGGGTGCTGACGGTGTTCCCGGGGAAAGGTGCTGTGGACCTGCGGCGCGCCATCGACGAGCGGACGACCTCACCGCTGTCAGGGGCGGTTGTTCCTTCGCCTCCTCCACTCAGAATGCGGCTCTCCCAGCAGTACCGATCGATGGTGTGGCTCGGTGGCGAGCGACGTGCGGGACGGGTCGGTGGCGGTGCCGGCCCATCCGGAGGGCGGGTAACCCCCGGTTAGAATCGGGCCCTGGCCCGTTTAGCTCAGTTGGTAGAGCAGGGGACTCTTAATCCCAAGGTCCAGGGTTCGAATCCCTGAGCGGGCACTTTTGTCGCGTGAAAGTTCGGTTGATGCCTGACACCGACTTCGGTTGATGCTTGACACCGAATTCGGCTGAGATGTCCCAGCGACCAGGTCTTGTAGGCTCGAGCGATGAGTGAGTGGGTGCGTTGGCACGACGGCTATGCGGATGGGAGTCCACTCGCGCAGCGGCTCGGTGTGGTGCAGGAGCTCATCCGTACCGCGCTCGACGGTTGCCCGCCCGGACCAATCCGAGTCATCAGCATGTGTGCGGGCGACGGCCGCGACATCCTGGGCGTGCTCCCCGGCCATCCACGTCAAGCCGACGTGCGCGCTCGATTGGTCGAGCTCGATCCCGAGCTTGCGCGACGAGCGCATGAGCACGCGGCCGAAGTGTCGCCGGCGATTGAGGTCGTCACCGGCGATGCGTCCCGCACCAGCAGCTACGTGGGCGCGGTGCCCGCCGAGGTCGTGCTCGCGTGCGGCATCTTCGGCAACGTCACCGACAACGACATCCACAACACCGTGGCGCACCTCCCGGAGCTCTGCGCACCGGGCGCCACGGTGATCTGGACACGCGGCACGTTCGCGCCAGACTTGACACCAACCATCCGAGTCTGGTTCATGGATGCCGGCTTCTCCGAGCTCGATTTCGTCGCGATCCCGCACACGTGGGTCGGGGTCGGCGCCAACCTGCTCGCTTCGCCGCCACGCCCGCTGGACCCGGACCTTCAGCTCTTCACGTTCCTCCCCGAGGCGGATCGACCCTCGCGGCGCCGAACATCGATCAGGTAGTGGGCTGCCGACAGCTTACCGGCGCCCCTAAGCTCATCGGATGCCCGAGCAGGAGCCAGAGAAGCCGCGTCCCGATCTTGCCGAGGCGCTTCGGCGCCGCAGCCTGATCCTCGATGAAAGCCGGGCGGACGTCGTCGGCGCTCGCCACGCAGCCGGTCGCAGGACTGCGCGAGAGAACGTCGACGACCTCTGCGACCCCGGGACGTTTGTCGAGTATGGCGGGCTCGCGATCGCCGCTCAGCGCGGCCGTCGATCCGTCGACGACCTGGTGCACCGCACTCCGGCCGACGGGCTGATCGCGGGCACAGCTCGGGTCAACAGCGCCCTGGTCGGCAGGGAGCGCGCCCCCTGCGCGGTCCTCTCATACGATTACACAGTGCTCGCCGGCACCCAGGGCGTGATGGGGCATCGCAAGAAGGACCGCCTCTTCGAGATCATCGAGCGGCGCCGCATGCCTGTCGTGCTCTTCGCCGAGGGCGGCGGGGGAAGGCCCGGTGACACCGACCACGCCATGGTCGCCGGTCTCGACGTGATGGCGTTCGCATTGTGGGCACGGCTCTCCGGTGTGGTGCCGCGAATCGGGATCGCGTCGGGCCGGTGCTTCGCGGGCAACGCGGCGCTCCTCGGCTGCTCCGACCTGATCATCGCGACGCCGGACGCGAGCATCGGCATGGGCGGCCCGGCGATGATCGAGGGCGGAGGCCTCGGAGTGGTGGACGCCGACCAGGTCGGGCCGTTCGATGTCCAGATGAAGAACGGCGTGATCGATATCGCCGCGGCCGACGAGGCCGATGCGCTCCGCCTTGCGAAGCACGCGCTCTCGTTCTTTCAAGGCCCTACCGCGGACTGGGAAATGCCGGACCAGATAACGCTGCGCGACGTCGTGCCCGAGAACCGGCGGCGCGCCTACGACGTCCACCGAGCCGTCGAGATCATCGCCGACACCAATTCCCCGCTTGAGCTGCGCCCGCGCTTCGGGCGCGGCATGGTGACCGCGCTTGCGCGCATTGAAGGGCACCCGGTGGGGATCGTCGCCAACAATCCGATGCATCTCGCCGGAGCGATCACGAGCGACTGTGCCGACAAAGCGGCGCGCTTTCTGCAGCTGTGCGAGGCGTTCCGGATTCCGGTGCTGTTTCTCTGCGACACGCCGGGGATCATGGTCGGACCCGACGCGGAGACCACTGCCCTGGTTCGTCACGCGAGCCGCCTGTTCCTCGCCGGCGCGGCCCTCACTGTCCCGTTCATGACCGTGGTGCTGCGCAAGGGCTATGGACTCGGAGCGCAGGCAATGGCGGGTGGGAGTTTCCGCGCTCCGCTCATGACGGTCGCCTGGCCCACCGGGGAATTCGGTGGGATGGGTCTCGAGGGAGCTGTGAAACTCGCCTACCGCAAGGAGCTCGAGGCGATCGATGATGAAGACGCGCGCACGGCGCAATTCGAGGCCATGGTGGCCGAAGCCTACGAACGCGGGAAGGCGCTCAACACCGCAACGTACTTCGAGGTCGATGACGTGGTCGACCCTGCAGCCACGCGAGCGTTGGTGGCCGCGGTGATCCTTCATCCCGAGGACTCAGCGCCGGAGCCACTGCGAAGGCGCTACGTGGACTCGTGGTGATCGCCAGCGTGCGCCGGCGCAGGAACAAGGCGAGCGCGGACAGCAGCACACCGAACAGCGCGATTCCCTGACCGAGCCCGGAGGGAATCGCGGACGCCGGCGACGCACCGGTCTCCGGAACCGGAGGTGTCGGCGCTGACGCAACGGTGACCGCCACCGACGCGGTGTCGTTGGCGGGGTTCGGATCGGTCTGCGTTTCACCCGACTTGCTCGCGGTGTTCCTGATCACGCCGAGCGCCGCAACCCGCACGGTGATGTGCAGCGTTGCAGTTCCGCCGATCGCCAGCGCCCCGACTGTCCAGAGCCCGCTCGGGGGATCGTATGCGCCTTGCGATGCGCTCGAGCTCACGAACACGACTCCGTTCGGCAGGATGTCGGTGACGGTGACACCGGTCGCCGCGAGCGGGCCGTTGTCATGCGCCGTGATCGTGTACACATCGTCATCGCCGATGACGGGGTTCGCATTGCTCACGCTTTTGGTGACGGCGACATCGGCATACGACCCCGGGGCGACGATGACCAGCGTGCTGCTGACCTGATGACTCGGGTAGTACGTCCAGAGATCGAGGCCCTTGGCATCGCCGAAGCTGCCGGTACATGGCACGTTGGTATTGCCGCCGGTTGCTGACCCGAAGGCGCGCTGCGTCCCTGTCGTGTCGTACCCGGTGATCGGATCGCTGAATGCGATCGCCGGCGGGTTGCCGCCGCAGAGCACGGTTCCCGGCGTCCCGACGGTGACCCCGGTCGTGGTGGTGTAGCCGCGGTCGTCATAGAAGCCGCCGCTGCACCCGCCCGTGAATGGCGGACACACGCCACCTGGCGGGTTGAGCATTGTGATCGTCGGTCCGCCCGCGGTGTCATTCTCGACGTCGACGAACGGGAAGTGATATTCACCCGCGTGGACCTCGATCTTGAAGGGGTAGCTGGTGCCGGGCACGTTGGCGGGGAAGTACGCGCCCGAGTTGTCCTTGCCGTCCCAGGTCACGGTCTGCGTGCCTGCGCCCTTCAAGCCGCTGAGCATCCGGTTCTGCGGATTGGTCGGGTCGTAGTTGACGCCGTCTCGGCTGATCACGATCTGGTAGACGCCTGCGACGTTGGACGTGTACGAGAACGTTCCGCCGCTCTGGAACAGTGTCGTGCTGCCGATCACCGTCCCCGTGAACGACACCTTGCTCACCACCGATGCGATCGGCATGAGCGGGATGCCGAGCGCCGTGAGTGCTGCGTTTGCGGGTGGCGTGAAGAAGATCGGATATGACGGCGGAGCGAAGATCACGCCGCCATCCACCGAGGTGAGCTGGCCGGGGCTACCGGTGTTGTTGGCGAGCGCGTCGTGGTACAGCGGTGTGGTGCCGTCCGGGTCGATGAATCCCAGCTGGCTGCCGTACTGCACCCACCCGTTCGGGTCCATCCCGCGCTGGTCGACCCTGTAGCGGAACCCGTCGGTGGTGACCACGTAGGTGACGGAATTGACGGGCAGTCCGTTGCCCCCGGTGAACAGCGAGAGCACGTAGCTGAACACGCGCCCGGTGTGCGTCGTCGCCGGGTTGGTGAGGTTGTCGCGGACCGTGACGTCCCACGCCGCGATTGACGTCCCCTGCGCCGCGCTGTAGTCACCGGCTGCGGTCAGCGCGATGTCAGCGCTGACTCCCCCATCAACATTCGACGCGGTGCCGGCGGGCCCGATCATGGCGATGCTGTAGATGCCGGTAGTCGGCGCCGTGTCGACGCACGGCGTGTAACCGTTGGTGACGCCGCCGCCGGGAACGGTGTCGGGACCGGCGAGCTCTTCGGAACGGCTGGTGATCTCTCCCTGCGCCGCGATGAGCGAGCTCGCGCGTTGCGCCGCGCATGAGAACGACGCCGTGCCCGGAATCGTCTCGTTGCCCGGGGGGCCGGTGACCAGGCCCGGATTCCAGATGAGGATGTCCGCTGCACCCTTGCCCATCGCGGTGGATCCAACCAGGAGAAACTCGCCGCTTGTCGCATATGCGTGCAGCAGCGTTCGCCGCGTTACCGCACCGGCGCCGTATGAACCGGTACGCCACTCGGTGTTGGCACGCGAACCGGTTGCGCCACTCGGATACAGGTTTTGCGAGCCGTCGGCAAAAACGTTGACCGCGCTGGCGATCAGCACGCCGAGACTCAGCAGGAGCGCCGCGAGACCCCGTCGTCGCACGGAGGAATGATGCCTGAACGGCGATCAGATATGTGAGAGCTCGCGGTAGAGGCCACGGAAGAACGGACGGCCCCAGACGCCGATGGAAAGCAGGCCGCCGAAGAGCATCACAGCGTCGACACTTGCGCGTCCCTGCTTGGACCAGTACACATCCTCGAGGTCGAGCCAGAGCGCGAATTCATCGAGGGTGAGCGCCGACGACGCGCCGTAGAGGATGGACGTGAATTTCGCAAGTGCGTCGTCCGTACCTCGGTTGTTGCGTGTGCCTTCGGCTTGTCCGGTGTTGTTGGGTTTCTTCGAGGTATCGACCTCGAGCAGCCAGAGATAGCCGGTGCCCAGGAGGCCGAGAATCCCCAGGACGAGGTGATGGAAATGGCGGCCACCCACGGTGATGTTGTGGAACGGTCCAACCCCGTCGCGTATCGCGTGGGTGATTGCGCGGGTTGCCGCGAACGTCGTGAAAAATGACACCGACGACAGAAACAGTCGCTCCCGCCGCGTGTCGCGGAACGCCTCCTGGTAGATCTCGACGGCGCGGACGGGAGTCAGTGGCATGCGTGGTTCAGGCTTGGACGGACTTCGGCCGGGCGAAGTTCGCGGCGATGACGGCCAGCAGCGTGAGCACCAGGAAGACGACCGCGTGCTTCCAGTGGATCGCCGGGCGCCCGGAGGCAAGCAGGTTGGTCTTCTGCGTGAAGTAGAAGATGGTTGCGAGCGCGAAGACCACGGCCAGCGCAAGAAGAACGACCGTGAGTGGGCGGCTACCCCGCATGACAGATCTCCCCATAGGTGCGGTCGTGAGCCGCCTGGAAACCCCTCTCTGAGTTCGTCACGTCAGTTCACGACCAATCAGTGGATGAAGACGAGGCCCGCAGCCCCGAGAGCCGCACAGTAATACGCGAAGGGGTCCAGACGTCCGAGGCGCAGATATCGGAGCAGGAAGCGCGCGCTCGCGTAGGCGAGCACCCCCGCCAGCGCAGCCGCCCCGATGCCCACCCCGAGAGTCGGTGCGTCAGAGCCGAGATTCGGCACCTCGAGCAGTCCAGCCGCAAGGATGATCGGGGTGGCGAGCAGAAAGGCGAATCGCGCCGCCTCCTCGTGGCGGAGGCCGGCGACAAGCCCGGCCGCCATCGTGATCCCCGATCGCGAGATCCCCGGTATGAGCGCGCCCGCCTGAAAGACCCCGACGATCACCGCTGTACGCAGGCTGAGCCCCTCGATGCCCTGGTAGGCGGGGTCGTCCTCCTCGTGAACGAGCGTCGGCGCGTCCCCCTGGGCACGGCGCCGCTCGTCGCGGCGCCGGAACATCTCGGCGGCGAAGAGGATGCCCCCGTTGACGATGAGGAACGCGGACGCGGCGCGCGGGTCGCCGAAGAGCGACTTCAGCGGGTCCTGCAGTAGGAACCCGATGACACCAGCCGGGACCGTTCCCACCACCAGCAGCATCGCCAGACGCTGATCAGGACTATCGATGCGACCGCGCACGGCGGCGGTGAAGAACCCTCTGATGATCCGCACCCAGTCGCGGCGGTAGAGGAAGAGCAGCGCTGCCGCGGTCCCGAGATGCAGCAGGGCGAGCACCGGCACGAACGCCGGGCTCGACTCGTTGAAGTTGAGCCCGATCAGCCGCGGAACGACCACCGCATGGCCGAGCGAAGATACCGGAAAGAGCTCCGTGACTCCCTGGAGCGCGGCGAGAAAGAGAATGAGTCCGGCTCCGAGCATTGGCCCGAGCCTACCAGCCGCCCTCGCGTAGTCTGGTGTGATGACTTCGACACAACCTCCTGGAGCGACCGTCAACCGCCAATGGCGCCTGGCGGCGCGTCCCAAGGGCCTTCCGGTGGCCACCGACTGGGAGTACCGCACCGAACCGGTTCCAGCGCCGGGCGATGGCGAATTCCTGGTGCGCGTGCTGTACCTCTCGCTCGACCCGGCCATGCGCGGCTGGATGAACGAGGGCCGGTCCTACGTCCCGCCGGTGGACCTCGGCGAGGTGATGCGAGCCGGCGGCCTCGGCCGGGTGGTCACGTCGTCGCATCCCGACTTCAAGGCCGGCGAACACGTTGTCGGGACCTTCGGCGTGCAGGACTACGCAATCAGCGACGGGCGCGGGGTCATCCGGATTGCCGAGGAATCTGCCCCGCTCGTGCAGTACCTCAGCGTGCTCGGGATGCCGGGGATGACCGCGTACTTCGGACTGCTGGAGATCGGTCACCCGGTCGCGGGTGAGACGGTGGTCGTCTCGGCCGCGGCGGGTGCGGTCGGTCAGGTGGTCGGCCAGATCGCCAGGATCAAGGGTTGCCGCGTCGTGGGAATCGCCGGTGGTTCGGAGAAGTGCCGCTTCATCGTCGACGAGCTGGGCTTCGACGCGGCCATCGACTACAAGAGCGAGGACGTCCACGCGGCGCTCCGCGCGCACTGCCCGGATCGAGTGGACGTGTACTTCGACAACGTGGGTGGCGACATCCTGGACATCGTGCTCACCAGGCTGGCGCGCCACGCCCGGATCGTCCTCTGCGGTTCGATCTCGCAGTACAACAACGTGGGTCCGGCCCGGGGGCCGTCGAACTACATGGCGCTCCTCGTCGACCGCGCCCGCATGGAGGGCTTCCTGGTCTTCGACTATGCCGAGCGCTATGCCGACGCCGCGCGCGAGATGGCCGGCTGGATCGCCGACGGACGGCTGAAGTCGGTGGAGCACGTGGAGACCGGGATGGAGCACTTCCCGGAGACCCTCCTCAAGCTCTACAGCGGCGAGAACTTCGGGAAGTTGATCCTCAGCGTCGGCGAGGGCGAGGGTTAAGCGGCGACGCTCGCCGCGACGCGCCCCGGGCCGGACTGGAAGAGGCGGGCGATATCGCTCGGCGAAACAATGCCCACCAGCGTTCCGCCGTCGTAGACCATCGCCCGGCCGTCCGACGCGCTGCCAACTCGCTTGAGCACCTCGGTGATGGGCTCATCCGGTCGCGCGATTGGGACCTGGGCAATCGGGATGGCTATGTCGATGGCGCGCTTGCTGGCCCGCTGCTGTGCCGGCACCTGCTTGATGCCACGCATCGTGACCAGGCCGTCGATGCGGCCATCGATGCTGTGGGTGGGGAACGACGTGAACTGATGACCCATGACGTATTGATCGACCAGGAGCTCGACGGTGATCCAAGACGGGACGACCACCGGGTTCTTCGACATGACGTCGCCGACCGACATCCCCTCGAGCGCATGGCGCGCCTGCTCGCCGTGCGCCTCGCCCCGCGCGGCGGTGTCCAGGAACCAGCCGATCAGCATCAACCAGATCCCGCCGACGGGATCGTTGAGCAGGAAGACGTCGAGCACCCCGAGGGCGACGAGCACGAACGCAAAGAAGCGCCCGGCTCTCGACGCCGCAACCGTCGCGCGCATGCGGTTCTTGCTCCTGGACCAGAGAAAGCCGCGCAGGATCCGTCCGCCGTCGAGCGGAAACGCGGGGATGAGGTTGAAGAGGAGCAGCAGCAGGTTCAATCCGGCAAGCCACTCGGCGACGATGATCACCAGGATCGGAGCGCTGACGCTGATCAGCACCCACGAGGCGGCGACGAAGACGCCCACCAGCAGCAATGAGACGGCCGGACCCACCGCGGCGACGAGCATCTCGTTCCTGCCGGTCATCCAGTCGCCACTGATCTGCGCAACACCGCCGAAGAGCCAGAGCTTGATGCCGTCCACGGTGAGGCCACGGTGGCGAGCGAGGAGCGCATGTCCGAGCTCATGGGCCGTCAGCGACGCGATCAACAGCACGGCGGCGATGGCGCCGGCGACCCACGCGAGCCAGAGCGGGGTCGTGGGAGCATAAAAGGGCACCGCGCCGCCTGCGACACCCCACGCCAGCAGGGCGCCGATGAGCAGCACGCTCCAGTCCGCCGAGATCTTGATCCCGGCGATGCGAGCAATCGGTATGCCGCCTCTGTTCATGGTGCTCTTCGTATCCTGCTCCGAGGGGCTTTCATCTGTGTGAACGTACCCATCGCGACGTCAGTTCAACGTGTGACGGACATTCTCCGTCCGCGGCGGACGAATTCCCTCCCCGACACAGACGGCGCTGCCTACGCGATGGCTGATTGGGATATCCGCTGCCGGCTGACCACGTCCATGCGGGTCGCACGGCCGACGAGCGCGCACCAGGCGGCGGCCGTCAGCAGGAGCACCCAGGGCGTCGCCCGGCCGGGGAGTCCGACGCCGTTCTGCGAGAGATCGCCGAGGCTGGCGAACGAGAGCACGGCCCACAGGGCGATCACCACGAGCGTCGTGGGACCGGGCCATGGGCGCTCCCCTGGTCGGCTCGCCAACCAGGAGAGGCCTGCCACAAGCACCGGAGCGAGCATGGTCAGGTCGTGCCCGAGCAGATGGGGGGATGCGAAGAGCGAGAGCGCCACGGCGCCGCAGAGCGACGGCTCGAAGAGGTCGGGACGCCGCCGGGCGACCGTCCCCAACCATCCCGCCACTCCGGCAGCGAGGATTCCCGCCGCGACGGCGAGCAGATACACACTTGGGGCGTGACCCAGCAAGGAGCCGAAGAGCCCGCTGGTTCCCTGCATCTGCGCTGTCGGTGAGTTGCTCGGCGTGGCAATCGCGGACACGAACGAGATCAGCGCGTGGGGACCGGCGCCGACCACTCCGATCAGCACCGTTACCGCCCCACCGGCCAGCGCTCCGCCCACGGCGCGCCAGTCGCGCCGTCCGATCATGTACGCCGCCACGCCGATGACCAGTTGCGGTTTGGCGATCGCCGCGGTGAATCCGAGGGCGAAGCCGGCGGCCGCCGAGCGGTCTCGCCGCCACAGGGCGTAGGCGGCAGCCAGGCCGAGGACCGAGACCCCGTCCCACTGACCTTCGACAAAGAGCAGACCGGTACCGAACCCGGCTAGGGCGACGAGCACGATGGCAACGCGCGAGAGGCGGGGCAGTGTTGAGGGCCACGGCGCCACGCGGGCGACCAGCCCCAGCGAGATCAGCATGAGGACGAGCTGCAGGAGCGACCACGCGCGCCAGGCCGCTCCGGCGCCGAGCAGCGCGAAGGGCAGCGCCACCACTGCGGCGGCCGGGGGGTTCTCGAACGGAATATCGTCGTGACTGGCGGGGGCACCGCTGGCGACCAGCGTTTCCCGCTCGACCTCACTGTCGTAGATCTGCGCCGCGTGACCCGACCGGATGAGGGTCGATGCGACGTAGGTACCTGCGAAGTCGCTCGTGGGCGCCAGCGAGGCGGGCACCACCGTCCAGACCTGGACGTAGTGGGCAAGGACGATCGAGGCGATCGTGATGAGGACCGCGGCGATCCAGCGGGGGCGTTCGGACAAGGCGCTGCCCACTCTATGGCCAGATCGCCGACGCCACCGTCAAGCTGGCGTCACAGGGCCCTCGCGAATACCTCCAGGTCTGCTTCCGAGAAGAGCGCGAACGTGATCTCGCGGAGACCGGTGCCTGGAGCCAGCAGCGCTGTGGACGCGGCGCCGATGGCGATCGGGGCCGCGCGGTCGATCGGGAAGCCGTAGATCCCGGTGCTGATCGACGGTGCTGCCACCGTGGCGCAGGAGTGCTCCGCCGCAAGCGCAAAGGCGCTCCGGTAGGCGGACTCAAGCTGATCGGGCTCGCCGTGGCCCCCGTCGCGCCAGCGCGGCCCGACCGCGTGGATGACGTAGCGGACTGGAAGACGGCCGCCGCCAGTGATCACCGCGGAGCCCGTCGGGCAGCGTTCATAGCGCTCATTCAGCTCGCGCATCAGCTCGGGACCCGCGGCACGATGGATCGCACCGTCCACGCCGCCCCCACCGGCAAGCGAGGCGTTGGCGGCGTTGACAACGGCGTCGACGGTCATCGTGGTGATGTCGGCGCGGATCAGCAGGATCCGGCCGTCACCGGCCGCACGGACGAGCCGGTCAGACCCCATCCGAACGGGCCAGCGCGAGACAGACGTTGTGCCCGCCGAAGCCGTACGAGGTGCTGAGCGCGAAGTCGATGCGCGCGTCCCGACCGTGGTTCGGCACGTAATCGAGATCGCATTCCGGGTCGGGCTCGTCCAGGTTGACCGTTGGTGGTACGAATTGGTCACGAATGGCCAGAATGGTGATCACCGCCTCGACGGCGCCCGCCGCTCCGAGCAGGTGTCCGTGCATCGACTTGGTCGACGACATTGGGATCGTGCCTGCCTGAGGGCCAAAGGCTGCTTTCACAGCACGGGTTTCGGCTGCGTCGTTCATCTGCGTCGAGGTCCCGTGCGCGTTGATGTAATCGACCTCGTCGGGCTCGCGGCCGGCCCGCTTGAGCGAGCGCAGGATGCAGCGACGCGCGCCGTCACCCTCCACGTCCGGCTGGGTGATGTGGTACGCGTCGGCGGTTGCGCCATACCCGGCGACCTCGCCGTAGATGTGCGCGCCGCGGGCGACCGCGTGTCCCCATTCCTCGATCACGAACATCCCGGCACCCTCGCCCATGACGAAGCCGTCTCGGTCCTTGTCGAAGGGTCGCGACGCGCGATCGGGTTCGTCGTTGCGCGTTGACAGTGCCTGCATGGCGTCGAACGCGGCGACGCTGATGTTGGTGATCGACGCTTCGGTGCCGCCGGTGATGATGGCCGTCGCCTCACCGCGACGGATCCACTCGGCCGCCTCGCCGATCGCGTGGCCCGACGACGAACAGGCGCTGACGATCGCGTAGTTGACGCCCTTGGCCCCGCAGTCGATGGCGATGGCCCCCGCCGGCATGTCGATGATCATCGAGGGCACGGTGAATGGCGACACGCGCCGCGGGCCCTGGTTGTACAGGGCCAGGACGTTGCGCTCGATGACCTCGATACCGCCAACACCTGAGGCGACCAGCACACCGACGTCTTCGGCCATCGGTGCGATCTCAAGGCCGGAGTCTTCCAGCGCCTGGCGTGCGGCGACGAGCGCGAGCTGCGTGCAGCGACTGGTGCGGCGCGCCTCCTTCTTTCCCAGCACGGCCTCGGGATCGAAGCCCTTCACCTGACCGGCGATCCGGGTGGTGAGGTGCGATGCATCGAACGCCGTGATCGGCCCGATGCCGCCCTGGCCGCGCCGGCAGGCTTGCCAGGTGGACTCCGCGTCGAGCCCGAGCGGGGTGACCGCACCGATCCCTGTGATCGCCACGCGCGTGCTGCCGTTGCTGCTGCTCATGCCTTCGCCTCCGCGGCCTCCAGGGACGGCGCACCCTGGGAGTGGTAGCCGCCGTCGACGTGAATCATCTCGCCGGTGATGGCGCGCGCGAGGTCGCTGAGCAGGAACGCGGTCGTGTCCGCCACCGGCCCGCTGTCGGCGCTGTCCCAACCCAGCGGGGAGTGCGTCCCCCACGAGGACTTCAGCATCTCGAAGCCGGGGATCGAGCGTGCGGCGATGGTCTCCAGAGGGCCCGCCGAGATCGTGTTCACCCGGATCCTCCGAGGACCGAGCTCACGGGCGAGATATCTGACGATCGCCTCGAGCGCTGCCTTTGCCGGACCCATCCAGTCGTAGACGGGCCACGCGACCCGCGCGTCGAAGGTGAGCGTGACGATCGATCCGCCGGTTTCCGGCATGAGTGGCGCGAACGCCGCCGCCAGGGTCTGGAGCGAGTAGCTGCTCACGTGGAACGCAGTGCTCACCGAGCTCCAGGGCGCCTCGAGGAAGCCGCCGCCGAGGCAGTCAGGCGGCGCGAAGCCGATCGCATGGACCAGGCCGTCCACACCGCCCCAGAGACCGCGCACGTGTTCGGCAACCGCCTGCACCTGCGCGACATCGGTGACATCCATCTCGAGGACCTCAGGTACGGGCTTGAGCCGCTGCGCGCTCTTGCGCGTCAAGCTCATCGCCCTCCCGAAGGAGGTCAACACCACCTCCGCACCGGCTCTCTGAGCCGCCGCGGCGATGGCGAATGCAATGCTCTTCGGCGTCAGCACCCCGGTGACGACGATTCGTTTGCCGCGGAGGAGGTCGTGCGCTGGGGTCGTTGGATTCTCGCTACTCACAGGCGTCGTACCTTATAAGGCTCGGACGGGCATCCGCAGTTACGCAGCAACGATCCCGAGCATGGCCTCGTGCCACGCAGGCGTGCCCGCAAGGATGTCGCCGCTGACGAAAACAGCCTCGGCATCGCCTGCCCAGTCGGTGACGACGCCACCGGCCTCGCGAACCAGCAGCGCGCCCGCGGCGATGTCCCAGAGGCCGAGGCCGAGCTCGAAGTACCCGTCGAAGGCACCGGCGCCGACATAGGCGAGGTCGAGGCTCGCTGCGCCGGCGCGGCGGAGATCTTCGAAGCGCTGTAGCGCGGCGGTCATGACGGGCAGATATCGGGTCAGGCGCTCCTTGCGGCGGAACGGAAAGCCGGTGGCCACGACGCCTGCGCCGGGGTGACGTGACACCGCCAGACGCTTGCCCTCGCGGTCGAACGCCCCCTGGCCCTCGGCTGCGCTCCATGCCTCACCGAGGAGCGGAGCGAGGACTGCACCCACCACGGGTCGGCCCTCTTCTACCAGCGCGATGCTGACCCCCACCACTGGGAAGCCGCGCACGAAGTTGGTGGTGCCGTCGACGGGGTCGATGACCCACATACGGTCGTTGCGCACCCCACCGGATTCTTCGGCGAGGATCGCGATGTCGGGCGCGCCTGCTCGGAGCACGCGAATTGCGGCCTGTTCGGCGGAGCGGTCGACCTCGGTGACGTAGTCGCCGGGGCTCTTGACCTCGGCGGTCAGCGTACCGCCGCCAGCGCGGCGGGCATGCGCTGTGACCACCAGCTCGCCCGCCGCACGGGCGGCGGCAAGGGCGAGCTCACGCAGGGCGTCGCGCTGCTGCACCCGTTGAGGGTACCCGGCGTGGCCGGGCCGACTTGCGCTTCGCAGCCGGGCGGCCGGCAGGAGCCATCCTGCCGAACAGCGCGGGATCGAGGCCGCCCTGGCTCAACAGCGTTTCCATCGCCTCCGCCTCGCACGGACGCGCGAGGTGGAACCCCTGGGCCATCCCGCATCCCAGCTCGTTGAGCCGCTTCACCTGGAGCGGCAGCTCGACTCCCTCAGCGACCAGGGCGAGCCGGAGCGCCTCGCCGTGCCGGACAACCGTCCGGGCCAGCTCCCCGCTCGAGTTCGGGTCGCCGAGCTCAGCCACCAGCGGGCGGGCGATCTTCAGGATGTCGATGGGCAGCCGGCGCAGGTAGGCCAGCGATGTGTAGCCCGTGCCGACGTCGTCGATGGCCACGTGGACGCCGGCGCGCTGCAGGGCGTCGAAGATCGTGATCGCCCCCTGGATATCCTCGAGCACGGCGTTTTCGGTCACCTCCAGGATCAGGCAGGAAGGATCGACGTCGATCCTGGCAAGGCACCGGGTCACGCGGTCCACCAGCGCCCCGCGGCTCAGCTCCCCGGCGGCCACGTTGACCGACATCGCCAGCTCCGGGGTTGCGGGGTAGGCCGTCTGCCAGCGCCGGAGCTGCTCGCAGGCGGTCCGCATCACGTACTCCTCGATGCGCTCGATCAGGCCGCACTCCACCGCGACGGGCAGGAAGTGGAGCGGGGCGATCAGGCCGCGCACCGGATGCTGCCAGCGAACCAGCGCCTCGGTGCCGAGGATCTTGCCGGTGCGCAGCTCGACGATCGGCTGGTAGTGGAGGACGAGCTCTCCCTTGTTCAGGGCGGATTCCAGCTCTTCGGCGAGATTGGGGTCTGCCCCGCCCGAGCTCGCGCCGCCATGGATCCGGTACGTGCCCGAACCCGCCTCGCGCGCGTCCTGAGCAGCGGTGGTCGCATGGCGCAGCAGCACGGCGGCGGACGCGACCTCGGGGCCGGCGCAGGCGAGCCCGACCGACGCACGCACGGACACTGCGACTCCGTCGCTCATGACCGGCGCAGCGAGCGCCTCCACCACCCGCTGAGCGATCAGCTCGGCCTCTCGGGGATGGAGCACCTCGGGCAGCAGCAGCGCGAACGCGTCGCCCCCGAGCCGGGCGGCGGTGTCGGTACGGCGGAGGCACTCGTGGAGGCGGCGCGCCACCTCGACAAGCACCGCATCACCTGTCGCATGGCCGTGCTCGGTATTGATCCGCCGGAAGTCCTCGAGGTCGACCGAGATCACGCTGATCACATGGCGTTCCGGGTCGCGCTCCAGCAGCGCACGCTCGATGCGGTCGATGAACAGGACGCGGTTGGCGAGCTGGGTGAGCGGGTCGTGGAATGCGCGGTCGGCGAGCTCGGTCTGCAGAGCAGCGAGCCGAACCAGCCCTTCGTGGAGGTGGCTGCGCTCGATGGTGAGGGCGACGAGGTTCGCAAGCTCCTGAAGGTGCTGATCATCGGATCGGGATTCGGGGCGTTCGGATGCCCGCATCCCGAGCGATAGGTACCCGACCGTTCGTCCTTCGTGGCGCAGCGTGACCGCGAGGCCTCGCGAGACACCGAGACGGCTGCAGAGCCGGACGACCCACGGATCCGAGGCGGCCTCGGCGATGTGCACCACGCCGTAGACCGGCGGCGTCAGCGCACCGTCCTCGTCCTCGAGGTCGCTCGAGCGCATCACGTCCACGGGCTCGCCGCCACGGACGGTCGTCCGGAAGGCCGCCGCGGAGCCGGTTTCGGGGATCAGGGTCAGCTCGGCGCAATCGGCGCCGAAGCGCTGACAAGCACGACGGAGCACATCGACCGATGCCGCATCGAGGTCCCGGGCTGCGAGCAGGGCGAGCGATGTGGTGTGCAGGAATCCCAGGCGCGTCTTCTCACGTCTGACGACGGTCCACGAAATGGCCGCGATCGCAACGACGACCAGCGCCAGCACCGGGACGGCGAACCACCAAGCCATCGCTTATCCGAGCAACCTGAGTGGGACGAGCTTCTCCGATGCGTCGGGGACGGACTCGAGCCGGCGGCGGTCGATGCCACCGTGACGCAACAATTGATCGATCTCAGTCGCGGGGAGCGGATGACAGAGGTGGTAGCCCTGCCCGGCAAGACATCCAAGGCTGAGCAGGCGAGTGACCTGCGAGGCAGCTTCGATGCCCTCCGCGATGACGTGGAGTTGGAGCGCGTCGGCGATGGTGACGATGGCGCGCGTGAAGTCCTCCTCCTCACCGCTGGCGAGGTCGTCGACGAACGGCTTGGCGATCTTGAGGATGTCGACGGGAAGCCGGCGCAGGTAGCTCAACGATGAGTATCCGGTGCCGAAATCGTCGATGGCGACGCGGATCCCGGCATTGCGCAGGGCCTCGAGCTTCGAGATGACGATCGCCGTGTCCTCGACGAACATCGACTCGGTGAGCTCGAGGATGAGCGTGTCAGGCGGGAGCCCGGTCTCGGCCACGATTGCCAGCACGTCCTCGACGAACGTCGGTGCGTTCAACTGCACCACCGAAACATTCACGCACACGGCGAGCGGCGTCGACTGCAGCTTCTGGAACTGAAGCGTTGTGGCGCATGCCGTGCGCAGCACGAACTCACCGAGTTGCATGATCAGGCCGCTTTCCTCCGCGACCCCGATGAACTCTCCGGGAGCAACGATCCCGCGCAGGGGATGGTGCCAGCGCACGAGCGCTTCCACTGCGGTGATCTCGCCGGTGATGAGGTTGACGACCGGCTGGTAATGGAGGATGAACTGGTTCTGCGCCATCGCGTTCTCGAGCTCGCCGCGAAGCTTGCGCCGGTGGACGACCTCGCTCTCCATGCCGGGCGCGAAGAGCACGTAGCGATTCCGCCCGGCGCCCTTGGCAACGTACATGGCGACGTCGGCGTGGCGCATCAAGCTCGTCGCGTTTGCGTCGGAGTTGTCTGCAACTGCGATGCCGAGCGATGCGCGCACGGTCACCGAGGTGCCCGATACGGTGAAAGGATCACGGAGCACATCGAGGACGCGGCGCGCGACATGCTCGGCCTCGACGGCGCTGTCGACCCCCTCGATCAGCAGCGCGAACTCGTCGCCCCCGAGTCGCGCCGCGGTGTCCGGACGGCGCAGGCAGCCACGAATGCGCGCGGCCACCTCGACGAGCAGTGCGTCGCCCGCCGCGTGCCCGAGCGTGTCGTTGACGCCCTTGAAATCGTCGATGTCGAGGAAGATCACGGCGACGCTCGCGGCACCTTCAGCGCGGCGCCGCAGCGCCTGGTCGATCTGCTGTCCGAAGAGCGAGCGGTTGGCAAGGTCCGTCAGCGAGTCGTGGTAGGCCTGGTGGGTCAGCTGCTCCTGGAGCTCGGTGAGCCGTGCGATCGACCGCTCCATCCGGCTGTTCTCGAGGATGGCGGTGGTTCTGGTTGCGAGGGTGCGGAAGAGGCGCAGGTCGCGATCGTCGAAGCTACGCGCGTCGAGATGACCCCCCACCATGAGACTCCCGATCATTCGCGACTCGCCGCGCAGCAGCGCAACCATCGCCTCGTTGACGTTGCGCCTGCTGAGCATCTCCGAGCTCGGATCACCCGGCTCACCTGCGCGAACGATCACGCCCGCGGTCTCGGCTTCGAGCACGTCGTCGAGCTCCCCGAGCCCCAAAGCCACCATGACCTCGTCGGGATTGCCGTAGCGAACGGTGGTGCGGAAGGCCTTCTCGGCCGGCTGCGACGGGAATACGGTGAGCTGAGCAATCTCCGCGTGGAAGATGTCACGCGCGCGATTGAGGAGCAGCACGATCGATGGCTCGAGCTCACGGCCGGCCAGGGCGTCCACGGCGCCGATCAGGAACTCGGCGGCCTCGTGGTCATAGCGCTCGCGAACCCACGCGCGGTGGGTGACCAGCACCGTAAAGGTGACGACCGCCAGGGGCACCAGCGCGTAACGGTCGACCGGAATCAGACGCACCGCGATCAGTCCGATGCACATCGCTGCCGCGGCGGCCACATAGGCTGCCCGCAGGTGGTTGACGACGTCGATCCAAGAAGCCCGTTCTCGGGGACGGAACACCACCCCCTCCGAGATCGCGCGCCTCGACACCGTGATGGCCGTCGCCGCGATTGCCCCGAAGGCGCTTCGCCAGACCGGCAGGTTGGGCGACCCTGAGATGACGCGGAACGCCCAGATGCCGATCGCCGCGAAGGCCGCAAAGCGGACGATCTCGAACGCGCTCTGCCAGAGAGCCCATGGGCGCCGTGTGGCCGCGGCGAGAGCGACCCCGAGCGCGTAGCCACCGAGCAGCCCCAACGGGGTTGCATGGAAAAGGCCGACCACGAACGGGGCGGCCGCCATGGTGATCGCCTGAGTCCCCCGCCGAGGGCTGTCGATCGATGCCAGCCGAGCGGTGGCGAAGAATGCAATCGCGAATGCCCACCAGGGCAGGCTTGGGAGTTGGAACGCCGGGAGCGCTGCGGCGTAGACGAGCCACAGCGCCGCCGCGAAAGCCAGCAGAACGGCGCCAAGAACCCACAGCCGCGCATCTCTGCGCGATCGCCGGTGCCAACCGACGCTGAGACGACGCTCCAAGGGCGCCATCACTTCTCGGACAACTCCGCCTTATGCACCACCGCCGGGATCGTATTGCCAGTTGCGCCGTCAGTCTCGTCAGCTTCAGTGACGGCTTCGTTACTGTTTGCTCATATGGGCGCGCCGATTGCGGTCGGGACCTGCAATTGGGCCGACCACACCGACTTCTATCCTCCGGAGCTGGAGCGCGGACGCCGCCAGCGGGACAAACTGGCGTATTACGCGGAGTTCTTTCCGATCGTCGAGATCGACACGACCTTCTACGGGATCCCGCGTCCCCAGGTGGTCGAGGGCTGGGTCGAGCGGACACCAGAGACGTTCCGCTTCAACATCAAGGCGTACCGCAGCCTCACCGGGCATGAGCGCGAGGACCGGATCCCGCGCAAGCCGACGGCCGAGGAGGAGCGGGACTTCATGGCCGCGCTGGAACCGCTGCGCTCCAGCGGCAAGCTGGTCGCCGTCCACTATCAGTTCCCGCCATGGTTGACCAACCGCCCCGATGCGCGTGAGTGGCTCATCGCGGCTCGAGACCGCCACCCGGACGACCTCCTGGCGATCGAGTTTCGCCACCGATCCTGGTTCGACCACGACGCGTGGCCGGCTACAGAGGACCTCCTCCGGGAGCTCGAGTGCGTCTACGTCGGTGTTGACGCCCCGCAGATCGGGTCGGCAACCGCGCCGCCCCTGCTCGCAATCACGTCACCCCGGCTCTGCATCGCCCGCTTCCATGGCCGCAACCGAGAGACCTGGTACACGAGCGGACCCACCAGCGGCGACCGGTTCAACTACCTGTACACCCCGGCGGAGCTCGAGGAATGGGTGCCGGCGATGCGCACCGCGAGTGACTCCGGGGTACCGCTCCACGTCTTGCTCAACAACAACCGAAGCAACTACGCGGTGGTCAATGCCTTCGATTTCGGGGCGCTGCTCGGGCTCGGCTTGCCACGCCCGCCCGAGCCGGTCATCGAGACCCTTCGCGAGCGTGACGGGCGAGTGCCGGACTGGGTCGAGAGCTCGGCGGCGGTGGTCGTCCCCCGGCACGATGAGCCCGACGAACCGGTCCAGCGAGAAAGCGGAGGCCAGCTCACCCTCTCGCTCTGAGGCACCCATTTGGGGGACAATGGTTCGGGCGGCGGAGGCGTATGCCTGCCGGGGATGTATTGGAGGTTTTTTGCGATGGCTATGGCGTCCTCTCGACGCAACGACCGTGGACGCCGTCCGGCGGCCAGCGGTGTCGTCATGCGCAACGAAGCCGCCACCCACGAGGTCGAGGTCTCCCGGGCTCTCAATCAGTGGGCGGTGACGGTGACCTCGCTGGCAGACAACCGGATGATCACCCAGGATTTCTTCTCGAGGCGCTGGGAGGCAGTGGCACGAGCCGAGGATTTCGTCCGCCTGCTCAACCGGTCCGAGCCTCCTCCAGGCTGGTAGCGGCTCAGCCGGCCTCCAGATCCAGGAGCAGGCGCTTGCGGGGAAGTCCGCCCCCGTAGCCGCCGATCGCGCCGCCGGTGCGCACCACCCGGTGACAGGGCACGATCAGTGGGATCGGGTTGGACCCGAGCGCATTGCCAACGGCCCTGGCGCCCCGCGGCGTGCCCACGTCCAGAGCGACCTCGCCGTAGCTCGCCACCGATCCGTACGGGATCCGCGCGGTGCGGCGGAGCACCTTGCGCGCGAAGTCGCCGACGAGCGACCAATCCAGCGGCACGTCGAAGTCACGGAGCCGGCCTTCGAAGTACTTGTCGAGCTCGCGGCGCACCGGGTCGAGCCGCCGCGGCGCCTCGAGGATGCGCGGCGAGATGTGCATGGCAATCTCGCCCAACACCTCGTCGCGGTTCTCGCTCTCGAAGGCGATGCGGACCAGCCCCTTGGGGGTCGCCATGAGGAGCAGGGTGCCGACGGGACTGTCCATGGTGGTGACAGCAACGTCCACGAGCCCCTTGGCGCTCGCACGTTCGAGAAATCGGTCGGTCAAGGCCTGGTCGACGGTCATCGCAGCTCCTTCCTGAGTTTCTTCAGTCCCTCATGCACGTTCTGGCGTGCCGAGTCCTGGGTTACCGACATCGTCGCCGCGATCTCCGGGTAGCTCTTGTCGCCGGCGAAACGGAGAACAACGGCCTTGCGCTGCTTGGCCGGCAGTCCACGAACCTGGTCCCAGAGGCCGTCATCGGTGTCGGGCTGCGGGTCCACGCCAACGCTGAGATCAGGATCGGCGACGGGGATCGGCCTACGGGCGCGGGCGCGGTGCGCGTCGATCGCCTTGCGCCGCGCGATCGTGAGCAACCAGCCGCGGAGGTTGGACGCATCCCCGAGGCGGGGATAGGCACGGAGCGCGCTCAGCATCGTCTCCTGGAAGCAGTCCTCAGCCTCGGAGAGGCCGACCGCGCCGTTGAGGAATCGCAGCACCGTCTGCGCGTGCTCGTCGAACACGAACTGGAACGGGGGCAGTGTTTTCGACTTCACCGTGTTCACCTGCATATCAAACGCGGGGCCCGCCGCGAATGTGAGCCGGTGCGCCGGTCAGGCGGGAGGCGGCTCCTCGGCGGAGCTCGTTTCCTCAGCCGAGATTTGGACCGCGGGTTCTGGTGGAGCCTCGACGGGAAAGGCGACCGCCGCCTCCGAGATGTCGCCTTCGCGCCAGATCGTGAGCATCATGGTGTCGCCCGGCTGGCGCAGCGCAACGGCGCGGCGAAACTGATCGGCCCCGCCGTTGACGGTATAGGGGCCGATGCCGGTGATCACGTCACCCGGCAGGATCCCCGCTGCTTCCGCGGGGGAGCCCGGCTTGACCTGGCCGACTTCGACTCCGTACGTGGCCGGCAGCTGCTTCGCGGCAGCGAACTCGCTCGTCACGGTCCTCACCGAGGCGCCGAACGAGACGTGCTGGTCATCGCTGTCTTCGCGCGGCAGAAAACGGGCCAGCTGCACAGGGTCGTGACCGACGAGCAGGCGCTCGCCGACCTGGACGACAGGCACCACCACCCTGCCGAGGCGACCGAACAGGATGGCCGTCGCCGAGGGATCGCTGAGGACATCTCGTTTCGTGTACTTGACACCGCGCTGGTCGAGGTATCGAAGCGTTGCCTCGGACGCCGGATCCCCGGGACGGATGAAGACCGTGACTGCATCGCTCACGTTCGTCAGGCCTCGGGAGCGTCCCCAGCCGCGGCCGGCGCGACGGGGGGCTGCTCGCCGGCAGGTGCGCTGCCATTGTCGCCAGCAGATATGCCGGGATTCTCGCCGGCAGGTGCGCCAGGGTTCTCGCCGCCAGGTGCGCCGGGATTCTCGCCGGCGGGACCTGCGGTCTGTCCCAGTCCCGCACCACGTCCTCGTCCGCGGCGACGCCGTCTGCGGCGGCGGCGCTGGGCGCCTTCCTGAGGCTGACCTTCCACGGCAGGCGTGGCGGGAGCAGCGGTTTCCGTACCCGGTTCGCCCGTGCCCGCAGTCACTGGGACAGGGACGCCGCGCCGCCCGCGACGGCGGCGGCGACGTCGCTTCGCGGCGCGCTCCGGGTCCGCCTCCTCACCTCTCTCACCACCGGAGGACTGACCGGGCGGGCGCTGATCGCCGCGACGTGGCTTGGGTTGTGACACGAGCTCGAGTGCGCTGAGCCAGCCGCCCGTCGAGCGCGACGCCTCGACGAGCATCCCGTACATCGACTCGTCGCCGCTGCGGAGGGTTGCGCTGTCGCCGATGCATGCAACGAGTCGCTTGGCGCGAGAGATGGCGACGTTGAGGCGATTGGGGACTCGGAGGAAGCCGATGCGGCCTCTTTCGTTCGAGCGCACCAGGGAGATGACCACGATGTCCTCCTCGCGGCCCTCGAACGAGTCGACCGTGTCGATCTTCACGGTCCGTTTGAAGCGACGCCGGCCGAGTGCCTGGCGAAGCCGTTCCACCTGCTCGGCGTACATCGCGATCACCGCCATGCTCAGCTCGCGCGGGGCGCGCTCGTCGAGCAGCCGGACCACCTGTGCAGCGACACGCACCTCGGCCTCGTTGCGCAGCGCGCCGCCAGGACCGCGGCGCTCGCGCACGCCACGCATTCCCTCCGTGTCCACGAAATGGAGCGCCACCGGGAACGGCTTGCGGGTGATGTAGTCGTACTCCAGGACCTCCGGAGCGTTCTCAAGCTGGTTGTCGTACGACGCCGCCGAGACGTATGCGGCGATGTCCGGGTGCATGCGGTGCTGGATGGTGAGCAGGCACTGCGCCTCGGCCGGCAGTCCACCATCCCAGCACTGCTCGAACAGGCTCCGGTTGACGAGATCCTCGAGCGCCGGGTCGACCTCGACGATGCCGTAGAGCGCGTCGTCCTCGACCGGTGGCAACTGCTTGTGGTCTCCCACGAGCGCGAGGCTGCGACCGAGGCGCAAAGCGGGGAGCGCTTCATCGGCGCGGGCCTTGTTCGCCTCGTCGAGGATCACGATGTCGAAGTTCATGTCGGTGATGCCCGACGTGGCCGCAGTGGCGCAGGTGGCGAAGTAGCAGTTGGCCTCGAGGAGACGCGGATCGTCCTCGTCGTCGCAGCGGAACTTGTCAACCGCCGGATGCACGCGCTCCGCGCGAGCCACCCGGACTGCACGCATTCCCGGCGTGCCCGCGAGGCGTTCGAGTGCGTTGTCCACAGCCAGGTTGCTGTGCGAGGTGACCAGGATCCGTTCGTCGGGATTGGCGGCGAGCCGGCGTTTGACCGCCTCGACGATCACCGTCGTCTTCCCGGTGCCAGGCGGTCCCTGGATGAACACCGCCTGTCCCGCGCTCAACCTGCTGAGCAATCCGACCGCCCGGTTCTGCGGCTTGTTCGGGCGCATCCCGCTGGTGAGCCAGGACGATTCCGCGTCCGACTCGTCCTTGGGGGCGACGATGGTTTCGGGGCTGACCAGCAGCTGCGCGAGCAATCCGACGCCGAAGTCCTTGGTGGCAATTGCGGCGAGGACCGATCGCTTCGCCTGGTACAGCGCCTTGTTGAAGGACGGTGCGATGTACCCCTCGCTGCCGGAGTGCTCGAAGGTGCGCGTGACAATCTCGACGACGTGACGCTGGTGATCGATACGGGCGACGCGGCCCACGAAGTTGGTCTCGTCGTCCGGCTCGATCAGCACCGCGGCGTCAGGCGTCAGGTTGATCGGCTCGCCGGGGGGAATCTGGAATTCGACCTTGCCGACCTCGGGTGACTTGCGGTCCGCGTCGGTGAACTCTCTGCCGCATGACGGGCATCGCTCATGGGTCTCGGGCCGCCACAGCGCCCGGCAGGTGCGGCAGCGCCAGAACTCCCGTGCCCCGTTGAATCGGGTGCGCTGCGACTGCGCGCGCTGCTTCTCCGCCCGCTCGAGGCTGTCGACCAGTTTGAGCGTCGCGTAGAGCTGCTCCGACCTCGCCGCATGCTGCGTTGAGATACGCCAGTCAAGGAGCCGGAAGGTGTCGCTCACCACCCCATTGGCCGCAGTGACGATCGGCTCGCGGGTTGTGATTGTGAGCAGCTTGGCGCCCTCGGGCTGCCCGCCGGTGGGACGGATCGACATCACGCGCAGACCGAGGTGATCGCGCGTGCCGTCATCTCCCGCCTGGGCCACGCACTGCAGCACGAGGTCGGGGAGATCGAGGCGCAACTGGATCGGATCCTCATCGCCGAATGAAACGGAGACGTGGCCGACCTCACCGATGCGCTCGGCAAAGACGGTGCGCGGATCGGCACCGGGCTGCGCGCCATTCGCCCATGCTTCCAGGACGGCCATGGCATCGCTGCCGTCGGGCACGATGAGGTGCAGACGATCGAGCGCGAGGTCTGGGGCTATCAGCGGACTGTCAACCTCGGATGCGCGGTGGCCCTGTCCACCGACGCAATTACTGGACTTCGGGACGGCCTCGGGCGGGGCTCTTTGACGCGGGGCGACGATCCGATCGACGTCAACCGCGGGGATGCGCGAGGCCTCCCGTCTGCGAGTGACTATACCCGATCCCGGCGTGGATGCAACGTGCGCGGTCTCAAGCGTGATGTCAACTACGATCACATCATGGGCGACGCCTCTCAACCCGGAGTTGACCTGAGTGGGATCCACCAGGAACTCGACAAGCTGAAGTCGCGCCTCTGCCGCTGCCAGCACCAGGGCACGTGCATGGCCTGCAAGGGGTTCGAGGTGATCCGCCAGCAGGTTCAGGTGGTCGCCGCGGCCGCCTCTCAGCCGGTGCTGATGCAGGTCGCCCAGGAAGTGCAGATGGAGCAGCTCATGGGTCAGTTGGGAGGGCTCCAGGAAAAGCTCTCGGAGGATCCTCAGCTCCAGGAGCTGATGGCCCGCATGTTCGAGCGCGTCCAGGATGACCTCGGCGGTCCCGAGCAATTCCAGCAGATGCTGGGCGGCTTGTTCGGAGGCATGGGCGGACTCGGTGGCATGACACCGGAGGGCACCGACGTCCCTCCTGACGATCGTCCGACCCCTCCCGACGATCGCCCGTCGCCGCCGAAGAACAAGCCAACCTCTCCCGACGACCGGCCAACCCCTTCGCAGGAGTAGTCGAGTCGTGTCCACGGCCCGGCTCCGCCGTTCAGTTCTTGCCGTTCCCGGCAGCAACCCGAGGATGATGGAGAAGGCCGCGGCGAGCGCTGCCGACGAGGTGTTCCTCGACCTCGAGGATGCGTGCGCGCCGCTCGAGAAGCCGGCGGCTCGAGCCAAGGTCGTTGAGGCACTGCGCACGCACGACTGGCACGGCAAGACCCGCGTGGTGCGCATCAACCAGGTCACCAGCCAGTTCGCCTTCGACGACCTGCACGAGGTGATCACCGGTGCCGGTGACGTCCTCGACTGCATCATGGTTCCGAAGGTGCGCAACGCCGGCGACATCGCATTCGTCGACCGCGCGCTGCTGCAGCTCGAGCAGGCATTGGGCTATCCGATGGGACGCATCGGTATCGAGGCCCAGATCGAGGATGCAGAAGGCGTCATGCGCGCCGACGAGATCGCATTCTCCAGCAGCCGCCTGGAGACTTTGACCTTCGGGCCTGCTGATTTCTCCGCATCGATGCAGCTGCCATCGTTGTCCGTGCGCAACGATTCGACGTACCCCGGCGATGTCTTCCACTATGTGTTGTTCAAGCTCGCCGTGGCCGCTCGAGCAGCAGGGATCCAGGTTATCGATGGGCCGTACCTCGCCATCCATGACGTCGATGGATACCGAGCCGCAGCTGCACGCGCCGCGGCGCTCGGCTACGACGGAAAGTGGGTGCTGCATCCCGTGCAGATCCAGCCGGCCAACGAAACGTTCACCCCGGCCCAGGCGGACTTCGACAAGGCTGCGCGCATCCTCGAGGCGTACCGTCAGGCGACAGAGGTGGAACGCAAGGGCGCTGTGATGCTCGGCGACGAGATGATCGACGAAGCGTCACGCAAGATCGCCGTGCAGTTCTACGCACGCGGTGTCGCTGCAGGCTTGACGCCGTCGCCTGCCCAAAGTGAGGAATCAGCAGCGGGCTGACGGGGCGCGCTCGACCGAGATGCGTTGTCCTCAGGGTGCACCGGTCCTGGATGATAGGATGACTATCACATTTAGCTCTCCTAGGGATGTTGCATGCCGAGTCCCACGCCATCGTCTCCGCCGGCTCCTCCCGAAGTCGAGATGAGTGTTCCGCCTCAGCCTCCCGGCGTCGTACCACCCGCCGACGACGCGGGGAGCGTGCCGTGGCCGTGGCGGGTCTACGGCGCACTGACGGCCTATCTCGGGCTGCCCGTCATTGCGGGCTGGATCGCAGCTGCAGTCCTGGCGGTCATGTTCCTGCCCGATTTCGCGGCTGCATCAGGGTTCGGCCTGATCCAGCTCGTCCCGTCGAACACTCCTGCCCTGCGGGCCCAGGCGACCGAGCAGCACCTTTTTGGATCGTCCCTGGCCGACAGCCCGGCACTGGTGGTCGAACACGCTTCAGGGACCTTGCCGGCGTCGACGCTGCTGGGCATCGCCCGTCAGGCCCAGGGGGTCGACGGTTCACACCCCGCATCGACACCCCCTGACCGGCCCTCATTCGCGCTGCCCTTGACCAATATCGCCGGGTTGACTTCGGCCTCCGGCAAGCCGGCGACCACCGCGGTCACCTTTCTTTTCTTTCCAGCGACGGCGCAATCCGGCGACATCAGCGCAGGAGCCGCGCGCTACGCGGCGGCGGAACCCCGGCCTCCAGGGACCAGCGTCGGGATCACTGGACCGGTTCCGGCTCAGCTCAGCGAGGGCGACCTCATCGAGAACACGCTGATCCTGCTGGAAGTCGTCACCGTGGTGGTGATCGCGGTGCTGGTGGGGCTGATCTTCCGTTCCCCGGTCGCTCCGCTGGTGCCGCTCGCGGGTGCGGGGATCGCGTACGTCATCAGCCGGCACGTCCTGGGTTGGGGGGCGCACCTGCTCGGTCTCCAGATTCCGTCGCAGCTGGCGCCGATCGTGATCGTGCTCATCCTTGGCGTGGTCACCGACTACTCCGTGTTCACCCTGACGGGAATGCGCGCGCGTCTCGCGGCCGGGGAACGGCGAACCACCGCGCTTCGCAACTCGTCGTCGCGGGTCGTCCCACTCGTCATTGCCGCAGCGCTCACGGTGGCGGCGGGGACGGTTGCGCTGGTCGGCGCCGACCTCGATTTCTTTCACGCGGTGGGTCCCGGGATGGCCGTCGCGGTGATCATCTCCGGGCTCGTGTCGATCTCATTCGTCCCGGCACTGGTCGGCGTTCTGGGTAGGGTCGCGTTCTGGCCGAACCTGCCTCGGCGCCGGCGGTCTCCCGCCGGACCGGCCGTCGAGCGCGGCGGCGGCCGACTGGTTCTCGCCCGGCTGATCAGCAAGCGCTGGGCCGCCGCCCTCACAGCGCTCGTCAGCGTTGCCGTGCTGCTCGCTGCGGCATCGGGGCTGACGCACGCGCGCCTGGGAACCAACGTGATCAGCGGTCTTCCGACCACGAGCGAGCCCCGTCAGGCTGCGGATGCGGCGGCGGCCGGTTTCGGCCCCGGCATCGTGGGGCCGACCACCCTGATCCTTCAGGGTCCGAGGATCGGCAGCGCGGGCGCACCGTTGGGTCGGGTCGAAACGGCTCTCCGGCGCAGCCCTGGGGTGAGCGCGGTCGTCGGCCCCGGCGAGCTGCCGGCGAACCTCGCGGCGTCGGTATTTGCGACGTCGACTGGCGACGCGGTGCGCCTCTTCATCGTGCTCGGCGACGATCCGTACAACGCCGCTGCGATCGGCGTCTTCAACCAATTGCAGCAGCGCATTCCAACTGTCCTCTCCGCGGCTGGGTTGAGCGATGCGACCACTGCGTGGTCGGGCGCGACGCCGGCAGCCGCGGATGCTGTAGCCGCCACCAACACGGATATCTGGCGAGTCGCACTGCTTGCTGCGGTGCTGATGAGCCTGGTCCTGATGCTCTACTTCCGCGCCGTCCCGGCACCGCTACTGCTGATCGCATCGAGCGCTCTCGGCCTGGCGGCGTCACTGGGGGTCTTCGTCGCCGTGTTCCAGGGACCGCTCGGCTACCCCGACGTCACCTTCTTCGTCCCCGTGACCGCCGGCGTCCTGCTGGTCTCGCTCGGCGCCGACTACAGCGTCTTCGTGATGGGCCGCATCTGGGAGGAGGCGCGCGGCCGCGACATGGCGTCCGCTGTCGAGGCCGCACTGCCCCGCGCATCACGGGCTGTCTCAGTCGCCGCGGTGACCCTGGCGGCGAGCTTCGCCGTGCTGGCGCTCGTGCCGGTCCAGCCCTTCCGGGAATTCGCCTTCATCCTGGGCATCGGCGTTCTGATCGATGCCTTCGTTGTGCGCTCGCTCCTGCTTCCTGCCTTGCTGGTGCTGGCAGGGCGGCGCGCCTTCTGGCCCCACCGGCCTGCGGATCGGGGCTGATCAGAGGATCGTCACGCTCTCCGCGGCGTATCCCGACACGCCGTTGCCGTCCGTCACGACCACAGTGACCGTATAGGTATGCGCGAGCGCTCCGGCCGGGAAGACATGCGCGAGCACGAAGTCGTTGCCGTTCAGGGTCAGCCGCAATGCACCGCTGCCGTCGCCGTAGTGCACCACCGCGGTGAACGTCTTTCCGGCGGCGTCTGCGTCCAGAAAGCTCCCCGATCCGCTCCAGCTTCTCGTCAGGAAGACGCCACCCCCCTTGAGCGTGACCACCGGAGGTGGGTCCGGCGTGGGATTCGGTGATGCTGACGGCGCAGGCGCCGGTGATGGCGGAATGGTCGTCGGGACAGGACCCGCGCCGGCGGTGGGCGACGGCCGCGGCGCGCTGCCGGCATGACCGCTCGAGCCGGCGTGCGCGGACTTGCCGCCTTTGCTGGGAGGCGAAGTGGGACCAGGGCGCGACGGATCGTGGGAGGTGAGCACGGGCACGAGTGAAAAAGGCGCAGGCAACGGTGCCGCGCCTGGGATGATGCCCGGGACGGTCACTGCGATCGCGGTCGTCCCCGATGCGATCGCGGCCGCCCCCCAGCTCCATCCGAGGCGTTGAACCCAGGCAAGGATCGACAGCTGGGCGACCCATGAGCCGAGGCCCACGACGCGCCAGAGCCGGCCCATCGAGATGTTGAGGAAGGCGCGCACCACCATCGGGTCGAACTGGCTGCCGGAGTATTTGACGAGCTCCTGACGGGCTGCCGAAACGCCCATCGACTTCCGATACGGCCGTACGGCAGTCATCACCTCGTACGAGTCCGCGACCGCGACAATCCGGCCGGCCAGCGAGATCTGGTTGCCGGCGAGCCCATGCGGATAGCCCGTGCCGTCGTAGCGCTCGTGGTGCTGTACAACCGCGTCGCCCCATTCGCCGAGCCACTCGCGCAAAGGCCCGATCAAGCGCTGACCTTCCTCGGGGTGCTGCCGGATCGCTTGCATCTCCGCAACGTTGAGAGCGGCGGGTTTGGTGAGAATTTCGCTGGGGACCAGGAGCTTGCCGATGTCGTGGAGCAGGGACGCCCAGCGCAGTCGCGCGCGGTCGGCCTCCGAGAGGTGCATCTCGTCGGCGATCAAATCGGCGAACACGCGCACGCGCTCGGAGTGGCCGCGGGTCTGCTTGTCGTGGACGCTGAGGGCCGCGACCAGCTCGAGCACCTTCTGCATATACGCGGTGTCGCCACCGCGCACCCCCCGGTCGCGTGCCTCCTGCAACTGGCGCTGGAGGTCCTTTGGTTTGCCCACCTTTCTCGCGATGGCGAACCGCTTCGGGGCGCGGTCAGGGAAGAGCAGGGAGAGGTTGAGCAGCGCTGCGAGGGGGAGCAGGCGGCGCCCGCCGCGTTCCAGGGCGATGATGGTGGCGAGCATCACGAGCGACGTCACCGCAACAGAGAGCGCCGCCGGGCCGAAGCCGGCGTCGTGCGGGAGGAGCCGGCTGACGGTTGCGCCCGCCGCAATGCCGGCCGCCGCGGGGAGAACGATGACTGCAACGCGCACTAGCGCGCTCAGCACGGGCCGGCGCTGCCATTGGTTCTCTGCGGGCGTCGGCGCCTCCGGCGACGGCGCATGCGGCGCGGCAGTGATCGTGTGCTCCCATACGGTGCCCCACTCCGCAGCGGCGTTACATCCGGCCTGGGGCGCAGCCTCGTTGCATAGGTTCGCGCGGCACCGGATCGCGGTGCGCGGTTATCGGGGATCTGTCACGCGGGAGTAACGGGATCGCCGCAGGGCAGAAACGAACTACCGGGTCGGTTCGAGCGGGTCCTCCCCCGTCCCAGCGAACCTGGTCAGGCGATCCTCGGCCATATCCACGGCGCGCTCGTCGATGTCCGCACCGATGAAGTCGCAACCGCAGCGCAGCGCCGCGACGCCCGCCGATCCGCTGCCGCAGAACGGGTCGCAGACCACGAATCCGGGCTCGGCGCTGGCTTCCACCATGAACTCGAAGAGCTTCACCGGTTTTTGCGTCGGATACGCCGCGCGATGGATGCGCGGAACCGCCCACACGTCGGGCAGGTCGCGCCGAGACAGTTTCCGGCGGCCCTTGCTCGCAAACACGATCTGCTCGTGACGACGCCGGAAGTAGTGGCCCATGCCGAGATGCACCTTGTCCCAGACCACCACACCTTTGACATCGAAGCATTCGCGCACGAGAGCCCCGAGCGACAGCATCGAGAAGCTGTCGAACATGATGTAGATGTGGCGGTTCTGCTTGAGCACGCGATGACATTCGCCGAGGAACACCGCGTACGACTCGGGATCGTCTGAGAACTCGTGAAACCAGCGCTCGTTGTCGGGCTTTCCGTAGTGTCCGACGATCCGGCCGTGCCCGAGGCGCAGGTGCCGGTTCATCCCCGAGTACGCGGGATCGGTGACGATCAGGTCGACTGATTCGGTGGGAAGCCCGCGAAGAAGCTCGATGCAGTCCTGCACGCGAATATCGAAGCGGCCGGCAGCAGGAGCGAAAGGCGCCACGCTTGCTGCTGTCGAATTGTTGCCGGCAGTGCGGGCGATCATCGCTCGAACGGCCGTTCGCTCATCGCGGCAACTGTAGCAGCGCGACCGCCCCCACGACCGCCGCTTACACTGCCGCCGGCATGGCAGATGGCTTCGAGCGACAGGTGCGCGCACGCGAGGAGTACCAGCGCCGCAACCCGGCCTGGCTCGACAGCGTGAGCCGCTACAGGGTCCTGATCGGAGACGTGTCAGTACGGGGAGCTCGAATCCTTGACCTCGGGTGTGGACGTAACGGGCTGCACGGCGACGATCTCCTCTGCGCGCCCGGCGCGGCCGTTGTCGGCGTGGACCCGGATCCTGCAGCGCTCGCTGCCAATCGGGTCATCTCGCATCGGGTCGTCGGTTCCGGAGAAGACCTGCCGTTCAACCGCGGGGCGTTCGACATCGTCGCGTCGGCGTGGGTGCTCGAACACCTCGATCATCCCGGCCTCGTCTTCTCCGAGGTGCACCGCGTGCTCGCGCCGGGCGGCACCTTCGTGTTCCTGACCCCGAACGCGTGGAACTACAACGCCTGGATGATCAGGGCGATCCCCCATCGATGGCATGCGGGCATCACGCGGCGCCTCTACGGCCGCGGCGAAGGCGACGCCTACCCGGTTCGCTACCGCGCCAACAGCAGTGGGCAGTTGCATCGCCTGCTCAACGCAGCCGGATTCGCACACACAGAACTGCTCTACAACGGCGACCCGTCGTACATCGCATTCAACCGCCCGCTGCTCGAGGCGTCATTCGGCATCGAGCGCGTTCTCGCCACGCCCCGTCTGCGTGGCGCGCAGGTGCACCTCCTCGGCATCGCCCGAGCCTGAGACCCGATCCCGGCGGCTAGACTCAGCTCGTGTCCATCGACATGACCACCGAGCAGCGCGAGATCGTCGGCATGGTCCGAGATTTCGTGGAGCGTGAGATCCTGCCGGTCGCCCACGACCTCGACCACGATGACACCTACCCCGAGAAGATCGTGGCGCAGATGAAGGAGCTCGGCTTCTTCGGCTTCGCAATCCCCGAGGCGTACGGAGGCACCGGTCTCGACTACGCAACGTACGCAATGGTGTGCGAGGAGATCGCGAGGGGTTGGATGTCGATCACCGGCATCATCAACACCCACTTCATCGTCAGCTCCCTCGTCGAGAATTTCGGAACCGACGAGCAGAAGCAGCGATTCCTGCCTCGGATGGCCACCGGCGAGTACCACGGGGCCTTCTCGATGAGTGAGCCCAACTGCGGATCGGACGTGCAGGCGATGCAGACGCGCGCGATCCGCGATAACGGCGAGTACGTCATCAACGGCACCAAGATGTGGGCCACCAACGGCGAGCACTCGACTGTGGTTGCGACGCTGGTGAAGACCGATCCCGACGCCACACCGCCGCACCGCGGCATGTCGTGCATCCTCGCCGAGAAGCAGTATCCGGGCTTCACCTCATCACGCCGTATCGAGAAGCTCGGATACAAAGGCGTCGAAACCACGGAACTTGTTTTCGAGAACAACCGGCAACCCGCGAGCAACCTCCTCGGCGAGGTCGAGGGACAGGGATTCAAGCAGATGATGGCGGCGATCGAGGTCGGACGCGTCAACGTCGCCGCGCGCGGCGTCGGAGTCGCACAGCGAGCGTTCGAGCTGTCAATCGTGTATGCCCAGCAGCGCCACGCTTTCGGTGTCCCGATCGCGCAGCACGAGGCCATCCAGTTCAAGCTCGCCGACATGGCCACAAAGATCCAGGCGGCACGGCTGCTCACCAATTACGCGGCGCGCAAGAAGGACGCCGGCGAGCGTGCCGACGTCGAGTGCGGCATGGCCAAGCTCTTTGCCAGCGAGGCGTGCTTCGAAGTCGTCAGCGAAGCGCTTCGCGTTCATGGTGGCTATGGCTTCTCGAAGGAGTACGACGTCGAGCGTCTCTACCGCGACGCGCCGCTGCTGATCATCGGCGAAGGAACCAACGAGATACAGCGTCTGATCATCGCCAAGGGTTTGCTCGAGCGCTACCGCGTCACCGGGTGACCACCTGCAGTCCGGGCACGCCGGCCAGGCGCTGGCGCATCACCTCGATCGCTGCCGGCTGATCGTCGACAAGGAGAAACCGCCGCCCCAGCTCTGCGGCGGCGGCGCCGGTGGTGCCGCTGCCCGCGCACCAGTCCACAACGAGATCGCCCGGGCGTGACGACGCGGCGACGATGCGGCGCACGATCCCGAGCGGTTTCTGAGTCGGATACCCGGTGCGCTCGCGGGAGGATGTTGGAACGATGGTGTGCCACCACACGTCGGTCGGCAGCTTGCCGCGCGCTGCGCGCTCGGGCGTCTGCAATCGCGGCGCCATATACGGCTCGCGCGCCACCTCCGACGCGTCAAAGTGGTAACCACGCGGATCCTTGACGTACACGAGTATCACGTCGTGTTTGGCGGGCCAGCGGCGCTTGGTCCGGGCACCGTAGTCGTACGCCCATACGACCTCGTTCAAAAAGCTCGCCCGTCCGAAGATCTCGTCGAGCAGCACCTTGCAGTAGTGCGATTCACGCGGATCGATGTGGAAATAGAGGGTGCCGTGTGGGGCGAGGATTCGTCGCGTCTCTTCCAGCCGGGGCCGGAGCCATCCGATGTAATCATCGAAACGATCGTCGTACCGCGCGCCCGGTTGCTGCTCGACCCGATACCGCCGGCCCGCAAACCCGAGGCGCGATGCGGTGGCATCAGCGGTTGTGGTCGTCTTCAAGCCGCTGCGCGGTCCGCCGGTATTGAAAGGCGGATCGACATAGACGAGCCCGGCGCAGTCGTCGGGCAGCAACCGGAGCACATCGAGTGCCTCGCCCTGGACGATTGTGGCGGTGGCGCCGGCCATGTCGGGACGGAGTCGCTTCGCAGCCACGTACAGTAGGTTGCACCATGGACACAAAGGCACTCGGCAAAGCGACCGTGCTCGACGCTTCGGGCGAGTCCGTCCGTCTGGCTGATCAATGGGCGAAGGGTCCGGTGGTGATCGTCTGGCTCCGCCATTTCGGTTGCGTCTTCTGTCGCGAGCAGGTTGCCGAGATTCGCGCCGCACGCGCCGACATCGAGTCGCGCGGAGCCGGGATTGCGTTTGTCGGCAATGGGACGGCGCGTGCCGCGGCGTGGTTTCAGAAACGCTTTGCCGCGGATTCGACCGTGCTCACCGATCCCGACCTTGTCTCCTACAAGGCGATCGGCGCGCGCTCAGGCCTGGCCTCCACCCTCGGGCCCGCGGCGTGGGCCGCCGGCATCCGCGCCTTCCGATCCGGCGCGCGGCAGACGGCGACCAAGGGGCACCCCTACCAGCAGGGCGGCCTTGTGGTGATGGCACCCGGCAACAAGGTGCTGTACGAGCACATCAGCCGGGCCGCCGGGGACCACGCGCCCGTGTCTACAGTCCTCGCGGCGCTCGACGCATCCACAGCGAGCCCCGCCGCAGCCTGACATGCAGTTTGGCCGCTACTACGAGGAATTCGACGTCGGAACCACGTACAAGCACTGGCCGGGCAAGACGATCACCGAGGCCGACGATCATCTCTTCTGCCTGCTGACCATGAACCACCATCCGCTGCATACGGATGCCCATTACGCGGAGACGAAAACCGAGTTCAAGCGCAACGTTGTGGTGGGCAACCTGGTGTACAGCCTCGCGCTCGGGATGAGCGTCGCCGACATCAGCGGCAAGGCGATCGCGAACCTCGAGGTCGAATCACTCAAGCACGAGAACCCGACGTTCCACGGCGACACGATCTATGCGGAGACGACCGTGCTCGACAAGCGCGAGTCGTCGAGCAAGCCCGACCGCGGCATCATCACCGTCGAGACGCGCGCCTTCAACCAGCGCGGGGAGCGCGTGTGCATCTTCAAGCGCCGCGTGATGGTGCCCAAGCGCGAGGCTGGCGAGCTGCAGCCGGCGGACATCCCGGCCGGCGGGAGTTGACGTGAGCGTGGAGAGCGCTCAGGCCGCCGCACGGTACAACGTGCGGCCGCTGCTGCCCGGACCCGCCGAGGCGCTGCGTGATGCGGTGCTCCGCCTCGGCCTGCCGCCCGAACGGCTCACGGTGCTCGCCGAGCGTGGGGCGGTCGAGGCACTCGCGCTCCGCGGATTGAGCTCCGACCAGATCCGCGTCATCGAGCGGCTCGTGGCCGAAGGCGGGGGCGAAGTCCTGAGCAATCCGAATGGCGATCAGGCCCTGCTGCTCATGCCGCTCATGACCGCCGGGGCGTTGCCCATGCAACTTGCCGCGTGGAGCGACAACGCCGGCGATGTCGGAGCTGCGATCGCCGCGGTGCTCATGGCGCGCGGCGCACCCCCTCCACCGCTCGAAGTCCCCGGACATCGCCTGGAGTTCGGCAAACGAACGCTCGTCATGGGCATCCTCAACGTCACTCCGGACTCCTTCTCCGGCGATGGGGTGGGAGACGACCTGTCTGCAGCGGTGGACCGCGCCCAGTCGCTGGCGGCGGCCGGTGCCGACATCGTCGACATCGGCGGCGAGAGCACCAGGCCATCGAAGAGCAGGGAGGAGGTGTCTGCCGAGGTCGAGATGGCGCGGGTGCTGCCCGTGATCCGCGAGCTCGCCGGCCATCTCCCGGTGCCGATCAGCATCGACACGCGCAAGGCAGAGGTCGCAGCGGCGGCGCTGGACGCCGGCGCAGTCATCGTCAATGACGTCTGGGGACTCCGCGGCGATTCCCACATGGCCGATGTCATCGCCGCGCACCCCGGTACCGGGCTTGTTGCGATGCACAACCAGCACGGAACCGACTACGGCGACTTGATGGAGGACGTCTGTCTCGGCCTGCGCGAGAGCCTGTCAATCGCCGAGAACGCCGGTATCCCGTCGTCTCAGGTGATCATCGACCCCGGCTTCGGCTTCGCGAAGACGCCGGCACACAACCTCGAACTGATCCGGCGCCTCGGGGAGCTGACTGGCATTGGCCACGCCATCCTGGCTGGCCCCTCACGAAAATCCACCACCGGCCTGCTCATCGGTGAAAAGGATCAGGCACACCGGCTCGAGCCCAGCCTTGCGCTTGCAGTGCTGTCGGTGCAGGCCGGTGCCCACATGGTCCGCGTGCACGACGTCGCCGAAACCGTTCGTGCCCTTCGCGCCGCCGACGCGGTGGTGCGTGGCACCCCCGAGGCATTCCGTGCCCTGCCGATTCCCGGCCCCACCGGGTGACCGGCGCCGTCTCGACCGACACCGCCTGGGTATCGCTCGGCTCGAACATGGGCAATCGAGGCCGCAACCTGGAACGCCTCCGTGAAGCCCTCACCACCAACGGCGTGTCGATCACCGCGGCGTCATCGGAGATCCTCACGCGCCCCGTCGGCGTGACCGCCCAGGGTGACTTCCACAACCAGGTGGTCCGACTACAGAGTCCGGCCCCATGGTCACCAGAGCGATGGCTCCAGCATGCCCAAGCCGCGGAAGTCGCCGCCGGACGCCGGCCAACGTATCGCTGGGGACCCCGCATCGCGGACGCTGACATCCTGCTGCTCGGGGAATGCGGCGACATCGAGGTTGCAGAGCCAGGTCTCATCGTGCCGCACCCCGAGATCGCGGCCCGTCCATTCGAGATCGCGCTGCTAGCGGAAGCCGGATTGCATCCAGGACTCGAGGGGAGGGCATGAACGGAGGAGGGCCGTCTCGGAGCCCGGGTTACCCCCCGGGCGAGAGCGAGGGCGGAACGGCGAAGGCGTTCCAGACCCGTGCCCACCGCAGTTCATGCCCTCCCCTCGAGCCCCGCCGTCGCGGGCTAGATCGGCAGCCGATCCGCCAGCTGCGGAACGAGCTTGAGCGCGGTGTCGATCTGCTTGGCGAGCGTCACGAGGTCGGGCTGCTTCTCGAAGTCGAGGAACCACGAGTGCTCGGCGGTGAACTTCTCGACGAGGGTGGTGGTGCCGAGGACGGCGATGCCGACGTGCACGCTCGGCTTGTCGTCCTCTGAGAAGGCCTTGCCCAGCAGGTTCTGCACGGTCTCGACCCAGCCACCGACCTCATCGAGGTCGTGGAGCTCGTACCCACCGTCACCGAGCACGAACTCGGCTTCGACGTCGACGAATGCCTGCGGGGTGATCTGCTGGTGCGGGCAGTCCTGGGCCTCGTCGTCATCGTGATACAGCTCGCAATCAGCGCCCGGACCGTACGCAGAGATGAAGGTCAAGAGCGCATCCCACGTGTAGCTCACATGGACGTGGTATCGGGGCGGCGGATCACCGTTGAGGCGGACCGTGCACTCGAAGCGGCGTTCGCCGAGGCCGGGCTCGAGATGATGACGGACATCCTCGATGCTGAGCCCGGTGGCGTCGATCGCCTCAAGCAGGTCGGAGGCGAACTCCTCGTAGGACGGGAACGTCGGGCGGTCTGCTCCTGCCGACTCAGGACCCGCCTGGCCGGCGCCGGGATGTTCCGACATCGGTCAGCGGCCCGGGCGCAGGTGGCGGACCGCCAGCCGGAGGATATTGGCGCCGAGCACCACCACGAAGCACAGAGCGATCGCGATGACCAGAGGGAGTTCCACGTTGGGCGTCGAATACGTGTAGGTGGCCAGCACGGCCGCTGCAAAGAGCGCGACGGCGATGACCGAGAGGGCTCCGACGGTGATGACCGACACGGGGTCGGTTCGCCGGCTCTGGACGCTGGGCTCGCGAGGATCGAGCATGGGAGGAGTTCGCACCATACCGAGTGTACTTTGCGGCCACCTCACCTCCGCGAGGATCGTCAGCGCCTGAGCCCCGCAAAGCGGTATCCGATGCCCGGTACGGCCAGGATGTGCCGCGGTTGCCCCGGGTCGGGCTCGATCTTGCGCCGGAGATTGCGGACGTGGACGTCGATCACCCGCGTCTCGATGGGGTGCTCGTAACCCCAGACCGCGCTCAGGATCCGTTCTCGCGAGAGGACCTTGCCGGCGTTCGAGGCCAGGTACGAGAGCAGATCGAACTCCGTGTGCGTGAGCACGATGTCCCGATCCGAGCGGGTGACACGGCGCTCCGCGGTGTCGATGACCAGGTCCCGGAACACCAGGCGTCCGTCAGCGGGCTTGTCGTCGCCACGCAACTCCTTCGCACGGCGCAGGTGTGCTGCGATCCGCGCGAGCAACTCCCGGGCGCGGAACGGTTTGGCGATGTAGTCGTCAGCGCCGATCTCCAGGCCGAGGACGACGTCGATCTCGTCGTGCTTCGCGCTCAGGATGATCACGGGCATGCGGTACCCCGCGCGGCGTATCTCCCGGCAGACGTCGAATCCCGACAGATCGGGGAGCACGATGTCCAGGACGACGACGTCCGGATGGAAGACCTCGAGGCGGGCTAACGCCTCGCTGGCGCGATCCGCCTCCTGGACGGTGTACCCCTCGGTCTCGCAGGTGAGGCGCACGGCTCTGCGCACGGACGCGTCGTCATCGACCACGAGCACCCGTACTTGCTGTCCATCCACACCAATTCCTCGAAGTGAGTTCGCGTCATTCTGGAGTATCGAACCTCGTTCGGAACGGTGAAGGGTTGCTACTATACGGGCCGACTCCAATTCGGACCGCCTCCTCCGAGACGGTCTTCCCTTCACAAAACTGGAGACCCGCACCCGTGCAGACCCAGGGTTCCCTTCATGACGGCGGGCTCGCGACGCTGCTGCAGTCGATGCAAGCAGAGCGAGCAACCGGCACCCTGACCATCGACAACGGTGGCGACAGCGCCTCGCTGTACTTCCTGTTTGGTCACCTCTTCCACGCGAGTGGTCCGGGTGGGCAAGGCGAGGAAGTCGTCATCGACGCGCTTGGCTGGGACGACGGCTCCTACCAGTTCGATCCGCGCGCCAAGCTTCCCGCCGAGGAGACCATCAAGGCTTCCCCTGCCGAGTTGATTGCGGCTGCCGAAAGCCGGACCCCTGCCGCCGCGGCGTCCACGGGTGCCTCCACCTGGCCGGACTCGACGCCTGCCTACTCGGCTCCCGACACATACTCGCCCGCCCCCGCCTCGAGCCTTCCCGAGCCGATCGAAGAGCCTGCGTACGCGGTCGCGTCGACGCCGGCTGCGGAGCCCGCCGCCGACACCTATGCCTCTGCACCCGCCGCGGCGCCCGAACCCGAGCCTGAGCCTGCCCCGGCACCCGAGTTCACCCCCGTCCCCGCCCCTGAGCCGATCTCGTACGCGCCTGCACCCGAACCGGTGTCGTATACGCCCGCCACGCCGGCACCCACGGCCCCGGCCGCATCGCCGGACCGCCCCGTCGCACCCGCGCCCGCAGTCGGTGGAGCCGCAGGCAGCCCCCCGCCGGTGCGCGTCTACCCGCTCCCATCCGGGCGCGCGCACTACGAAGGCTTGAAGAGCGCATTCGTCGACTTCCCGCGTCTGCTGCGCACGCTCCGGTCCGACCGCCACACCGGGTACGTGAACCTGAGCGGCAACGGCTACAGCGGCGTCATCCTCCTCAACGACGGCTTGGCGCTCCAGGCCCTCTGCAGCAATGGCACCGCCGTCGAGGGCGAGGACGCATTCCTCCAGATCCGCAGGCATATGGACGCGGGTGACGGCGTCATCGACGTCATCGAACTCGAGAGCGACACGGTCACCGCGCTCGCGCAGCTGTTCACATCGCCATACCTGTACAGCGGGCTGCTCGGCCGCTTTGTCAATCTCGAGGCCCTGCTCGAATATCTCGCCGAGGAGCACGTGAGCGGCTCCGTCGTGGTGCAAACGCCGAACGAGGCGGGGATCATCCTGCTCCACGATGGCGACATCCTCGGGACGTACACCGAATCCCAGCGATCCCTGGACAAGGCCACGACTGCGGTGGCGGCACTTGCCGCCGATCGTGAATCGGTCATCGAAGTCAAGGGCGGCGACGGCGACATCGCGGCCATCGACGTCGACGCCGCGCTCAACCGCGCGTACTAGCAGGACCGGGCTCGCCCGCATCGGCTTCGGCGCACGCCGCGGCGCCCTTCTTGGGGTGGCTGCCGTGATGTGCGCAACGCTGTCCGGCTGTTTCACCAGCCCGCCTCAGATCATCCAGCTGGTCCCCAACCGCGGCGCTGTGAGCGTGGCGGCCGACGCGCCGGTCACCGTGGAATTCGACCGCGCGGTGGTGAGGTCGTCAGTCCGGGACCGTTTCTCCGTCAACCGGGCGATTCCTTCTTGCAATCTCGATGCGGCCTTCAGCGCTGGCCCGCTCGCTCCCTGCCGGATCGTCTGGCTCACCGGCGACACCGGGTTCACCCTGCTCCATCCACGCGCGATCTTCGCGCCGAGCACGTCGTATACGTTCACGCTCGCCGGCGGGATCAGCGACCCGAGCGGAGTGGTGAACTCCGTGGACCACCACTGGAATATCACCACCGGGCCGGCGCCTGTGATCCGCTCGATGCAACCCCCGGATGGATCCAGGGGAGTGCCGGTCGACACCTCGATCGCGGTCAGCTTCTCGACCACCATGGCCGTCGACGCGACCGAAGCCGCCATCACGCTGGATCCGCCGGTACCAGGAACGCGAGTGGTCCGGAACACCCGCGACCCGAGCCGCTTCGTCGTGCTTCCGGGAGCGATCCTCCAGGCCGGCGTCACGTACCGGCTCACGGTGGCGAAGGCGGCCACCGACAGCGACCATCAGCCGCTGCTGGCCGGCGCGACTGCGTCGTTCACAACCGCCGGCATGTCGTCCGGTCCTCACGTGGTGGTGCTTGCCGGCGCCCCGGACGAGGGGCCGACCACCGTGCTGGTATCCCCGCTGGCGCCCGCGGCTCCGGGCGAGCCGATCTCGACTGAGGCGGTGCTCGTGGCGCCCCGCTGTCCGCACGCCGATGGCTGCGGGAGCGCTGCCGATGGCGGACCCCTTTACACGTACGCCGCCGCGGCACTCTCGCCGGGCGGAGGCTGGATGGCGGTGGTCGAGCTGGATACCACGGTCACCGGAGCCACGCCGGTGCTCGTGGTGATCGACCCCGCCACCGGCTCGGTGGTCACCAGCTTCGCCGACTCGTCGCTGCCTTCATGGTCTCCCGACGGCTCGACACTGGCGTTTTCGCGAGCCGGGAGAGTCTCGTTCTTCAATCCGACAACCGGCGTGTTGACGAACCTCCCAGCGGGGGATCCGATGGTGGCGCCGGCCATCTGGAGTCCGCTCGGTGAGGCGCTCGTGCTCGACGTCGCCGGCACATCCGGCGTGGAGCATCTCGAGCTGGCTGACTCCGTGGTGCTCGCACGGTATCCAATCCCCGGCGTGACCGGCGCGTCGAGCGATCCCGCCGTCTCCCCGGATGGCGCGCAGCTCGCCTTCCTGCGTTCCGCACCCGGAGCAAAGGGTGCCTGGATAGCAGGCATGGGTCCGTCGTCCACCGCCCCGCGCCTGCTTGACCCGCTGCTCCAGCCTGTGGGCTTCACGGCGACCGGGACGCTCCTCGCGATCAGGCGGCCCAACGCCGGCACTCCGACCCTCGTGCTCGTCAGTGTTGCTGGTGATGCACAGATCTCGATCGCGTCAGGCGCCGCGCCCAGCTCGTTCGGCAGTGTGGTGGTCGCCCCCACCGGCCGCCAGCTTGTGTATCTCAACGCCGACGCCAACGGCATCGTGCAGGCGTACGTCGAGAACGCGGACGGGACCAACATTCAGCCCATCACCGACTTCGCACCGCGAACCCTGGTGACGGCGTCGGTGGCGGTGAGCGGATGAGGCGGCTGCTGTTCCTCATCGCCGATACCGGCGGTGGTCACCGGGCTGCAGCCACCGCCGTCGAACGCCAGATGGCCAGCGAGTTTCCGGGTGAGTTCGACATCACGATTCTCGACCCGTTCACGAGCGCCAAGCCAAAGGTCATCGGCGGCACCGCCGGCCTGTACGGCCCGATCACCAGGCACGCACGCTGGCTCTGGGGCGGTCTGTACCACTCCACCAACAGCCGCTCGGCCGTCGCCCTGCTCGAGACCACGGTGCTCCGGTCGGTGACCAGCGCTGTGCGTGAGGCGATCGAGCGCATCGATCCCGACGGTGTCGTCTCGTTTCACCCGCTGCTCAACCACATCAGCGTGCGCGCCGTGCGCAACCGTCGTCGCACGATCCCGGTGATCACCGTGATCACCGACCTCGTTGACATCCATGTTGCCTGGACAGCTCCAGACGTCGACGCTGTGGTCATTCCGTCCCCCGGTGCGCTCGATCAGTGCCGCCGCGCGGGGATTCCAGCGTCGCGCTGCCATGATTTCGGGCTGGCGGTTGACCGGCGATTCACCGAGCTTCCCGGCGATCCAGCCGGGATCGCCGCTATCCGCGAGCGCCTGGGCCTGCGAAACGATGCCTTCGTGGTGCTGGTCTGCGGCGGCGCCGACGGATCCGGCGGGCTGGTCAAGCATGCGCGTGCGATTGCAGCTGGGGCATCGGATGTCGACGTCGTCGTCATCTGCGGGCGCAACGAACGTGCGCGCGCCGCCCTCGCCGGGCTGCAGACGAGCAGGGGACGCGCCGTGCGTGTGCTCGGCTACGTGAACAACATGCCCGAGTGGATGCGCGCGAGCGATGTCGTTGTCTCCAAGGCGGGACCGGGGACGATCGCCGAGGCGCTCTGCTGCGGCCTGCCGCTGCTCCTCGTCTGGTATCTGCCCGGTCAGGAGCGCGGTAACGTGGAGTGGGTGGTGGACATCGGAGCGGGGCGTTATGTCCCGCGTGACGATCAGCTCGTCGACGCGCTTGCCGAGCTTGCGGTACCAGGGTCGCCTGCGCTCGCCACCATGCGGACAGCCGTGCAGGCGGCCGCGCGCCCCGACGCCACGAGGCGCATCGCGGAGTTGATCGCTTCGATGGCCGGAGGTGCTCAGTGAACGTCGACGCACCCACGGTGGACGCTCCCTCCGAGCCCGCCGGGACGGTGGCGCCGCGCTGCGCGATCGTCCGGCTTCGGGTCCACTGCTTTCGCAACTACAGCGAGGCGACCGTGCGATTCGGTCACGGCCTCAATGTCATCCATGGCCAGAACGCGCAGGGAAAGACCAACCTCCTCGAGGCGATCGCGACTCTCGCCCTCACCCGCTCACCGCGTACCACCAGCAGCGGCGACCTCTTGCTGTGGAACGAGGATGGCGCCCTCGCCGAGGCGGACGTGACCCGGCCCCCTGCGGACGTCACGCTCTCGGTCCGGTTTCAACGCGATCCATCCACGGGCCGGGTGTCGCGAGTCACAGCGGTCGATGGGAAGTCGCGCCCGGCGCGCTCGGTGCTCGGTGTGTGCCCGGTGGTGCTCTTCTGGCCGGAGGATCTCGCTCTGGTGCGCGGCGGTCCCGACGGACGCCGGCGCTTTCTCGACGTCATCCTGGCGCAGACCGACCAGCAGGCCGTCGCCCACATGTCGCGATACCGCCGGGTGCTCGAGCAACGAAACGCATTGCTCCATCAGCTTCGTCTCGGCGGCGGCGCTCGCGACTCGCTGAACAGCTTCACCAGCGAGCTCGCGCACCACGGTGCCTGGCTTGGACTTGCCCGGTCGCGACTGGTCGACGCCCTCGCTCCACTCGCAGCGCTGTCACTCCATGACCTGAGCGGTGAGCGCGAGCGCATCACGCTGCGTTATGCACCCGCGCACGTCGCATCGCTGCCCGACACCCTCGACGCGGCTGAACAACTGCTGCTGACCACGTTGCGCGACCGCGCCGCGGAGGAAGTCGCACGCGGCATCACCGTGGCCGGCCCCCACCGCGACGACATCGCGTTCGAGCTCAACGGTCGCGCGGCACGCGGCACCGCTTCGCAGGGACAGCAGCGCAGCATCGTGCTCGCGTGCAAGCTTGCCGAGGTCCGGTACCTGCAGGACACGGCGGGCGTCGCTCCGGTCATCCTTCTCGACGACGTGCTCAGCGAACTCGATCCCGAGCGACGCGGCCGTCTTCTGTCAATGCTCGCCCAGGGCCGGCACCAGGTGCTCGTGACCACGACGGAACCGCTGGTCGAGGTCGCCGACTTCGCCGAGGTGCTCCATTTCACGGTGCGCAGTGGCGTGGTGACTCAGGATGAGCGCGGATGACCGAGCAACGCCTGTCCGACCTGATCGACCCGGCACTGCGCGGCCTCGGCGTCCGCGTGCAGGTCCGTGAAGAACGGCTGCGCCTCGCACTCGCCGACGTTGTCGGGGATGGACTGGCATCGCTCTGTCGCGCCGAGCGGCTCGACCGCGGCGTCCTGGTGATCGCCACTGCGAACAGCGCGCTTGCTCATCAGTTACAGATGGACGCTCCGCGTGTCATCGACGCATTGAACAAGCGCGTCGGACAGGACCTGGTTCGCCGGATCCGTTTCAAGGCGATGTGATTCGACCATCAGGGCTGGTTGCACGCCTGGCGCAGTTGTTCGCCGGCCTTGCCCTCTACGGGTTCACGCTGGCGTTGATGGTTCGAGCGGGTCTCGGGCTTGCGCCGTGGGACGTTCTCGCGCAAGGGGTGGCAAACAGAACCGGTATCGAGATCGGATGGATCGTCATCGTCATCGGTGGGCTCGTGCTGCTCGCGTGGATCCCACTGCGGCAAACGCCGGGCTTCGGGACGGTCGCCAACGTGGTCGTGATCGGCCTGGTTGCAAACGTATCGCTTGCCCTTGTGTCGGCGCCGCATGGGCTCGCTCTGGAGATCGTCTACATGCTGGCGGGCGTGTTCCTCAACGGCATCGCCACCGGTTTGTACATCGGCGCCGGGTTCGGGCCTGGACCACGCGACGGTCTCATGACTGGCTGGGCGCGCCGCGGGCGATTGTCGCTGCGCACTGCGCGCACCATCATCGAGGTGACCGTGCTCGTGGCCGGGTTCGCGCTCGGCGGGACTGTCGGCCTCGGGACAGCCCTTTACGCGCTCTGCATCGGACCGCTCGCCGGATATTTCATCCCGAAGTTCTCACGCGTGAGGGTCAGGCGACGCGCACCGGCATGATGATGCAGAGGTAGTCGTCCTTACCGACGGGCCGGATGACCCCGGGCTGCAGCGACCCGTTGAACGAGAGCTGTACCTCATCCGAATCGAGCGCCGAGAGCGCGTCGAGCATGTATCTCGCGTTGAACGCGATCTGCACGTCATCACCCTGCACCGTTGCCGTCAACGGCGCCTCGTCGTCACCGACCTCCGCGGTCTGCGCAAGCAACGTCAGCGTGCCATCACCGATGCGCAGACGCACGGGGTTGGCCGCATCACGCGCGAGCACCGCGGCGGTCTTCGCTTCGCGGAGCAGGGATGCCGTCGACAGGCTCACCGTTGTGGTCGACTCACCCGGAATCACCTGTGTGTAGTTGGGATATGTCCCCTCGATCAACCGTGACGAGATCTCGACATCCTTCAGCGTGAAGAACACCTGGTTGCGCGCGTGCGCGAATGCGATGCCCACCGTTGGACGGTTGGGATTCACCGCGCGCGCCACTTCGGACAGATGCCGCGATGGAACGATCACCGATGTCACTGGCGGCGTTCCGTTCACTGTGACATCGATCGTCTTCACCGCAAGACGGTGACGGTCCGTCGCGGCGAGGGTGAGCCGGTTCCCATCGATCTGGAGCAGCACACCGGTGAGAACCGGCGATGCCTCGTCCGAGCTCGCCGCCATCACCGTCTGCGTGATTGCGTTCTGCAGCGTGACCGCATCGGCCTCGATGGAAGTCTCAGTATCACGCGCCGGGAGCGGCGGAAATTCCACCGCGTCGATGCCGTGCACGTTGGCGCGATGCACGCCGCCCGTGAGCTTGAGCACTTGCGTGGTGGGCTCCAGCTCCATCGTGCACGGTGCATCTCCGAGTGACGAGACAAACTCGCCAAGGAGCCGTGCTGGCACAGTGATCCTGCCTTCCTCGAGGACGGTCGCGGGGACGACCACCGTGATGGTCAGGTCGAGATTCGTCGCGGTCACGCGCAAACCGTCGGGACCCGTTTCGAGCAGCACGTTGCTCAGCACGGGCAGGGTCGATCTGGGTGAGACCGCACGGGACACGAGCCCGAGAGCACCACTGAGGGTGGAGGACGAGACGGTCGCTTTCATGGACGATTCCTCTCTGGAGGCTGCGTTATCACCAGACTCGATGAGTATGACCTGCAGAGTCTAGTAACCAGTAGACGATGTAGTGGTGGGGACACGGGGGACAACTCGGAAAGCGATCTCATCGGAGCTCCGCGAGCGTTGCTGAGGTGTGCGCAACCGGCATCGGTTGTCCACCAGTTGTCCACCGACAGTGGAGTTGCGCACTTTGTCCACATGCCGTCCCCGGGTCCGGCAACAGGGTTGTCAACGGTTGTGGAGCTGCTCGCGGATGGCGCGCACCTCACCCTGGAGGCGAACGTCTTCACGCATGAGCTCGGTGATCTTTTCGATCGCGTGCAGCGCGGTGGTGTGATCCCGGCCGCCGAACGCGCTGCCGATGACGGGAAGCGATGACTCGGTCTCCTCGCGGATCAGGTACATGGCGACCTGACGGGGGAACACGATGTTCTTGTCGCGTCGCTTGCCCTTCATCTCCTCGACCGAGATGGCGTAATGCGCCGCGACCGCAAGCTGGATGGTCTCGATGCTCACCGGTGTCGAGTCCTGGACAGGGATCACATCGCGGAGGATTTGCTGCGCGGTCTCCAGGGTGATCTGCTGGCCGTTGATCGACGCGTGGGCCAGGACACGGATCAGCGCTCCCTCGAGCTCGCGGATGTTCTTCTGGATCCGATGCGCGATGAACGAGCACACCTCATCCGGCACCAGCTTGCTGTAGGGCCCGAGCTTGGTGGTGAGAATCGCGAGCCGGGTCTCGAAGTCCGGTGGCTGGATGTCGGCCATGAGGCCGCCTTCGAAACGGCTGCGCAGCCGGTCTTCAAGCGTGGGAATGTCCTTGGGAGGACGGTCGCTGCTGACCACGATCTGCTTCTGGAATTCCTGCAACGCGTTGAAGGTATGGAAGAATTCCTCGCGGGTGTGGTCCTTGCCGGCCAGGAACTGGATGTCGTCGATGAGCAGGACGTCAACGCCTCGATAACGCATCCGGAACTCGGCCGGCCGGTTCTCGACGATCGATGCCACCATCTCGTTCATGAACTTCTCGGAGGTGACGTAGGCCACCTTCGCGTTCCGATGCGTCTCGCGAACGGCATGACCGATTGCGTGCATGAGGTGGGTCTTGCCCAGCCCCACACCGCCGTACAGGAAAAGCGGGTTGTACGCCTTGCCCGGCGCTTCGGCGACGGCGCGGCAGGCCGCATGCGCGAAGCGGCTCGAGTTGCCGACGACAAAGGTGCTGAAGGTGAACGCCGGGTTGAGCCGCGAATCGTTGGCGCCGTCCTCCGGCTCGCTCACCTGCGCGTAGGTCGGATCCGGAACGTGCGCCGGCTCGGGTGGCGGCAACGCCTCGGGATCGACCGTGATGATCACCTCACAGTCGCGACCGAGCACGCCCGAGAGCGTCTCGCGGATCAGGGGGACGTAGCGTTCGCTGACCCAGTCACGGGCGAAGATCGTGGGCACGCCCACCGTGAACGTGTGTCCGTCGGAGTCGACAAGCACGGCGTTGGCGAGCCACGCCTCATATCCGGGGCGCACCACCTGGAATCGGAGCTCCTCCTGTGCAACCTGCCACAGCTGCTGCGGGTCCATGCTCGCAGTCGAGTTCCCGCTGTCCAGGACCGTTTCAACACGTGATGCCTGGTCACCAACGACTCCGACGCCGACTGTTCGATCCACTCGTTCCTCGCCTTGGCCTGCCGATGACAGCGCAGTTATCCACAACTTGTGCACATCGGTGGATAAATGCATGGCCGCTGGTGGCCGGGGGGCTTGGTGAGACGTCTGGAAGGGCTTCCCGCTCCCGCTGCAGCCTGCGGAGTCTAACAATGCGCAGCCCCGGTCACAAGCGGAGCGAGCGCACCACCGTCCTGTGATCTCGCGGCGGCAAATCCTCCCGATGAAAGGGCGGCTGTCCCCTGCCTTGGTATACTCGCGACGCAACCCCGTCGGGCTCAGCGGTGCCCAGAGCGCCCCCGACGCGATCAGTGTCTCGGAGAGACGGCCATCAAGCGGACGTACCAGCCCAAGAAGAAGTACCGGCGTAAGACGCACGGCTTTCGCATACGCATGGCGACGCCGGGCGGACG